>ERZ1370068.9784-contig-8536_pt1 | contig 48024 bp, 56 predicted proteins | sample MGYA00561227_ERZ1370068 | MGnify/ENA primary metagenome ERZ1370068 (study PRJEB38410, sample SAMEA6850437) | metagenome | study: Metagenomic assessment of the ecological functions of the soil: analysis of the soil microbiota associated with the... | reverse complement strand
TGTGCTTCGTTCAGTTACGTATTGCTCAAAATCATTTTTTTGAGTCTATTATTTTAAATCAACAAGAAGTGTGTAATGATAATTTCCTGAAAAGATCACGTGCATTTATAGTAATGCTGCCATTGCCTGTGCCTGTTAATTTTATAGATTTTAAAACTGCGCTGCTGTTAGTATAAAAGTTGATGTACACGTTTCCATTGTTCAAAAAGGCAGGTAGTATTTTATGGTTGTGCTTGCATTGAATGGATTAAGATTGCGTTTTGTTCGAGTCTTGCAGTTGCTGATTTATCGTTTATCATTTGAGCGTTTGTGGCTGACTGCTGCCCGCTAACATTTTTTTGCGCACATGGACTGCAGCTATTAAAGTTTTGCTGAAGTTGGAGCAGCATTGTTCTTGAATTCGTCAATTTGTTTTGCTGCGGAGCAGGCTGCGATTGCTGTGAAGCAATTATGGAATCTTTATCATTATACTTTGAAGACAACTGCTGCACCGCTTTCACGAGGCTCGGCACAAAATCAGCATATACCAAACTGTAATTGTCCTTATCATTTTGCGGACGATGCTTTCATCGAAATCATAATTTATTTCCCGTGCAGATTTTTCGACATCCTGTGCAACAAAGCCTGTTCTTATTTTTGAGGCTTTACTGAAAGCGTCTTTATCAGCATTGATCGACGAATCTTTTATGCCAATGAATTTCGCATACTTTGTTTCATCGATACTATAGGTTACAGGTTTTAACCTGTTGATGGTCAAGACCAGGCACATTTTCCCTTACGTTTGTTTAAAACGGCCCATCGCTTAATATACTCCATCCACATGTCCACCAATAACGGTTACGTTGTTGTTACCTATCACGGTTTTGTTGCTGGCATTTACGAGAGCCCCATAACCAACAGCAGTAGCGTTCGTAAGATTGCCGGCACTTACATCTGCGGCGTAACCTGGAAGTATTATAATTTCCTGATGTTACAGTATTAAGCCCATAAGCCAACCGTCGTGTTCCATCGCCGTAACTGTTAAAAAGGTGTTGGCACCAACAGAAATATTGGCAGCTGCCGGTCGTGTTTGCATAAAGCGCATTATCGCCGATGCCAGTGTTATCGTTCCCTGATGTATTGGACCCCAAACTGAAGTCGCCGAAGGCACTATTGCCGCTCCCATTGTTCTTCCTCGCCTCCGAACCCATGGCCCGTATTAAAGCCGCCTGTCGTATTTAGAAAAAGAGCCTTTGAACCAATGGCCGTGTTCATAACGTATCCTCGCTTTGATTAAATAACGCAGAGTCCTACCAGCAACAAGATTGCTGCCCGCAGAGTGTAAAATAAAGCTGATGCGCCTATGGCTACATTACTATACCCGGTTTCATTGTTATAAAGAGAATAAAATCCGCTGGCAGTATTTTTTACGAACCAGTTGTGTTGGCTTAATAAGCGCATTTGTTCCGGTTGCAGTGTTCTCACTGCCGGTTGTATTGTTAGAAAGAGCTGCCAATCCGGTTGCGTATTTGTTGTTACCGGAAGTGTTTAAGTAAGGGCATGATAATAAGTGCTATATTTTGATAACCGCCAATGTTTGTGTAAAGCGCTTTAGAACCGAGTGCGGTATTAAAGTAGCCGGTAGTGTTGTTGTATAAAGAAGAATCTCCTACAGCAACGAGGTTGCTTCTTAGCAGTTTGAGAATAAAGCATTAGAACCTACGGCCACATTGGAATTTCCTGTGCTGTCGGAATAAGATGCACCGGTGCCAATAAGCACATTATTTGATCCCGTAAAATTTTAAACAAGGCAGCATGACCTGATGCTATATTCTCGATACCTGTGGTATTTGAATAAGAGCATAAACTCCATTGGCTGTGTTATAGTAACCCGTAGTATTAAAACCTAATGTTCCCTGTACCCACTTGCTGTATTACCGGCACCGGAAGTGTTATTAAAGAGCCCTGGTGCCAGTAGCAGTATTGGAGGAACCTGTAGTATTTGAGTAGCCGGCAGCTTCCCAACAAAATATTTGCAGTGGAGTGCTGAAAACACGATGCTATCTCAACATAGATCGCATTTAAATAAATGTTTTTCCATGTGGAGGATGTGCTTCCTAAATTTCGAACAGCATTACTGCCGGGTAATAAATCCATATTCACCGCTGTTGGCGATTTAAGATTTGACAAAGCGGTGTTAGCACCTTTGCTGATACCGGCTGCCAGTTACTTCATCGCAATAGTAAAACCCGGGTGTAGTGTTTGTTTGATAGATCATAAGGCCGGTAGCAGGCGACACAATTGCATTACGCTGCACCTGTGTCATCCGTGGAATAAGCAAGCCTTTTGTTGTGCTCGTCATCTCCATTAAAAGAAGATGCATTTGGGGTTGTGGTACCGATACCGGCACTTCCGCTGGCGGGAAATATATTTGCGCTTTAAGCTGCACAAGAAATAAACAAAGAAAGATGCTGAGTGTAAAAATTACCTTTTCATTTGGTGTTATTGCAGAACACAAGATTCGCTTGCGGAAATGCTGATTGCAACACACGAAAAGGTGAAAACGTGAGACTGGTGAATGGTTGAAACGTGCAACGGACTTCTTCGAACGCAGCAAGATGAATTCGATGAGTGAATGGTAGGAAGTCGAAACGTGTCAATCGTTCAGACGAATTAACAGATTAACAGAAACGAAACTGGAAAAATTACTCCACTATCCGGTAGCGGATGGCTTTGGCAACTGCTTCGCCGAGGTTATGCACGTGCAGTTTCTTCGTAAGATATTTTGATGCGGGATTTGATGGCATCGGCAGACAGGCACAAGCTCATCCGCGATCAGCTTTACACTGTTGCCTTCAGAGAGGAGCCTGGAGGACTTTCCGTTCGCCTTCGGTGAGCTCAAAATTATGGGCGGCGGTCTTGCTTCTTTTGTTTGAAAAGCTCCAATCACCTTCCTTGCGATCAATGGCGTCATAGGCGCACCGCCATTGTATAATTCAGTAATTAGCCTCAAGTATTTTGCGGGCGGAGTACGTTTTAATAAATAACCGGACGCCCCATATAATATAGCTTCAAAAATATTTTTCATCTTCAAATACGGTAACCATTAGCACTAATGTTTCAGGCGCATTTGCACTGGATCAGTTTTAATCCTTCAACGTCCATTTACTTGCGGCATATCAATATCCATCAGCACTACATCAGGATGCAGTGTTTCTAATTGTTCCAGTACATTACTGCAATCGGGAAATGCTCCGCTAATTTAAAACCTTCTGTGCCGCGTAATAAAGCAGCGCAGGCTGTCGCTGAGGTCTTTATTATCTTCATAGATTAAAACACGTATGGCCCTGACATAATTTGTAAAAGTAAAGTTCGCGGGTATTTACTTTCTGCTTCACCCAATCAGGTGAACTTTTGCTTCAAGGATAATTTCTGTTCCCTTACCTGGGAGCTGAATTTATTTTCAAGATCACCTTTCATTTGTGCAGCGCGCTGTTGCATATTTCGTAAACCGTCGCCCTGGTTATTTTCATCGAGATGTAAAAGCCTTTGCCATCATCTTTAATATGCATGATTAAATTGTGCTGATGCAACAGTAACTATTTCTATATTTTTAGCGACATGAATATTTTGCTGCATTGTTAATAGCTTCTTTAAAAATTAAATACCATTCACGCCGGTATTGCATCGGTATGATACGTGCTCTTTAATTTCATTATCTACGCTAAACTGAAAACCTGATATTTTGCGACTCCAGCATTTCTGATGCGTATAGAGCTTCATCCTGTATCAAAACCTTTTCAAGCGTATCATTTTACAGGATTTATCGCCCAAATAATATCATTCATATTATCAAGCATATTTTGCGAGCTGTTCCTGATGCGCTTGAACTATATTCCGCTGATTTGGTGGCATCGTTTCCCATTTGCCTGCCCGCAACATCGCTCCAGATATTTATGCTGGTGAGTGTAGAGCCCACATCATCATGAAGGTCTCTCGAAATTTTGGAACGTATTTTCTACTGCAAGCCGTGCGCTGCATCCTGAGTGCATAAATAAAATACAGCAACGTAATCAAGCCCGGCACGCACAACGAGTAAAACCACCATGTTTTCCAGAGAGGCAGATCTATATGAATCATCATTATCGCTTCCTGCGGGTTTTGCGTGCCATCCGGGTTGATGGCCTTTACATGCAAAGGTATAATCGCCACCGGGCAGGTTTGAATAAGCCGGCATAGTTGCCCCTGTAGTGGACGAAAATCCGATCCTTATATCCCATCCAGAAATCTAAGCTTATATGCGTAGCGCACGCTGCTGAGCGTCAAGACAAACCAAGCAGCCGGAAACGGACAGTTAACTGGTTTTCTTTGTAGCCCAGTAGTAAAGAAGCTTTGCTCTTATACAGGTTGCAAATCTATTGCAGTGTCTTTTTGCATTTATGGCAACCGATTCAAAAACCAGGTTTGCATTTGCATACTGTCTTGTTTAATCTTTTTTTGTGTCCACTTCACTTTACGATAGAACCAGTAGCCCCTTACGTACAACGCTGTCATCCATCTTACCCATATCCGGGCCAATCATAAATTTGATTTTTCCGCGAGACCATCAGCGGTAGTATATTTTATAAACCTGCCGGTTTGTTCTTTTCACTTATTTAAGCAAGCCCGTTTTTGCATCCCGATGAAAAGATTGTTATGCCCATCGCAGGCTAAGGCGGTACATCCATGCATCCATTTCATCTACTGTACAAAAGGCATGGAAAGGCAGCGTCATTAATCTTTTTTATAAAACAGCTGGTCGCCGGTGGTCAGCCATATCGTACCGTCAGGCGCTTTGTGATAATAGCCATGCTGGGGAACGTGCGGCAAATCAACACCCGGCATATATTTCGATGTCGTAAAACTTTTCAGTTAAGAAGGATCAAGCACAAGCAGCCCGTCGTCGCGGTTAAACAAGCCAGATATTGCCGTCCAGAATCCCTCATGATGGAACGCACCAAATGCGCTTCAAAATGTTCGGCCGCTGTCCGGGTGTGTAATGAAAATAGTACTGGAAAGATTCTGTTAGCAGGAACAAATTTCCCAAGCCCTGCACTGGCACCAAACCAAATAGTCCCATCAGGATTCAGCAACAAACTGTAAAAATCATTGTGTCCGACCAGGTAAATTCTTCAGCGGTCGCTTTAATAGAATTGTATACTTCCCTTTGTTTGCAGGTTATACTTTCATTAGACCATTTGCCGCCGGCAAGTCCAAATAATGCCATCCGCATCCTGTACAAAATCGGTCAAACACATTCAAATCCATCAGTAAGGTTTTTTTTGGTGCCGGGCAAAAAATGATGCACAATATTCCCGGTGATAGCGGTTAACACCGTACAAGCCGCCAAAATCAAGTGACACCCATAACAATCGATGTGTCTTTATATTATCTTCCCTTATCCTTGCTTACAGTCGCGGTTTGCATATTCAGGAAAATAGAACGTAGCTGATGCGAAGCTGGTTAACATTCAGGGTGTACAAGCCCGAACGTTGTGCCGATCCACAACTGGCTTCTTTCCGTCAAAAAAACAGATAATCAAATCCCGGTAACAGGCAGGCTGTTTGGCAGCAGAAGGGTTGTGGCTGTAGTAGTTTATAAAGTGCCTTTGTTCTTGTATCCAAACACCGCCAGGCTCCTGTTCGGTGCCCACCCACAGCTTGAGGATTCAGGCCCGGGTAATTGACGGCGGTGGGGCGAGGGCAATATTCCTGACCCTGGAAGGGCTCGTGTTTTTATCAGCAAAAAATAGTCCTGTAAATTTTTTGACTTGAAGATCTTGCTATTCCCTCAACGCCCTCTGCCAGGAACTTCAGGCCAGGCGTGGCCTTCGCCATCATCATAGAGCTAATGAGAAGCCCGAAGTTTTTATCAAGCACAGCTAACGTTATGATTGGGTGCGGTTGAAAAGACGAAAGACCATGATAGCTGTCGAACCAGAAATTCCCTTCATGGTCCTCAAAAAAATTACCAATCGACAGCGATCTCGCATGATTTACAGGCAGGCTGTCAATAAGGTAGAGGTAATCTGCAATGTTTGCGGGTTAAACTGTGTTCAGGCGGTTCCGTGTTGCTCAAACCGCGCCGAACCATCATGCGCCGTCAACACTTTCTTGGCACAGCGTTCTTCACAGATTCTTTCCGGCTGGCATGTAATTCCAGAATTTTCCGGTAGCCGGGTTGTACATGGAAAGCCGCTGTAAGTGGCCGCCCATATCCGGCCGAGTGAATGTCTTCTGTCAAACACATAAATACATAATTGCTCAGCACGTAGATTGCTGTCAGCGGGATCGTGTAAAAATGTTTTGAATTCAACCCCGTCAAAACGGTCAGTACCATTTTGCGTGTGCCACCCACAGGTACCCTTTTTTGTCTTTAATGATAACGCCCACATGGTTATCCGATAAACCGTTTTCTTCGTAGTTGACATCTTTATTGAACCGGAGATTCGCGGGCAATTGCTGCGCAAAAACATCGTTGCAATTATACAGGAATGAAAAGAAACATTTATAATAAAAGGGTACGCATTATGGAAACATAGTGTAAATACAATATAATTTACAGGTATGCCAGTTTGAGACAATGAAAATATTAGGACACCAAAAACTACTATGACTTTAGGTATAAAAATGCCAGTAGGTTTGACATGAAGAAAGAACAACCAATTATCGTCAATGCCCGACTGCGACCAGGCATCTCTTTATAAAAATCTAAATAAAAATATTTATCAAATACTTATGTGATAATGATTCGGTGAAAGCAGCGTTTTTAGTTACTGAAGTTTCAGATACAATAAAAACTTTTTCATTAAAATAATCTTCATTGAATTTCATGCAAGTCAAATTGATTTGGCCTTAAACCACTTTCTGAAATTTCCAACGCGAGATCGCCGCCTTTAAGGCAAATGAGCCCGTTTATAAATTCATTTTTATTCTTTTAGGCTTGGCAACCCCTACTCCATCTCCACAGATCTTTTAAAGGCGCAACAGCACGGGAGACCGCAAAAATCAAATTTGCGGTTTTTATTTCTTCAGCGCGAGTATGCTGAATGGTTACATTTTTAATTCAAGCGCTTTTGTAACTGCCTGAACAACTTTTAATTTTTGCCAATACTGTCAACCAAATGAAATTGAACATTGAGAAAATAAATTGCAAGCGGGATGCCGGGGAAACCACCACCAGTGCCAATATCAATTATTGAAGTTCCCTCCTTAAAATCAAATAACGCAGCAATACTTAATGAATGCAATACATGTTTAAGATATAAATGCCCGATATCTTTTCTTGAAATTACGTTTATCTTATCATTCCAATCAGTATATAGATCTTTTAAAGAGCCTGAACCTGCTAAGTTGTTCATCCGTAAATTCAGAAAAATATTTAAGAATGTCTTCCATAAAATTTGGAATGCTTTAAATCAATCCCATTTGCGGGAAGGCTTTTAAAAGAGATGGAAGAAAAAAAGATTGTACACAAATATCCAGATATCAAAATAAAAACAAAAGGAAACAGAGTCTGACTCGTTGAGCTTCATACACTTATACCAGATTATTGTTTGTACATTAACCGGACCGAAAGATTCCACTGCTATACAGTTAAAAATATTGCTGTTGCAATGGTCAGCGGGTATATAAGCGTTTGCACGTGGCATAAAAGCAATACTTGTGGGAGGGTTTATAATATTTTGCTGTTGTATAATGGCTGTTCTTTTGCTGCATCAACTGTTCATGTTGTATGTGGTTCGCTTACTGTGTGCGCTTCGTTATCTCTCGATCGCGGTATTATTTTTCTTAGCGTCATGTTTATGAATAGGTCGTCATCCCCTTGGTATGTGATTTATTGTTGAGGAAGCCTTTATTGCGCGGAAGGTATCTTTCCTGTGATATTCTTCCACTCCCATGTAGGGTTTTCCGGCAAGCGCATAAGAAAAATATTGCAGCGCTGTATGGAATGTTTCAAAGCGTATCAAAAAACTTATTTAATAAGCCGGGACGTTTTTTATAAGCCCCGTAACCAAGCACCACTGTCCATATGCCTTGGTCCCACATAACCATCCTGCATTTTTTGATCCAGAGCTCGCTCGCAGGAACTACAATCGGCATCAGGTCAATAAAACGATCTCATACCTGGAAGATCTTATGCCTACAGACAAAGGAAATTTTTCCCCGGAATACCCTTGGCTTCCTGCTTTCAGCGCAACCAACTGCTTCAAGGTTCTTGAAACGATCGTTGAAACTCTTCTAAGTATAAATCTTGATTCGTCGGCTAGAATTATCATTTACTACGGTAATCATTTCGTGTGTGGTTCCTATAATCCTGGACTGCGCCACGCCCGAGTAGAAAGTATTTACAAGATTTTCCCGCTTCGTTCTTTGCGCAGATAGTCACAGAAACAGCATACTCCTGCGAGGCCTCTTTTGCAGTGCAGGTTCATAATTGGCAAGGCGTGTAAAAAAATGATAAGTAATACAGAGTTGAACAGCCGCGACAATTCCGCTAAAACAACATGGCAGGATGTGAGTATAATTCATAAGGCCATTTGAAACAAAAGTAATCATGCGCAGCAATCGGAGCTGCTATGATGCTTGCGTTGTGGATAAATGACATTAAGTGCTGTATGAAGCACAAAAGTCCTCGCGATTGCGGAGGCTTAAGACTATTATTACGGGTGTATCTGTTTTAGGCGTAGTGTCGCTGTATCGGTATTCGGACTTCAATGCCTGCCTCGGTGCTTACCGGTATTTTGATGGCTTAGCACCTCCCAATACCTGTTGTACCTGGTGTAAAGGCGGTCTAGTGTCTGCCTGACGCATTTTGAAGAACTTCTCGTAATGCCAAACCGTCTAGCCATGCCAGCCGGAAAGCGAGATTATAATATTTCAGCATCTGCTGTCGCAGGTCTTTCTTCACTGGAAAGCAGCAACTTTGCTATTTGCAAGCGTTGTCGTCATCTGCTCAAGATCAGCTGGCTCTGCCTGCACAGCTCTTTTAGAGAGAAAGCTGGTTATGATCATTGCCGCGGCTGACCAGCTCCATAGGGGAAGTTCTCCTGCAGCATCATCTTATCGGCATGCTTTCAAAACAGATTTTGCAGAATCTTTTATTCTTGCCGATAAGATCAAAGGCAAGGTCAACATTCCGCTTTGCGTATTGTCATTCAAATGCCTGCGGTTCTCTTCATCAAAATAAACTGCTGGGAAGATTGTGCATTACCAAAGCCGAGTATTTGGTCATCACACACATTGTACGTCCAGTCTGTAGTTTACATGTGAATTTTCAACCGGAACCAAGCGGTAAGACAGCCCGTCGCGTCTGTATAAAACTTGCCAAAGCCAAGTTCATCATAAGGCATGGTGAAATAGATGGGCCTTTTCCATTTGTTGGCTGCAATTACATTCAAGCATGGCAAGATCATTTTTATAAAAGTTATTTTTAGGGATAGTAGAAACGCACTGCATCAACAACACTATCAGCATTTATTTGCTGTGCCATTTGCTCAGCACAGGCTTGTTTATCAACAGGTAACCGCAACTTTATGAACAGGATAATGTATTATACTGGTTACCGTCTCTGAGCTGCATTACGAGGGTACATCTGTGCCCACATAATCCTTCATCATCTGGTAAAGATCATAATACCTGCTCTTCCGGGGATATTGCGCGTTAGATTAAGAACACTACGTCGCCTGGTTAGCCTTCCAATTCTTCGGGCATCATGATAACATCAATAGGATCGCTTTTCATTTACTTTAGTAACGAGCTCATTTATATACCAGTCTGGTATCCAAGCAAGCTTGTATTGATACACACGTATATCAGGCCGAATGCCTTCCACTTCCTGCGCATACCACAAGCGGGTATGTATCATTATCGCCAAAAGTAGAAGAGCATGTGCATTCGGCGACAACTTTCAAGGTAATCTTTTGCAATATCGCGTGCCAGCTGCTTCTTGCTACGGTCATGATCATCCCATTCCTGTTGTGCCGAACATGCAGGAACGGCCAGGGCAACAAGAATAGCCGCATACGTAATGGCGAACCGGATTTAAGCGTTTTGAAAATATAAGGTAATCCACTCGGCTATTGCCGCAAACAACACGGCAAAACCAACACCTAATCCAACACACCGCCGCCCTGGGCCAGTGCTCCAAACAAAAACAGCGCTGCAAACACCACCGGAGATAAGTATAGATCTTAATAATTTCTGATCCCAGGTTGAAGCCAGCTCAATAAAAAATACGGAACTGCCAAGCCTATCCAAACAGCGAATGCATAAATGATCCACATAAGCATAATCACGCTCACGGGGTTGGTAACCCGGTTGGTTCAAATAGATCACAATGGCAAATCTAGTAAAGAAGAAAAGGAAGAAATTTACCAGGGCATCGCTGCCTTTTTGCGGAAATGGTAGAACATGCCTATAAGCCTAATATGAAGGAAGCATGAATAAGGTGTTATGGGCTTTGTTATTTCATGCTGTCTGGCAAAGCGGTCTGATCGCCATACATGGCGCTATCCATAAAGGAATACCGGTTATCCAGTTGCCATCGCGCACATTGCCTGCATATAACCCCTGCAGGTCATCCTGTTTTACCGCTGAAATTCAGAAAGAAATATCGCAGGTACATGAAATAATTCTGGTATGAAATAAAAAGCGGATATTATCCATGAATGAAGGCGCCCTTTCATACGTGCCGTCCTGGTTCTTTGAATACCCATGAATACAGCATAATAGTCTGCATGGTTCTGGTCGTTACTTTGCATCCACATACGGGGCAAGACCATTTATCTTCCTTTTATTATAAATGTATTTGTAACTGCGTACAACCTTTATATACCTGTCTTTACTTTTCTGGTAAGAATATTCCTCTTTTGAATCTATTGGGAAGCTGTAAATTTTTGCCCGTAAAGAATCGGAAAGTCGCCGTAGTGGTCACGGCCTAAATATCCAACCAGGCTCATTGGATTATCCACATTGTATGTCCTGCAGGATCTGCATTGCTACGGATCAATGTTGTAAAGTAGGAGCTATAACCTATCAGCATAAATGCCAGGCACCAAAGGCCCTAAACGCATGTAATACCAATTCTTCCTGGCGCAGCGAAGTCCAAACCATGCTTAAGCAAACAATACAAAAAATATAGTCAGGCCGGAAGAGAAAGGCATGTGCAGGGAGTTCACAAAGATGTCAGTAACCGGCTGCCTTAATGGAAACCTGTATTACGCCAACCTGTACAACTCCCACAAGAATACAACCTATGACAAAGAAAATGTACATGCCGCCATAATAATCTTTCTGCTCTTTTTTAAAACTCAACAAGAAATAGCAGCCCTATCGCCGCCGCAGTTCCAAGAATAATAAGCCCTGCAACGGTGGCATCCATGGGTATGCCTCTGTTACCCTCTGCCTGGGTACTTGCGCTTACCAGGGCGATAATAAACCTAAAACACCACCAATTAATGCCAGTCTTATGGAAATATTTCCTTATTACGCCATAATTAAAATGTTCACGCTTGCGAAATAATACACCATTACAATAGCGGTATAGTCAAAAGGTTTAACAGGTGTACTCCGATAGACAAGCCATCAGAAAAATATCAGGACTATCCACCTGTCGGCAGCGGGTTCATCAGCTGTACTCCCATTTAGGAGAATGGCCAGAACACTATAGCGGTAAAGAAGAACTCATCGCATATCTTCACCTTCGCTGTACCAGAATGAATCTGTAAATGTGTAAGCCAAAGCGCCAATAATGCCTGCACCCATAATACCAATCAACTGCAGCTTTGTTAGTTCATTATTATTCTTACGATCTCCTAAGCGATGCGGCGGGCAAATGCGTTATTGTCCAGAATAAGAACAAAATGGTAAAACCGCTGGCAAGCGCATTCATTACGTTCACAGCCCCTTTGCTGCGGTCAGCGGGTTATCCCCGAATAAAACGATAAACACCCTGCCAACGAGCACAAATAAAGGAGCGCCGATTGGGTGCGGGATCTGTGCTTTGAAAGCGCAACACAAATTCGCCGCAATCCCACAAACTGCCGCCTGCTTCGCTGGTCATAATAAAAACAGTACAGGCGATCAGGCAAACAATCCAGCCTTCGTAATATTATTGATGCGCTTAAAGTTCATGTAAGAATTTTTGAATGGTCCTGGTTTTAAAATGGCAGCAAACCTAAGGCAACGTCGCACCGCTGAATCAAAGTTTGAGCGCGCGGCGCAGCTCGACCGCCGTCATGCCGCGCGCACATAGACCGGCGTGCCTACGTCGAACTCCTTGCGCGGGCGAGCGGACCCACCGCCACCGGATCGAATCCTGCATCACGCACCAGCTGCTCGGCGATTTTCATGGCATCCGGGTCATCCGCCGCCAGCGGGATACGCCGAACCTTTCCGGGCTTCTTGAAGGCCTGGTTTGCGGGGGCCCTGAATTGATGGCATTGAAGGCGCGGACCAGGCGAGCAGCAGGTATTCGGCCGAGGCCACCCCGTGCCCCGCTTGCGATCATGGACCGCCATTTCGCCGTCCCAGCCTCGGGTAGGGATTGCCGGTGTCGAGCACCACCTTGCCCCTGAGCTCAGCCCGCTGAGTCACGGCCGATTGCGGCGTGGCGACGTACGGCACCGAGACCAGCACCCACGTCGCCGAACGGCAGCTTCGCGTGGCGTGCCGACCTTCACATTGGGGCCGATTTCCGGGCCAGCGCCTGCAGCTGTTCGGGGTGGCGCGAAAGAAATCAGCAACTGATGGCCAGCCGCGCCCCAATGCCGGGCCAGCGCGCCGCCGATCTCGCCGGTGCCAATGATGCCAGGCTTCATGGGGTGCGTGGTTTTCGGGACCCGGGGCCTTCGCTCGCCGCGCCACAGGCGACCGAGCCCAATGCCGCAAGCAACAGGATAACGATGCGTTTTCATGGGTAGTTCGATGGGGTCATCCCTCCGGAGTTCGCGCGGCCGCTGGAGTGCGTCAACTCCGACGCCGCGAGACCACGATGCCCCGCAAGCCCGCCAGTGACTGGAAGTTCTTCCCCTGCCAGATAGGCGACGACATCGCCTTCGTTTACGTGGATGTCGCCGCCGGCCCAGGACATCAAGCGCGCCGCCACGCTGGTGAAGGTACGCCTTACCTACAAGGCACCGCGCCCCAGCTTGGACTGCCCACCAGCGAGGAGTTCGAACCCGTCCGCGCCATCAGGCCAGAGCCTCGACGCTTCGCGCGCCGCAGCGAGATCGTTACGTGGGCCGCATCACCCGCGGCGGGCACCGCGTGTTCTTTCTACTCTCGGCGTGCGAAGAGTAAATGGAGCGAGTCCCTCGGGCGGCTGGTGCACAAGACCGGGTATGCGCTTGCGCTGTCCATAAGTCAAACCGCCGGCACGCCAGCTATCGCGAGCTTTACCCACTCCCGATGACTGGCAGGTCATCAGCGATATCGGCGTGGTGGAGGCCCTGCGCCGCGAAGGAGACGTGGAAGGCGTACGGCGCCGCATCGATCACTGGGCGTATTTCAAGGACGCGAAGTCCGCGGCGGAAATTCGTGAAGTGGGCGCACGAGCAGCCCTCACAAGCACGATGCCGGGTTATCCGGGGGTGGACGAGAACGGCGAACACTGCGTGCGCCTCACCACGTGGGCACGGCTCGTCAGGGCGAGCAGGCCATCACAACATCCACCTCAATCATAAGGCCACCGATCTTGGCGGCCACTACGACGGCTGGGAAACCAAGGTAGTCAGGCGGAAAGCCGCGGCTCGTCGTAGCGCGGTAGTTCGATGGCGGAGATCAGCTTCTCGCGCGCCGCGGAGTCGGCGCCGAGAGAATGCGCTCGATGCGTTCGCGCGTGAGATGCGGCGCGAGCAGCTGGATGAAGTCGTAGGTGAAGCCGCGCAGCAGCGCGCCGGCGCGGAAACCGATCCAGGTGACGTGGCTCGGGAACAGGTGCCCGGCCTCGACCACCGCGAGATCCTTCTCGTCCTCGGGCTCGATGGCCATGCTGGCCACCACGCCGACGCCGAGCCCGAGCCGCACGTAGGTCTTGATCACGTCCGCATCGCGCGCGGTCAGCGACACATTGGGCTCGAGCCCGGCGCGCGCGAACTGCTGCTGCAGCGACGACGGGCCCGGTGAAGCTGAACACGTAGGTGACCAGCGGATATTCGGCGAGCTGCTGCAGCGTCGGGCTTGGCGATCTGCGCCAGCGGATGATCCTTCGGCACGATGATCTGCCGGTGCCACGAGTAGATAGGCAGCAGCACGAAGTCCGGGAACTTGTCCTGGCTGCCGGTGTTGATGGCGAAGTCGATGCGATCGAGCGTCGCCATCTCGGCGATCTGGTCCGAGGTGCCCTGGTGCAGGTGCAGCTGCACGTCGGGATACTTCTGGCGGAAATCGCGGATCACGCGCGGCAGCACGTAGCGCGCCTGCGTGTGCGTGGTGCCGATGGACAGCGAGCCGCGGTCGGATTGCTTGAGGTCCTTGGCCAGGCTCTTGAGCGCCTGCGCCTCGCGCAGCATGCGCAGCGCGCGCGCCGCCACCTCTTCGCCGGCCGGCGTGAGGCGCTTGAGGGCGCGGCCATCGCGCACGAACAGCGTGAGGCCGAGCTCCTCTTCAAGCAGCCGGATCTGCTTGCTGACGCCCGGCTGCGAAGTGTGCAGCGCCTGGGCGGCAGTCGTGACGTTGAGGCCGTTCTGCACGACGGCCGCGAGATATCGAAGTTGCTGCAGCTTCAAAGTGAATCTCCGGCTGCAGCATCTGCGTTGTTGTTAGTTGAGCTTGAGCTGGACGTCGACGCCGGCCGGCAGCTCGAGCTTCATGAGCGCATCCACCGTCTTGTCGGTCGGGTTCATGATGTCCATGATGCGCTTGTGCGTGCGCAGCTCGTACTGGTCGCGCGCGTCCTTGTCACCGTGCGGCGAGACCAGCAGCGTGAACGTCTCCATCTTGGTCGGCAGCGGCACCGGGCCCTTGACCGTGGCGCCGGTGCGCTTGGCGGTCTCGACGATTTCCTTGGCGGAAGTGTCGATGAGGCGATGATCGAACGCCTTGAGGCGGATGCGGATGTTCTGGTTGGCCATGTTCGTATTCCTTCTAAAGAGCGACTAGGTAGTTAGTTACCAGCACGGACTCGTGGCAGCGCTGCATCGACCGTTTTCGTCTGCAGGGACTGCCCCGTTTCGTACGAAACGTTCCGAACTCGTTACTTCAGGATCTTCGCGACGACGCCGGCGCCGACGGTGCGGCCACCCTCACGGATGGCGAAGCGCAGGCCTTCTTCCATCGCGATCGGGTTGATCAGCTCGCACCGTCATTTTGATGTTGTCGCCCGGCATCACCATCTCGGTGTTGCCCGGCAACTCGATCGTGCCGGTCACGTCGGTCGTGCGGAAGTAGAACTGCGGGCGATAGCCCTTGAAGAACGGCGTGTGACGCCCGCCCTCTTCCTTCGTCAGCACGTACACCTCGCACTCGAACTCCGTGTGCGGGGTGATCGAACCCGGCTTCGCCAGCACCTGGCCGCGCTGCACTTCTTCGCGCTTCGTGCCACGCAGCAGCACGCCGACGTTGTCGCCCGCCTCACCCTCGATCCAGCAGCTTGCGGAACATCTCCACGCCCGTGCAGATCGTCTTCTGCGTCGGGCGCAATGCCGATGATCTCGATTTCGTCGTTCACCTTGACGATGCCGCGCTCGATGCGCCCGGTCACCACCGTGCCGCGACCCGGAGATCGAGAACACGTCTTCCACCGGCATCAGGAACGGCTTGTCGATCTCGCGCTTCGGGACCGGGATGTACGCGTCCATCTCCTCCACCAGCTTGATCACGCGCCTTCACGCCGATGTCGACGCTGTCGCCCTCGAGCGCCTTCAGCGCCGAGCCGATGATGATCGGGGTCTTGTCGCCGGGGAACTTGTAGACCGACAGCAGCTCGCGCACTTCCATCTCCACCAGCTCCAGCAGCTCCTTGTCATCGACCATGTCCGCCTTGTTCATGAACACCACGATGTACGGCACGCCGACCTGGCGGGCCAGCAGGATGTGCTCGCGCGTCTGCGGCATCGGGCCGTCGGCCGCCGACACCACCAGGATCGCCCCGTCCATCTGCGCCGCGCCCGTGATCATGTTCTTCACGTAGTCGGCGTGCCCCGGGCAGTCCACGTGCGCGTAGTGGCGGTTCTGTCGACTGGTACTCCACGTGCGCCGTCGAGATCGTGATGCCGCGCGCCTTCTCCTCCGGCGCCTTGTCGATCTGGTCGTACGCCATGAACGAACCGCCGTTGGTCTCCGCCATCACCTTCGTCAACGCCGCCGTCAGCGTCGTCTTGCCATGGTCCACGTGGCCAATCGTGCCCACGTTCACGTGCGGCTTGTTGCGTTCAAACTTTTCCTTCGACATGACAGTAAGCTCCTGAAAAGCGTCTGACTAACTATTACTGTTGATGATGCCGTCGGCGATGTTCGGCGGCACTTCCAGGTACTTCGCGAATTCCATCGTGAAGGTCGCGCGGCCCTGGCTCATCGAGCGCACGGTGGTCGCGTAGCCGAACATTTCCGACAGCGGCACTTCCGCCGTGACGGTCTTGCCGGCCGGCGTGTCTTCCATGCCCTGGATCTGGCCGCGGCGGCGATTCAGGTCGCCGATCACGTCGCCCATGTAATCCTCGGGCGTCACGACCTCGACCTTCATGATGGGCTCGAGGATGCACCGGCTTCGCCTTGCGGAAGCCATCCTTGAAGCCGAAGATCGCGGCCATGCGGAACGAAATTTCGTCCGAGTCGACGTCGTGGTACGAGCCGTCGAACAGCGTGACCTTGGTGTCGACGACCGGGATAGCCCGCCATGACGCCGGTCTCGAGCGCTTCCTTGATGCCCTTCTCGACGGCCGGAATGAACTCGCGCGGCACGCTGCCGCCGACGATGCCGTTGATGAACTCGTTGCCCTTGCCCTGCTCGTTCGGCTCGATCTTGAGCCACACGTGGCCGAACTGGCCGCGGCCGCCGGACTGCTTGATGTGCTTGCCTTCGCTCTCGACCTTGCCGCGGATGGTTTCGCGGTAGGCGACCTGCGGCTTGCCGACGTTGGCTTCGACCTTGAACTCGCGCCGCATGCGGTCGACGATGATCTCGAGGTGCAGCTCGCCCATGCCGGAGATGATGGTCTGCGCCGGACTCCTCGTCGGTGCGACACGCGGAACGACGGATCTTCCTTCGCGAGGCGCTGCAGCGCCAGGCCCATCTTTTCCTGGTCGGCCTTGGTCTTCGGCTCCACGGCCACCGAGATGACCGGGCATCGGGAATGTCCATCTTCTCGAGCGTGATGACCTTCTCGAGATCACGACAGCGTGTCGCCGGTGATAGACGTCCTTGAGGCCCACGGCCGCGGCGATGTCGCCGGCGCGCACTTCCTTGATCTCGCTGCGCTCGTTGGCGTGCATCTGCAGCAGGCGGCCGATGCGCTCCTTCTTGTCCTTGCGTCGGCACGTACACCGTGTCGCCGGAATTCAGCGTGCCGGAGTAGACGCGGAAGAACGTGAGGTTGCCGACGAACGGATCGTTGAGGATCTTGAAGGCCAGCGCCGAGAACGGCTCGTCGTCGCGCGCGGTGCGCGTGATGGCCTCGCCGCGCTCGGTCAGGCCCTTGCGTCGGCGGCATCTCGATGGGCGACGGCATGAACTCGATGACGGCATCGAGCAGCGCCTGCACGCCCTTGTTCTTGAACGCGGTGCCGCACATGCACAGCACGATCTCGTTCTTGAGCGAGCGCGCCTTGCAGGCCGCGCTTGATCTCGTCGTCCGACAGCGCCTCGCCGTCCAGGTACTTGTCGGTGAGCGCGTCGTCGCCTTCGGCGGCGGCCTCGATCATCTTGCGCGCGATATTCCTCGGCCTCGGCCTCGAGGCTCGCCGGGATCTCGCGGAACTCGAACTTCATGCCCTGGGTTTCCATGTCCCAGTAGATAGCCTTCATCTTGATGAGGTCGATGACGCCCTTCGAAGGCATCTTCGGCGCCGATGGGCAGCTGGATGGGCACCGGGATTGGCGCGCAGGCGCGCGCGGATCATGTCGCACACGCGCAGGAAGTCCGCGCCGGCGCGATCCATCTTGTTGACGAAGGCGATGCGCGGCACGTTGTAGCGGTTCATCTGCCGCCACACCGTCTCCGGACTGCGGCTGCACGCCGGCCACCGAATCGAACAGCGCCACCGCGCGAATCGAGCACGCGCAGGCGAGCGCTCGACTTCGATGGTGAAGTCCACGTGCCCGGGCGTGTCGATGATGTTGATGCGGTGCTCGGGGAAGCGACTTGTCCATCCCCTTCCAGAAGCAGGTGGTGCGCGGCGGACGTGATCGTGATGCCGCGTTCCTGTTCCTGCTCCATGTAGTCCATGACGGCCGCGCCGTCGTGGACTTCACCGATCTTGTGCGAGACGCCCGTGTAGAACAGGATGCGCTCGGTCGTGGTCGTCTTCCCGGCGTCGATGTGCGCCGAGATGCCGATGTTCCGATAGCGCTCGATGGGCGTACTGCGACGGCATGATCTGATCTACGCGAGCCGCATCGCTTACCAGCGGTAGTGAGCGAATGCCTTGTTGGCCTCGGCCATGCGATGCGTGTCTTCGCGCTTGCGCACGGCGGCGCCGCGGTTCTCGGCAGCGTCCATGAGCTCGTGGGCGAGGCGGAACGCCATCGACTTCTCGCTGCGCTCGCGCGCGGCTTCGATGACCCAGCGCATGGCCAGCGTCTGGCGGCGCTGCGCACGGACTTCGACGGGCACCTGGTAGGTGGCGCCGCCGACGCGGCGCGACTTCACTTCGACCACCGGCTTCACGTTGTCGAGCGCGGTCGACGAGCATGGCGACGGCATCCGGCGCCCGGCTTGCCGGTCTTCTCGACGATGCGGTCGATGGCGCCGTAGATGATGCGTTCGGCGGCGGACTTCTTGCCGCTCTTCATGACCACGTTCATGAACTTGGCGAGCATGTCGTTGTTGAACTTCGGGTCCGGCAGGATGTGGCGGACGGGAGCTGCTGTGCCGACGTGACATTAGTTAGATCCTCTTACTTCTTCGCGCGCTTGGCGCCGTACTTGGAACGGCCCTGCTTGCGATTGCCGACGCCGGCGCAATCGAGCGTGCCGCGCACGGTGTGGTAACGAACGCCGGGCAGATCCTTGACGCGGCCGCCGCGGATGAGCACCACCGAGTGCTCCTGGAGGTTGTGGCCTTCGCCGCCGATGTACGAAGAGACTTCGTAGCCGTTGACGAGACGCACACGCGCACACCTTGCGCATGGCCGAGTTCGGCTTCTTCGGCGTCGTCGCGTACACGCGCGTGCACACGCCACGCTTCTGCGGTGACGCGCCGAGCGCGGGGACCTTGGTCTTCTCTTTGTTGACGCGACGCGGGTTCGCGATCAACTGGCTCGTTGTGGCCATGCTTACTCCAGTTTTATAATCCACTGCGCGGACGAATGAACACCGGGCCGACTCCCTTTTGGAGGATCGGCCCGGTGATTTGAATCCGCTATTTACGCCCTGCCCGGTATCGGGGTGGGGCGACAAAGGCCGGCGATTCTAGGTATGTGACCGGGGGTGTCAACGGATTGTTGCACTGCGGCAACCACTCCGGCCCGCACCTCTGCCCGCTGGCCCCCACCCTTCAGGGACTGCCCCAGTCGGCGGCCCAGCGGCGCCTCCGCCCGCTATTTCTCTGGCCTTCTTTTTCGCCTTCTTGGGATCCGGGTTCAGTTCGTCCAGCAGCGCCTCGGGCGTCATGACCAGGTCGCGCAGCGCCGCGTGCACGGCCGGCTTCTCGCGGGACAGGTCGTGAAACAGCTCGCTTTCCGCCAGGTCCACCAGGTCGAATCGGAGTTGGTCTGGTTGTAGCTGTAACTGGTGGTCACCTTGATGCCCTGGAGCAGTTCGATACCGCCGCGCGACTGGTACAACACAGTGTCGTTGGCGTCCGTCATGTACATGTTGATGGACGAGGCGGCAATCGAGCTGCTGCCCGCGCCCACCACCGCAGTGCCGCTCCAGAACTTGTGGACCACGGGCCCGCGCGTGAATGCGTTTCTGTTCCACGCCCGTCCCAGGCGGCGATCGCCCATCTTCTGCGGCACCGAGCTGCGTACCGGGAAACTCAGCCACGGGGATTGCATCGGGGGTCGATCGGCGCCGAGATTCCTTGAACACGGATTTCCGGATCCTCGGTGGCGCGCGCCTCATCTCGCTTGCCGGTCATCGGGTCGAACAGCTGGCTCTCCATCATTTTGGCCAGCAGCACCTCGCCTGCGCCTGGGGCGAGTCGATGATTTCCCATCCCAACGGCGCCAGTTCCTCGCGGACAAATTCCGCGAGGCGCTGCTGCGCGTCCGCGGGAACGCCCGAAGGGCCGGGGCCAGATGGGACTCAAGGGCGACACGCTTCACCGGCCTACAGAAGTCTGGTCGCGCGGCACGAGCAGGGGCGACGCGCGCACCACCTTCTGTCCCGCCGGCTGCGGCGGCGGGTCTCCTGAGATGCATCTTCCTGAGCGTTGATCTCCGGATCGTCGACGTCACCGTAGGCGATGTCAGTAGGGCGTGCGCACCAGCGGCAGCGTGCGCCACGCGCGTCCGTACGCGATGCGCGCGCGTCGCGCAACAGGTCCTGTGATGGGCACGCGTACGAAGTCGAGGCCGTCGAAATAAAGGCTGTCAGCCTCACTCCGCCGTCGCGCCCGAACAGCAACCCGATCCTGGGAGACTCACGATCTGGATACGCAGTGAGGTGCCGGAACTATCCTCTTCATGCTGGGCATCTCGAGAACGCACCATGATGTCGGGCAGCTTCCGTCCGAGCGATCATGCACGCCATCCCACCGGAGCGTATTGCCCGTAGTGGGGTGCCGAGGCCGTGAGCCGCTTTACGAGCACGTAAGCGTCGAGCCGGTCTTTCTTGATGAACTCGCGCCAGCGCATTCGAGTACACGGCGCCCGCGACATCATCCTTGAGGATCCCGGTCTTGCCGTCGTGACACGCCACCAACCTGCTTGCCGAAGCGATCAAAGGCGGCCTGGTTGTCGGTCCACCGCCTCGAATCCCGCGAGCGTCAGGTAAGCGGGACACCGTTTTCCTGCCGTGATTTCCTCGGCATCCCGCCTGATCGTCCATCCATCCCGCGCAACTCTCGTCGGCAGAGTCCACGCGCTTGACGGTGGCGCGCAACTGATCGCGGGTGGCGCCGTAAAACCCCAACTCGCGGTCGGTGGGCAGCGGCTTCGGCACGGGCGCCTTCTTCTTGTCGGCAGCGGCAGCCCCGGTGGCCAGCGGCATCACACCCATGGCGGCAAGGGAAAACTCTACCAGGAGTTGGGCACGCAGTTCCTCGATGTACAACTTGATGATGGGAGCATCGGCCGCGCTCGGCGCCCGCTTCAGGTAATCCTCGAAGGCTCGGGTCGCGGCGGGCGCATTGCCTCCGTCGCGATAGCAACAGCCCCAGTTCACGGTGGTTCCCCACCGGCGCGTCCGGTTGCGCGGTGCAGGCCTGGTAGGCCGCGAAGACTTCGTCGGGAACCTGCGCCTGTGACGGACTGCTGGCGCAGGAATCGGGCGCGCAGGCAGGCTGAGCCCGAGACACGCCATATTCGTGATCAATTGATCGATGATCGAGGTGAATTCGACGGCGCGATTTCACCCACCAGTTCACGTGCCAGATCGAGCGACAGCCGCTGGAAATCGTGTGCAGCGGATCGGCCGGATCCGGCAAAGTCTTGAGCGTCGCGTCCAGCGGCAAGGCCGCCACCGCGAGGGTGAGCTGGTCGTGGCGCCTCGAGCGCCGTGGCGCCCGAGACGCCCGCGACCGACCTGCCCTTCTTTCGAGCACCGCCGCCAGCCGCTGCGCCGCCGGCCGGCGCCTGGCGGATCGAAGCCGGCGCGCGCCGCGCCAGTCGAGCCCTACCTTGTCGTTTTCAGAACGATTGCCTCGACAGCTGCATCGTAGGCCTTGATTCTCGCTGCTCATCATCAGAAACCATCGGCAGACCCGCGGTGGCGATCACCGCCAGGATTTTGGGTCCGCCTGCCGGCGAACCTTGGCGTCGTACTCCTGCTGGATCGAGTATTGGGCGCGAGCACCGAGCTGAGTTCCGCGCGCCAGCAACATCGCGCAGCTGCGAGTCGCGCTTCTGCAGCCGTGCCAGCAGCCGGTGGAAACATAGGCGGCGCCGTTCTCGAGACAGAAAATGAACGGGTCCGGAGCGCGCAATGCGCGCATGCGGCACCGTCTGCGCCGGACGCGTGGGTGCGGCAGCCATGATGCGCCAGCAATACGCGCGGAGATAGGCGTCGGCGAATTCAGCGTGCTCGAATTCCTTGTCGATGCGCGCTTCTTCGGATCGGCGTCGATACCTGCTGCATGAAGCCGCATGCGCCGCGCTCGCCATGCAGGCGAGCACGGCAGGACATCGTCGGCCCGGATCCGCACCATCAAGGGCTGCCTCCAGCAACGCCTTAAAGAGCTCAAGACTGCCAGATCATATCGCCGGCGTCATGTTCCCGGGTTCCGGAACGTGAATTCGCTCTCTATCTATGCGAGCAAGGGCTCAAAACGAAGGGGCCCGCGCGATCGAGACCCACCCGACGAGGCGTCCCGCCGGTCACACCCCGGTAATTCGCTCGCTGGTTTTCCGGCGTCGGACGCCTGAGCGGCATGATCATGGGCACGCGCGCACGGTAGTCGCCGATAGTCCTCGCCGAGCGAGTCAACCAGGTCCCTCTCCTCGAACTGGATGGCCACGAAAATGTAGGCGGTGGTCACGAACGCGAACAACAGGTGCGTCGCGGTCATGGTCGGCGTCGCCCAGAAAGCAGAACAGCCAGCCGAGGTACAGCGGATGGCGGACCAGCTTGTACGGCCCCGGCGTGCCGAATCGGAGCGGCGTGTAGGGCCTGCCCACGAGCTGCAGCCATACCTGGCGCAGGCCGAACAGGTCGAAGTGATTGATGAGGAAGGTCGACACCAGCACCAGCAGCCAGCCGAAGGCGAAGCAGCCGTAGCAGTCATCGCCGCGCGCGGCGGGTCGGCATCGTCCCACACGATCACCGCCGAGCGGCTGCCAGAAGGCGAACAGCGCGATCAACGCGAGCGCTCGAGAACAGCACGTAGGTGCTGCGCTCGGCCGACTCGGGGATGAAGCGCGTCAACCAGCGCTTGAAGAACGGTCGCGCCATGACGCTGTGCTGAACGGCGAAGATGCCGAGCAGCGCCGAGGTCGATCGAGCAGCGCGTTGCCCGTCGACAGCGACGCGGACGCACCGTCCATGGTCGCGCGGCACCGCGAAGTTGCCGACGAAGCCGACGGGCATAGAGAAAGGTGGCGAAGAACGACGGCGTAGCTGACGACGCCGTACAGGAAGACTGAGATGCGCTTGAACATGATGCGCTCCCGTGTTCAGGAGCGCATCTTCCAGACGCGGGCCGCCCGCCGCCTGAGGCAGCAGCGACTCAATTTTGCGCGTCGACTGGGACAAAGTCCCGGAACTCCGCAGGCTACTAGTGAGCTCGGCCCGCGCAGGCCCCGATCCCGCGCGAACACGATGGCCTGCGGAACGCGAGCTCACGCCAAGTCTTGTCGAAGATGGCCGTGAGATGGTTGCGCACGGTCTTCTCGCTGATGAACAGCCGTTCGGCGATCGCCTGAGTTGTTGGCACCGCCGGCCACCAGGTCGAGGATCTCGCGCTCACGCGCCGTGAGCACCGCCAGTTCTTCGGATGTGGCCGACGTATCAGTGAGCGCGGCGCTGTGGCGCCAGGCGGCGCCAGCCGAGGAACTCGCCGACGACTTCCCTGGAATTTCTGCCAGGCCGGTTCGTTCTCGAGCAGCGAGGTGATTGGCGCTGTCGAGCTCGACGAAGCGTGCATTGGGGATGCCGGCGGCGATGACGCGACCCTGTTCGAACGGGACGATCGACATCGCCGCGCGAATGCATGACCAGCGTGGGCGCCGTGACCTGTGCCAGCCGATGTACCACGTCGATATTTCCGGAGGCCTCCATGATCGCGCGCGGCGATCTCGCGGCGTCGTCGTGCGGCGCTGCAGCTCGCCGAACCACGCCACCTGCTCTTCGGTCGGCTGCGGGATGAACAGCTCGGCGAACATGCGGCGGTAGGCGCCCGTGCTCCGGCTCCCAGCCGACGCGCACCATCTCCGCGCCAGCGCGCGTCCTGCGCGCTCGGACGCCGGACTGCGCTTCGCCCAGCCGCGCGCAAAGCCGCCATGGATGACGAGGTGGCTGACGCGCTCCGGGTGGCGCACGGCGTATTCAATGGACCGAGGCGCTCCTGCGACAGGCCCAGCAGCGCGAACTGCTCGAGCCTGGCGGCATCGGCGATCTGTTCGAGGTCAGTCACCTGGTGCTCGAACGACACCTCTGTTGTCGGTCCAGTCGGAGAGAGCCGCTGCCGCGGATGTCGTAGCGATACAGGCGTGGTGGGCTGACAGAAGATTGAACCAGTGGGTCCATACCGGGCTTTGCCAGTCGGACTCCAGGTGGATTGAGCCAGTTCGCGGTCTTGAGCAATGCGAATTCCGGACCCGGATACCGCGTAGGCGAGCTTGTCGCCGTCGCTCGTGGTCACGAAACTGGATGGTCTGGTCCATGGCGCGAAGGTATGCCCTGCGAATCAGCCCTTAGCTCTTTGCTTGCGGCCGCTTCGCCCGACGGTCGGCCAGGCTCTGATTCACCATCGCGCGCGCCATCCACTGGCTCATTTCGATCTGCCTGCGGGAGCCGTCAGGCCACTGATGTCGCGCAATACGAGCAGGGCTTCGATTCCCACGCAAAGCGCCAGCGCGGCAACCAGGCGATGCGTGCTTCGCCTCGCCGAGCTCGCTGCGCCAGGGCTTCAACGCCATTTCGATCCATCCGACGCGCGCCCACGCCGGCGCACTTCGGCGCTGCCCTGGTGCAGGACGGTCTCGTGGATGATGGTGCGCAACAGCCATTCGTGCTCGACGGTCAGGCGCTGCATCGCGACGACCATGGCATCGACGACCGCCTCCAGGTCATCGCCACTGGTGCCATCCGGTGCCCCGGCGTCGCCGCCGCAATCGCTGCCTCCATCACCGGCCGCAAGCCATCGAGCACCGCATCGCTCACCAGCATTTTTGCGACGGAAAATAGCGATAGGCAGTGCGGCGTGAGACCTCCGCGGCGTCCGCGACGCTCGGCGACGGTCAGGCGACATTCCGGACGCAATGAGTACTTCCAGGCCGTCGTGACCAGCAGGTTGCGCGTGCGCGCTTTCTGACGAAAACGGCCGGTCTCGAGCGGAATCATGGCGGGCGGACGGCGGACTCGGGAATTTGGCACGGCGAAATTCTAGCACTTGCGTTTCGCGGCATACTGGTGCCATAAAAGCCTCTTATGTGCCATAAGGGCTCTTTACCCGCCATAAACACCGAGACTTCCAATGAAAATACAGATCCCTGCTGACAGGCTGGCATCTTTGCCGCGCCTGTTCGTCACGAGCCACCGCGGTGAGCCAGGCGGGAGACGAGGCGTCACGACAGCGAAGCGCGAGATGGCGCTGCAGCTGAATTCCAGGCTCAAGGAAATCCGCATCGGTACCAGATCGCGCCGGTGCACCGCTCGCCAATATTCGCGGCAAGAATCCGCTGCTGGTCGGGCTCGGCAGCTACATCGTCAATGCGCAGGGCAGCTGCAGCGAGTGCCACACCCACTCGAGCGTCACGCACTCCCGCGTTTGCGCCGGGCGGCAATCCGTTCTTTGGCGAACCCGAGGCGGTTGATGCATCGCTATACCTGGCTGGCGGGCCGCCAGGTTTGGGCCGTTTACCTCCGAAGAACCTGACGCCCGACGCCGCCGGCCGTCCCGCAGGCCTCACCTACGAACAGTTCAGCAAGGTGTTGCGCACCGGCCAGGATCCCGACGAGCTGGGACCCAATGGATTGCCACGCATTCGGCAAGTGATGCCGTGGCCGGTGATCGGCAAAATGACGGATCTCGATCTGCGGGCGATCTACGAGTACCTGCGGGCGATTCCGAATCTGCCGGACAATCCGACCCCGAGCCCTGAGTGGATCGTCGTCGACGACCGGGGAGCGCGCCAAAGGCAAAGGCCGGTGTTTCCACCGGCCCTCTCCCGTCGACGACGAATCGACCATCAACTGTTGAACATCAACCTTCGGCAGTAGCGCCCTCGCCTACGCCGACCGCCGTCATCGATGTCGGCGACACCGCCGCCCACATCCATGAAGCTGCCGCGATCGTTGGCGTCCGCCTTGGCGCGGCGATGCTCATGGGCAGCAAAGCCGGTACCGGCCGGGATCAGGCGACCGACGATGACGTTTTCCTTCAGGCCGCGCAGATCGTCCTTGAGACCGCGCACCGCCGCTTCCGTGAGGACGCGGGTGGTCTCCTGGAACGACGCCGCCGAGATGAACGACTCGGTGGCCAGCGACGCCTTGGTGATGCCGAGCAGCACGGGCTGCAGCGTCGCCGGCGTCTTCTTGTCGTTGGTCAGCCGCTCGTTCATCAGGTTGGCGCGCGCGCGATCGAGCTGTCTCGCCCTTGAGGTAGGTCGACTCGCCGATCTCGAGCACCTCGGTCTTGCGCAGCATCTGGCGGATGATCACTTCGATGTGCTTGTCGTTGATCTTCACGCCCTGCAGGCGATAGACGTCCTGGATCTCGCGCACCAGGTAGTTGGCCAGCGACTCGACGCCCTGCAGGCGCAGGATGTCGTGCGGGTTCAGCTCGCCGTCGGCGATCACTTCGCCGCGCGTCACGCCTTCGCCTTCGAACACGTTGAGCTGGCGCCACTTCGGGATCAGCTCTTCGTACTTCTCGCTCGTCCTCGCCGGTGATGACCAGACGGCGCTTGCCCTTGGTTTCCTTGCCGAAGCTCACCGTGCCGCTCTTCTCCGCGAGAATCGCGGGGTCCTTCGGCTTGCGGGCTTCGAACAGGTCCGCGACGCGCGGCAGACCGCCGGTGATGTCGCGGGTCTTCGAGGATTCCTGCGGGATGCGCGCGATGACGTCGCCGACCGACACGCTGGCGCCGTCCTCCAGCGCGATCAGCGCGCCCGGAGGCAGCGTGTACACGGCCGGAATCTCGGTGTTCGCGAAGGTCGCTTCCTTGCCCTTGGCGTTCAGCGAGCTTCGACGGTCGGACGCAGGTCCTTGCCGCCGCGCTGCTTGGAATCGAGCACCACGGTCGAGGACAGGCCCGTGACTTCGTCCACCTGCGTCGTGACCGTGAGGCCGTCGACGAAGTCCTGGAACTTGATGTGACCGCCCACTTCCGTGATCACGGGGTGGGTGTGCGGATCCCAGGTCGACACGACCTGGCCGCCCACGACCTTGTCGCCTTCCTTCGAGTTGATCACGCGCGCCGTAGGGAATCTTGTAGCGCTCACGCTCGCGGCCGAATTCGTCGACCACGCCGATCTCGCCCGAGCGCGAGACCGCGACCAGGTGACCCTTCTCGTGCTGCACGGTCTTGACGTTGTGGAAGCGCAGCGTGCCCTTGTTGCGCACTTCGAGCGACGAAGCGGCCGCGGCTCGTGACGCGGCACCACCGATGTGGAAGGTGCGCATCGTGAGCTGCGTGCCCGGCTCGCCGATCGACTGCGCGGCCATGACGCCGACCGCTTCGCCGATGTTGATCTGACGGCCGCGCGCGAGGTCGCGTCCGTAGCACGTGGCGCACACGCCGTAGCGCGTCTTGCAGGTGATGGGCGAGCGCACCTGCACGACGTCCACGCCTTCCTGCTCGATGAGACGCACCATCTTTTCGTCGATGAGCGTGCCCACCGGCAGCAGCACCTGTTCGGTGCCCGGCTTGAGGATGTCTTCGACCACGGTGCGACCCAGCACGCGTTCGCCGAGGGCTTCCACCACGTCGCCGCCTTCGACCAGCGGCATCATGGTGAGACCCAGCGTCGTGCCGCAATCCGGCTGCGTGACCACGAGATCCTGCGCGACGTCGACGAGACGGCGCGTGAGGTAACCCGAGTTCGCGGTCTTCAACGCCGTGTCGGCCAGACCCTTGCGGGCGCCGTGCGTCGAGATGAAGTACTGCTGGGCGTTCAGGCCTTCGCGGAAGTTCGCGGTGATAGGCGTTTCGATGATCGAGCCGTCAGGCTTGGCCATCAGGCCGCGCATGCCGGCGAGCTGGCGAATCTGCGCCGCGCTGCCGCGGGCGCCGGAGTCGGCCATCATGAAGATCGAGTTGAACGACTTCTGCTTCTGCGGCTTGCCGTCGCGAATCGATCGCGTCTTCGACGCCGAGCTTCTCCATCATGGCCTTAGCGACCTGGTCGTTGGCACGCGACCAGATGTCGACCACCTTGTTGTAGCGCTCGCCGTTGGTGACGAGACCGGACGCGTACTGGTCCTGGATCTCCTTCACGTCCTTGTCGGCGGCCGGCGACGATCTTGGTCTTCTGTTCCGGGATGACGATGTCGTCGATGCCGAACGGAGACCGCCGAACGCGTGGCGTACTGGAAGCCCGTGTACATGAGCTGGTCGGCGAAGATGACCGTCTCTTTCAGACCCAGCGCGCGATAACACGCGTTGATCGTCGCGGAGATGATCTTCTTGGTCATGTCCTGGTTCACGAGGTCGAAGGACAGGCCCTTCGGCAGGATCTCGGACAGCAGCGAGCGGCCGACCGTGGTGTCGACCACGCGCGGTCTTCTCGGTGAACACGCCCTCGGGGCTCTTGACCATTCGCGTCACGCGCACCTTGACCTTGGCCTGCAGTTCGATCTGCCGGCCTTCGTAGGCGCGGTGCACTTCCTGCGTGTCCGAGAACATCATGCCCTCGCCCTTCGCGCCCACCTTTTCGCGGGTCATGAAGTAGAGGCCGAGCACCACGTCCTGCGACGGCAACGATGATCGGGTCGCCGTTGGCGGGCGACAGGATGTTGTTCGAGCGACATCATCAGCGCGCGCGCTTCGAGCTGCGCTTCGAGCGACAGCGGCACGTGCACGGCCATCTGGTCGCCGTCGAAGTCGGCGTTGAACGCCGTGCAGACGAGCGGATGCAGCTGGATGGCCTTGCCCTCGATGAGCACCGGCTCGAACGCCTGGATGCCCAGGCGATGCAGCGTCGGCGCGCGGTTCAGCAGCACCGGATGTTCGCGGATGACTTCTTCGAGGATGTCCCAGACTTCCGGGCCTTCACGCTCGACCAGGCGCTTGGCGGCCTTGATGGTCGACGCATCGCCACGGATCTGCAGCTTCTGGAAGATGAAGGGCTTGAAGAGCTCGAGCGCCATCTTCTTCGGCAGGCCGCACTGGTGCAGGCGCAGCGTCGGACCGACCACGATGACCGAACGGCCGGAGTAGTCGACGCGCTTGCCGAGCAGGTTCTGGCGGAACCGGCCCTGCTTGCCCTTGATCATGTCGGCGAGCGACTTCAGCGGGCGCTTGTTGGTGCCGGTGATCGCGCGGCCGCGGCGGCCGTTGTCGAGCAGCGCGTCCACCGCTTCCTGCAGCATGCGCTTTTCGTTGCGCACGATGATGTCCGGAGCGTTGAGCTCCAGCAGGCGGCGCAGGCGGTTGTTGCGGTTGATGACGCGGCGATACAGATCGTTCAGGTCCGAGGTCGCGAAGCGGCCGCCATCGAGCGGCACCAGCGGACGCAGGTCCGGCGGCAGCACGGGCAGCACGGTCATGACCATCCACTCGGGCTTGTTGCCCGACTCGATGAAGCTCTCGACGAGCTTCAGGCGCTTCGACAGGCGCTTGAGCTTGGTCTCGGAAGACGTGCCCGCCATCTCTTCGCGCACCTTCAGCAGCTCGGCCTGCAGGTCGATGCTCTTCAGCAGCTCGCACACGGCCTCGGCGCCCATGCGCGGCGTCGAACTCGTCGCCATGTTCTTCGATGGCTTCGAGATACATTTCGTCGGTGAGCAGCTGGCCGCGCTGCAGCGGCGTCATGCCTGGGTCGATGACCACGAAGGCTTCGAAGTACAGCACGCGCTCGATTTCGCGCAGCGTCATGTCGAGCATGAGGCCGATGCGCGACGGCAGCGACTTCAGGAACCAGATGTGCGCGGTCGGGCTCGCGAGCTCGATGTGGCCCATGCGCTCACGGCGCACCTTGGCCTGCGTGACTTCCACGCCGCACTTCTCGCAGACCACGCCGCGATGCTTGAGGCGCTTGTACTTGCCGCACAGGCACTCGTAGTCCTTCACGGGTCCGAAGATCTTGGCGCAGAACAGGCCGTCGCGTTCCGGCTTGAACGTGCGGTAGTTGATGGTCTCCGGCTTCTTGACCTCGCCGTACGACCAGGCGCGGATCATGTCCGGCGAGGCCAGGCCGATCTTGATGCTGTCGAACTGTTCGACCGGAGCGTGCTGCTTGAAAAGCTTTGAGTAAGTCTTTCATGTAGTAGCTCCTCAGTCCTGCTCGAGTTCAATGTTGATGCCGAGCGAACGTATCTCTTTGACGAGCACGTTGAAGGATTCGGGCATGCCCGCGTCCATCTGGTGATTGCCGTCGACGATGTTCTTGTACATCTTCGTGCGGCCGTTCACGTCGTCCGACTTGACGGTCAGCATTTCCTGCAGCGTGTACGAAGCGCCGTAGGCCTCGAGCGCCCACACTTCCATCTCGCCGAAGCGCTGGCCGCCGAACTGCGCCTTGCCACCCAGCGGCTGCTGCGTGACCAGCGAGTACGGACCGGTGGAACGCGCGTGCATCTTGTCGTCGACCAGGTGGTTGAGCTTCAGCATGTACATGTAGCCGACCGTCACCTGGCGCTCGAAGCGCTCGCCGGTGCGGCCGTCGAACAGGTGCATCTGGCCGGACAGCGGCAGATCCGCCAGGTTCGAGCAGACGCTTGATCTCGGCTTCCGAGGCGCCGTCGAACACCGGCGTCGCGATCGGCACGCCCTTCGACAGGTTCTTCGCGAGCGCGACGACTTCTGCGTCGTTGCAGCGAGTCGATGTCTCTCCTTCTGGCCGCCGGTCTCGTTGTAGATCTGGTCGAGGAAGCTTGCGCAGATGTCGACGATCGCGGCCTGCGCCTCGAGCATGCTTGCCGATCTTGAGGCCCGAGCCCTTCGCCGCCCAGCCGAGATGGGTTTCGAGCACCTGACCGACGTTCATGCGCGAAGGCACGCCCAGCGGATTCAGCACGATGTCGACCGGCGTACCGTCGGCGAGGTACGGCATGTCTTCGACCGGAACGATGGTCGAGATGACGCCCTTGTTGCCGTGACGGCCGGCCATCTTGTCGCCGGGCTGCACGCGGCGCTTCACCGCGAGGTACACCTTCACCATCTTGAGCACGCCCGGGGCGAGATCGTCGCCGGCCGTGATCTTGGCCTTCTTCTCATCGAGACGCTTCTCGAGCGCCTTGCGCTGCATCTTCGAGGCGCTCGGAAGCCTGCTCGAGCTGGCTGTTCGCGTCTTCGTCCTCGAGACGGATCTCGAACCACGACTCGCGCGCCACTTCATCGAGGTACGCCGCTTCGATCTTGCCCCTTGAGACGGTTCGGACCGCCGGCGGCGACCTTGCCGACGAGCATGTCGCGCACGCGCGAGAACAAGTCGTCCTCGAGGATGCGCTGCTGGTCGCCCAGGTCCTTGCGGACGCGTCTCGATTTCGGCCTTCTCGATGGACAGGGCGCGCGAGTCCTTGTCGACGCCGTCGCGCGTGAACACGCGCACGTCGATGACCGTGCCGTCCATGCCCGGCGGAACGCGCAGCGACGTGTCTTTCACGTCGCAGGCCTTCTCGCCGAAGATGGCGCGCAGCAGTTTCTCTTCCGGCGTGAGCTGGGTTTCGCCCTTCGGCGTGACCTTGCCCACCAGGATGTCGCCGGCGCGCACTTCGGCGCCGATGAACGCGATGCCGGCTTCGTCGAGCTTGGCCAGCGCCGCGTCACCCACGTTCGGGATGTCGGCGGTGATTTCCTCCGGACCCAGCTTCGGTGTCGCGAGCGACGCAGGTCAGCTCTTCGATGTGGATCGTGGTGAAACGATCTTCCTGCACCACGCGTTCGCTGATGAGGATGGAGTCTTCGAAGTTGTAGCCGTTCCACGGCATGAACGCGACCAGCAGGTTCTGGCCGAGCGCGAGCTCGCCCGAGATCGCGTCGACGGGCCATCGGCCAGCACGTCGCCGCGCGCGATCGCGTCACCCGCGTGCACCAGCGGACGCTGGTTGATGCAGGTGTTCTGGTTCGAGCGCGTGTACTTGGTGAGGCCGTAGATGTCGACACCGGCTTCGCTCGGCGTTGGTCTCGTTGTCGTTCACGCGGATGACGATGCGCGAGGCGTCGACCGAGTCGACCACGCCGCCACGCTTGGCCGACCACGGTCACGCCCGAGTCGATGGCCACCGGACGCTCCATGCCCGTGCCCACCAGCGGCGTCTCGGCACGCAGCGTCGGCACTGCCTGGCGCTGCATGTTCGAGCCCATGAGCGCGCGGTTCGCGTCGTCGTGCTCGAGGAACGGGAATCAGCGAGGCCGCCACCGACACGATCTGCTTCGGCGATCACGTCCATGAAGTTGATGCGCTCGACGCGGCATGAGCGTGAATTCGTTCTCGAAGCGGCACGAGACCAGGTCGTCCGTGAGCTTGCCGCTTGGCGCTGATGCGCCGCATTCGCCTGCGCGATCGCGTACTGCGCCTTCTTCGATGGCCGACAGGTATTCGATCTTGTCGGTGACCTGGCCGTTCTCGACGCGCCGGTACGGCGTCTCGAGGAAGCCGTACTGGTTGGTGCGCGCGTAGACCGACAGCGAGTTGATGAGGCCGATGTTCGGACCTTCAGGCGTCTCGATCGGGCACACGCGGCCGTAGTGCGTCGGATGCACGTCGCGCACTTCGAAGCCGGCGCGCTCGCGCGTCAAACCACCCGGGCCCAGGGCCGAGACGCGACGCTTGTGCGTCACTTCCGACAGCGGGTTGTTCTGGTCCATGAACTGCGAGAGCTGCGAGGAGCCGAAGAATTCCTTCACCGCGGCCGCCACCGGCTTGGCGTTGATCATTTCCTGCGGCATCAGCGGCTCGATTCCGCGATCGTCAGGCGCTCCTTCACGGCGCGCTCGACGCGCACGAGGCCGACGCGGAAGGCGTTCTCCGCCATCTCGCCGACGCTGCGCACGCGGCGGTTGCCGAGGTGGTCGATGTCGTCCACGCCGCCTTCGCCGTTACGGATGCTGATGAGCACCTTCAGCACGTCGAGCACGTCTTCCTTCGAGAGCACGCGACTGAACCGTGATCTCCTCGCGACCGACGCGGCGGTTGAACTTCATGCGGCCCACGGCCGAGAGGTCATACGCGCTCCTGGTTGAAGAACAGGTTGTTGAACGAGATTTTCCGCGGCGTCCTTGGTGGGCGGCTCGCCCGGACGCATCATGCGGTAGATCTCGACCAGCGCTTCGAGGCGGGTCTTGGCCGGATCGATGCGCAGCGTGTCGGAGATGTACGGACCACGATCGAGATCGTTGGTGTACAGCGTGTTCACTTCGGTGATGCTGGCTTCGATGAGCTTCTCGACCGAGGCGGCGCGTGAGCACTTCGTTGGCCTTGGCGAGCACTTCGCCGGTGTCGGTGTTCACGACATCGTGCGACAGGATCTTGCCGTAGATGTACTCGCGCGGCACGGTGAGCTTCTTCACGCCGGCGTCTTCGAGCTGACGCACGTGGCGTGCGGTAATGCGGCGGCCTTCTTCCACGATGACCTGGTCGCCGATGCGGATTTCGAACGTCGCGGTCTCACCACGCAGGCGCGCGGGCACCAGCTCGAGCGACACTTCGTCGCGGGCGATGAAGAAATGGTTCTTGTCGAAGAACGTGTCGAGGATCTCGCCCTCGTTCATGCCGAGCGCGCGCAGGATGATGGAGACCGGCAGCTTGCGGCGGCGGTCGATGCGCGCGAACACGGCGTCCTTCGGGTCGAACTCGAAGTCGAGCCACGAGCCGCGATAGGGAATGATGCGCGCGGAGAACAGCAGCTTGCCCGAGCTGTGGCTCTTGCCACGGTCGTGGTCGAAGAACACGCCGGGCGAGCGGTGCAGCTGCGAGACGATGACGCGCTCGGTGCCGTTGATGACGAAGGTGCCGTTGTCGGTCATGAGCGGCAGTTCGCCCAGGTAGACCTCCTGCTCGCGCACGTCCTTGATGGGCTTCTTGGCGCCCGCGGCTTCCTTGTCCAGTACGATGAGACGAACCTTGACGCGCAGCGGCGCGGCATAGGTGAGGCCACGCAGCTGGCACTCCTTCACGTCGAATACCGGGTCACCGAGGCGATAGCTCACGTACTCCAGGATCGCGTTGCCCGAATAGCTGGAGATCGGGAACACGGTCTTGAAGGCCGCATGCAGGCCGATGTCCTCGCGCTTCTCTTCGGCCTTGTCGGCCTGCAGGAAGGTGCGGTAGGAATCGAGCTGGATGGCAAGGCAGGTACGGCGTCTCGAGGATGCTGCCCTGCTTGCCAAAGTTCTTGCGGATGCGCTTTTTCTCGGTGAAGGAATAAGCCATCGGTCGTGCTCTGGCCGCGCTGCCGCGCGGCCAATAAATCAACTGACTGGTACGTCACGACCCTACGGGCATTCGCCGATCAATCAGCAGCGGGGCGCCCTTTATGGGGGCGACCACCCGCTTTTCTATCGCCCGTCGAAGCTGGACGCGATCGGATCAATTACTTGATCTCGACCTTCGCGCCAGCGTCTTCGAGCTTCTTCTTCATGGCCTCGGAATCGGCCTTGTTGACAGCGTCCTTGACCAGGCTCGGAACGCCTTCGACGAGGTCCTTCGCTTCCTTCAGGCCCAGGCCCGTCAGTTCGCGGATGACCTTGATGACGCCGACCTTCTTGTCGGCCGGGTATTCCTTGAGGGTGACCGAGAATTCGGTCTGCGCCTCGGCGGCCGGAGCCGCAGCGGCGGCAGCGCCGCCACGCAGCAGCAACGGCAACCGGGGCAGCGGCGGTGACGCCGAACTTCTTCTCCATGTCGGAGATCAGTCTCGACGACTTCCATCACGCTCATCTTGGAAATCGCATCGAGAATTTCGTCTTTTGAAACAGCCATTGTCATTACTCCAAAATTTGATCTAGCTAACTACTGACAAGTTATGCGGCGGCCTGGCGCCTGTTTGGCATCGCGGACGGCCACGCAGGGTCCACACCAGCTTCTGGCTCGGCGCGGCGAGCGTGCCGACGAACTTCTGGATCGGCGCCTTGAGCACACCGAGAAGTTGCGACAGCGCCTGCTCGCGCGTTGGCAGACTCGCAACCTTGTCGAGATCTTTGGCGGACAGAACCTGCTCCGCCGATCGACACGAGGGTCGCGACCAGCTTGTCGTTGTCCTTCGAGAAGGCCTTGACCACGCGCGCCGCGGCGCCCGGATCGTCCTTCGAGAAAGCCAGTACCAGCGGACCCTTCAGTTTCGGGCCAACCGGTTCGAAAGCCGTGCCGGCGAGCGCCTTGCGAGCCAGCGTGTTTTTGACGACACGCATGTACACGCCCTGGGCGCGCGCCTTCGCGCGAAGATCGGTCATCTGCGTCACCGTGAGTCCACGGTATTCGGCAGCGACCACCGAAAGGGCGGTCTTCGCCACTTCGGTCACTTCGGCAACCAGCACTTTCTTGTCTTCGAGATTGAGTGGCATATCCACGCACTCCTGGACAAAAGTCACTTCACAATCCGGAACACTGCTTTCGAGGCAGTGCCCGGCACCAATCGATAGCGACCTTCATCCAGTGCAGCTGCGGCTCATCGAGTAGCCGATCGAAACACTGTCTGAGCGGCACACCATCTGCGCAGGCCTTCGCGATTAAGAAGCGGCGGGTTGTTAGGCCTCTGCCTCGCCTGCGGTCTTAGATGGAACCCGCGCGCTGATGCGCCGCGGCCCGCATCAATCCTTTAAAATCTTTACAGCCCGAGCGAACCCTGGTCGACCACCACGCCCGGACCCATGGTCGAGGACGACGGTGATCTTCTTGAGGTAGATGCCCTTGGACGTCGCCGGCTTCGCCTTGTTGAGGTCGTTGATCAGCGCGATCAGGTTGTCCTTCGAGATGCGCTGCCTCGAACTTCGACTTGCCGATGATGCAGTGGATGATTCCGGCCTTGTCCACGCGGTAGGTGACCTGGCCGGCCTTGGCGTTCTTCACGGCCGTGGCGACATCCGGGGTCACGGTGCCGACTTTCGGGTTCGGCATGAGTCCGCGCGGACCCAGGATCTGACCGAGCTGACCCACGACGCGCATGGCATCCGGGCTGGCGATCACGCGATCGAAATTGATCGACGCCGGCCTTCACCTGCGCGGCGAGGTCTTCCATGCCGACGATGTCGGCGCCGGCGGCCTTCGCCAGCTCGACGTTCTTGCCGGCGGTGAACACCGCGACGCGCAGCGTCTTGCCCGTGCCATGCGGCATCACGGTCGAACCGCGAACCTGCTGGTCGGACTTGGCGGCGTCGATGCCGAGATTCACGGCGCAATCGACGGTCTCGTTGAACTTCGCGCGTGGCGAATTCCTTGACCATCTTCAGCGCGTCGTCGATCGAATACTGCTTGCCCGGCTGAATCTTGTTCTTCCAGGCCTTTTCACGTTTTGCGATTGCCATGACTTACTCCACCACGTCCACGCCCATGGAACGGGCGCTGCCTGCGATCGTGCGCACCGCGGCGTCGAGATCGGCGGCCGTGAGGTCCGGCGTCTTCGTCTTCGCGATCTCTTCGAGCTGTTTGCGCGTGATCTTGCCCACCTTCGCGGTGTTGGGCGTGCCGCTGCCTTTCTCGATGCCGATCGCCTTGCGAATGAGCACCGACGCCGGCGGCGTCTTCATGATGAAAGTGAAGCTGCGATCCGAGTACACGGTGATGATCACCGGGATCGGCAGGTTCTTTCCACCTTCTGCGTGGCAGCGTTGAACTGCTTGCAGAATTCCATGATGTTGACGCCCTGCTGACCGAGCGCGGGCCCGATCGGCGGCGCCGGGTTGGCAGCGCCTGCAGGTACCTGCAGCTTGACGTAGCCGTTTACCTTCTTTGCCATGACTATCTACCTCCTGGGTGCAAGCGTCCGTGGCTAACTGCCAGAGCTCCCCATGCGCGTCCTTGCCGTTGCACCCGGGCTTCCTGCCCGAGCGTAAAAATCTTCAGGCCTTTTCGACCTGCGAGAAATCGAGCTCGACCGGGGTCGAGCGGCCGAGAATCTGCACGGCCACCTGCAGCCGGCTCTTCTCGTAATTCACGCTCTCGACCACGCCGTTGAAGTCGTTGAACGGACCGTTGGTGACGCGCACCACTTCGCCGGGCTCGAACAACACCTTCGGACGCGGCTTGTCCACGCCTTCTTCGACGCGACGCAGGATCTGGTTGGCTTCCTTCTCGGTGATGGGCGCCGGTTTGTCGGGCGTGCCACCGATGAAGCCGAGCACCTTGGGCACGTCGCGCACCAGGTGCCAGGTCTGCTCGTCCATGTCCATCTGCACGAGGACATAGCCGGGATAGAACTTGCGCTCGCTCTTGCGGCGCTGGCCGTCGCGCATCTCCACCACTTCTTCGGTGGGCACGAGGATCTCGCCGAACTTGTGTTCGAGACCGTCGCGTTTGATGCGCTCCTTGAGCGCCTCCGAAACGCGATGCTCGAAGTTCGAATAGGCGTGAACCACGTACCAGCGTAATGCCATATCAGCTCTGCCCTGACCCGTGAAGAACTTCGTCGCGTATGCCAGCATCAAGTCGAGCAACCAGAAGAACGTGCTCGCGATCACCACGAACACCAGCACGACCAGCGTCGTGGTGAACGTCTCCTGGCGCGTCGGCCAGAACACCTTGCGCAACTCGACGCGCGACTCGAGCACGAACTGCCAGAAGTTGCGGCCGTACCGCGAGAAGGCGAACACCAGCGACGCCCAGCAGCAGGCCGCCGAACATCGCCACCCAGCTCGCCCAGGCTTCCGGACGGCTCTTGAGGACGTAGAACGCCACAATGCCGCCGATCACCAGAATGATGGCGGCGATCAATTTGGCGGTGTCGGCTGCCTGCCGGCACCGCCGTTTGTTGTTTAACTTCGTCGTTCATGTTCAACAGATGGCAGGCCAGGAGGGAATCGAACCCCCAACCTGCGGTTTTGGAGACCGCCGCTCTGCCAATTGAGCTACTGGCCTGTGTACTGTACGTCCTTACTTCAGGATCTTCGCGACGACGCCGGCGCCGACGGTGCGGCCACCTTCACGGATGGCGAAGCGCAGGCCTTCTTCCATCGCGATCGGGTTGATCAGCTGCACCGTCATTTTGATGTTGTCGCCCGGCATCACCATCTCGGTGTTGCCCGGTAACTCGATCGTGCCGGTCACGTCGGTCGTGCGGAAGTAGAACTGCGGGCGATAGCCCTTGAAGAACGGCGTGTGACGGCCGCCCTCTTCCTTCGTCAGCACGTACACCTCGCACTCGAAATCGCGTGTGCGGGTTGATCGAGCCCGGCTTCGCCAGCACCTGACCGCGCTGCACTTCTTCGCGCTTGGTGCCACGCAGCAGCACGCCCACGTTGTCGCCCGCCTCACCCTGAGTCCAGCAGCTTGCGGAACATCTCCACGCCCGTGCAGATCGTCTTCTGCGTCGGGGCAATGCCGATGATCTCGATTTCGTCGTTCACCTTGACGATGCCGCGCTCGATGCGGCCCGTGACCACCGTGCCGCGACCCGAGATCGAGAACACGTCTTCCACCGGCATCAGGAACGGCTTTTCGATCTCGCGCTTCGGCACCGGGATGTAGCTGTCCATCTCTTCGACGAGCTTGATCACGGCCTTCACGCCGATGTCCGAGGCATCGCCCTCGAGCGCCTTCAGCGCCGAGCCGATGATGATCGGGGTCTTGTCGCCGGGGAATTTGTACACCGACAGCAACTCGCGCACTTCCAGCTCGACGAGCTCCAGCAGCTCCTTGTCATCGACCATGTCCGCCTTGTTCATGAACACGACGATGTACGGCACGCCGACCTGGCGGGCCAGCAGGATGTGCTCGCGCGTCTGCGGCATCGGGCCGTCAGCGGCGCTGACACCACCAGGATCGCGCCGTCCATCTGCGCGGCGCCCGTGATCATGTTCTTCACGTAGTCGGCATGCCCGGGGCAGTCGACGTGCGCGTAGTGGCGGTTCTTCGACTGGTACTCCACGTGCGCCGTGGAGATCGTGATGCCGCGCGCCTTCTCTTCCGGCGCCTTGTCGATCTGGTCGTACGCCATGTACGAGCCACCGTTGGTCTCCGCCATCACCTTCGTGAGCGCAGCCGTCAGCGTCGTCTTGCCATGGTCGACGTGGCCGATCGTGCCGACGTTGACGTGCGGTTTATTGCGTTCGAACTTTTCTTTGACACGGAGATAACCTCTGAAACCTTTTGCCTAACTAACTCAAGACACCCAAGCGGAACTGGAGCTCACGAGCGGGATTGAACCGCTGACCTCGTCCTTACCAAGGACGTGCTCTACCAACTGAGCTACGTGAGCTTCCTGGAGCGGGTGGCGGGAATCGAACCCGCGCCATCAGCTTGGAAGGCTGAGGTTCTACCATTGAACTACACCCGCCGATGACGCTTGAGGCTCACGCCTCAAAACCTTTAACCCGCGAAAACCACCGACTATCTACCCTCGAACTTCGTCCTTCCTTCCACCCAAAACGAATGGTGGAGGGGAAGGATTCGAACCTTCGAAGGCGTAAGCCGGCAGATTTACAGTCTGCTCCCGTTGGCCGCTTGGGTACCTCTCCCGGGAAAACGAGCCGCGTATTCTCGTTTCGACCCCCGGAGTGTCAACGGCATTGGCGCGTATTTTGCTGAGGATTTAAGCCCCCGGCTACCATTCTCCGGCCCGCGCCGTTCAGCGGCACTCATCTATATAGGGAAGGCGCCGGTATCAAGGCCCAGCCGGGGCCCCGCTTGCGAAAGATCGCAGCCTGCCCAGCTGAATCCCCATGACCTGGTCCACCAGCGGCGCCAGTTTGCGCCGAATCCATGGTCAGCACTCCGGCGACCCGATAAGTCATGGTGATCCGGGTTCCGGGCCGTCCGGCGCCAGGTTGAAAGCTGAGGACGCCGGTCACGGCCATGTCCTGCAGGGGACCGAGCGCCGCCGTCGAGCCTGAGCAGCTTTCCGGGCTGGGCAAAGATCACCCGCGCCGTGCTGCACCGAACCGCCGTCGGCGAGCTTCTCGCAGAAGCAGCCCCCGGCCTTGGGTTCGAGCTTCAGGTTTCGGGCGGAGCCCGACCAGGTGTGTTTCGGGATCCCACCAGTCCGCGACCCTGACCAGCTGCCGGTAGACCGCTGCTGGACTGGCATCCGCCATGACGGTGGCCTCGATGACGAATCCGTTCTCCCGGGTCTCTGTTCACCGTCGGCAGTGGACTGGCGAGGCGAGGCCCGAGGCGATCAGCGAGTGCAAGGACGCCGATATTCACGACGCGGAGTCTTTCATGGCACGGCAGTCCGATGCCCGCGAACGCGAGACTCGACAGTTCGGCGATCGTCGGCCGGTGTCAGGGATTTTGAACGCACCACCGCGTAAATCTCGAGGCAATTCAACGCTACCGTATCGCAGGCGGGTCAATCGACTCACGACAAAGCCCTCGTGCTCGAACAGACGCCGCACCTCGCGGTTGCGTCCTTCGTGCAGGCAGACGCCGGAGCCAGGTGTGGCTGCCTTCGGTCGACTCGACGTGGATCGCGTCGAAATTGGCCTGGCCCGTCCTCGAGCTCGACGCCGCGCCGCAGGCGCTCCAGGCACCTCGGTCCGAGGGCGAGCCGCGGAGCCGCACGAGGTACTCGCGCCGGATCTCGCTCGAGGGTGCATCGAGCCGATGCGCGAGGCTCGCCATCGTTGGTGAACAGCAGCAGCCCGGAGGTATTCACGTCCAGCCGGCCGACGACGATCCAGCGCCCGCTCGCTGGCGGCGGCAGTCGCTCGAAGACGGTCGGCCGGCCCTCCGGATCGCTGCGCGTGGTCACCTCGCCCACGGGCTTGTGATACAGCAGCACCTCGACGGATTCGCGGCGCCCGCCGAGATCGAGCGGCTTGCCATCGAGGCAGATCCGGTCGGCGTCGGCGGCGCGATCGCCGAGCGCGGCGACGCGATCGTTGATGGTCACGCGGCCGGCGCGAATCCACTCTTCGATGCCGCGGCGCGAACCGTGGCCCGCGCCCGCCAGCAGCTTTTGCAGTCGTTCAGTCATGGGGGCGGCAGCATAACCAACTGTTATATGGCTATTCCAAGCCCGGCCTCGTCTCGCCTCAGCGGACCCGCCTAGAGTCGCCGCACCATGCTCTACGACAACATCCTCGGCACAATCGGCCGCACTCCCATCGTCCGCATCAACCGGCTCGCACCCGCGGGCACGACGATGTACGTGAAGTGCGAATTCTTCAATCCGCTGTCGTCGGTCAAGGACCGCCTCGCGATCGCCATCATCGAAGACGCGGAGCGCACGCGGCACGCTGAAGCCCGGCCAGACGGTGGTGGAAGCCACCTCCGGCAACACCGGCATCGCGCTGGCGATGGTCTGCGCCGCCAAGGGCTATCCCTTCGTCGCCGTGATGGTGGAAACCTTCTCGATCGAGCGCCGCAAGATCATGCGCATGCTCGGCGCCAAGGTGATCCTCACGCCCGCCGCCGAGCGCGGCCAGGGCATGGTGCGCAAGGCCGCAGAGCTCGCGCAGAAGCACGGCTGGTTCCTCGCGCGTCAGTTCGAAAATCCGGCCAATCCGGCTTATCACCGCAACACCACGGGCCCGGAAATCATCCAGGACTTCGTCGGCAAGCGTCTCGACCACTTCGTCACCGGCTGGGGCACGGGCGGCACGCTCACCGGCGCCGGCGAGGTACTCAAGCTCGCGCGGCCCGGACGTCAAGATCATCGTCAGCGAGCCCGAAGCCGCGCAGTTGTTAGGCGGCAAGCCGTTCGCGCCGCACAAGATCCAGGGCTGGACGCCGGATTTCGTGCCGGCGGTGCTCAATCAAGCAGTGTCGCCGATCGCATCGTGCCGGTGACCGACGTCGAGGCCATCGAGGCCGCGCGCGCGCTGGCGCAGCAGCGAAGGCATCTTCGTCGGCATCTCGAGCGGCGCCACGTTCGCCGCGGCGCTCAAGGTGGCGCGCGAAGCGGGCCCGGGCTCGGTCACGCTGGCCATGCTGCCCGACACCGGCGAGCGTTATCTATCTACCGCGCTGTTCGAGGGAATCTCCGACGGCGGTGATCCCGAGCCGTGAGCGGACAGCCGCGCCGAAAATTCGGCCATGCCGAATTGCGAGACCAGTCGCGCGGTTGCTGCCGAGCTTGCTGAGGTGAGCTTGGGCCCGGCCACAAAGTTCGCCGCGCTGCCGGACCCGTTTCCGTTCTGGCGCGGCGGCGCGCTGTCGGAAGGCCGGGTCGCCTACGAGACCTGGGGTGCGCTCAACGCGGCGCGCGACAACGCGGTGCTGCTGTTCACCGGGCTGTCGCCGTCGGCGCACGCGGCGTCGCTCGCCGGAGGATCCCTCGCCGGGCTGGTGGGAAAGATGGTCGGCCCCGGCAAGGCCATCGACACCGATCGCTACTTCGTCGTCTGCGTCAATTCGCTGGGCAGCTGCTTCGGCTCCTCGGGCCCGGCGTCGATCGATCCGGCCACCGGCCTCGCCTACCGCCTGGATTTCCCGGACCTTTCGGTCGAAGACATCGCGCGCGGCGGTTACGAAGCCATCCGCTCGCTGGGCATCGAAAGACTGTCCGCCGTGGTCGGCGCTTCGCTCGGCGGCATGGCGGTGCTGGCCTTCGCGGCGCAGTTCGCCGGCGTCGCGCGCCGGGTCATCAGCATTTCCGGCAGCCCCGCGGCGATCGCCGTTCGCCATCGCGCTGCGTTCGACTGCAGCGCGACGCCATCCTCACGGATCCGGATTGGCAGGATGGCCAGTATTCGGGCGACGTGCGCCCGATCACGGGCATGCGCCTGGCGCGCAAGCTCGGCACGCTCACGTATCGCTCGGCCGCGGAGTGGAAGCACCGCTTCGGCCGCCGCCCGGCTTCCGACCGCCGCTACGAGAACGCTGCCGCCGGGCCGCGCGCATTTCCCGGCCGAGTTCGCGGTGCAGGATTACCTGAACGCGCAGGCCGACAAGTTCGTCTCGGTGTTCGATCCCAACTGCTACCTCTATCTGTCGCGCGCCATCGACCGCTTCGATCTGTCGGCGCACGGCGGCACGCCCGCCGCTGCGCTGAAGCGCGCCGCCGCGGAACGCGCGCTGGTGATCGGCGTGGAATCCGACATCCTGTTCACCATCAACGAACAGAACGCCGATCGCCGATGCCTTCGAGCCAACGCGGGCACTGCCACGGACTTCGTGCCGCTGGCCTCGCTCGAAGGCCACGATGCCTTCCTCGTGGATATCGAGCCGTTTGCCGCGGCCATCGGACAAATTCCTGCGCGAATAAGTTCCCGACTCGCGCGTGTAACGCGAACTTCGCGCGCCGTTAACCGCGCGTGCAAGAGCCGGTTCCTCAAGCTGCGCCTGAAAACAAGTCAGGAATCCAGCAAAGGAGCTGTCATGAAACATTCAAATCTCGCCGAACGCCTCGAGGAATTCGTGGCCGACTCGTCAGCGTCATCGATCAACCGGAGCCGAAACGAGCGCGCCTCGAATGCTCGCCGGCGTCGCCAGCACCGCGAGGCGGCACCGCGGCGCCTCTCGCTGACTGCACGCGCGCATCCAGATCCGCGACCAGGGCCTGCGTCCGTTCCGCGTGTTCTAACTACCTGGCGCGGGCGTCGAGAGGATCGGCGGCAGCGGGCAATGCAGCACCGAGCAGACGGTGCGCAGCAGCTCGCCTTCTTCCACCGAGAGCTTCTGGTCGTGCGCGATGCAGCGCACCAGCCCTCGATGAGCACCTTCTTGGCGAATGGCCGCAGGTTGCGCCAGGCGCGCCAGCGAATCGGCCGAGCGCTTTCGGCCACTGCGCCGATCTGTCGCGTAAGGCTGGCCGATGTTCGGGCAGCACCACCGAGATGCCCGGCCTCGTAGGCGCGCGCGCGCGCGCATCGTCGCCCGTGCCCTGCGCGGCCAGGATGGCGAACAGCGCGTGGATCGACGGCGATCTCCTGCATGAGCGACGCGCTGCCGTGCAGTCGGGCCGGCCTCGAGATCATCGAGGTTCGCCGCCAGCAGCAAGCGTGAGGCAGCACTCGAACACGTCGATGCGCGCATCGGCAGTTCGCGAGCTGCGCCACGACGTCGCGCAGCTGCTGGCGCTCGGCCAGCGACAGGCGCCGCAGCGCCGGAAACAGCTGCTGCACCGCCGGCAGGCGCAGCGCCGGCGCGAGTGAGTCGGCGAGTGCCTGCATGCCGAAGACGCGCGCGGTGAACTCAGGCCCGTACGCGGCTTCGAGGATGCGCCGCTGCTCGGCCTGCACCTCGGGAATCTTGCTGGCCAGCACCACCAGCATCAGCGCGCGCGCGTGATCGGCGGAGTCGACGAAATCGCGCAGGCCTTCCGGGATGGCGACGCCGCGCGTTCTCGGCGTAGCGCACGTTTTCATTGGCGATGGTGCCGGCCAGCGCCGCGATGTCGTGTGCCGCGTGACCGCGAATGCGCTGCGGTCGCGCCGCCGGCGTGAATGCGCTCGCGCCGCGACGTCCGACGCTGCGACTGCGGCGCGGCGTGCGGCGTCGTCGGCGCGCTGCCGCTCGGCGTCGCGCGCGGCGTCGGCCGCGAGCGCTGGCAGTTCGCTGGCGCGGAACGACGGATCCAGTGCCTTCAGCCGCTCTTCGAGCGGAGGATGCGTGGCAGAACAACCGTGGCAAGACCCGCGGCGAACAACATGTGCGCCACTTCTTCGGCTTCCGGCGTGACCAGGCGCGAACCGGCGCTCGCGCCCGCGATCTTGAGCAGCGCGCCGGTCAAGCCCACGGGATTGCGCGTGAACTGCACGGCCGAGGCATCGGCGAGGCGCTCGCGGTGCCGCGACACCGCCGCCTGCAGCAGCGCGCCCGAAGAACACGCCGATGTAGCCCAGCACCATCGACCGCCAGGCGCCGCGAGCATGAGCGCGCCCGCGCCATCCTTGCGACTCGCGGCTGCCGGAGCGCGGCGAGCTCTGCAGCACGACGCGCGCCACGATGGCGACCAGCCAGCAGCCCGAAGGTCCAGCCTAACAACCGCACGTTGAGGCGCATGTCGCCGTTGAGGATGTGGCTGAATTCGTGCGCGATCACGCCCTGCAATTCATCGCGCTTGAGGCGCGTGGCGGCGCCGCGCGTCACGGCGATGGCGGCATCGGCGGGCGAATTGCCCGCCGCGAAGGCGTTGATGCCGTCTTCGTTCTCGAGCACGTACACCTCGGGCATGGTCACACCCGAAGCGATGGCCATCTCCTCGACGACGTTGTGCAGGCGCTTGAGCGCATGATCGCCCGTGCTGCGCTCGATGCGCGTGCCGCCGAGCGAACGCGCCACCGCGCCGCCGCCGGCGCGCAGCGAGAGAGTCTTGAACAGGCTGGCGCCGCAGATGATGGCCAGCACCACGACGCTGCTGCCAGTCACCGCGCTGCCGGCGAGGCGCCGGGATCGGCGGCGCCGACGGCAGAACGCCACCACCGCATCGACCGCGGCGACCACCAGCGCGACGGAAATCAGGAACGCGACCAGCAGCCAGCGCGTCGTGCGACGCGCGGCTTCCTGGCGGGCGTAGAAATCCATCTAGCTAGGTGAAGCTGACCTTCGGCGCTTCGCGCGCTTCGGGCTTGGCGAGCTCGAGCAGCTGCGCCGGCGTGAAATTGAACATGCCGGCGATGACGCTGCCGGGGAACATCTCGACGCTGGTTGTTGTAGCTCATGACGGCGTCGTTGTACGCCTGGCGGGCGAACGCCACCTTGTTCTCCGTCGAGGTGAGCTCCTCGGACAGCTGCATCATGTTCTGGTTGGCCTTGAGATCCGGATACGCCTCGGCCAGCGCGAACAACCTGCCGAGCGCGCCACCGAGCTGGTCTTCGGCGCCGGACAGCGCGGTCATGGCGGCGGCATCGCCGGGATTGGCGGCCGCGGCGCTTGAGCCCGCTCACCGCCGTGTTGCGCGCCTTGATGACGGCCTCGAGCGTTTCGCGCTCGTGCTTGATGTAGCCCTTGACGGTCTCGACCAGGTTCGGGATGAGGTCGTAGCGGCGCGTGAGCTGCACGTCGATCTGCGCGAAGGCGTTCTTGTAGCCGTTACGCGCGCCGACCAGGCGGTTGTAGAGCGAGACGACGAACCAGATCGCGACGACGACTAGCGGCAAGCAGAATCCAACCCATGATGGAACTCCCTGATACGCGCCCGTGGCGCGCGTGAAATATGGGTGCGTCGACCGCGTCATTGCAAGTATCTGCTGCACGTGGTGAGTTTTGCGTCTCACGCCGGCGAGCGAGTCCCGTGTTGACGTGCGCGCGCATGTTCCCGCGCGGCATTACCTTGTTTCGAGCTGCTCGTCGTGCTCGTCGTGGTCGGCATCGTCGCCGCCATCGCCGCTGCCGGCGTATCGCCAGCACACGCTGCGCGTGAATCGCACCGAGGCCATGACCGCGCTGCTGCAAGCTGCAGAGCGCCGAAGAGTCCCACTACCTGCGGCACGACACCTATACCGCCAGCGTCGAGGCGGCGCCGCCAGCCGGCCTCGGGCTCTGCGACCGCCAGCAGTCAAACAAGTACTCGTTTGCGGTCGCGCTCGCGGCCGACGGCCAGTCGTACATCGCAACAGCCACTCCCACGCCAGGCGGCGGCAGGCAGCGGATCACGGAATGCCTCGCGTTTTCCATCGACGCGCGCGGGAGCCGCGCGGTCAGCGGATCGGCCGGCACGCAGCGATGCTGGAGGTAACAATGCTGTGAGTAACAACGGCGTGCTGCCGCATGCGATAGTCGCGCGCATGAACAATCGCGCCGCTGGCCGCCTCGTTGCTGCTGTCGTTCGCGAGTCCGGGCCAGGCCGCACCGGCCGAACTCAAGACTCGCCACGTGGAATCTCGAATGGTTCATGACGCCGGAAACCCTGCGGGCGTCTGACGCCGGCCTGCACGCCCGCGGATGCGCCGCGCGATGGCGCACGGCGCGCGGTGCCCTGCGACGTCGCGCACGAGCTCGCGCGAAGTCGCGAAGACATCGCGGCGCTGCAGCGGCACGCGCGACAGCTCGAACGCGGACGTCGTCGCTTGCTGCAGGAAGTCGACGAGCGCCGACGCCGCGCGGCTGGTGTTCCGCGACTACCAGTTCTGTTTCTTCGGGTCGCGTCGCCGTCCAGAACAATGGCTTCGCGATCCGGCGCGGCTTGCCGTTCGTCCTGCGCACCCGAACTCGCCGATCTGTCGATGAACGACGACGTGCGCCGCGGCGTCGAGCTGCGGATGTTTCCCAGCACACCGCAGGAGCTCCGCGGCTGCTCTCGCGTACACCTCGAAGTCGGGCTGCTGCCCGGGATTCACTGGACTCGACGCGGGCCGAGTTGCGGCGGATCTGGCTCGCCAGGTGCCGGTGCTCGAGCGCTGGATCGATGCGCAGGCAGGCACGAACAGAGCCCTTCGCGCGTGCTCGGGGATTTCAATCGCGACCTGCGGCGTGAACCTGCCGGGTACTCCGGTCTGGGCCGGATATCGACGATGCCGATCCGCCCGCAGCCGACCTTGTCAACACGGCCGAGGGCAAAGCTTTTCAAAACTGCATGCCTTCGCAGACCTTCAGCGGCTACATCGACTACATCATCCTGGGCCGCCAGATGGCCGCGGGACTGGTGCACGAACTCCGTTCGGACGTGCGCTTTTCCGGCCAAAAGACGCGCTGCGCCGCAAGTTGTCAGATCACTGCCCGGTATTTATCCGGCTTCGGGTGGCAGACGCCGTCCGCGGCCATGCGGTAAATCGAAGGACGTGAAAATTTTCGCCGAAACCCATTAAGTTCAGTTCGGTTCAAACGGCGCATCTCACAAGGCAATAATCCCTGAAGGAGAGCCTGATGAGTAAAACAACAACAGC
>ERZ1370068.9743-contig-8499_pt1 | contig 48032 bp, 68 predicted proteins | sample MGYA00561227_ERZ1370068 | MGnify/ENA primary metagenome ERZ1370068 (study PRJEB38410, sample SAMEA6850437) | metagenome | study: Metagenomic assessment of the ecological functions of the soil: analysis of the soil microbiota associated with the... | reverse complement strand
ACGCTACGTTCAGTTACGTATTGCTCTCGCCGCATCGTTCTCTGTCACTGGCGATTCTGGCTGCCCTTGTCGTCCCTCATCGGCCCAGCAGCCGCTTCGCTCACCGCGCATGTGATCTTCGTGCCCAACACCGCAGGAGGTCGTCGGATGCGATGCTCAAGCTGGCCAGGTCACCAGAACGACGTCGTCTATGACCTCGGCTCTGGCGACGGCCGCATTCCGATCACCGCGGCAAAGACGTATGGCGCGCGCGGCGTCGGCATCGACATCGATCCGCAGCGCATCAAGGAAGCGACCGAGAACCTCGAAGAGCAGCCGGCGTGGGCGATCAAGGTCAAGTTTCTGAATCAGGACCTGTTCACCACCGACATCAGCGAGGCGACGGTCGTCACGCTGTATCTGCTGCCGTCGCTCAACCTCAAGCTGCTGCCGAAGCTGAACAAAGAGCTCAAGCCGGGCACGCGCATCGTCTCGCATGCGCTTCGACATGGGTCGATGCCAAGGATCGAGCGGAACAGACGCTGAACGTGAACGGCCGAACGGTCTACTCTCTGGACGACTCATCAGTAGCCGCCGTTCTGCCGGCTCAGTTTGACGTTCGAGGCGGTGGCTGTATTCAGCCCGCCTCGGGCTACAACGCAGACTTAACCTTACCGAGTCAGGCCTCGATTGTGTAGACTTGCAGACTGAGACTCGTTCTCAGCGCCGAGGATTCTATGCTGCAAGCATTTGTCATCACCCTTCGAGAAGGGCCTCGAGGCCTTCCTCATCGTTGCCATCAGCCTGGCGTATCTGCGGAAGAGCGGGCGACCGCGAGCTCGTGCCGGCCGTGCACTGGGGCATTCGCGGTCGTCGATCCTGCTGAGCATTGGTGCGGCGCGTGCTGTTTCAGCGCGCGCGGCGAATCAGGCGCTGTGGGAAGCGCGTGCTCGCGCTGACCGCGGCGCGTCTCGGTGGCGTCGCTGATCGTGCACATGTGGCGGCACGCGCAAGCGCATCAAGAAGAACATCGAGGCGCATCTCGAAGTCGTCGGCGCTGAAGACGGTGACCAAGGCCGTTCGCTCGGCGTGTTCCTGTTCACGCTGCTGATGATTACGCGCGAGGGCATGGAGACGGCGCTGCTGATGGGGACGCTGCTGTTCCAGGAAGCGGGTCCGAACATCATGATCGGCGCGGTCGCCGGCACGTTGTGCAGCCGCGTTCGTCGCGTGGCTGTGGTCGCGCTACGGCCACCGCGTCAACCTGGCGCTGTTCTTCCAGGTGACGGCGCGTGTTCCTGGCGGTCTTCGTCGTGCAGCTCGTTCATCTACGGATTCCACGAGCTGACCGAAGCGAACATCTTCCCGTACAGCGAGCCGCTGCACTGGGCCACCGAGCCGTATGGGACCGGACGGCCGCTACGGTCAGATTCTCGACCTACGCGCTGCTGGCTGCTGCCGCTCGGCTGGCTGGCTATTTGCGGCGCTCTTCGGCGGCAAGCAGAAGCGCTTCCCTTCGGAGTGACAGCAGACAGCCACGCGCTGAGTGCGGAGTTCAGGTGCAAGGTGCAACAGTAACTGAAACCGCTTTGCACTTTACACTCTGACTTCGCACCTTTGTGTATCCACTTGATGTCGTCGGCCTTCGCGGTCTCCCTAGCGCGCCGATCGGGCGCCGCCTCGGCGCGTCCGGTCATCTCGCGCACCGTCCGGCTGCTCGGACTCGTCAGCTGTTTCACTGACATCTCATCCGAGATGATCTCGAGCATTCTGCCGGTGTATCTGTTCGTGCACCTGCGGCTGTCCGCCAGTGCAGTTCGGCGCTGATCGATGGTCTGCTATCAGGGTGTGACGGCGAGTCGCCCGGGCTAGCCAGCGTGTTGTCGCCGATCGCTGGCGCGACAGTCACGCTGGTGGCGACGCTCGAGCTACGGTCCTGTCGGCGATCTGCAAGCTCGGTCTGCTCGCCACCGGCAGTCGCCTGGACGGCTGTCGGCCGCGATCCTCGTCAGCCCCAGATCGACTCGGGACGGGTTCGCACCGCGCTCTCGCGACGCGCTCATCTCGCGCCAGCCGTCCCCAGGATCTGGGCTCGGCGTTCAGTGTCGCATCGAGCGATGGATACCGTCGGGCGTGCTCGTCGGCCCGCTGCTCGGCCTTCTGGATCCTGGCGTCGATGCCGGGCAATCGCTTCGAGGCGATCTTCGTCATCAGTTTTGCCATCCGCGTTGATTGGGATCCTGCCGCGCTCGTCCTCTTGGTCGACGATCGACGCGGCGACGATCCGCTCTTGCGAGCGATCATCTCACCCGCTCGATCTGCCCGGAGCCTTCTGCGCAATCGCCCCGTTTGATCGTCATCACCACGGTCGCCAGCGCTGACGAGCTTCGTGGTGGTGAGCGATGCGTTTCTCTATCTGCTAGCTGCAGTGGAGGCGGGAAGCGGCGCAGAGATCGATTCCGCTTGCTGTGCTGTTGGCACCGCACGTCGTACTCATGCTGGCCGCGCCGCTCACCGGCCCGACTTGCCGATCGCGTCGGCCGACCCGGCGGTTCTTGATTCGGACAGGCGTGCATGGTCGCTGGTCTACGCTGGGTGGCTGGTTGGACATCGAGCTCTGGACGCTGGGGCTGGCCCTCTGCTGCACGGCGCGCTACGCAGCGACTGACGAGTGCGATCGCGGCGCTCATCAGCGGGCGCCACGCCGGCCGAGTGCGCGCGAGCAGGCTGCGCCGCGCTGAATACCGAACCGACCTGGCGCGCCTCGCTGGATCGGTGATCGCACGGGCGCGATCCCGAGCCGGCAAGGACCGGGAACCGTGGTCATCGAATCGCGTTGATGGCGCGCCGCGGCGGCTTGCTGATCGTGGGCCTGTCGATGCCGAGAGGCGCCGGCAGGACCGATCGAGGCACGGCGCACCGCGTGAGTGATTCAGGGACCGTCACGCGCTTCGCTCTTTTATCGCGACATTCGCGTTGCTCTTCGATGTCTGTTGTGCGCCGTAGCCTGGCTGCGTACGCTCACCCGTCGTCACTCGAGCCCGCGCCAGCCGTCATTCGAACCACACGGCGGGAATCGTCGACGGCAAAGGCCCCGAGCAGGGCGCTCGTTGAACTCAAACACGCGGAGCCTACCCTTGGCGTTCAGAGTTATGGCGCCGGGGCCGACGGCATCCTGCGGACACTTGGCGTTTGCGTCGCTGGAACCAGGCGCGCCTCGAGTCTTCACCTCACTTCCGTGTCACCGCCACTTCAGCGACAAAGGTCTGGCCTCTGTCTGGCGATCGTCACGGCGCCAGCCGGTTTCCCGCGGCTTTCCTCGACGAAGCGATGCGGGTGACGCAGACGATCGATCTGCCAGGCATGCTGCCCAGCCGGACACGGGCGATACGCGACGGAAAATTCGCCGCCTACGGCGTTCGTCGCGGGCGATTCATATCTCGCATCCGGACTATCAACCCGGACGCGAGAATCATGCGAGAATGCCCCTCCGGCGACGATGTGGCTGATCTCGAGTCGTTTGCCGTAGTCCGCAACGACAAAGAGATCCACTCAGTGCATTCCGGCTTCTGGGGCGTAACGTTCACCCGGGGATCCCAATCGCATATACGCCACACTCAGGACCGGCGGCCGGATTCTCCTCCTCGAGGGCGATGTCGCCGAGCGCACGTTCAGGTGATCGCCGAAGGCATTGAATGCCCTCGCGCTCGCCTGACGAAACGCACATCGCGTTCAAGAAGCGGTTCAGTAAAGGGACTCGACGCCTGGTGGCAGCCGGCGGTGGTCGATCTGGCGACGATGACCGTGCGCCAACTGCCGGAGCCCAAGCACATCGATGATCAGATCCAGATAGGCTCGATGACGGGCACGTTCTCTACGCGGTCGGTCATTCGACGAGCGCCGCCGTACGGCGCGCAGACATCCTGGCGGCTCACTGATCGATGGCGCGAGTCCGCCGTCGCTGTTCCTGGCTGACGCCAGTCTCCAGCCGTGGTGAGGCGGTAGGTCACAATCTCCTGTATGGCGAAGCCTCCAGTCGTCGCGACCTCGTGTGGACCGAAGCGCTGCGCTTCGACGTGACCAGCGCACGCATTACGACCCGTCGTGGATGGCGACGGCGCCGTCAGGGCCCTCGCCGGTCAGATGCTGTTCTTCGGACTGGCCGGCTGCATGTCCGCCGATATCGTGGACATCGTGCGCAAGGGCCGCCACCGCTGACGGGATTCAGTGCGCACCTTGTTGCCGAGCGAGCGCAGGAACACCGACGCGCGTTGTCCGCGCGGAACTCCACTTCCATGTCCGAGGCGACGTGCCGCGGCGGCTATCGAGCGCGCCATCACGCTGTCGCGCGACAAGTGCCTGCTCGGTGTGGCACTCCTGATGCGTCAGGACATCCGAGCTGACGGCGATCCTTCGGCGTGACCACGTGAGCAGACGCGCGTACCTCGACTGGCTGCGCGGCGTCGCTGATGCTGATCGCTGGCGGTCGAGGCGCACACCCTGAACTCCCTGGACCCACGCGGTCGATCGCGGCCGCAGCGCGATTACCAGTGGGCGATCGTGGTCCGGTGGGTTCGGCGCGCCAACCTTTCTGTTCCTGGCTGGTGTTGCCCTGGCGCTCGCTGCTGGGTCGCGACTCGATAAAGGTCTGAGCGAGGGCAGAGGTGTCGGCGCGAGCGCGACGGCGTGGCTGGGGAGATCTTCGGGCTGGCGTTCCTGTTTCGATTGCAGTCGGCGGTGCTTGGCGGCGGCGGCGTGCGCGCTCGTTTCTGAAGGTCGACATCCTCAACGTGATGGGACTGTCGAGTGCTCGGCGTAGCGCTGTTGTGGGGGCTGACCACGCGCGCGGTGAGCCGGTGGCCGTCGCTCGTAACCGCGGCGGCGGCGACGGCGGTGCTGACGCCGATCGTTCGGCGATGACCCGAAAGTGCTCGACTGGCTGCCGGATCCCATCGAGGCGTCAGCTGCAGACCGATCGCCCAATACAGTGGCTTTACGCTGCTTCCGTGGGGCTGGTTTTGTTCTCGCTGGTGCGGCGACCGGATTGTGGCTTGATAGCGCACGTATCTCGCGCGACGAACGGCGGCGGGTGATTGTCTGGTTGGCGGTGCTGCAGGGCCGGCTCTTGTCGCGACTGGATATGCGTTGTCGCTGCCGCCGCCACCGATGTCCTACCGTGAGACCAGTACCTGGACCAGCTCACCGACGTTCTTCGTGCTGCGCGTTGGAGTGCTGATTGCCGCGATCCGATCGCCTACGCGTGGACGGCTGCGGTTCCCGGTCGTTCGCCCACGATTCAGGAGCTTGGCATCCGCCTCGTTCTTCGTCTATTGGATTCACGTCGAGATGGTCTGCGGGTTTCTGACCTGGCCGATCCACCGGCGCCTCGCCTTCGAGCGGGCGCTCGTCGCGTTCGCCCTGTTCACCGTGTTCACCTCTACGGGCTGGTCACGCTGAAAAACCGGATGCTCACCGCAGGGCGTCGAACATCCGCCTGATCTTCACGATAAAGCTGCGATCGGCGTTGCTCGGCCGGAACGGGCTCTCGTCCAGCAGATGCGAGTTCGTTGATACGATGAACACGCCGGTGTTGGCCTGCTGCAGCCAGCCGGCGCGGAAGTTGGACGACCAGATGTTCGCGCGGTCGTTGTCTGCACCAACAGCTGCGCCTCGAGATGATCGAGACGTCCCGGCAGGCACATTCACTCCCGGATAGATCTCGAATCCCTGAACCGCACCCCTTCACGCGTCAGATTGAAGCCGGTGCTGGTCGCGTCGCGAATCGGAGGTCCGTCAGACCAGGACGGATCGCGATCGATGAATCTTACCCCGAAATAAATCGCCGACTCCGTGCCACTGTGCATGCCTCCGTCGCTTTCGGGAGGACGGCTGTCCGGCGTCGGGGGCGGTTTTGCCAGAATTCGACGAGGGCGGGGACGTCTGTGACCGGGTCGTCCGGGGACCCTGCCGTCCAGCACAGGCGCAGTCCTGGCTGGGAGGCTTGCGCTGCCGGCGCTGCCGACGGTAACTGTTGAGCCTGATTGTGCGCGGCCCTGCACGAAAATCAGGCAAGGGTCACCAGCGCCACAGCGGGGCTGGAGGTGGTCCAAAACCATTATTAAGTTCCTGTCGTGTCTATGATTAGCTGAGGGGTTGAAGAGACGGTGTGTGCCCCTCGGTCGAGCAGCGATCGTGCGAGAAACGGGTTGAGATTCGAGGGGACAGGCCGCTACAATTCGCCTCTTCTGTGCGTGGAGGTCATCTCTGCCGGGACTAAAACTGAATGATTAACGTGGCCGCAATCCGGATGCAGCAGTTCGGGGTGCAGTTCTACCAGGCCTCTCTGACTGCCGGCGACATCGACAAGCTCGTTCGATTCGAGGTGCTCGAACTACGGCGAGTCCGGCGCAGCCGGTCCGCGGCGGCAACGAAGAAGGCGCCGTCGAAGGTGAACTGGGACCTGCTCGAGCGCCGGATCGCGTCGAGCGAGAAGGCCTATCAGCGCCAGATCATCCGGCGAAAGATCGACGAACTCGTGCAGTACTACGAGCAGTGCCGCCAGGCGCGCGACCTGCCGTCGATCGCCGGCGCCGTCATCATCTCGTGCGACGAGAAGCTGACGTTCGAGCCGGTCGAGGCGGGCTCGTCGCGTCGGGCGCCTCAAGGTGCCGGAGCGCGAAGGCATCCTGCGCGCGATCGACGGCCAGCATCGGCTGCTCGCGCTGCACGCCGACATCGACAACATGCAGGACGAGAGTTCACCGTCCCGGCGATCATCTTCGACCGCCTGCCGGAAGATCACGTCGTGCAGATGTTCGTCACGATCAACGCCGAAGCACACGCGGCTGAACGCGTCGCACCTGGTCAGCCTCTCGGGCCGGCAGCTGTATCGCGACGACTCGCTGGCCGCGGCGCACGACGTCGTGCGCGCGCTGAACGATCGCGAGGACTCGCCGCTGCACGGCGAGATCAAGCTGCTCGGCGTCGGCCACGGCCGCGTCGCGCAGGCGCCGCTCGCGCAGGAACTGAAGAAGCTGTTCGCCAGCGATGCGTTCGGCGGCCCGCGAAGAACGGCTGACTTCCGCGACGACTCGAAGAAGTTCTTCGTGAACTACTTCAAGCAGGTGTCGGTGGTGTTCGGCGCCGCATGGGACGGCCGCAGAATACAGCATCAAGTCGGCGACCGCGCTGCGCGCGTTCATCCGCGTCGCGCCCGATGTCGTGCGGCGCCTCGATCAGGAGCACGCCGATCGCAGCGACTTCCGCGCCATCGGCCGCGTGATCGCGCCGTGGGGGCGTCGCATCGGCAACATGCGGTTCGAGAGCGAAGGCGTCTGGAAGAGACCGGAACCACGGTCGATTCGCTCGCGCGCGAGCTGAAGCTGGCGCTGGAATATCCCGGAGGGCGCGGGCGTCTGAGGAGTAAGTGTGCGCCAGACTCGCAGAAATAAATACAGGATGGAGCGCCCGAAGGTGCCCCATCCTGAAATGCCAACCTGGCTCCCCCAGCATTTACGGCGCCCTGCCGTAAACCACAGGCCGACGCACTTCCTGATGGCAAGCAGCATGCCGGCTTTTCCTTGGAGCATTCTTGCGAGTCGCACGGTTTGGGCGGGGCAACAGTGTGGGAAGAATTACACGGCTGTTCGTGAGACATTCGGTGCATGCAGATCGACCTGAACGCCGACGTCGGCGAGTCGTTCGGCGCCTACGACATCGGCCAGCGACGCGGCGCTCATTCCGGTCTTGACGTCCGCCAACATTGCCTGCGGCTTTCACGCCGGCGATCCGGGCGTGCATGCGCAGCACGGTCGCGCTGGCCCGTGCAACATGGCGTCGGCGCGTTGGAGCTCATCCGGGTTTCCGGATCTCGTCGGCTTCGGTCGCCGTGAGATGAAAGCGGCGCACGCGGGAGTCGAAGATTTCGTCGCCTATCAGATCGGCGCGCTGGCCGCCATTGCTGCTGCGCAGGGGCGTCCGGCTTCAGCACGTGCAAGCCGCACGGCGCCCTCTACAACATGGCCGGCGCGCGACGTGCGACTCGCCGACGCGATCGCGCGGCGCGCATCGCCGCGGTGCGATCCGTCTCTCGCTGTTCTGGATTGCCGGGGTCGCAGTCTCATCGACGCCGGCGCAGCGCGCCGGCCTGCAGGCGGTCAGCGAGGCGTTTGCCGATCGCGGCGTATCGCCCGACGGCTCGCTCGGCTGCCGCGCAGCGAGGCCCGGTGCGGTGATCGACGATGACCGGATCGGTGGTGACTCGCGCCGTCGCGATTGCGCGCGAGCGGGTGGTCACGCCGCAGACGGAACGCGAGTCCCTCTCGACGTGCAAACAATCTGCGTTCACGGAGACACACCGGGCGCCGCTGTGCTCGCGTCGCGGATTCGAAAAGCCCTCAGCGACGCCGGAATTCAGGTCAGGGCGCCGGTCTAGTTTCTGCCGCCAGCATGCGCCGCAGTGCTTTCCCGACCATCGTCTTGGGCAGCTCGTTCCGGAACTCCACTCGGCGCCGGCACCTTGTACGGCGCCAGTCGCTCGCGGCAGTAGGCGCGCAGCTCGTCTTCGGTCGCGCTTCGGTCAGGCTTCAGCACCACCCACGCCTGCGCCACCTCGCCCTTGACCGGCGTCGGGCACGCCGGCCACGCCCACTTCGTGGACCGCCGGATGAGCGGCGATGACCTCCTCGATCTCGCGCGGCCACACCTGGAAGCCGCTCGTCTTCATCATGTCTTTCTTGCGATCGACGATGAAGATGTAGCCGTCCGCCGTCCATGTAGGCGAGATCGCCGGTGTGCAGCCATCGTTCGCCCGCGTCGTAGGCGCGGAGCGTCTCCGCTGTTTCGAGCGGGTTGTTCCAGTGCTCGAGCATCAACTGCGGCGCGCGCAGGATCAGCTCGCCGACCTCGCCGGTCGTCATCTCCTGTGCCGGATTCTCGGCGTCCACGATGCGTGCGTCCACGTCGGGCAGCGGCATGCCGATCGAGCCGATCTTGTTCTGCCCGTGCACCGGGTTGATGCAGCACGCCATCATCGCCTTCGGTCAGCGAGTAGCCTTCGAGCATGACTGCACCGGTCTTCTCTTCGAACTGACGGCTGCGTCTCGGCCATCAGTGCTGAGGCACCGCAGATACAGAGCTTGATCGAGCTCAGGTCCACCTTGCCGGCGCGTACGTCGGGATGATTCAGCATCGCGTTGCACATCGTCGGCACGCCGTTGAAGAACGCTCGGCTTGACCTGCCGGATCGTCTTCAGCAGATCGTCGATGTCGCGCGGGTTCGGAATCGAGCGACAGCGGATTGGGTCCGACGAATGCGAGCGGCTGGACGCCGACGTTGGCGTAGACGTGAAACAGCGGCAGCGGCAGCATGATGACGTCGGACCACGGCTGCTTGGCCGACTTCGTCCACTCGTAGAGCTGCAGCCCGGCGGTCACATAGTGGCGATGCAGGCCGACGACGCCCTTGGGTGTGCCCGGTCGTGCCGCCGCTCGACAGAATCACGGCGCGATCGTCGCGGCCGACCGGCGACCGCCGGGCCGGGGTGCGTCACGATGCGCTGCGTCAGCAGGTGCTGCAGCCAGAGGTCGTCGTCCGCGAGCGTGATGCGATGGCCTTCCTTGGCTTCCTTGAATAGCGTGAACAGCAGACGGAGCGTGGCCGGCAGGTATTCCTTGATCGACGTTGCGATGACGTGCTCGACGCCGGTTCGCCCCTGCACCGCGCTTGACGCGGTTCGTAGAACGGCGTCAGCGTGACGACCGTCTCGGCGCGCGTCGTGTCGAGCATCTGCTCGAGCTCGCGCTCGCTGTAGGTGGGATTCACGCCGACGACGACGGCGCCGATCTTCCACGACGCCGAACTCCGCGACCAGGAACTGCGGGCAATTCGGGAGAAGCATGGCGACGCGATCTCCCTTGCGAACACCGAGGTCCCAGAGCGCTGCGGCGACACGCCGTGCTCTCCCGGTCGAGCTGGCCGTACGAGACGGTTCTGCCCTTGAACAGCAGGCGCCGTGGCGTCGCCGTGCTCGCGCGCGAGCGCGTCAGGTAATCGACGAGCGTCTTGTCCGGGATACGGTGCGAGCGAGCGGACGGACGTCGGGTCGTAGTGCGTCAGCCAGGGCTTCATGCCGGCGACATTGTGACGCAGGCTATGGTCGGCGCGCTTACGTTGCAGAAACGGCTACCTGCCGATCAACAGCTGTGAAGAAGCGCCTTCTGCGTGTGGAGGCGGTTCTCCGCCTGATCGAACGACGACGGACGCCGGCGAGTCGATCACCTCGGATGTGACCTCTTCGCCGCGGTGCGCGGGCAGGCAATGCATGAACAGCGCGTTCGAGCTGCGCCGCCGCCATCAGGCTGCCGTTCACCTGATACGGCGCGAAGATGCGACGCCGCTGGTCGGCCTCGGCCTCTTCGCCCATCGAGGTCCAGACGTCCGTGTAGACCGCATCGGCGCCCGCGACCGCCTGCCGCGGATCGGTGAAGCGCCGGACCTCGGCGCCGTCGCGCGCGATCCGCGGCCGCGGCATCGATGCACGTGATCGGGCAGCTCGTAGCCGGCGGCGGAGGCGACGTGCAGCGTGCACGCCCAGCATGGCACGCGGCGTGCGCCGAGCGACGTCGCCACGTTGTTGCCGTCGCCGACGAACGCGACCGTCCGGCCGCGGCGATGCCCCAGCGCTCTCGCAGCGTGAAGACGTCGGCCAGCGCCTGACAGGGATGTTCTTCGTCGGTCAGCGCGTTGATGACGTGGAGCTGGCGGCCGGCGCTCGGCAATGATCGCCGCCTTCTCCTGCGCGAAGCGTTCGAATCACCAGCGCGCGCACCCATCGCTCGAGGTTGCGCGCGACGTCGTTGCAGCGGCTCGCGCACGCCTTCGGCGAACTGCGCGGGCAGGTGCAGCGTGTCGCCACCGAGTTCACGGATGGCGATCTCGAACGTGGATCGCGTCCGCAGCGACGGCTTCTCGAACAGCAGCGCGACATGGCAGGCCAGCCGAGCGCTGGCGTCGTCTGGCGGCCGCAGCCGCGCGGTCGGCCTTCATCTGCGCCGCGATCGCGAGCAGCCGATCGAGATCGAGCGGCGTCAGGTCGAGGATCGACAGGAAGTCCTTGGCGAAGCCGCGGCGGCGCACGGCGTACGATCACGATGCGGTACTCGCCGTTGATTCGCACGTAACTCGGCGCTCAGATCGCACGTCCAGATCGTGGCGGCCGCACCGTCCGCCGGTGCCGAGGCTGACGTCGATCCGGACGTCCGCGTTCTTCAGATATTCGCCAGCCTGCGGCGCGGCCTCGTCGTGAGGCAGGCCGTTCTCGAACAGCGAGAATGCCGCCGACGTGCACGGTGGCGCGATCGATGTCGAACGTGACGCCGGATCGCCCGGCCGCGGCGACGATGCGGCCCCAGTTGGGATCGGCGCCGTGCACCGCCGTCTTGACCAGCGGTGAGTTGGCGATCGTGCGTGCGACCTGCCGCGCCTCGTCGACGCGTGTCGCGCGTCGTGGACGTTCGACGGCGATCAGCTTGGTCGCGCCCTCGCCGCCGCGCACGATGCCGACGGCGAGCTCGCGCGACACGGCGCAGCAAGGCCTCGAGCAGCGCCGGATACGATCGTCGTCGATCGTCACGCCGCTGGCGCCGGACGCCATACGCGAGCACGCGAGTCGTTGGTCGAGCACTCGCCGTCGACCGTGATGGCGTTGAACGTATCGCGTGCGCGATTCCGTCAGCGCGCGCTGCAGCAGCGCCGATGGGACGACGCGCGTCGGTCGTCATGAATCCCGAGCATCGTCGCCATGTTCGGCTCGATCATGCCGGAGCCCTTGGCCATGCCGCCGACGCGTGAACGTCCCGGCCGCGTCGTGACCGTCGACGGCGCACTCCTTCGGAAACGGATCGGTCGTCATGATGGCGCGGGCCGTGTCGCTGCCCTTGCCGCGCGCCAGCGCGGGCACGGCTGTGCTGAATGCCCGGCGACGACCTTGTCCATCGGAGATTGACGCCGATCACGCCGGTCGAGGCGCACCAGCACCTGCTCGGACTGCAGCCGAGCGCGGCGGCCATCTCGGCGGCCATGCGCTCGGCATCGGCCATGCCTTGCGTCGCCGGTGCAGGCGTTGGCGCAGCCGCTGTTGACGACAATCGCTCGCGCGCGATGCCGTTGCTCGCGTCGAGATGACGCCTGGAGACGATGCACCGGCGCGGCCTGCGCGAGGTTCGTCGTGAAGATGCCCGCCGCCGAGGCATTGCCGTCAGCAGCGAGCATCGTCAGGTCGAGCGCGCCGGCCTTCGCCTTGATGCCGCAGTGCAGCGCCGCCGAACGAAAGCCCTGCGGCGCCGTAACGCCGCCGGTTGTCAGGGGCGATAGCGAAGTCGCGCACGGTGGAAGAGGTCTCAGGCATGAAGCGCGGTCAGGCGGCAGCACGTCTGTCGCGCACGCACCAGGGCACGCATCACCGCGTACTGCCCGCAGGTTCGGAAGCTGCGCGCAGGATCGGCAGTCGGCTTCGATCTTTTCCGGCAGCCACGTGTGCGGGACGATCGAGAATCCCAGTCTGACAAATAGCCCGGCGACGTGGGTGAACGCGCACAGCGTCTCGAAGCCCGACGCTGCCGCGCGCGACGCGAGCTCGTCGACCAGTTGTCGTCCGATGCCGCGCGAGCGCGACGGCGTCGTTCACCACGAGCGAACGCAACTTCAGCCGACATTGCGGCTGAGCGGCGCCAAATCCGCACAAGCCACCACACGTCGGCCCTGTATGGCCACGAGGAAGCGCAGAGACATGCGCGGCGATTTCCTCCCGACGACGAGGCAGCAGACGGCCATCCGCCACGTGCGTCGTCGATCAGCGCGATGAATCGCGTCGACGTCAGCAGACGTCGCGACGCGGATGACCGGCGGACGCGTCGCGCGGACCCGGGCACGCGACGCGTCGTGCAGCGGCATCGCGTGCTCGCCGCGAGCGAAAGACGCGGACGGGGCGTTGCGTGACCACCCTCATGCGGGCACCTCCGTGGCGACGGTCATCAGCACGGCATCGAGTGATCGTCGATCGCCGGTGTCGATATCCGCGCGCTTCGATCGTCAGCGGCGGCAGCGAGACGGACGACGGTTTCGCTGGTGCGATTGCACGAGCAGACCCGCGCTGACGCGCCAGGTCGATCACCGGTGCCGCGTCGATCCCGAAGATCGACGCCACGCATCAGGCCGGCGCCGCGCACCTCGCGAATCACCGGATGCTTCAGCGCGAGCGTGCGCAGGCCGGCGCTCGAGAGTGAGCGCCGACGGTCCTCACGTGGTCGAGCAGGCCGTGGTCCATCAACTGCTCGAGGAAGAACGACTGCCGCGCGCGTGGCCGAGCAGGTTGCCGCCGTACGTGCTGCCGTGATCGCCGGCGCGAGATCGTCGCGGCGACCTCGTTCGGAGACGAGCGCCGCGCCGACGGGCACGCCGGAGCCGAGCGCCTTGCCGACCGAGATCGAGGTCCGGCTCCCAGCCGAGCGCCTGCGAGTAGAACGGATAGCCGGTGCGCCCGAGACCCGTCTGCACCTCGTCGGCGATCAGCAGCGTGCCGGTCTTCCGGCAGACATCCGTGATCGCGTCGGAGAACGCCCGCGGCAGCGGCGGACGCCGCCCTCGCCGCGAATCGGCTCGGCGATGATGGCGGCCGTGCGATCGGTGACCGCGGCCGCCGAGCGCATCCGGCGATTCGCGGATTCACGAACGTCACCGGTCCGAGCAGCGGCATCGAACGGCGCGCGATAGTGCTCGTCGTAGGTGACCGACAGCGCGCCCATCGTCCGGCCGCCGAACGCGTGCTCGATGGCGACGAAGCCGACGCGATCGCGTCGCGCCCAGCGTGTGCCAGTAGCGCCGCGCGAACTTCAGGCACGCCTCGTTGGCCTCCGTGCCGCTGTTGCAGAAGAACGTGCGCGGCCAGACCCGAGAGCGCGGCCAGCGCGTCCGGCCGCTTCGGCCTGAAACGGGTGGTAGTAGAGGTTCGACGTGTGCAGCAGCGTCGACGCCTGATCCGGCGATCGCCGCGGCGAGACCCGGATGCGCGTGGCCGAGCGATGCGACGCCGATGCCCGACACGAAGTCGAGAGTACTCACGGCCGTCGACGTCATAGAGACGCGGGCCCTTGCCGCGCACGAACGCCACCGGCTGACGCCGGTAGGTCTGCAGCACGTGCTGGGACTTCGCGTCGCTGAATGTCGTCGAGTGTCACTTTCATCGCACCACCTGCGTACGCCGGCCAGCGACGCCGTGCGTCGGCCAGCGTGTCGAGCTCGACGGTCCGGCCGCCGGCGATGACCACATCGCCGACGCCGTGCTGCAGCGCTGCCCGGCACGCCTGCAGCTTGGCCACCATTCCCTTGTTCGCGGTGCCGGCCTTCACGAGTTGAGCCGCCTCGCGTCGCGTGAGTCGTCGCGATGGTCTGGCCGTCGCGCGTCGAGCACGCCAGACGTTCCGCCGGCAATCACCAGACGCGTGGCGCCAATCGCCGCCGCCAGATGCGACGCCAGCGTGTCGGCGTTCGACGTTCAGCAGCTGACCCGTCGCGCGTGGCGCCGATGCAGGCCGACGATCGGCACGTAGCCGCGCGGCAGCAGATCGGTCAGCAGCTGCGGCGCGCCGTTGCGGACCGGTGCGCCGACCAGGCCGAGGTCCACCGACGCGCCGGCCGACGCTCACGATCGGCGCCGCGCGCTTGACCAGTCGCGACCGTCGGCATCGGCGCCGGTCAAGCCGACCGGCTTGCCCCCGGCTCGCCGCACCGCGGCGACCAGTCGCGTGTTGATCGCGCCGGCCAGGACCGCGACGACGACGTCGAGCGTCGGCGCGTCGGTGACGCGCAGCCCGTCGACCTGCTGCTTGGGAATGCCGGCAGTCGCCAGCGCGGCGTCGATCTCCTTGCCGCCGCCGTGCACGACGACGAGCGACGGCCGTGCGCGCCAGCGCGCGCGATCGCCTGCGCCGACGCGCTCGCACGATCCGTGCGGCTGCTCGAGCAGCTCGCCACCGAGCTTCAGCACGAGACGCGGCCGTCTCTTCACAGCAGGCCCGTCCGCTCGTCGAGGCCGAGCAGCACGTTGAGGTTCTGCACCGCCGAGCCCGCGGCGCCCTTGACCAGGTTGTCGATCACCGCGACGAGCACGATGCCGTCCGCGCTTCGGCATCCACCTTCCAGCCGATGTCGCAGAAGTTCGTGTGCGCGACGTGCTTGATCTCGGGCAGCGCGCTGCCGGTCAGGCGCACGAACGGGCGCGTCGGCGTACGCGGCCGTGCAGCGCCTCGGCGACCTGCGCCTCCGTCGTGCCCGGCTGCGAGCGATGCCGTAGATCGTCTCGAGGATGCCGCGATCGAGGCGGCACCAGGTGCGGCACGAACGTCACCGCGCGCGCCGAGCTCCTGCTCGATCTCGGCGCGTGTGCCGGTGCGAGAAGACCGCGTAGGCCGCGACGCTGCCGTGATTCTCCGAGAAGTGCGTGCGGTCGCGACGGCGTCTTGCCGGCGCCCGAGACGCCCGACTTTCGCGTCGACGACGACCGCGCCGTCGAGCAGGCCTGCCGCGGCCAGCGGCTCGAGCGCGCAGCAGCGCCGCCGTGGGATAGCAGCCCGGGTTCGACACGAGCCGCGCCTGCGGATCGCGGCCTGATGGCCCTCGGTCATCCCGTAGACCGTGCCGTCGGGCAGCGCCGCCGTCGCCGGGATACCACCGCTGCCGGTCGGCCTCGCCGCGGATGCGGAAGGCGCCGGAGAGGTCGATGACGCGCACGCCGCGCTCGAGCAGCTTCGGCGCGAGCTCGGCTGACGCGGCCTCGGGCAGCGCCAGGAACACGACGTCGGCGTCGCGCGACCAGGCGATCGACGTCGAGCGGCACGACCGCGCCGTCCCAGATGCGCGCCAGCGCCGGCAGCGGCCGCGGCGCGCTCGTCGCGCCCGACGACATCGCGGCGCGTCAGCGTGACCGCCGGATGGCGCGCGAGGATGCGCACCAGCTCCTGGCCGGCATAGCCGGTGGCGCCGGCAATGGCGACGCGGGTGCAGCGCCGGCCGGGGCCGGCGGAGCGGTCCGAACGCGAGCGGGGCTGCTATGGCCATTCTGTCGTCCAGCGTAGCAAAGAATATTTATACAGTCCGATGCATAATCAGTCAAGCATGCGTGTATGCTGATCGGACGTTCGCCTGAGGCTAGGTTCGATGAAAGCGCGCCGCCAGTCCGTCATTCTCGACGTCATACGGCAGCAGCCGGTGCGCAGCCAGGAGCAGCTGCGCCGCGCAGATGCGCGCCGCCGGCTTCGACGTGACGCAGGCGACGCTGTCGCGCGACATCCGCGAGCTCGGGTCTGGTGAAGGGCGGCGCCGACGGCGCCTACCAGCCGCCGCCGCGCGACGACGGCCGCAACGGTCAGACGCGCGAGTCGACGTCTGCAGCGCGCGCTCGGCTCGCAGCTGCGCCGCATCGATCGCGTGCAGCAGCTCGTGCTGCTGCGCACTGGACTCGGGCACGCGCAGTCGCTCTGCGCGGCTGCTCGATGGCGCGGGGCTGCCCGATGTCGTGGGCACTCTCGCTGGCGAGGACATCGATTCTGATCATCACGCCCGGACGTCCGGCGTGCGCGACGCTCGTGAAGCGTCTGCGAGGAGATGTCGAACCATGAAATGACGCCGTTGTTCTGGCCTATCGCCGGCGGGATCCGCGTCGTCGGCGGCCATTCCTGGCTCGTCGATACGCATGGGCGTCTGACGTCGTGACCGTCACGCCTCGACGTCGGACAGGGCGAGGAGCCCGGCGAGCTGCGCGCTCGTGCGCTGGCGCTGCGGCGCGCGTCCGCGCACACGTCGTCGACGCCCGCGACGACTTCGCCGCGCGATAGCTGCTTCCGTCGCTGGGCACGCGCGGCTCGCCGAGCGAGACGCCGCACGCCATCTCCGCGTTGGCCTGGCCGCTCATCGCGCGAAAACTGGTCGAGATTGCCGCATCGAGAGCGCCGGCTGCCGTCGCGCACGGATCGACCGATCCGCCTCTGATGCGGCGATTCGCGCGATCGACTCTTCGATAGCGATCGTCGCCCTGCCGCGACTGGACGATGGGCGACGCAGGACCTCGCGTCGTATGCGCGTGCCCGCCGCCTGCCGGTGACAGCCAGCGTCCGCGCCGGATTGCCAGATCGACCAGAACCTCTGGGGCCGAATCGTGGTGTGGACCGAGCCGGAGGCGCCGACTCTGATTCGCGACGCGCGCGTCGCGCCATCGCCTAACGAATCGGGCGACGATCGACCTGCACTTCGAGCACGGCAGCGCCGACGTCGGTGAACGATGTGCCGATGTCGCCAGCCGAGCTGGTTGAATGCCTCGCGCTCATTGGTGGTCAGCACGGGATCGGGCAGACCGTCGGTGCTCTGCGCAGCGGCGTCAGATCATCTACGACGCGCCGGCGGCCACCGTGCTGCAGATCGCCGCGTCCGTCGCCGCGCAGCGACGCCACCGCCGACGTCTGCCTCAGGCTCGCCGATGGTGAGTGCCACGGTCTTGAGCCCGCGGATCGTCACGCCCTGTGGTGAACACGCGTGACGCTGTGGTCCGGTCGCTTCGATACCGCTCCTGATCCGGCGGCGTTCGACTTCGGCATCTCGTTCGGCTTCGATCGCGCGCTCTTCGAAGACGATGTCACCGGCAGCATCGCGTGGGCCGAAGCGCTCGGCGCCGCGGGCGTGCTGTCGGCCGACGACGTCGCGGCCATCGTCGCCGCGCTCGCGAGCCATCCTCGAGGAAGGGCCGGCGCGATCCGGCCTGGGTCTCCGGGCCCGACGAGGACGTGCACAGCTTCGTCGAGCGTCAGCTCGATCGAGCGCGATCGGCGATGCCGGCCGCCGCCTGCACACGGGCCGCTCGCGCAACGAGCAGGTGTCGCTCGACCTCCGGCTCTATCTGCGCCGCCGGATCCCGGCGCTGCAGCAGCGCGCTTGCCGAACTCGTCGCCGCGTGTGCCGATCAGGCCGAACACGCCGGCGCACGGCGCTGATGCCGTCGTATACGCACCTGCGGCGCGCGCAGCCGGTGCTGGTCGCGCACTTCTTCCTGTCGCACGCCGCCGCGCTGCGGCGCGACTACGCGCGGCTGGCGGCCGCGGCCGACGAGGCCGACGCGCTGACGCTGGGATCGGGCGCCATCGCCGGCACGAGCTACGCGGTCGACACTGAGCGTGCTCGCACGCGCGCTCGGATTCTCGCGCGTCGTCGCTCAACAGCATCGATGCGTCGTCGGATCGCGACTTCGTGGCGTCGTTCCTGTACGCGGTGTCGCTGGCGATGGTGCATCTGAGCCGCCTCGCCGAGGACCTGATCATCTTCACGCGGCGAGGAGCACGGGTTCTTCGAGCTGTCCGATGCGTCGGCGACCGGCAGCAGCATGATGCCGCAGAAGAAGAACCCCGATCCGCTGGAGCTCGTGCGCGGCAAGACCGGCCGCGCCATCGGCCGGCTCACCGGGCTGGCTGGCGACGATGAAGGGTCTGCCGAGCGGCTACAACAAGGATCTGCAGGAGGACAAGGAAGCGGTGTTCGACGCCGAAGCCACGCTGCGCGGCGTCGCTCGCTGCGCACGCGGGCCGTGGTGTCGCGGCTTGTCGATCAACGCGGAGCGCGCGAGCCGCGCCGCCTCGGGCTGCTGCTGGCGACCGACGTCGCCGACTACCTGGTGTCGCGCGGCATGCCGTTCCGCCGGGCGCACGAAGTGGTCGGAGCGCATGGTCCGCCGGCTGCTGGCCGAGGGACGCGACTTCAGCTCGCTGACCCTGAGCCGAATGGCGCGAAGCGAGCGAGATGTTCGGCGAAGATGCACCGCGGGCGGCCACCGCGCTCGCCTCGGTGCAGGCGCGACGCACGCCGCAGTCCACCAACCCTGAGGCGGTCCGAGCCGCGCTGGACGAGTGCCGGGTCTGGGTCAAGAAGAGTTTCAGGTTTGAAGCGACTCTGCTAGACACTAAGACGCGCCTTCACATCTGATACTTTCCCCCACCCCACCCTGAAGGCAATCGCTCCGGGGGAGTTAATGCAGCAACGCCGGGTTCGGCTCCGGTGACATTCTGGACGACTACTGTCCGCGCGAGCGTCGCATCACCAATCATGCGGTCGTCGCGATGATTGAAGACGAGGTGAAGCAGACACGCTGCACCACCTGCGACGCGGACCACGAATATAAGCAGGCCAAGCGCCGCGCGCGGCGCAGAAGCCGGAGTCCGCCTTGGTGGCGGGCACCGAAGCGGCGGCGTTTGGCGTCCGCCTGTGCCGATCAGAACCGCCAGTGGTCGAAGAAGCGCTGACCGCGCCGATCGATCTGCGTGACGTTGTTCCGGCAGCTGGAAGCCGTCAGATCGGATCCCGTCGTCGATACAGAGTCGGAGCCCGAGTCCGAGCCTGACGTGAGCGATCAACCGGATGACGTGATGGGTCGTCATCGTCCGCTGATTCGGGCGACGCTGCCCCGGCCCGGGGCCAGGTTCCCGAGCGCAAGGCCCGGATTTCACAATTCGTCAAAACAGCCGGTTCGATGGGCGCAATGGCAAACCGCCATCGCGGCCAGCGCCCGCAGGCACAAGGGCCAGGCGTCGGGCCAGTCCCGATTCGGCAACTCACGTTCGGGCGGAGGGCCACGGTCAGTCGGGCGGCCACGGTCAGCGTCAAGGAGTAATCGTCCAGGCGGTGCTCGGGGCGGGCAGCGCGGCGGCGCGGACGCCCCCAGGTCACGGTCGGGGCCCTGGCGGCGGCGGCGGGCGTGGGCCGAAAACGAGGCCGCTAGATTCCCGCTCTCCCTATGACAGATTTTTCGGGTAAGTTCGGGCTCGTTGTTGGTGTCGCCAACAAGCGCTCGATCGCCATGGGCGATCGCGCAGGCGACAGCACTGGCTGGCGGCCCGCCTGGCGCTGACGTATCAGGGCCGATTCGAGGAGCACGTCCAGCGAACTCTCGCAGGGGTCTGGAGCAGCCGCCGCTGCGTACTGCCCTGCGACGCGTCACCTCGGATGCCGAGATCAACGCCGTATTCGAGAAAATCCAACAGGAGTTTGGCGGGCTCGACTTTCTCGTCCATGGTGCGGCATTCGCGCCCGCGACGAGCTCGAAGGCCCACTTCGTCAATACCAGCCGCGACGGCTTCGCGCATGACGATGGACATCTCGGCGTGCTCGCTGATCGCGCTGACGCGCGGCGCGCGTGCCGCTGATGGAAGCGCGCGGCGGCGGCAACATTCTGACGCTGTCGTATCTCGGAAGCGAGCGCGTGTTCCCCGAGCTACAACGTCATGGGCGTGGCGAAGGCCGGCGCTCGAAGCGGCAGTTCGTTATCTCGCCGCCGACATCGGTCCGAAGAACATCCGCGTGAACGCGGTATCAGCTGGGCCGATCAAGACGCTGGCTGCGGCCGGCATCAAGGCTTCTCGAGCATCCTGCACGTCTATCCCGATCGTGCGCCGCTGCGGCGCAACGTCGAGACCTCAGAAGTCGGCCGAGGCGGCGGCGTTCCTGCTCAGCGACGCCGGCAAGGGCATCACCGGGCGAAGTGCTGCTCGTCGACGCCGGATTCCACGCGACCGGAATGTAGGTCGCGAGTGTCCGCGCTTCAGCCAGGACGCTAGCCAGCGTCTGGCCTGCGCGTCGGTTGGCGGCGATGCGCCGGCGCCGCATGGCGCCTCGTGTCTCCGACTTGCGCGCCACTTTGTCGCGATACATACGGCTGTCGGCTTTGGCCAGCAGCGACTCGTAGCTGTCGCCGTCGTGCGGGAACACTGCAGCATCCGGCGCTGATCGACAGCGGCACTCGCGCCCTGGCCGCGCTTCGAACACCACGCCGCTCGACCGCCTCCTGCAACTCCGTGCGCTTGTGTCTCGGCCTCGTCGCATCCGCAGCCGGCCAGCACGACGATGAACTCGTCGCCGGCGTAGCGCACGCAGATGTCGTAGGGACGAATCGACGCGCGCGCAGCACCTGCGCGACCTCACGCAGCGCGCGGTCGCCGACGTGATGGCCGTAGCGTGTCGTTGATCTCCTTGAAGTCGTTCAGGTCCATCACGAGCAGCGACACTTCGTCGTTGAGACGCTCGGCGCGCGGCGAGCTCCGCGTGTCAGGTGCGTGAACATGAAGCGCGTGTTCGGCAGAGCCGGTCAGCGGATCGGTCAGCGAGTCTTCATGCGTGCTGCTCGAAGCACGATCGCGTTGTGGATCACCGCCGCGGCCTGCTCGCAGACGCGATCGAGCAGCCGGCGATGATCGTCGCTGATAGAAGCTCGGCGTCGTGTGATACACCGCCAGCGTGCCGATCAACGCGATCCCGAAGACCAGCGGACAGACGAGCGCTGACTGCAGCGCGGTCGGCAGAGTCAAGCCGGCCGCTTCGAGGTCGGCGCTCGGACGCGCGTTCACGAGCGGGCGCCGGTTGCGCGCCACCCACCCGGTCAGCCCCTGACCGCTCTTCAGCGCCAGCTGCTGCATCAGCTCGAAGTCGGTGCCGGTCGCGAATCGGCAGCGGAGCGTGTCGCGTCGCCGGGTCGTATGAGGAACAGCGTGCACGCCGAGAACGGCACCAGCGTCGTCAGCTTCGATGCGATGAGCGCCATCGTGTCCGACACGCCGAGACTCGTGCCCATCGTCTGGGCGATCTGGTAGAGCGCGTAGATCTCGCCGTGCGCGACGGCGATGTCGTCGAAGACCGCGCTGCGACTTCGGTCGTGCCGCGCGGCTGGCGATCGACCGCCGGTCGCGTTGCCTGAGCCTTCCGCTTCCTCGCGAACTCGCGGCAGGACTCGCAGGAATGCTCGACGCAGCGCGGGTCGAGCGCCTTGCCGGCTTCCTGCTCGATCAGCGCCACCGCCGCATCGACCGCCATCGGCTCGTGATACGGGCGATCCGATGTCAAGCGCGTCGAAGTAGTCGACGAGGCACAGAATCCGCGCGCCGAGCGGGATGTCTTCGCCCTTGAGGCCGAGCGGATAGCCACGGCCGTCCCAGCGCTCGTGATGGCTGAGGATGAGCGGCGCAACCGGATACGGAAACGGCACCGCGGCGATGATGTCGGCGCCGACCTGCGGATGAGCCTGGACCTTCTGGAACTCCTCAGGCGTCAGCGGACCCGGCTTCGAGAGGATGTGCTCCGGCACGGCGAGCTTGCCGATGTCGTGCAGCAGCGCCGCGGTCTTGATCGCCTGCGACCTCGACGCTCGGTCATCCCGAGCTCACGCGCAACAGCCGTGGCGTAGATCTGAACGCGGCGAATATGGTTCTCCGCCGTGCCGTCCTTCGCGTCGATCGCGCGAGCGCAGCGCTTCGATCGTCGCGAGGTGCAGTTCGGAGATCTCGCTGACGTTCCGGCGCTCGTCGGTCGAACCGCGCCGAGCAGTGCGATGACGCGCGCAGTCCCAGATATAGAGCACTCACCGGGACCAGCAGCAAGCTGGCGATGGGCCAGTGTGGCAGCTGGTTCATGCCCGGGATCCTTACGCGTCAGATGCGTGATGCGCTTGGCAGCCAGATGATCGTAACGCGGAGTTCTCATGACGTCCTTCTGCCACGATAGACGGTTCGGCAGCGTCCAGAGCGACCTGTGCGACTGGTTCGAGCACGTCTCCACACGATGTTGCCGTCGTCGGCGACACTCCAGACGATGTTCCGTCGTCGTTCACGTACTCCAGACGATGTTGTCGTCGTCACTCGGTGCTCCAGACGATGTTGCCGTCGTCGTCACCGGTGCTCCAGACGATGTTGCCGTCGTCGCTGACGCTCCAGACGATGTTGCTGTCGGGTCGTCGCGCGTGCCGACGACGTGCCGTTCTGGTCAGCCCCACAACGTGTCTGACAGTTCGGCCGCCGCAATCGGTGCCCACACGACGTTCTGCAGCGCTGACATGCTCCAGACGATGTTGTCGCCGTCGTTGACGCTCCACACGATGTTGCCGTCGCCGTTCACGCTCCAGACGATGTTGCCGTCGCCGGAGCCGGTGCTCCACACGATGTTGCCGTCGCCGTTCACGCTCCAGACGATGTTGCTGTCCCGGTGTCGACGCTCCAGACGATGTTGTCGTCGCCGTCGACGCTCCAGACGATGTTGCCGTCGTCGTCGACACTCCAGACGATGTTGCCGTCGCTCGTCGACGCTCCAGACGATGTTGTCGTCGTCCTGGCTGCGCCCCACACGACGGGCTGCGCCGGTCTGCGTCTTGAGCGGCGCCCCACGTCTGGTTGGCCGCCCATGCGTTGCTGCCGGGCAGCGGCACGCCGCCGGTGATCAGGTAGTTGCCCCAGATGATGTGACGGGCCCAGCTGATGCGCTCGTTCGTCGATCGTGTCGCGCATGTAGCCGATGCCGTTTTGCGGCGCGGCGAAGAACCTGGCGAGGCGCACTGCGCCCTTCGCGTTCAGGAAGCCCGCGCCCTGCGAGCAGCAGCGTTCTCGCCTGGCGCGATCTCGCGCGGTGAACTGCAGGATGGCTTTCACCGCGTTCGGCGTCAGCTGACGGATTGGCCTCGAGCATCAACGCGACCGTGCCGGCGACGACCGGCGCCGCCATGCTCGTGCCGCTCAGGCTCAGGTACGGCTTGTAGGCGTCAGCCGGACGGCGCCGTCCGACAGGAGCATGCGGTCCAGCGTCGCGTAGAGCGTGCTGCGCGGATCCGAGAGCGACTCGATGCCGACGCCGGGCGCGACGAGGTCGGGCTTCGGCGGCCAAGTCGATCCACGTCGGACCGCGCGAGCTGAACGCGCGCGATCGATGTCGTCGCTCCGATCGCGCCGTGCCTTGATGGCTCGACGCGCCGACCGTCAGCACCCAGGGCGCGTTGCCGGGCGAGGTGATGCCGCCGCACTGCGGCTCGCCCATCGCTGTTCAGCCCGGAGTTGCCGGCCGCGGCCACGACGACGATGCCGGCGTCGACGGCGCGCTTGGCGGCGCAGCGTCAGCGGGTCGGTCCAGTACGACTCCGAACACGCCGGCGCGCGACCGAGCAGGTTGATGACGCGGATGTTGTAGGTGGACCTGATCGAGATCGCGTAGTCGATCGCCGCGATCACGTCGCTGATGTAGCCACTGACCGTTCGCCGTCGAGCACCTTCAGGCCGAGCATGCTGTCGCGCCCGGCGCGACGCCATGCGTGCGGCCGTTGGAGTCGACGCCGCTGCCCGCGATGATGCCGGCGACGTGCGTGCCGTGGCCGTAATCGTCGACGCCGGCTCGTTCGAACCAGAGACTCGGGCTGACGTCGCGCGTGAAGTCCTTGAAATGCACGACGCGAGCGCGACGGGTTGCCGGTGACGGCGTGATAGAGGTCGTCGTGCCGTAGACGTGATGCCGGAGTCGATGACCGCGACGCCGACGCCCTGCCGCGTGACGCTTCATGCTGACTGGCGCGCGACGCGTCGCGCCGATCGCGGCTGACCGGTGCGTTCCATCGTGCGCGAACGCCGGGCGATCGATCGCAGACGCGCGCCACGCGCGGATCGGAGGCCACTGTGGCCAGCGCGATGTTGTCCACCTCGCCGACCTGAGCGCCGCGCGTCGAGACGCCGCCCGACCACGACGCCGCGCCGAAGACGCGCACGTCCGCGTCGCCTTGAACTGCGACGATGACGCGAGGACGTCCCGCCAGCTGCGTCGCGCGGTAACGAAGAATGGGGTCCAGCTTGTCGCTGAGCGACCGTGATCGAGACTGTGCCGGGCCGTCGAGGCCGCAGGGCAACGAGTGCAACCGTGAGACAGCCTGAGAAGAACGAACGGACCGAGAGTGTGAACGCGCATAGACGGTAACTCACAGCGGTAAGGGCAAGACGCTCTGCCGCGCTGCGCTCGCGTATCGTGGTTGTGCTGGTTAACATCGTAGGAGTTGGAGCGCTTCTAGAGCGTGCAAGACGCGACTCCGCGTTGATTCGCGCTCGCAGTTCGCGCAGTCGGTGCAGAACCTGCACACCGTTTTTGAGCGGATCGCGCGTAAATTGCTGCTGCGCGCAGAGTAGTCGTGCGATCGGCGAGTGTTCCGGATCGGAACACCTCGATCACGCTCCCGAGATCGTCGAGAAGATCTCGGAATGTCTTTGCTGAAATGCGGGCTACTGCGCTGCTCTGTCTCGCGACATCCTCGATGTTCTGGCTCGAGGCCGTACTCGACGATCTTCCGATAGAGCGTGCCGCGGCTGATCTCGAGGAGCCGGGCCGCTTCCTTCTTGTTCCACGCCGCGGCATCGAGCACGCGGATGATGTGCGCGCGTTCGGCCTCGCGCAGGCGTCGGGCAGACGCGGCGGCGTCGTCTGCGGCGGGCGCCGGCTGTGCGCGATGCAGAAACTCGATGTCGCTGTCGCGGATGACGCGGCCAGGCGCCGACAGCGCCGCGCGCGACACCGTGCTCTCCAGCTCGCGGATGTTGCCCGGGCCAGTGGATAGCTGTGCGAGCCGCGCCAGCGCTTCCGGCGAGAACGCCTTGGCGTCGAGCGGCAGGCCGTTGGCGGCGCAGTAGCGGGCGATGAATCGATTGGCGCAGCACCGGGATGTCGATCGGGCGCTCGCGCAGCGAGGGCAGCCGGATCGAGAACGCGTTGACGCGGTAATACAGGTCCTCGCGGAAGCGGCTGTCGCGGACGAACTGGTCGAGCGGACGGTTGGTCGCCGAGATCAGGCGGAAGTCCACCTGCGACCGACTTCTGTCCGCCCAGGCGCTCGAACCGGCGATCCTCGAGCACGCGCAGCAGCTTGGCCTGCGCGACGAGCGACAGGTCGCCGATCTCGTCGAGGAAGAGCGTGCCGCGGTCGGCCAGCTCGACGCGGCCCGGCTTGCGATCGTGCGGCGCCGGTGAACGCGCCCTTCTCGTAGCCGAAGATTTCCGACTCGAACAGCGTGTCGGGCAGCGCCGCGCAGTTCACCGCCTGGAAGTTCTCTGCGCCGCGCCGGCTCAACTCGTGGATCATGCGCGCGACGACTTCCTTGCCCGAGCCGGTGGGCCCGAGGATGAGCACCGAGATGTCCGACTTGGCGGCGGTGCGGATCCACTCGAAGACGATCAGCATCTTCTCGTCGCGGCCGATCATTTCGCGGAAACGCTGCACCGACGGCGCCTGGTCCTCGGTGCTGATGGCGGCGCGCCGCTCGAGGAACGCGTCGAGCAGCCGGCCGATGCGCATCGCGCTCGGGCGCGTGACCGCGATAGCGCGACGGCGGCCCGGGCAGCGCGCCGGACGACGCCGAACTCGACCAGCTCGCTTGAGGCAGTTCTCGACGTCGAGGCGCATGCGGCCGAACGTGGCCATCAGCGACTCGACGTCGAACGGCTCTCGCTCGGCGCGCGCTCAGAAAGCGCGAGAAGCCCGGCCCGGAGCGGCGACTGCACGAGCGTGCGGAAGCGTGCTTCGACGTCATCCGTCGGGACGGATCGGTGCTCGACGCAGGCGCGGTGGCGGCAACGCTGATGTCGTTCACGAGCATATGACGCACTTCTGGCGTATCGGCTATCGGCGCGACGGCGCGGTGTCCGACAGCCGAGGCCAGCTCGCGACGCTGAGGTAGCGTGCTGTAAGTGCCACCGCTGCTGCACCGCTGGCGCCCGCCAGAAAACTCGCCAAGACTCCACTCTCCGGCAAGCCGATCCGCTATTACCGGCCCACGCGGCAGCGCCGATGTGCCGCCATCTGATCGACGAGGGCTTTCAGGCATTCAACGCCGCGCGCCTGGGCGAGGCCGTGCCGCATCTTCACCGACAAGATGCTGCTGCCCGAGCACGACACGACGATTGCGCTCACGCGTCGCCGGCGCGCATGACGCCGGCCGGGCTTGGCGGCTGCATCGTCGAGCTGATGGAGCGCGGGCTCGATCGACTTCGTCATCAGCACCGGCGCGAACCTCTATCACGATCTGCACTACGCGCTGAACTTCACGCTGCACCGCGGCTCGCCGCTTCGTCAACGACGTCGAGCTGTACGAGGAGGGCGTGATCCGCATCTACGACGTGCTGTTTCCGGCGACGGTGCTGCTCGAGACCGACGCCTACATCCGCGAGTTCCTGGTGCGCTCGGGCATGAATCGGCCCGGTCTCGACGGCCGAGCTCCACTACGCGCTCGGGCGCGATCTGATCGAGCGGCAGCCGGGCTGCGAGGAGCATCTCGGTTGTCGCCGCGCGCGGCCGCCGCCGGCGTGCCGATCTACACGTCGTCGCCCGGCGACAGCTCGATCGGCATGAACATCGCCTACCACGAGCTGATGAACGACAGCCGCCTGATGATCGATCCGAACAAGGACGTCAACGAGGTGTGCGCGTTCATCCTGGCGGGCAAGAAGAACGGCTGCGTGATTCTCGGCGGCGGATCGCCGAAGAACTTCTACCTGCAGGGCCAGCCGACGCTGTGGGAGGTCTACGGCATCCCCAAGGGCGGCAACGACTACTTCATCCAGATCACGACCGATTCAGGTCGTGTGGGGCGGGTCTGTCCGGCGCGACGCCGGCCGAAGCGGTCAGCTGGGGCAAGGTGAATCCCGGTGTGTCTCCCCGACACCGTCGTGGCCTACTGCGATTCCACGATGGCTTCCGCTGTTCTGTGCATGTGTGGGTCCGCCTGAACGGCCGTCGCTCGTAAGGAACGTTCGCAGGCGCGATGAGTTTGTCGCCGCGTTGAAGCGTCAGAAATAAACGCTGCGGGCAGCTGGTTCTGCCTCTGGGCCAGGCCCAGCGTTTCCGGGCAGCCGCGCATCTACGTGGACGCGGCGGCGGGGCTCGTCCCATGCGGACGTCGCTGTTGTGGGACGTCTTCGTGGTGGAGCACGGCGATCTTTGCCGCGCGCGCGATGGGGTGGCATTTCGCTCGCTCGGCAGCTTCGGCTGACCTGATCACGCTCGATCGCGACTATCTCGACGATCGTAAGTTTCTCCCGAACAAAGCGGCGGCGTGGTCGTGCTGATGGCGCCGACGCAGGGCGGGTTCATTCATCTGTTGAAACGCCTCGATCGCGTAGGTGCTGCGCACGGCCAGCGCCGCCCTGAACACTGACGATCCGTTGCCACTGAAGGCCGCAAGCTGCACGTGCACGCTGATCGACGGCCTGTGATCGTCCTCGCCAAGGGTGACGTGGGTGCTGCCGGACCGCGTCCCCGTGGCGAAGGGACACGTCATCGATGTGGACGGATTTCAGCCATCGAGGCGGGAGCCGTGGATTCGGTCCGGGCCACAACTTCTCGACGCCAGCGACCACGTACGTGCCTGGATTCATCGCACGTCCACGCTACACGGCATCGAGGCATGACACGCCGACGGAGCAGGCCGCTGCGGAAATCGGCTCGCGGCTTCCGCGCTATGGTGTCGGTAATTCTGCCCGACGCATCATCGCAGTCCTCGTGAACTCCTGATATCAGGTCCGCGACTCACGAGTCGCCGCCATTCTGGTCGCCCGCGTGCTGCCCGCGCATCTTAAAGCAACTCATCAGCCCTGACTCGCGGCGCAGCCGGCGTCATGTCTGTGCGTGCGCCTGAGCGAGCGCGGTGCTGGCGACTGGCGCGCGATATCTCGACACTATCGCCGCATCGCGGCCCGACGTTTCCAGCCATCGTCGCCCCTGAAGTGCCTGGCGGGCCTGACGGTCGCCTCGCTCGTCGCGTCTGGTCACCGCGCGTCGCTGCGGGGGCATTCCGGAGCGGATCACGACACGGCCATCGCCGCGATCGATGCGGCCAGACGTGCCACGCATCAACCGATGACGCCGATACCCGCAGGGCGCCGGGTTCTCGGCGCTGTGCTCAATGAAGAGGTCGCCGCGAACTCATCTGCGACGGCTACCACGTATCCGGCGATGTGCCGCTCGCTATTGCCGCCAAGGGCGCGGTGATGGCCATCACCGATGGTACTGGCGCGTCCGCCTGATCGGTTCCACCGCCCGTCTCGGCGGCCAGCGAATCGAGGCGCGTAGCGAGGCCGCCTCTTCAGGATCGGCACGCTCGCCGGCAGCGTTTTGACGATGGACCGCGTTCTGCACCATCGTGACCCGGTTTGGCAAGCGGGTCGATTGTGGAGGCGTGCCGCGACCATGCGCTCGACGACGCCGCACGTGGCTTCCCGCCTGACCGGGTTTGGGGCCACCGCTCGTCGGAGCCGTCGCTGACCTTGTGGTGCCTGACCGTGGATTTTCGTGTCGTTCGACATTCATCGGCGGAGAACAAGTCGGCTCAGTGAACAGCACTCCGCCCAGGCCCGTCTAAGGCCGCTGAGAGGACTGAGATGCAGAAGCTGACTTTAAAGTGCTGCGGTGCTCGGTATTTCAACGCTATCTATCGGATGCCGCCTCGCAGCATCGATGTGCGAGGAAGGGGCCGTCACCCGGGAGGAGAAAACGCTTCGTCGTCAGCGGTCAGGCTGACCTGAACCTCCACACCTTCGACGGCTCTGATTCAGGTGAAGTCGTGGGATAAGGACGAAGTGCTTGTCGAAATCGAACGGCGGACCGATCAAAAAGCGCGGAGGCGTTAGGTCGTCAATATGAGCTGTGAGGGCAAACTGAATCGTCGCCGACGCGCCTGCACCTGGAGTTGATCGACGCGACGGGATCCACATCGGGTCCCGCAGTCCCCCCTCGGTGAGCCTCTGATCGCATTAACATTCGCAAGGTCAGCGTCGATGCGCGGACCGGTGATGGATCGGATTAGCGCCGACGATCCGGCCGGCACGGTTGGACTGAGCAGCGCGACGGCAGCATCTCGGTTTCGTCGCATCGATGGGCAGCCTGCGGGCGATGGGCATGGTTCGATCTCGGTGACTTCACCGATGCCGTAGCTGGCCGCGTCGAGGCTGACTTCTGGCGACGGCTCAGTCGATGACTGGTCGTTTTCCAGATCGCCCATCGACGACGCCAGACCGGTGATTGCCCGTTCGTCTCGACGCTTCCGACGGCAGCGCGCTGAAGACCGATTGAGCGTCAATACAGGGCGTGACGCGGCTCGATCACGCTTCGGCTGCCGGCGAATCTCGATGCCGACCTCGATGCGCACACCGGTGATGGCGGTATTAATGCCGATGGCCTGCCTGTCCGCATGAGCGAGACAACGACAACGCGAGAACCGTGAGAAACGCGATCTCTCCGCGCGCAACTCGGAAAGGGGCGCGCGCGGCCGCACGCTGCGGCTCCGCAGCGGCGACGCCTCAATCAATATCTTCTCGGTAAGGGCTACGAACGTCACCGCATGGGTGTTGACGCATAGGCGGTGGGATCGTCGATGCCTGCCTCGTGAAAGCGTCGCGCCGCTCGCGGCACCTTGCGCTGGCCGCAGTGCAGCCCCGCTCGCGGGTTCATGCATGACAGCGTCAGCTCGAACGGCACGCCCAGCGCCGCACCCAGACGAATCACGTCGCTCTTGTGCATGCGCCACGAGCGGCGCGTCGATCGCGAGGCTCGTGCGCGAGTCCAAGCGACAGCGCCTGCGCCATCGTCTGCGAAGAACTCGGGCGTGGCATCCGGAAACGGATTGCCCGCGAGCGGCCCGATCGCGATGCGCGCGATGCTTTGCTGCGCGCAGTAGATCGCCGCCTTGCTGAAGAGCACGATGTTGCGGCCGGTCGAGGTAGACGTCCTCGTCCGGCGTGTCGAACGCCGGCGGCTCTGCCGCGCAGCGCCCAGTGCGTCGGCGGATAGAGATCGCGCGACCGTGAACGGTCAGGCGTCGCGATCGGCGCGCCATGATCGCGATAGCGGTGCGGCCACGAGCAAGCCGATCGAGCGGCGCCAAGCTCCTCCGCTTCCCAGCGAGCCCGGCGCTGACGTAGACCGGATGGACCTTCGCGCGCGCGCCTCGGATGCCGGCGAGCACGGCGCTGTCGAGCCCGGACGAGAACAAGGCGCATGTCCAGCCGGACATCGAGAGTGGCGTGCGCGGCAGTTAGCGTGCTGACTTTGGCCGCGCAACGGAGCGGCCGGTAGGTATTCACGAAGGACATACCACGACTATGCTCGGTCACCAAGCGCATCGACTTCTGCTACGGCCATCGGCTGCTCGACTACGACGGCATCTGCAAGCATCCGCACGGACACAACGCCGTGGCCGAGATCGAGGTCCGCACCGACACGCTCGACAGCCGCAACATGGTCGCCGACTTCAGCGACATCAAGCGCATCGTCAAGGGCTGGATCGATCGCGAGCTCGATCACAAGATGATCCTGCGCCGCGACGATCCGCTGGTGAAGCCGCTGCAGGCGGCTCGGCGAGCCGATGTATCATCGCTCGAGAGCAATCCGACCGTGGAGCGCATCGCGCGTCTGATCTACGACATCTCACGCGAGCAGGGGCTGCCCGTCGTCGCGCGTCACCGTGTGGGAAACGCCGACGTCGTGGGCCACCTTCACGCGCCTGATTGCGTTCGATCTCGACGGCACCCTCATCGACTCGCGGCGCGACCTCGCCGATTCAGCCAATCAGCTGATCGACAGAGCTCGGCGGGCGAGACCGCTGACCGAAGAACAGATCGGCGGGATGGTGGGTGAAGGCGCAGCGTTGCTGGTTCGCCGCGGGCGCGCAGGCCTCGCGGCCGCGGCGAGCGTGGCCCGCACGCGCTCGGAGCGGTTTCTCGAGATCTACGACCAGCGCCTGCTGAATCACACCGCGTGGTCCACGACGGCGTCGACGCGGTCGATCCGCGCGGCGCGTCAGCCGGGCTCGTCTCGCGGTGCTGACCAACAAACCAGCGACGCCGCACCGAACGCATTCTCGCCGGGCTTGGCTGTGCGCGACGCTGTTCGATGAAGTCATCGGCGGCGATGGCCCGTATCGCCGCAAGCCGGATCCGGCTGGCCTGCAAGCGCGATGATGAGGGCGGCGAACACCACGCCTGAGCACACGCTGCTCGTCGGCGATTCAGCGATCGACCTCGAGACAGCGCAGGCGCGCCGAGCGTCGGATGCTGCCTGGTGTCGTGCGGCTTCGGATTCACGCGCGACGAGCTGTCTACGAGCAGACAGGACGCCCGGCCTGCACTGGTCGCCGCTCGAATGCAACGGAGTTGCGCGCTACGGCGATCGACGCCCTAGCCGTTAGAGCGAGCGCAGAAAGGCGAGAAGTGCGGCGCGTTCGTCCGGCGGTGCAGCTGCGCGTAGCCCTGGCATCGCGAGACTCGGCTTCGCCGCCGTGCGTCGGCTGACCGCGTCTATCGATGGTCGCCGCCGATCCGTCGTGCAGCAGCGGGCGACGGAAGCAGCAAGCCCCAGAGTGCTGGCGTCGCGGATCTCTTCGGGCATCGCCGGACGCCTGTTGAATGCCGTCGCCGGTGCCGACGTCGTGCAGCAGCAGATCGGAGAAGAGCGGCACCAGCTGACGCGATTGAACAGCGGATTCGCACTCGGGCCCGTCGGTCAGCGCCGGGCGCGTGACAGGCGGCGCAGCCGATGGCGCGCAAACATCGCTCGCCGCTCCTCGACCGTCTCGTCGATCGAGCCGCGTGCGACCGGCGCCAGGAACTTCATGAAGCTCGCGAAGTTGTCGATGCCGCGCCGGCCGCGTGCGCGGATCGCGAATGTCCTCCGGGCTCGGGAATGCGGATCGCACGACGCGCATTCGCTCGTCGCGAGATCCCGACCGCCAGCTCCGTGCGGAAAGAGATCGTTGGTGATCCCCATTTCATTGCGATAGGCGTCAGCGCTGAACGCGAGCAGCGTCGCGTGCTGGGCTTTCCAGCCGAAGCGGCCGACGCGGCGCTCGCCCGGTGGCGCGCGATCGGTCACCATCGGCTGCGCGTCCGCTGACGCCGTCACGGTTGCGATCGCTGGGATCCTCGAGGGCCAGCAGCGCGCTCGTCAGGATCGCTTCGACGAGCCCGGCGCCGAACACGCGGAATCGGCACGCGCCGCACGATGATGGTCGCGTCCGCGGGAATCGACTGGCTGGCAGGCGTGCCCGGGACCGAGAAGAGGTGGAACAGCGTTTCACCGGATGGGTCGAGCGGCATCGAATTCGCCGACCGCGGCCGGCGCTTGCCGGCTCGCACCTCCGCGATGCGTGCCGTCGCCGCCGACCGCGGGCACGCTGTGGCACACGGCGCAGCTCGTGTGCCGTTGAACGCCGGGCCGAGGCCTTCTTCGGAGGTCTCGACCTCGAGGAAGTCGTCCGAGGCCGAGCCGGAACTCCTGGAACTCGGACCGGCGTGATGCCGGCCAACGCGTCGCCGGGGACCGGCGACTCGGACTTGCAGCGACGAGCACACTGGTGATGCGACAGCAGCCCAACTGCCGCGATCCAGAACAACGCCGACACGGACGATCGCGCGCCACAGTCTACTCCGGCGATGATGACGCCGCGCATGAACTCGTGCCCGGCGCCGCAGACGCGCGAGCATTCGAACGGTGTAGCGGCCCGCTTGTCGGTGTGAAGTTCACCGGTCGCGACACCGCGGCCGCGCTTGGGCAGTCTCGATGATCGACGTCCGTGCCGACGATGTGGAAGCCGTGCGCGGTGTCGTCGCTCTGCAGCCGAATCTCGCAGAGTGCGTGCCGGCCGTGATCGCGAATCTCGGAGGGCGTGAAGGCGAATCGCTCGGCCGCGATGTCAATCACGCGCGCGTCCGGCGCACGTCGCTGCTCCGTCAGCCACGACCGACGGCAATCGACGATCGCGAGCGCCAGCCAGCGTGCATCGAATTGCCCATCAGAACCACCATCCCAAGCCGACGTTGAACGAGTTCGGCGCCTGCGATCACCGCGCTCTGATTCCGGACGATCGAGTAGTCGACCTTGATCGCGATGTCGGGATCAGGCCAGTACGTGGCGCCGACCACCCACGCATCGCGATCGAACTGCTGCGAGCGGCACGATAGCCCGACGGCATCCGGAACTGCGTGTCGAAGTTCTCGTAAGCGGACGAACCGCGCCGCGCCTCGCCGAGCCGCGAGCCGGAGAAGAATCGCCGCCGCTTCGAGCGTAGAAGCCGCGAAGCGTCGCTGCCGATGTTCGGATTGACGCCGACGCGCAGCGCGAGCGCGTCGTTCGAGCACGCCGGCGTTGTCGATCCAGACCTGCGCGAACTCTGCCGCGCGAACTCGAGCCGCGCGCGTGCAGTACCGCGCGTCGGCCTCGACGAGCGTGCACCGGCACGTCGAAGCGCGGACGGAACTCGAACCCCGGAGCGGCCGGTCCAGCAGCTGGCGCCGAGCGTCAGGCCTCGGCACGCCGACGTACTGCAGGCGTCCGGTGACCGCCGGCCGGCCGACGTTGGTCCGGCCGCCCTTCTGTCGCCCTTCGCGGATGCCCTCGTCGGCGTTGAACTCCGCGCGCATTGAGCGGCGCGATCACGATACGCGCGATAGCGCCAGCCGCGGCCGACCTCGCCGTGGCACGCCCGCGCCGACGTCGAACCACGTGGTCGGGATGATCACGGTGTCGACGAACGGCCGCTCGACGCCGTAGAACACCGGCGGCTCGTGCCGCTCGTTGATGATGCCGATCGGCATCAGCATCATGCCGGCGCGGACGTTGAACGATCGCGTCGAGCAGGAAGTCGACGTAGGCCTGTTCCAGCTCGAGCTCGCCGCGCCTCCTCGAGCCCTTCGACGAACGCGTGCTCCAGCTCGAGCTCGCCGACGAACCGGATGCGCGGCGAGAACGTGTGCGTGACGAGCAGCACGAAGCGGTGGAAATCGAGCCGGCCGTCCGCGAACTCCGGCTTGTTGAAGTGGAAGTCCATGTAGCCGGAGAGGTTCGTCCGCGGCGGCGCTCGGCGCGCGTGCCGGCGCGTCGGTCTGCGCGAACGCCGGCAGCGCCAGCAGGCAGAGCAGCAGCACCTGCGCGACCTGCACCAGCAGCTTCGACGCGGCGCGCGTGCCGATCGTGATGCGCTGATCGTTCTTGCCGCGGACGCGCACGCTGTCGGCGGCGGCGTCCCGCGCTTCGACCTGCGATCGCCTCTCCCGGCTTGAGATGATGCTGCTCGATGAAGCGCAGGAACTCTTTGTCCTGATCGATCACGCGCGTCACGGTGACGGTCGGTCTCGAGCGGGCAGGAGAGGCAGCGTCTGCGCGCTCCTGCGGCTTCACCGAGTCCTTCGGCGTTGGGAATCGGATCGCCGTGCGGATCCGTCTCGGGCCGTCCGAGCATTTCGTCGATGCGATCGATCAGGCGATCGGTGACGGCGTGCTCGAGGTGTTCGGCTTCGTCGTGCACCTCGTCCCACGAGTAGCCCATGACCCGCACGAGGAAGAGCTTCGACGAGGCGATGACGCCGGAGCACGAGCGCGGCCAGCTTCTGTCCGGCCGCGGTGAGCGCGCACGCCGGCATACGGCTCGTATTCCACCAGCCCCGACTCTGCGAGCGTCTTCACCATCGTCGTCGCCGTGCCGGGTGTCACGCCGACGGCGGCGGCCAGCTGGCCCATCGGGCAGAAGCCGCTGACCGTTGCCCAGTGCTGGCGACGCCCGTATAGATGGCTTTCAGGTAGTTCTCAACCGTGCTGGACGCGAGCATATTCAGCGGACCGACTAAATTTGAGCTCATAGAAGTCTCGACATGCTATCATCCACATCATAATTTTGAAAGCTCAAAAATCCGCTGAATCTAAATGGCTTCTGACCACGAAACTGAGGCATCGCCGACAGACCCCGCTGGCGGCTGGCGAAGTCCGCGTCCGCGCCGAGCCTGCGCGAGGTCCACGGCTCGATCGCTCGTCCCGTTCGACGCCGGTTTCTGGCGGAAGCTGCTTCGCGTTTGCCGGCCCCGGCTATCTGGTCGCGGTCGGCTACATGGACCCGGGCAACTGGGCGACCGACCTCGCCGGCGGCGCGCGCTACGGCTACACGCTGCTCAGCGTGATCATGATCTCGAACCTGATGGCGATCCTGCTGCAGGCGCTCGCCGTGCGCGCTCGGCATCGCCAGCGGCCGCGACCTCGCGCAGGCGTGCCGCGACAGCTACTCGCGGCCGGTCGACGATCGCGCTGTGGATCCTCTGCGAGATCGCGATCGCGGCCTGCGACCTCGCCGAAGTCATCGGCGCGGCGATCGCGCTCAACCTGCTGTTCGGCCTGCCGCTCATCTGGGGCGTCTGCATCACGGCGCTCGACGTGCTCATCGTGCTGTTCCTGCAGCACCAGCGGATTCCGCTACGTCGAGGCGCTGGTCGTCGCGCTGATCGTCGCGCATCGCCGGCGTCGTTCGCGATCGAGCTCTGGCTGGCGCAGCCCGATCCTGGCCGACGGTCGCCGTCGGCTTCATTCCGCGCGTCGGAGATCCTGACGCAACCCGACGATGCTCTACATCGCGATCGGCATCCTCGGCGCGACGGTGATGCCGCACAACCTGTATCTGCACTCGTCGATCGTGCAGACCGCGCGATATACTCGACACGCTCGAGAGCAAGACGCGAGGCGATCCGCTTCGCGACGATCGACTCGTCGGTCGCGCTGATGTCGGCGCTGTTCATCAACGCGCGCGATCCTGATCGATGGCGCGCGGCCGTCTTCCACGGCACCGGGCACGAGGCGGTCGCCGACATCGGCGACGCCTACAAGCTGCTGTCGCCGCTGCTCGGGCACGACGGCGGCCGAGCATGCTGTTCGCCGTCGCGCTGCTGTGCTCGGGCCAGAACGCGACGCTGACCGGCACGCTGGCCGGGCAGATCGTGATGGAAGGCTTCGTCAACATCCGGCTGCGCCCGTGGCTGCGGCGGCTGATCACGCGGCTCGTCGCCATCGTCCCGGCGGTCATCGTCGTCGCGCTCTACGGCGAGCGCGGCACCGGCGCGCTGCTGATCCTGAGCCAGGTGATCCTCAGCCTGCAGCTGCCGTTTGCGGTGTTCCCGCTGGTCAGCTTCACCAGCGACCGGCGCAAGATGGGCGGCTCCGGTCGCGCCGCGCTGGATCCAGGTCCTGGCGTGGATTGTCGCGGTTATCATTGCGGCGCTGAACGTGTACCTGCTGTACGTCAGACGTTCGCTCGGATAGCGCATGTATCGATCGATTCTCGTCGCCGTCGAGAATTCGCCGGCCGATCGCACCGATCCTCACGCACGTGCGCGAGCTGGCCGCGCTGACCGGCGCCGAGCTGCTGCTCGTCCATCGTCGCCGACGGCTGGGCGGCGCGCCACTTCGATCGAGCTCAAGCTGCGCGAGTCGGAAGAGATGAAGGCCGATCGCGCGTATCTCGATCGGCTCGCGTCGGAGCTGACGCGCGGCGCTCGCTGACGGTCGTCCACCGAGCTGGCGATGGGCGATCCGGCCGACCGAGCTGATCCGGCTGCGCCGAGGAGCGCAAGGTCGATCTCATCGCGATGTCCACGCACGGCCACCGCTTTCTCCAGCGACCTGCTGCGCGGGACGACCGTGAACAAGGTCCGGCACGTCGTCAGATTCCGGTCCTGCTGCTGCGCGCGCAGTGACCCTCGATTGGCCTCGTCATCCTGGCGGCGATGACGCTGCGCCCGACATTGCCACGCCTGACGGCAAGCGACGCTACGTCCGTCGTCTGTTTGCCACCATCGCGGATCGCTACGACTTCATCACCGGCTTCCTCTCCTACGGGCAGGACCGCCGCTGGAAGCGACGGCTGATTCAGACTCGCCGGAGCCTGCGCGCAACCGATCGCGTGCTCGATCTCGCCTGCGGCACAGGCGACATGTCTGTCTCGCCGGCCGCCAGCCGGCGCTGTCGGGCGTCGGTCTCGACGTGACGCACCGGATGCTGCAGCTCGCGCGGCAGCGCCGCGAACGATCCGCGCACGCCGCGTCGTCACGGCGTGACATGCTGGCGCTGCCATTCGACGACGGCCGCTTCACGGTCGTGACCACCGGTTACGGACTGCGCAACGTCCCCGATCTCGATCAGGCGCTACGCGAGATCCATCGTGTGCTCGCGCCCGGCGGCCGTCTGCTGTCGCTCGACTTCAACCGGCCTGCGCAATCCGATCGTGCGCGGCGCGTATCACGCGTATCTGACGGTCAGTCGGTTCACTGCTCGGCCTCGCCCTGCACGGCGATCCGACACGTACCGCTACATTCCAGAATCGATCCGGCAACTATCCCGGCGCGAAGGCCGTCGGCTGGCACTGATGACGCACTACGGCTTCACCGATGTGCGCGTGATTCCGGTGCTTGGCGGCTTGATGGCGATACATGTTGCACGCAAGCCTCGGCAACTCCCAACCCCCTTCAAGCCTAGAGCTGTGGACTTCAGTGGGAAGCGGCAGGGCGTGCTAGTTGGGCGTTGGACGCTGTTAGCGCTCGAGCCAAGGCTCGAGCGCTTGCACGAAAAACCCTAGCAGGTCCTGCTCGGTGACTTGATCTGGTGATGCGCCTGGTTTGACCGGGCGCTCTTCCTCGAGCGTGCGCGACCCGCGCGTGCGGCGGATCCGTCCAGATGACTGTCGGCTGGTCATCGGCATCTGGCTGTCGAGCGCGAGCTCGACGAAATCGTCGCGGCCACGATCGAGCGCCAGGCGCAGACCTCGCCCCGGCGTCGAGACGGTGAACGCGTAGCCCTCGGCTTTCAGCGCGCTGGCGATCTGGCGTGACCAGCGGCGTGGCGACGTGCGTGAGAAAGCTGTCGATGCACGTTTCGGTCTCCGCGCCAGCGGCTGTGCCGCTGTCGCTGCGTGGCTCGCTGCGCGCGCGGCGTCATCGCCGCCTGCACGTCGTCCTCTGACTTGAGATACTTCCAACGAATGCCTCCTGAATCGCGATCGCGGCTCAGCGCGTCGATGCAACCTTCGACTCTCGTCGGGGTCAGTGTCCGATCTCCGCTCGAGCTACCTGCTGTCAGTATGCTGCCCGAGCGTCGGCGGCGCTGTTCGCACGACGCTCCCGCGTGTCTCGGACGAACTTGATCGGGCACGCCGAGCACCTTCAGCGTGCCTCCGGCGGCCGCATGCTCGCACGGCCTCAATCATGTTGCGCGCGGCATGAGCTGCGGATCCGACAGCGCGTCGGGAACGTCACGCACCGGCTCCGCACGGGACGCCCGCTCGGGTCAGTCAGCTGTGCCCATGCGTCGCGTGCGGATGCCGCGCAGGACCGGCGCGAGCCGCCGCGCAGTTCACGGTGATGGACGACACGCGCGACGGGTTTGTCGCGAAGCGTCTCGCTGCAGAGCAGCGCCTGCAGCCCCGTCGCCTCGCAGAAGCGGCGGAACTGATCGTCGTTGCCGACCGCGAGGAACAGCTCGCCGTCGGCGGCGCTGAACGTGTCATAGGGCGCGATCGTCGCGTGACGACTGCCGACGCGCTGCGACATCGTCGCCGTCGTCAGATGCATCGACGCGTGATACGTGAGCAGCGAGACGACGCCGTCGAGCATGCCGACGTCCACCTTGCTGACCGCGTCCGGTCCGGTCGCGCGGTAGCAGCGCGAGCGACGATGCCTGCGCGGCGAGCAGCCCGGCGACGAGATCGGCGATGGCGACGCCGACGCGGAACGCGCGGACCGTCGGCAGCGCCGGTGACGCTCATCAGCCCGCCTTCGGCCTGCATCACCGCGTCGTAGCCCGGCCTGGTTGCGTCGCGGTCCGGTCTGGCCGAAGCCGGAGATCGAGCAGTAGACGAGGCGCGGATGGCTTGCTGCGACACGCGTGCGTAGTCGAGCCCGAGCCGCGCCATCGAGTCCCGGGCCGGAAGTTCTCGACCAGCACGTCGGCCCGCTCAGTAGGCGATCGAGCGCCTGGCGTCGCGCCCGGCTGCTTGAAATCGAGCGTGACGCTTTCCTTGTTGCGGTTGATGCTGAGGAAATACGCGCTCTCGCCGGCGACGAACGGCGGTCCCCAGGCCCGCGTCTCGTCGCCGCGACCGGGCTGCTCGATCTTGATGACGCGCGCGCCCATGTCGGCCAGCAGCATCGTGCAGTAGGGGGCCCGACAGGACGCGACCGTCAGATCCAGCCACGGTCAGGCCGCGTCCGAGTCGCGCCCTCGCTCAGGCAGGAGACATCCGCTCATTCTAGTGCGCCAACCCGAATCCGGGTTGGTCGTCACAGGTGGCCGTTCGCTCGTCCTAACTGGATCGTAGACCGACGTCCCTTACCACCCTAACCTCTGACCTTTGCCTTTGCCTCCTTGACCTTCGCGATGACCGCTGCTGATTACGCGAAGGCCCGGCGGGTTCTGGCGCGCCGCGACCCGGTGATTCGCGACTTGATGCGCCGGCATGGCGAATGCGGACCTGGCCAGGGCGCAGCGCACCGATCCGCGTTTCGCGCGCTGCTGCACGCCATCATCGCGCAGCAGCTGTCGACGAAAGCGGCAGCGACGATCGAGGCCGCTTCGCCGCGCTGTTCGATGGCCGTCCCACGGCTGCGGCGATCGCGGCGACGCCCGACGATCGGCTTGCGCGCGGTCGGGCATCAGCCCTCAGAAGCTCTCGGCTACATCCGCGACCTGTGTGCGCGCACACTCGACGGGTCGCTGGCCCTCGATGCGCTTCGGCGAGCTCTGCCAGATGAAGACGTCATCGACGCGCTGACGAGCGTGAAGGGCATCGGCCGCTGGACGGCTCGGAGATGTTCCTGATGTTCCGGTCCGCACCGGCCTGACGTGCTGCCGGTCGGAGACCTCGGCATCGTCAAGGCCGTCCAACGAGCATATAAGCTGCGCCTCGCGCCGACGCCGGTCCGCCTGACTCGTCTGGGCGAGAACTGGCGGCCGTATCGCTCCGTCGCCTGCTGGTATCTCTGGGCAAGTCTCGACAACAAAGTGAACGCAGAAGAGTCACCGTCATGTATACACGAGCGTTTATCTCCCTCCTCATTGCGCTGGTGCTCGCCATTGCCGGGCTTGACGACCTCGTCGGCGCAGAATCGCGGCGCGGCGTCATCGGCCGACATCCCGCGTCTGCAGTTCGAGAACGCACGCTTCGCCGAACGGGCTCGAAGTCATCCTCAGTCAGAAGCGCGGGCTGCCGATGGTGGCGGTCAACCTCTGGTATCACGTCGGCCCCGCCAACGAGGAGGCGGGGCGCACCGGATTCGCGCACCTCTTCGAGCACATGATGTTCCAGGGCTCGAAGCACGTGCCCGCCGACTCGCACTTCAAGCTGCTCGAGGCCGCCGGCGCGAGCGACATCAACGGCACGACCGACTACGACCGCACCAACTACTTCGAGACCGCTGCCCGTCGAACCAGCTCGAGCTCGCGCTGTGGCTCGAGTCCGGATCGCATGGGCTACCTGCTCGACAAGCTCGACGCAGGCGGCAGCTGTCGAACCAGCAGGACGTCGTGCGCAACGAGCGGCGGCAGAGCGTCGAGAACCAGCCGTACGGGCTGGCCGACGAAGCGCTCGTCGCAGACGCTGTTCCCGGCCGGGCATCCGTACTACGCGCAACGTCATCGGCTCGCACGACGACATCCAGGCCGCGAAGCTCGACGACGTGAAGCGGTTCTTCCGGCAGTACTACGCGCCCAACAACGCCAGCCTCGCCATCGTCGGCGACTCTCGACCCGGCGCAGGTGAAGGCGCTCGTCGCCAGAGTATTTCGGCACGCTGCAAGCGCGGCCCGCGGTGCCGCCGATCAAGGCGGACGACGCCGAAGATCACCGCCGAGCGCCGGAAGGTGGTGCACCGACTCGCGTCGAGCTGCCGCGCGTCATCATGGCGTGGATCACGCTCGCCGATCTACAAGCCCGGCGACGCCGACGCCGACATCGCGGCGACCATCCTCGGCGGCGGCCGATCGAGCCGCCTGCACAAGAAGCTGGTCTACGAGAAGCAGATCGCGCAGAACGTGACGCGCAGCAGCACTCGCTGATCCTCGGGTCGGTCTTCCAGATCGAGGCGACCGCGCGGCCGGGCCACACGGCCGAGGAGCTCGAGAAGGCGATCGACGAGGAGCTTGCCGCGTTCCGGGCGGCAGCCGGCCAGCCGAGCGAGATCGAGCGCGCGCGCAACACGATCGAGACCAACATCATCGGCGGCCTCGGAGCGGCTCGGGCGGCTTCGGCGGCATCGCCGATCGCCTGAACAGCTACAACCACTATCTGGGAACGCCGGATTACCTGCAGCAGGACATCCAGCGCTATCGCGCGGTGACGCCGGCCACGTTCAGACGTTTGCGCAGCGATCAGCTGGCGCCGACGGCGCGCGTGCGTCGCTGCACGCGGTGCCGGGCGACAGCCGGCGCTCGCGCGCCGCAGGTCGCCGACGCCGCCGGCGTCGCAGGCGGCGGCCGGCGCAGGAGCCGAGTCGATCAACGCCGACGAGCCGTGGCGCGAACGAGATGCCGAAGCCGGGCCGGCGCGCCGCTGCAGCTGGCCACGCCGGCATCGGCCACGCTCGCCGAACGGCCTGACGCTGATCCTGAACGAGCGGCGCGGGCTGCCGATCGTCGCGGCCAACCTCGTGCTCCGGACCGGCAGCGACGCGAATCCGCTCGACAAGCCCGGCCTGGCCAACTTCGCCGCGGCGATGCTGCGACGAGGGCACGTCCACGCGCAACGCGCTGCAGATCGCCGACGAAGTCGCGCAGCTCGGCGCGTCGCCTCGGCACGCAGCAGCTCGATGGACGCGACGACGCTGTCGGCGCGATCGCTGTCGAAGAACTTCCCGGCGACGCTCGGATCTGCTGGCCGACGTCGTCGCTGCGTCCGTCGTTCCCGGCCGAGGAGATCGAGCGGCAGCGCGCCAGCCGTCTGGCAGCGCCTGGTGCAGCAGCGCGACAACCCGGATCAGGTGGCCGCGCAGGTCACGGCGTGCGGCGCTCTACGGCGACCAGCATCCGTACGGACTTCAGCCGAGATCGGCACCGAAGCGTCGGTGAAGGCGCTGTCACGCGCGACGACATGGTGGCGTTCTGGAAGCAGAACTTCGTGCCGAACAACGCGGCGCTCGTGGTCGCGGGCGACATCTCGATGGCCGAGCTGCAGGCGCTGGCCGAGAAGGCGTTCGGCGGCTGGGCAGGCGCGGCACGCCGGCGCGGCCGGCGCTCGGCACATCCGCCGACGACGCACGCCCGCGTGGTGATCGTCGACAAGCCGGGCAGCCCGCAGACGCAGCTGCGCGTGGCCGGCATCGGCGCGCGCCGCGATCGTCGCCCGACTTCCGGCCGATGCAGGTGATGAACCTCGCGCTCGGCGGGCTGTTCTCGAGCCGCATCAACATGAACCTGCGCGAGGAGCACGGCTACACCTACGGCGCCAACTCGCAGTTCTCGTTCCGGCGGGCGGCCGGGACCGTTCCAGATCGCGTCCGGCGTCCGCACCGATGTGACCGGCGGCGGCCGTGGACGAGATCTTCAAGGAGGTCCGTGGCATGGTCGAGAAGCCGGTGTCGGCCGAGGAGCTGCAGAAGGCCAAGGACTCGCTCGTCCAACTCGCTGCCGGGTGCGTTCGAGAGCGGTGCCAACGCGGTCAACAACTTCTCGAACGTCTTCATCTACAACCTCGGGCCTCGACTACTACACGCCGCTACGCCGAGCAGGTGAACGCGGCGTCACGCCGGATCAGGCGCTGGCCGTCTCGAAGAAGTATCTGGTGCCAGGCCAACATGGTGGTCATCGCGGTCGGCGATCGCAAAGCAAGATCGAACCCGAGCTGCGGAAGTTGAATCTCGGCGCTGTAGAAATTCGCGACGCCGAAGGCAAGCGCCGATCTTCTTAGCGGCAGCGTCCGGCTGAGCCGGACACGCGATTCAGCGGTCGGAATCGCGGCTGCCGGTCCCGACCGCATCTCGTCTCTCGGTTCGCCGGCGTTGCCCTGAGTGCCGACCGCTGCTCCGCCGTGAGCCGCCTGTAGAGCGCGACCGCATCAGCGCGTCCGCCGGACGCTGTGCTGCGCGCGCAAGCAGCGCCTCGACCTGCTTCTGCTCAACCCGCTTCACGGTCGCGTCTTCAGCGCTGGCTCGCAGGAGGATGCGCCGCGGCAGCCTATCCATTTCGGCGATTTTGCGCCGCAGTGCGATGCGGGCTCGGTACGCTCTTTCTCGAACACGCGGTGCCCAGGCGGTCGACCTGCGCTTTGGTCAGGTTCAACAACTGCTGGATGTCGGGCTGCCGCCACCATCGAATAGCCGCCCACGCCGGAGCGCACGACGTCCGCTTGCGCGACACGTCCTATCCCGGCGTGCCAGCATTTTCGCCTCCGGGGAGCATCTGCAGTTCCCGTTGGCGAAGCAAGAGATTCAGTGCCGCGGTGGCCGGCCTGAATAGGCGGCACGATGCGAGTGTGGGTCGGGTCATCGAACGATTGACCATTCGCACCGCGCTTCTCGCCGGCTTCCGGCGTGATGCCCGGGCTGCGGCCGTTTGCCGGCTATCACGTGACGCACCGCGTGCGCCTCGCGCAGCGCAACAGCGCAGGCATCGGCTCGCGCTACCAGCAATCTCTCAGGAGCCGCTCGCGCCAGCGCGCGCGCAGGTGCTCGAAGCATCCGTGCTGCTCAGGGCCGCGCTGCTCGATCCCGATGTGACCGCCTCAGACCGAACATCGCCAGAGCATCGAAAAAGGCCTACGCCGCGATCGATACGCTGCCGAAGCGAATGCATGCGCTTTTCTCGACCCCGGGCGGGCGGGAACGGGAACGCTGGCCGGATCGCCTCGCGCGCGGAGATTCAGGAATTCCGCCTGGCCTCCGACGAGGTGTTGGCCACCGACAGTAGCCGCTGGCCGGCGGAGGCGCGAACGCTGCTGCGGCGGTTCATGCCGAAGCGCGAATCGGCGATTCATCTCCGGATGGTGCAGGCGCTCAATCGCGCCGCGTTCATCGATCAGCAGCGAGAGATCACTCAAACGCACAGGCCGAGGTGCAGCGCCGCCAGGTCTGGTCCGTGTTCCGGCGTGGCGCTTGGCATCAGCCTGGTGATCGGCCTGGCTGGTATCGCGGCATGCGGCGTCAGCATCGAGCGGCGGCTGACGGAACAGCGCGATCACGAAAGAAACGCATTGCCAGCGACCTTAGCGGCTGTCGGCGCGACTCGTCCACGCGCGGAGAACAGCAGCGGATCGCCCGCGAGTACGACGAAGTGGGACAGGCGCTGAGCGCGGTCAAGGTCCAGTTGGCCGTTGCCGAACGCGGCGCATCGAACGGATGGGCGCAGCCAGCGCGCTGCTTGCCGATGCGCAGGCCAGCGCCGACACCGCGCACTGCACAGCGTGCGCGATCTGTCGCGTCTCCTGCATCCGTCGGCTCTCGACGATCGCGGTCTCGTGGCAGCACTGGAATCAATGGTCGCCGACTTCCGTCGCCGCCACCAGATCGCCGTCGACTTCGTTCATCAGGGACAGGATCGTCGACTGCGCCGAGACCGAACGCGCCATCTACCGCATTGTTCAGGAAGCGCTCACCAACATCTCGCGACACGCGAGGCGACCAGCGGCGTGCAGCTGGCCATCGAGCCATCGTCGGTCGGGTCACCATCGGGACTACCGGCATCGGGTTCGACGTCGCCGACGTTAGAACGTCCGGCAAGCGCCGTGGCCTCAGGCTCCTGAGCATCCGCGAGCGTGTGACAGGACTGCGCGGAGGCGTGCGTATCGAGCACGTCCGGCGGCTCACCGGATCGAAGTCGAGTTGCCCGCTGTTCCGCCGAGTCGAATGGATGATCTCGACGGATCTCGTCGCGTCGTTGATCGATTCGGAGGTGAATCGTGGATGAACTGCGGGTGTTGCTCGGCGACGATCACACCGCTCTTACGTCAGGGACTGCGAAAGATTCTCGAGGATCGCGTCGCGACTTTCGTGTCGTCGCCGAAGCCGGCAACGGACGCGACGCCGTTCGCGCCAGAGGCCATCAGTAACCCCGACGTCGCCGTGCTCGACATCAGGATGCCGTTGCTCAACGGGATCAAACGACCCGGCAAATCATCCGCCGCGCGCGCCGGCGGTGCGCATCTGATTCTGAGCATGCGCTGACCAGGCGTATGTGACGCAGGCGGTCAGGCCGGCGCACGCGGCTATCTCTGAAGGTCGCCGAAACCGAGTTGATCGCCGCGATCGCGGCCCGTCGCCGCCAGAAAATCATTCTTCAGTCCAGCCGTCGCGCAGGTCGTGTTCGATGATTACGTCAGGAGCCTGACCCAGCGAGGCATCACCGATCGCTATGACGCACTCTCCGAGCGCGAGCGCAGTGCTGTTCGGATTGCGGAAGGAAAGAGCAGCAAGGAGTGCTGACGTGCTCTCGATCCAGTCCGGCCACGGTTGAAGCGTCAGAACTCATCTGCTGCAGAAGCTCGGCCTTCGCAATACGGCAGAGGTCGTACCGTTTTGCGGCAGGCGCGGTATCGATGCACTGACGGGTAAGTCACCGCACGAGATGCGGGAAAGACCCTATTGCCGAACCCGGCCGGATCCGTGAATATCGTCGGATCGGTTCAAGGCCGGCCAGCGAATGGTCGAGGTCTGTTCTGCGATCGAGGTTGCGTGAATTGGCTGAGTGACTACGATCCTAAACATGGTGCGAAAGAGTTGCTCGCTGCGATCGGCGCTGTCCGCCGAAGCTCATCTGGTGGTGCTGTCGGACTGGTGGGACGCGCTGGCGTCGTTCGACGTCGATCCGACCCGGCTCTCCCTGCCTGGATGACGGCACCAGAGACGCACTCGCCAGACTGGCCTCGCGCGACGGCGTCTGTCGAACGATCAGCGGACGCCGGGTGGACGACCTCGGTCCGCCGCACCGGGCCTGCCGACCTCACGTCTATCTCGCCGGCCTTCACGGTCTCGAGATTCGCCACGGCGCAGCACGCGCGGCGTCATCCCGGATCTGTCGACTCGCACGGGTCATGGCCGATCGCGGTTACGCCGATGCGCTGAACGCCGCGTTTTGGCGTGGACGCTGCCGTGCGGCTCGAACACAAAGGCGTGTCGCGGTCACCGTCCACGCGCGTGGCGGTCGAACCCACGCGTCTCGCAGCGACGTGCTGCGCGCGGCGAGCGAGGCTCGCCGCGCCCGTGGCTCGACTCCGGACGCGCTCAAAGTCTTCGACGCCAGCGCAGGCCATCGAGTCTCTTCCCCAGGCATCGCGCCTGGACCAAGGGCGACGCGGTGCGCTGGATCGTGGACGACGTCGAGGGCGCGCGCGCGGTCGAACCGGCCTGGTGCGTCTTCTTTGGCGACGATGTGACCGACGAGGACGCGTTTCACGCGCCGTCCGCGCGACGGCCTGACCGTCGTCGTCGGGCCGTCGGCCATCGCCTGGCGCGCCTGCGACTCGGACTCCCCGGCCGACGTCGCTAGCGGTCCTCTTGGGACGCGACCAACCGGAACTGGGCCTGGAAAGGGGGACGGGCCATGACCTCCGAAAGCCGACCTCGTGCGGACGATGGCCGACCGCAGCTTCGCGACGCCAAGCTCGTCGTCGTCGCGAATCCCGGCAGCCCTATGCGCACGAGAAACGAGCTCACCGACCGTGAGCGGGTGCAGGCGCTGGCTGCTGCGGCAGAGCGTGACAAGGTGGAGCAATCGACTGGACGCAGCCGGCGAGCGGACTCGTCACCGCCCCTCGATCCGGTCATGCGCAGCCCTGCGGCGGCCGTGGGTGGCGCACGGCAACGGATCGGTGGCGATCTCGAGATCGTCGGACCCGTCCCAGGCCGGCTCGCGGTCCCTGCCGCGACAAGCCGAAGTACTCTCTGCGGCGTGTGTGGCTCAAGCCGCAGGAAGAGCAGGGCTACCACTACGGCTGCGCCGAACAACGCGCTCTGGCCGCTGTGTCACATCGCGCATGCGCGCCGGCTCGAATTCAGGATGCGACTGGCGGCACTACGTCGTGGGTCAACCGCCGCTTCGCCGACGCGGTGCTCGAGAGATCGCGGGCACGATCGCGCCATCGTCTTCGTGCAGGACTATCACTTACGCTGTTGCTCGCCGCGGTTGCATGAAGGAGCCGCGCGGCCCGATGCGCCGTGGTCTGCCAGTTCTGGCACATTCCGTGGCCCAATCCGTGAGGCGTTTCGGTGCTGCCCGTGGCGGCGAGGTTGTCCTGCACGGACTGCTCGGCAACGATCTGCTCGGCTTTCACGTGCAGTATCACTGCAACAGCCTCAGACCGTGGATCGTCGATGGAAGCGCGGATTGATCAGAGACGTTCTCGGTGCACTGCCGCGGACATCGGACGGCGATCAACCGGCAATACGTAACC
>ERZ1370068.6245-contig-5240_pt1 | contig 48041 bp, 61 predicted proteins | sample MGYA00561227_ERZ1370068 | MGnify/ENA primary metagenome ERZ1370068 (study PRJEB38410, sample SAMEA6850437) | metagenome | study: Metagenomic assessment of the ecological functions of the soil: analysis of the soil microbiota associated with the... | reverse complement strand
GTATTACTTCGTTCAGTTACGTATTGCTCGCGGCTGTCGCCGCCCACGAGCAGGGCCGGCGGCAGCGTGGTCGCGGTGGTCGACGTGCCGCGCGAGCAGACCAAGAGCTACGGCATCGCCGCGGTGAAGGCCGAAGAGACGGGCCGTCCGAGATCACCGGCCTGGTCGAGAAGCCCAAGCCGGCGGAAGCGCCCGTCGACTCTCGGCCCTGATCGGCCGCTACGTCCTGCTGCCCGAGGTGTTCGACCATCTCGACCGGCACGAGACCGGCGCCGGCGGCGAGATCCAGCTCACCGACGCGCATGGCCGAGGATGATCGGCGCGCAAGCCGTTCCATGCGCATGACGCTATGCCGGTCAGCGCTACGATTGCGGCAGCCGTATCGGCTTTCTCGAGGCCAACGTCGCCGTCGCGCTCACCGCGCCGACACGGCGGCGGAGACGCGGGCGCTGCTCGAGCCGCCTGCTGAAAGGCTGAGCGCATGCGCATCGCCATGATCGGCTCGGGCTATGTCGGCCTGGTGTCCGGCGCCTGCTTCGCCCAGTTCGGCCACGACGTGATCTGCGTCGACAAGGACGCCGGCAAGATCGCGCCGCCTGCGCAAGGGCGAGATGCCGATCTACGAGCCCGGGCTCGACAAGCTGGTCGCCGACAACGTCGCGCGCCGGCCGGCTCACCTTCACGACCGACCTCAGCGAGGCGGTGGGCAAGCGCCGACGCGGTGTTCATCGCCGTCGGCACGCCGACCGCGGCGCGGCGACGGCCATGCCGACCTGAGCTACGTCTACGCCGCGGCCGCCGAGATCGCCGACGCGATCCGCGGCTACACCGTGGTCGTCACCAAGTCGACGGTGCCGGTCGGCACCGGCCGGCGAGGTCGCGCGCATCATCCGCGAGGCGCAGCCGGCGGCCGAGTTCGACGTCGCGTCAATCCGGAGTTCCTGCGCGAGGGCGCGGCGATCGAGGACTTCATGAAGCCCGACCGCGTGGTGATCGGCGTCGAGACGCAGCGCGCGCGCGACGTGATGGCGGCCGTCTACCGGCCGCTCAATCTGATCCAGACGCCGATGGTGTTCACCAACATCGAGACGGCCGAGGTCACCAAGTACGCCGGCAACGCCTTCCTCGCGACCAAGATCACCTTCATCAACGAGATCGCCGATCTCTGCGAGAGAGGTCGGCGCCGACGTGCACGACGTGGCGCGCGGCATCGGGCTCGACGGCCGCATCGGCCGCAAGTTCCTCCATCCCGGGCCGGGCTTCGGCGGCTCGTGCTTTCCTAAGGATACGCTGGCGCTGGCCTACACCGCGCGCGAGGCCGACGCGCCGCAGACGATCGTCGAGCAGGTGATCGAGGTCAACAACGCGCGCAAGAAGACGCATGGCCCAGCAAGGTCATCGAGTTCTGCGGCGGCTCGGTGGCCGGGCCTCACGATCGGCGTGCTGGGTCTCACCTTCAAGGCCAACACCGACGACATGCGCGACGCGCCGTCGCTCGACATCGTGCCGGCCCTGCAGGCGGCGGGCGCGAGGATCGTGGCGTTCGATCCCGAGGGCATGACCGAGGCCGGCACGCATGCTGCCCGGCATCGCCTTCGCCAAGACCGCCTACGAGGCGGCGACGCGGCGCCGACGTGCTGGTCGTCATCACCGAGTGGCACGAGTTCCGCGGCCTCGATCCGCGGCGTATCAAGGAGGTGATGCGCCAGCCGCGCATCGTCGACCTGCGCAACATCTTCGATCCCGAGGAGATGCGCGGCCTCGGCTTCGCCTACGAGGCGTCGGCCGGCCCCAGCCGCGCAACTGACATCTCGCGCATTCGGAGTCATTGCATGAGCCAGACGGCGCACAAGTTCGATCCTACGATCCTGCGCGAGTACGACATTCGCGGCATCGTCGGCGACACGGTGCATGCCAGCCGATGCGCGGCGCCATCGGCCGCACCTTCGGCACGCATGGTCCGCCGCGCAAGGGCGGCAAGCGCGTGGCGCTGGGCTATGACGGCCGGCTGAGTTCGCCCGAGCTGGCGGCCGCCTGCATCGACGGCCTGACGCTCGGCCGGCATCGACGTCACGCAACATCGGCCTGGCGGCGACGCCGATGCTCTATTTCGCCGTCTATCACCTCGACGCCGACGGCGGCATCATGATCACCGGATCGCACAATCCGCCCGACTACAACGGCTTCAAGATGATGATGGGCAAGAAGTCGTTCTTCGGCGCCGACATCCAGACGCTGGGCGCGATGGCGGGCAAGGGCGACTGGGAGAGCGGGCAGGGCAAGGTCGAGAAGAAGGACATCCTGGCCGACTATGCGGCGCGCCTGCTGCAGCGACGTGAAGCCCGGCAAGAAGCTCAAGGTCGCGTGGGACACCGGCAACGGCGCGGTCGGCGTGTCGATCCGCGCCGTCGTCGACAAGCTGCCGGGCGAGCATTTCGTGCTGAACGAGAAGGTCGACGGCACCTTCCCGGCGCACCATCCCGATCCGACGGTGCCGAAGAACCTCGAGCAGCTCATGGCCGAGGTGAAGAAGCGCGGCTGCGACCTCGGCATCGCCTTCGACGGCGACGGCGACCGCATCGGCGCGATCGACGGCAAGGGCCGCATCCTGTGGGGCGACCAGCTCCTGGTGCTGTGGTCGCGCGACGTGCTGAAGACGCATCCCGGGCGCCACCATCATCGCCGACGTCAAGGCGAGCCAGGTGCTGTTCGACGAGATCGCGCGCGCCGGCGGCAAGCCGATGATGTGCAAGACCGGCCATTCGCTGATCAAGAGCAAGATGGCGCGAGATCGGCGCGCCGCTGGCCGGCGAGATGAGCGGCCACATCTTCTTCGCCGACACGCTTCTACGGCTTCGACGATGCGCTCTATTGCGGGCTGCGGCTGCTCAACATCGTGGCCAACAGCGAGCGAGAGCCTGGCCGACATGCGCGACGGGCTGCCCCAGCCGGTCAACACGCCGGAGCTGCGCTTCGACTGCGCCGACGAGCGCAAGTTCGACGTCGTCGAGGAGGTCAAGGCGCGCCTGCAGGAGGCCGGCGCCAAGTTCATCCGACATCGACGGCGTGCGCGTCAGCACCGCAGGACGGCTGGTGGCTGCTGCGCGCCTCCAACACCCAGCCCGTGCTGGTGGCGCGCTGCGAGGCGCGCCGACGAGGCGGGCCTCGAGCGGCTCATGGCCGACCTCAAGGCGGCGCTGGCGGCGAGCGGCGTCAGCCTGCCGGACGAGGCGCCTGCCGGGCATCACTGATGCGCTTCTTCTTCTACGGCACGCTGCTCGATCGCGACGTCACGGCCCTGGTGCTGGGCCGGCGCCTGCCGCCCGCGGCGTTCGTGCCGGCGATGCCTGCCGGGCCATGCGCGGCGGCGGGCGAAGGACGCGCAGCTATCCGATCGTCGTGCGCGATCCGCGCGGCGAGGTGCCGGGCGCGATCGTCGGCGGGTCTGAGCGCGCGCGACGTGGCGCGGCTCGCGGCCTACGAGGGGCCGGGCTATCGCATCGCGCCGCTGCGGGTGCAGAGTCGGCGGATGCGATGACCACGGTGTCGGTGTTCGAGCCGGTGCAGAGCCGCCTGCAGCCGAGCAGCGAGCTGTGGGATCTGGCGCTCTGGCAGCGCCGTCACAAGCGGGCGTTCGTCGGACGCGGCTGCAGGCGCGCCTTCAGCGCGCGCCCGGCGTATTCCAGGCCGTGACCTGGATCGCCGAGCAGTAGATCTTGCGCTTCTCGAGCCGCTTGCAGCCGTCGACCGCCTGTCGCCTGCGAGAGGTTGGTGAGGCGCGCGCGGTGGAAGCGTCTTGTTGGCCATCTGCACCTCGTCGACGGTCGCGGCGCCGCCGGCGAGCGCATCGCGTCGGGCAGGGCCGACGAGGCGCGCTCAGGGCGAGCTGGGCGGCCTGCGGATCGCTGAACGAGCCGACCTGGATCACCCAGCTGCCGATCGACGGGCTGCCCGGACGGCGGGCAGCTGCGCTGAGCCGGCGCGCGCGGCGGGCCGGCGACGCGCGTTGATCGAGCGCGGCGGCTGCGATGCGCCGGCGCGCGGCGGCGCGAGGCGCAGGTGCGGCCGTTGACCGCGGCCAGCCGCGGCGTCGTCTCGGGAATGACCGAGGCTCGGGATCGAAATTGGCCGCGGTGTAGCGCGCCGACGGCGGCTTGCGCAGCGGCGTCCAGGGCGAGAGCCGCATGGTCTGGGCCGATGGCGAAGCCGCGATCCATCAGCTCGGCCATCATGCGGTCGCGCTGGCCGGCGCTGTCGCCGCCCATCACGACGCCGATCAGGCGGCGATTGTCGCGCATCGCCGACATCACGAGGTTGAAGCCGGAGGCGGCGGTGTAGCCGGTCTTCAGCCCGTCGGCGCCGTCGTAGGTGCCGAGCATGCGGTTGTGGTTCTCCAGCGACGCGGCCGCGATAGGGATAGCTCTGCACCGAGAAGACCGCGTAGTAGTGCGGGAAGTCGCGCATCAGCGCGTAGGCGAGCTGCGCCAGGTCGCGCGCCGTCGTGACCTGCTCGCGGTTGGGCAGGCCCGGAGGCATTGCGGAACACCGTCGACGACATGCCGAGCTGGCGCGCCTTCTGCGTCATCAGCTGCGCGAAAGCTGGCCTCGTCGCCGGCCCAGCGCCTCGGCCAGCACGACGGCGGCATCGTTGGCCGAGCGGGTGACCAGCGCCATCGTGGCGTCGCGCACGTTGACCGTGCCGCCCGGCGTCAGTCCCATCTTGGTCGGCGGCGCGTTGAGGGCGTTGATCGACACCGGCAGGCGCGTCGCCGAGCGACAGCCGGCCGCGAGTCGAGCGCGGAGAAGGTGAGGTAGATCGTCATCAGCTTGGTGAGCGACGCCGGATGACGCAGCTCGTCGGGCCGGTCGGCGACGAGCTCGCGACCGCTCGTGGCGTCGAGGATCAGGTAGGCGTCCTTGCCGCTGACCGCCGGGATTGGCACCCAGCGCCGACGGCGGCGCGGACCGCCGACTTGCTGTGCGAGCTTGGCAGGCGGCGCGGCGCGTTTGATCGCCGTCGATTGGGCGTCGCGCGCCGGACGGCGCGAGGATTGCAGCAACAAAGAGAGATGCCGACGGCAAGCCAGGCAGAGGCTGGCCGCGATGACGCACGTAGAGGGGAAAGTCATCGCGAGTACGCCATTACGCTCAAAGTCTATATTCTTGTGCCTACGCAACAGGTTATGGGCAGTTGCTCGAACAATACTAAAATTTGTGGGGTTATGCAACTTTCGAGCCGCCGCGTCTGATGCCCAAGTTGGTCGGAAGCTACGTCGCTTCGGGCGACATGGAGAGACGCGATGAAGTGGGTGTTTGCAGCCGCGTTCGGTCTGGCCCTGGCTCGCCGCCTCGGCGGCCTCGGCGCAGCGTCCGGACCGCAACGTCGAGCTGCCGATCGTCCGCAGCTTCCACTGGTTCGACTATGTCGGCGGCGACGATATCCGCGCAGGCCTGCGGCAAGGACGGCCGCAATCGCCTGCGCCTCGTCTACAACGCGATCTACGACGAGCAGGTGCGGACCTACGAGATCTTCCTGCAGCCCGACGGCACGGCCGGCCTGCGGCATCGGCGTGCTGGCCGATCAGGGCAACGTGGCCAATCTGTCTGATCGGCGATGCCGGCGACGTGCTCGAGCCCGTGGCGCATGCGGCGCGGCGAGCGGATCCTGAACGCCGATGAAACCCGCGAGCTTCGTGGGGTTGCTGCAGAGCCAAGCGCCGCCTTCGGCCCGCCGCGCGACGGGCTTGCGCCTGCCGGATGTCGATTTCTGGTGGACGGTCGCGCTCGTGCCGCAACGGCGTCTGGGGCTTTCAGGCCTATCACTATCCGACCGACGGCTTCGCCAACGTGAAGTTCGCCGCCAGGCTTTTCTCGCTGGGACACCGTGCCGGTGCCGGTCAATCCGCCGCGCAAGCTCGTGCCGGCAGAGCTGCGCCGCGACCCGAACGCGCCGGTCAACCACATGGAAGGCGAACCAGTGGACCTTGACGGTGGGGAAGGATGGGTTGCGGCCGAGGTAGCGGAATCGCCTGCGCTGCCTATATAATTGCAGTGTCGCTTCGACTTTGGGGAGTGTGATCCGGACGATGGTCTCTCTGCGTAGTGCATGCGAATGGCGCCTCGACGGCGACCGGCTGGGCGGGCCCAAGTGAGCCGCCGGGCGGGCCGCCGCAGCCGCCGCCGCGTCGCGACGACGGGAACGGCGAGGGCGAGGGCCGCAGCGGCGCGCTGACGCTGACCAGGACGCGCACCAAGAAGCCGTCGATGTACAAGGTGCTGATGCTGAACGACGACTACACGCCGATGGAGTTCGTCGTCGACGTGCTGCAGCACATCTTCCAGAAGAATCGCGACGAGGCGACCCAGATCATGCTTCACGTCCACCAGAAGGGCGTCGGCGTGTGCGGCGTTTATACCTACGAGATCGCCGAGACCAAGGTGACGCAAACGGTGGATTACGCGCGCAAGAACCAGCATCCTCTCCAGTGCACGTTGGAGAAGGAGTAGTCGATACAGAGTAGTTCGTTTTTCCAGTCGAGGTGGTTCGATGTCCATGCTGTCCAAGAACCTCGAGAAGTCCCTCCACCGCGCCTTCGGGCTCGCCGGCGAGCGCCGCCATGAATATCGCGACCCTCGAGCACCTGCTGCTGGCGATGACCGAGGACGACGACGCGGTGCCGGTTCTCAAGGCCTGCGGCGTCGATATCGACCGCCTGCGGCACGATCTCGAGACCTTCATCGACAACCGCCTCAAGGGCATCATCACCCAGAACCCGAGCGAGCCGCTGCCGACCGCCGGCTTCCAGCGCGTCGTCCAGCGCGCCGCCGTCCATGTCCAGTCGTCGGGCCGCAAGGAAGTGACCGGCGCCAACGTGCTGGTGGCGCTGTTCTCCGAGCGCGACAGCCACGCCGTGTCGTTCCTCGAGAACCAGGGGCATGACCCGGCTCGACGCCGTCGACTACATCAGCCACGGCAAGGCCAAGGTGCCGGGCCGCGCGCGCGCGCGGGTCAGCGGCTCGGACGAGGAGAACGGCGGCGAGGCCGCGGCCAAGCAGGGCAACGAGGCGCTGGCCGCCTACTGCGTCGATCTCAACCAGAAGGCCCGCGAGGGCCGCGTCGATCCGCTGATCGGCCGCGAGCACGAGGTCGAGCGCACCATCCAGGTGCTGTGCCGGCGCACCAAGAACAACCCGCTCTATGTCGGCGAGCCCGGCGTCGGCAAGACGGCGATCGCCGAGGGCCTGGCCCGCAAGATCGTCGAGGGCGACGTGCCCGACGTGCTGAAGGAGTCGGTGATCTACGCGCTCGACATGGGCGCGCTGCTGGCCGGCACGCGCTATCGCGGCGACTTCGAGGAGCGGCTGAAGGCCGTGCTGTCGCGAACTCAAGAAGAAGCCCAACTCGGTGCTGTTCATCGACGAGATCCACACCATCATCGGCGCCGGCGCCACGTCGGGCGGCTCGATGGACGCGTCGAACCTGCTGAAGCCCTCGCTGCAGTCGGGCGAGCTGCGCTGCATCGGCTCGACCACCTACAAGGAATACCGCAACTACTTCGAGAAGGACCGCGCGCTGGTCCGCCGCTTCCAGAAGATCGACGTGCCCGAGCCCTCGATCGCCGACGCCGATCGAGATCATGAAGGGGCTGAAGCCGGTCTACGAGAAGCACCATCACGTCACCTACACCGACGACGCCATCAAGGCGTCGGTCGAGCTGTCGGCGCGCTACATCCACGACCGCAAGCTGCCCGACAAGGCGATCGACGTGATCGACGAGGTCGGCGCCGCCCAGATGCTGCGCACGCCCGACATGCGCAAGTCGACCATCGAGGTGACCGACATCGAGGAGATCGTCGCCAAGATCGCCCGCATCCCGCCCAAGAGCGTGTCCAAGGACGACACCGAGATGCTGCGCAACATCGACCGCGACCTCAAGACGGTCGTGTTCGGCCAGGACAAGGCGATCGGCCAGCTCGCCGCCGCGATCAAGCTCGCCCGCGCCGGCCTGCGCTCGCCGGAGAAGCCGATCGGCTCCTATCTGCTGGCCGGCCCGACCGGCGTCGGCAAGACCGAGGTGACGCGCCAGCTCGCGCGGCTGCTCGGCCTCGAGCTGATCCGCTTCGACATGTCGGAATACATGGAGCGCCACAGCGTCTCGCGCCTGATCGGCGCGCCGCCGGGCTATGTCGGCTTCGACCAGGGCGGCCTGCTGACCGACCAGGTCGAACCAGCATCCGCATTGCGTGATCCTGCTCGACGAGATCGAGAAGGCGCATCCCGACGTGTTCAACGTGCTGCTGCAGGTGATGGACTACGGCAAGCTCACCGACCACAACGGCCGCACGGTGGACTTCCGCAACGTCATCCTGTGCATGACGACCAACGCCGGCGCCGCCGACATCGCCAAGCCGGCGCTCGGCTTCGGCCGCGAGACGCGGCACGACGAGGACGACGACGCGATCAACCGGCATGTTCGCGCCGGAGTTCCGCAACCGTCTCGACGCCATCATCAAGTTCGCCAATCTCGGCCCGGAGAGCATGGACAAGGTGGTCGACAAGTTCGTGGCCGAGCTCGAGGTGCAGCTTGCCGACCGCAAGGTGTTCATCGAGCTCTCCGACGGCGCGCGCCGCTGGCTGGCGGAGAAGGGCTACGACCGCATGTTCGGCGCCCGGCCGCTCGCCCGCGTCATCCAGGAGCACCTCAAGAAGCCGCTCGCCGAGGAGGTGCTGTTCGGCAAGCTCGTCGAACGGCGGCGGCACGGTGCAGGTCGACGCCGAGGGCGAGGGTCCGGCTGCCGAAGCTCGTCTTCACCTTCCTGCCGCCCGAGCGCGACGCCCTGCCACCGGCCAGCCAGGAGCCCGTGCTGGCTGAGTGAAGGCATTCCGTCCGCTCTGGATCGCGCTTCGCGCCGCGGTGCTCGCCACCGCGGTGTTCTGGGTGGCGCTCTTCATCATCGACAACGTCGGCTGGCAGGCGCCGCCTGGGCGCGCACCGAGCCGCTGGTCTTCTTCGTGGTCTTCTTCCTCGGCGTGCTGATGGCGCGGAACGCCTAGGCCGAGCCTGCAAGCGCTTGGACTCGCTTTCGTTCTCTTCCGGAACGGCGAGTACTGCATCAGGCCCTCGATCTCCTGCTCGACCGCCGGCCGCTCGCGCTTGAGATAGTCGTCGACGGCGCGGCGGAAGCTCGGGATCGACGATCCAGTGCGCCGAGAAGGTCGGCACCGGCAGGTAGCCGCGCTGGATCTTGTGATCGCCCTGCGCGCCGGCCTCGACCCGCTGCAGGCCGTGGGCGATCGGCATAGTCGATGGCCTGGTAGTAGCAGGCCTCGAAATGCAGGAAGGCGTGGCTTTCCAGGCAGCCCCAGTAGCGGCCGTAGAGGCGTGTCGTCGCCCTTGAGGTTGAGCGCGCCGCCGACCGGCCGGCCGTCCGGCCTCGGCCATCACCAGCACGACCTTGTCGGCCATGGTCGCGCCCAGGATGTCGAAGAACGAGCGCGGTGAGATAGGGCGAGCCCCATTTGCGGCCGCCGGTATCCATGTAGAAGGCGAAGAAGGCGTCCCAGTGCTGCGGCTTGATCTCCGTCGCCGCACGAGCGCGCGCACGCTCAGGCCCTCGCGCCGCACCGCCTCGCGCTCCTTGCGGATCGCCTTGCGCTTGCGCGAGGCCAGCGCCGCCAGGAAATCGTCGAACGTGCGGTAGCCGTCATTGTGCCAGTGATACTGCTGGCCCAGCCGCAGCAGCCAGCCGTGCTCGCCGAAGCGCTTCCAGTCGGCCTCGGTGCAGAAGGTGGCGTGGACCGAGCTGATGCGGTTGTCGCCGGCGATCTTGGCCAGCATGTCGATCAGCGGCGTCGCGCACGCCGTCGTCGACGGACCGGGCCGCGCGAACAGGCGCGGGCCCGGCACCGGCGTGAAGGGCACGGCGACCTGGAGCTTGGGATAGTAGCGGCCGCCGGCGCGCTCGAAGGCCTGCGCCCAGCCATGGTCGAAGACGTATTCGCCCTGGCTGTGGCCCTTCACGTAGAGCGGGGCGGCGCCCTGCAGGGTGCCGTCGTCGGCTCTCGGCCAGCAGGTATTGCGGCTGCCAGCCGGTGCGCCGGCCGACCGACTTGGAATCCTCCAGCGCCTTCAGGAAGCGGTGGCTGAGGAACGGATTGCCGGCCGAGCCCGGCGCCAGCGCGCAGGCATCCCACTGCTCGGCGTCGACCGCGGAAAGCGACTCGACGACCCGCAGGCCGATGGTCGGGGCGTCATCCGGCATGGCCCGAGCATAGCGCAGATCGTGCCAGGAATTGCGCCGGAATCGGCAGCGAATTACTCGGCAGGTTTGTGCGTCGACGCGCCATGCTCGTCGGCCGAGCGGCTGAAGCGCCGCGTCGCCCACTGGCCGACCCGGTCGATATAGACCAGCACCACCGGCACCACGACCAGCGTGAGCAGGGTCGAGCTGATCAGGCCGCCGATCACCGCGTGCGCCATCGGCGCGCGCTGGCTGGCCGCCTTCGCCGAGGCCGAGCGCCAGCGGCATCATGCCGAAGATCATGGCGAGCGGTCGTCATCAGGATCGGCCGCAGCCGGATGCGAGCCGGCCTCGAGCAGGGCCTCGTTGACGCGGCGCTGCCGCGCGCGCGCGCCTGGTTGAAGAAGTCGACCAGCAGGATGGCGTTCTTGGTCACCAGGCCCATCAGCATGATGAAGCCGATGATCGCTGAAGATGTTGAGCGTCGTGCCGGCGATCAGCAGGCCGAGGAACACGCCGATCAGCGACAGCGGCAGCGACATCATGATGGCGATCGGCTGCAGGAAGCTGCCGAACTGCGAGGCCAGGATCAGGTAGATCAGGATCACCGCCAGCAGCGAGCGCCTGGCCGGCATAGGCGGCGCTTTCGGCCATGTCCTTGGTCGAGCCGCCGAAGCACGAAGCGGTAGCCGGGCGGCAGCTTGGTGTCGGCCAGGATCTTCTGCAGGTCGCTGCTGACCTCGCCCGAGGAGCGGCCCGAGACGTTGGCGGTGATCTGGACCTCGCGGTTGAGGTCGCGGCGGTTGATCTGCGAGGCGCCGACGTCGTTCACGACATCGGCGATCTGGCGCGATGCTGGACCATGCGCGGCAGGCCGTTGGGCCTCGGTGCCGGCGGTGAACCAGATGCGCTGCAGGTCGGCGACGCCGGTGCGGTCGTCGATCGGCAGGCGGACCATGACGGTGTAGTTCTCGCCGTCGGGCGCCCGCCACAGGCTGGTCTCGTCGCCGGCGAACAGCGGCCGCAGCGACTGCGCGACCAGCGCCGAGCCGAGGCCGAGGTCGGAGGCGGCGTCGCGCGCGCAGGCGCACCGACAGCACCGGCTTGGCGGCCTTGAGGTTGCGGTCGAGGTCGACCACGCCGGGGATCGCGCGCGGCGCGGCGCATCACCTCCTGCGAGATGCGGTCGAGCACGGCCGTGTCGGGCCCCTGCAGCGAGAGCTGGAGCTGCTTCTGCACGCCGCCGCCCGGGCCGCCCGGAATGTTGATCGACACCAGGATGCCGGGGATGCTGGCCAGCCGGTCGCGGATCGGCTGGGCGAGCTGTTCGGGCGAGCGCTTGCGCTCCTTCACGCGGCTTCAGGCGGAGATAGAGGCTCGCCTGGTTCTTGCCGTTGGCGTAGCCGGTGTTGACCGTGCCGTAGGTGTAGTCGACCTCGGGGAACTCGCGCACCGCGGCATCGACCTGGCGCAGCTTGGCCTCGGTGTATTCGAGCGACGAGCCGACCGGCGTCTCGATGCTGACCACCTGCTCGCCGAGGTCGGCCTGCGGCACGAACTCGAAGCCGATGTACTTCGGCAGCGCGAAGCTGCCGACGAAGCTCAGCAGCGCGATCAGCAGCGTGGTCTTGCGGCCAGCGCAGCGACCAGCCCAGCACGGCGCGATAGACCGCGCTGGCGCGCCGTCCTGCGCGCGCGTTGACCGATGCGGGCGAAGCGGCCGGTGCCATGCGGCCTGCGGGTCGTACCAGACCGACGACAGCATCGGATCGAGCGTGAAGGACACGAACAGCGAGATCAGCACCGCGGCCGACGACCGTGACGCCGAACTGGAAGAAGAAGCGGCCGATGATGCCGCCCATGAAGGCGACCGGCAGGAACACCGCGACGATGCAGAAGGTGGTGGCCAGCACCGCCAGGCCGATCTCGCTGGTGCCGTCGATGCGCGGCCTGGCGGTGCGTCTTGCCGAAGCCGATGTGGCGCACGATGTTCTCGCGCACCACGATGGCGTCGTCGATCAGGATGCCGATCGGCGAGGCTGAGCGCCATCAGCGTGCAGCACGTTCAGCGTGAAGCCGAACGCCGCACATCACCATGAAGGCGCCGAACACCGAGATCGGCAGCGCGAGGCCGGTGATCACCGTGCTGCGCCAGGAGTGCAGGAACAGGAACACGATGGCGATGGTGAGCAGGCCGCCCTCGACCATCGTCTGCTGCACGTTGTTGACCGAGTTGCTGGATGCCGCGCGAGCTGTCGCGCACGATCTCGAGCTTGACGTCGGGCGGCAGCGAGGCCTTGCAGCTCGGCCACCGCGCTGGCGCACGCCGCGCGCCACGCTCGATGGTGTTGGAGCCCTGGGTCTTGACGATGTCGATGGCAAGCGCGCGCTCGCCGTTCAGCATGGCGACGTTCTCCAGCTCCTGCTGGCCGTCGACCACGGTGGCGACCTGGCGCGAGATAGACCGGCGCGAGGCCGCGGCGGGCGACGATCAGGTCGGCGAAATGCCGCGGCTCGGCGACGCGGCCGGTGACCTCGATGATGCGGTCGTCGTTGCCGCGCTGCGACGTTGCCGGCCGGGAAGTTCCTGGTTCTCGTCGCGCACCGCCGCGCATCACGTCGTTGACGCCGACGCCTGAGCGCCTGCATGCGGCCGGGATCGAGCTCGATGTTGATCTGCGCGCTTGACGCCGCCCGCGATGGTGGCGCGGCCGACGTCGCGCACCGTCTGCAGGCGCTTGATGATGATCTGGTCGGCGATCGTGGTGAGCTCGCGCACGCGAGCGGATGTCGGAGCGCACCGCGATCGACACGATCGGCTGGTCGTCGGGATTGAAGCGCTGGATCAGCGGCTCCTTGACCTCCGGCCTGAAGCCGGCGCGGACCTGCTGGACCTTCTCGCGCACGTCCTGCACGGCGATGGCGGACGGCACCGACAGCTCGAACTCGGCGATGACGATCGACCGGCCCTCGAACGAGCGCGAGGTCAGCGTCTTGAGGCCGGCGATGGCGTTGACCGCTTCCTCGATCTTGCGGCTGATCTCGGTCTCGACCGTCTCGGGCGAGGCGCCCGGGATAGTCGGTGGTGCACCACCACGACCGGGAAGTCGACGTTGGGGAACTGGTCGACGCCGAGCTGGCGGTAGGAGAACAGGCCCATCACCAGCAACGCCACCATCATCATGGTGGCGAAGACCGGGTTGTCGACGGCGATCTGGGTGAGCTTCATCGGCCGCCGCCTATCGAGGTCTCGACGACCTTGACCGGCTGGCCCGCCTTGAGGCCGGGCAGCGGGCGGAGACGACCGTCATGCCCGCTTCGAGGCCCTTGACCTCGACCAGCTCGCCGCGCGACCAGGTGCGCACGACGCCGACCGGCTTGCGCACCAGCGCGCCGTTCTCGACCGCCAGCACGATAGTCGCCCTCGTCGTCCTTGCGCATGGCCGACGCCGGCACCGCCAGCGCGTGGCCCTTCTCCTGCACGATGACGGTGCCGGTGGCGAACAGGCCGCCGCGCAGCGCCTCGTCGCGGTCGAGTGACCTCGACATAGACCGGGATCGAGCGCGAGCCGGCCTGCGCCGTCGGGCTGATGCGCGTGATGCGGCCGTTGAAGCGCCGGTCGCCGAAACCTTCCGAGGGTCAGCGTCGTGGGCTGGCCGACCTTGCAGGCGCACCACGTCGGCCGCCGGCATCTGGGCTGCGACCTCGACATGGCTGGTGTCGAGCAGGGCCAGGATCTTGCCGTCGATCGGCAGCGATCTCGCCCTGGTTGGCGATGCGCTCGCCGACCACGCCGTCGAACGGCGCCCGCACCTCGGCATCGGCCAGGTTCCTGCTTGGCGACCTCGAGCTGCGGCTCTCCGACGACCGCGACCATGGAGGCCCGGTTCTCGGCCGTGGCACGCGCCTGGTCGGCGGCGGACTGCGAGACGATGTTGCGGTTGGCCAGCGTCTCCTTGTCGGAGCGGTCGCGCGCCGTCCAGCGCGCGTCGGCGCGCGCCGCGTCGAGCGCCGACTGGCGCTCGTTGACCTGGACTGCAGCTCGTTGGTCTCGAAGCGCGCCAGCACCTGGTCCTGGTGACCCGGTCGCCCTCGCGCACCAGGACCTCGGCCAGGCGGCCGGCGACCGCGCCTTGACGATGGTCTGGTCGATCGGCTGGGTTGGTGCCGGTGAAGCGCACCGTGTCGACCAGGCCGCGCGGCTTGATGGTGTGCAGTTCGGCGGCGATCGAGCTCGAGCGGCCGCGCGCCGTTCGCCGCTGGCAGGTCGACGCTGCCGGACGGCGAGCCTGGCCGCTCTTCCAGGCGAGAGGCGCCGCCGGCCAGCTACCACGGCGCCGGCGATGCTGCGATCAGGATCTTGCGCTTGGCGTGTCATGGCCGAAGCCCCTTGAGAAAGAAATCGAGATAGGCGGCGTAGAACTGGTCGCTGTTGGCCGGCTGCGTGCTCGTCGAAGGGCGCGAGCGAGCGCAGCCAGACGGAGTGCATGGCAAGCGGCTGGGCGACGATGATCGCCGTCATCTCGATGTCGGGGATCGGCCGGAACTCGCCGCGCGCCACGCCGCGGCGCAGCATCTTGGCGAACAGTGTCGCGGCCGCGCAGATCGAAGTTCGAGCAGTAGAAGCGCGCCACGTCGGGAAGTTGCCGGCCTCGGCCAGGATCAGCTTGATCGACGCCGCCCAGCCGGGCTTCTCGGCGAACTCGCGGAACTTGGCGACCAGCTCGCGCAGCAGCTCTTCGGTCGAGCCCTCGAAGCTGTCGACGAGCTCGTTGGCCCGCACCAGCGGCTCGCCGATCGCCTCGGCGATCACCGCCTTGAAGAGCTCTTCCTTGTTCTTGAAGTAGAGGTAGGGCAGGCCCTTGCTGACGCCCGCGGCCTTGGCGACGTCTTCGAGCTTGGTCGCGGCAAAGCCCGCGGTGACGAAGAGATCGAGCGCGCGCTTGGGCGATCTCCGAGGCGCGATCGTCCGGCCGGCGGGTGCGGCGTAGCGGGTTCGGGCGGGAGCGGCTCGGTATTGACTGACTGGTCAGTATCCATGTTCCGCTATGTAAAGCGGAAAGCAGGCCACCTGCAAGGCGCGACAAAAAAAGTCCGGCAGACCAAGGTCGCCGGACCCGTAATCAGTTACGCCTTTCCACCCCCGCAAGGCGGGGCGTCGCATTGAGCTTGATGCTTATGTTCTTGAAGGTGGCTTCCGGTGGGGCCATGAGGGGCACCCACACGGAAGCCGAAAGGCGTTCGGTTAGAGGGGCCAAAGTAAACTTTGGCCTACGCCCTTCCTTTTTACTGCTTCTTCTTCTTAGCAGCCTTCTTCTTCGCAGCCTTTTTCTTAGCAGCCATAACTGTCTCCTATGGTTAGCTATGAGGCTCCCAACCGTGGGGGCCCCGGGGTACGCGGGTACGCTTCGCCACGCATGCTCAACTACAACCAGTGAGTGCCGCCGCAGGTCGTGCATTTGAGGCACGTCCCGTTGCGGACCATGGTGAAGTTGCCGCATTCCGGACAGGCATCCCCTTCGAAGCCGCTTGAGCTTCGCCTGCAGGCGAAACCAAAGGGCGGAGGAGGATGCCTCTCCGAGCCGCGACGCCGACGACGGCCGCCTGGGCGTTTGATGCCAATGCGACGGCTGGGCCGTCCGTCAGTCCGTGTGGGCCGTGAGCCGGCGGCGATCGCTTCTTCAGCGATCGCGACATTGCCGGCCGTTCGGCCATTCAAGCACGTAAAGATTGCTGCGCACGTAGCCGACGCTGGCGATGCGCTTGACCGCGACGGCGGCGGCCTCGGGCCGCATCGGTGCCGGAGGTCGGGCAGTTCGCCCTGCGACCTCGCCGCGGCCGACGCCGTCCGGCCTGAGGTCGGCCTGCTCGACATGCGCGAGGTCGCTGCGTCCGAGATAGGAGATCGCGAGCTCGCGGAAGATGTAGTCGAGCACCGACGTCGACATCTTGATCGCGTCGTTGCCTTCGACCAGGCCCGAGGGCTCGAAGCGGGTGAAGGTGTAGGCCTCGACGAATTCCTCGAGCGGCACGCCGTATTGCAGGCCGATCGAGATCGCGATGGCGAAGTTGTTCATCAGGCTGCGGAAGGCGGCGCCTTCCTTGTGCATGTCGATGAAGATCTCGCCGAGCCTGCCGTCCTCGTACTCGCCGGTGCGCAGGTAGACCTTGTGGCCGCCGACGATCGCCTTCTGGGTGTAGCCCTTGCGGCGCGTTGCGGCAGGCGCTCGCGGCCGGCGCGCACCTGCGCGCTCGACGATCCGTTCGACGATGCGCTCGGCGATGATCGGTGCGCGCGCGCCGGCGGCGACAGGCTCGGCGAGATCGTCGTTGGCGGCTCCGTCGCCCAGCGCCATCGCCGAGAGCGGCTGCGAAAGCTTCGAGCCGTCGCGATAGAGCGCGTTGGCCTTCAGGCCAAGCTTCCACGACATCTCATAGGCCTTGCGGCAATCCTCGACCGTAGCTGCTGTTGGGCATGTTGATGGTCTTGGAGATCGCGCCCGATATGAACGGCTGGGCTGCAGCCATCATGCGTATGTGACTCTCCGCAGACAAGCAGCGCGTGCCATCTCGTCCACAGGGATTCGCACAATCGAACACCGCGAGATGCTCGGCCTTGAGATCGGGCGCGCCCTCGACGCGTCATCGTCCCGCACGCGTGCACGTTCGCCGCCGCGATGTCGCTCCTCGAGAAGCCGAGGCGCGCCAGCACGTCGAGCTTGGGATCGGCGAGCGGCTTGTCGTCGAGGCCGAGGACCTCGCGGCAGAACGGATCGCCCAGCGTGTAGCGCGAGAAGGCGAAGCGGATGTCGAAGGCGGTGGCGATCGACTTCTCGACCCGCTCGATCGTCGCGCCGATCGAAGCCGCGCGCCGCCAGGGTCTCGTGATTGATCGCCGGCGCCTCGGCGAGCGAGCCGTGGCCGACCGCGTAGCGCACGATGCGGGCGATCGCCGCCTCGTCGTAGCCCAGCGTCGCGGAGCGCCGCGGGACGGTCTGGTTGATGATCTTGAAGTAGCCGCCGCCCGCCAGTTTCTTGAACTTGACCAGCGAGAAGTCGGGCTCGATGCCGGTGGTGTCGCAATCCATCACCAGGCCGATCGTGCCGGTGGGCGCGATCACCGAGACCTGGGCGTTGCGGAAGCCGTGCGGCTCGCCCAGCGCGAGCGCACGGTCCCACGCCCGTTTGGCCGCGGCGACGAGCGGGGCGTCGGGGCAGTTGGCGCGCGTCGAGCGCGACCGGCAGGATGGCGAGGCCTTCGTAGCCGCGCCGTCTCGCCATGGGCGGCGCGGCGGTGGTTGCGGATGACCCGCAGCATGGCGTCGCGGTTGGCGGCGAAGCCGGGGAAGGCGCCCATGAAGCGCGGCCATCTCGGCCGAGGTGGCGTAGGCCGCGCCGGTCATGAGCGGCGGTCACGGCGCCGGCGATGGCGCGGCCGCTCGTGCGCTGTCATAGCCGAGGCCCGACGCCATCAGCAGGCCGCCGAGATTGGCGTAGCCGAGGCCCAGGGTGCGGTATCGATAGGACAGCTCGGCGATCGTCGCGCGACGGAGTACTGCGCCATCATCACCGAGATCTCGAGCACGACGGTCCACAGGCGCGTCGCATGCTCCAGCGCGCTCGACATCGAGCGAGCCGTCGGCGTTGCGGAACCGCATCAGGTTGAGCGACGCCAGATTGCACGCCGTGTCGTCGAGGAACATGTACTCCGAGCACGGGTTCGAGGCGTTGATGCGTCCCGACTCGGGGCAGGTGTGCCAGTCGTTGATCGTGGTGTCGTACTGCACGCCGGGGTCGGCCGAGTGCCAGGCCGCCTCGGCGACGCTGTCCCACAGCGCCGCGCGCGCTCACCGTCTTGGCGACCTTGCCCGTCGGTGCGCTCGGTCAGCGTCCCACTCGCGGTCGGCTTCGACCGCCTGCAGGAACGTCGTCGGTGACGCGCACCGAGTTGTTGGCGTTCTGGCCCGACACCGTGAGGTAGGCTTCCGACTCCCAGTCGGTGTCGAAGGCCGGGAACTCGATGTGGCGGTAGCCCTGGCGGGCGAACTGGATGACCCGCTGGATGTAGTTCTCGGGCAGTTCGGCCTGGCGGGCGGCGCACGATCTCGCGGCGCAGCTCTGGATTCTGCTTCGGGATCGAAGGCGCGTCGCCGCCACGTCGCCGTCGAGGCAGGCGCGCATCACGGCGTTGAGATGCCGGTTGGCGAGCCGGGAGCCGGCGACCAGCGCGGCGACCTTCTGCTCCTCGAGCATCTTCCAGGCGATGAAGTCCTCGATGTCGGGATGGTCGATGTCGACCGACGACCATCTTGGCCGCGCGGCGCGTCGTGCCGCCCGACTTGATGGCGCCCGCCGCGCGGTCGCCGATCTTGAGGAAGCGACATCAGGCCCGACGACCTGCCGCCGCCGGACAGCTGCTCGCCCTCGCCGCGCAGCGCGCGAGAAGTTGGAGCCGGTGCCGGAGCCGTACTTGAAGAGGCGCGCCTCGCGCACCCACAGGTCCATGATGCCGCCTTCGTTCACCAGGTCGTCGGAGACGCTCTGGATGAAGCAGGCGTGCGGCTGCGGCCGCTCGTAGGCCGACGACGGAGCGGTGAGCGATGCCGTCGCGGTGGTCGACGAACCAGTGGCCCTGGCCCGGACCGTCGATGCCGTAGGCCCAGTGCAGGCCGGTGTTGAACCACTGCGGCGAGTTGGGCGCGCAGATCTGCGCCGCCAGCATGTAGCAGTGCTCGTCGTAGAAGGTGCGGGCGTCTTCCTCGCTGTCGAAGTAGCCGCCCTTCCAGCCCCAGTAGGTCCAGGCGCCGGCCATGCGATGGAAGACCTGGCGGGCGCTCTGCTCGCCGCCGTAAGCGCCGCCTGCGGCAGCAGGGCGAGCGCCGCTTCATCGGGCGCCGAACGCCACAGCCATTCCGGCACGTCGGGCTCGGCGATCTGGTGCAGGCGCGCGGGCACGCCGGCGCGGCGGAAATACTTCTGCGCGAGCACGTCGGCCGCGACCTGCGACCACTCGGCCGGCACGTCGACGCCCTTCAGCTGGAAGACGATCGAACCGTCGGGGTTGCGGATTTCGAAGTCGGCAGCACGAAACGCCATTCCTTCGAATGGCGACTTTCCTGCTTGCGTATACCGACGCTCAAAGCGCATCGACGATCCCCCGTGCCCAGTTCCCGTCATTTATTCCCTGCGCGGGGTGTGCTCGGTCGTGGTCGAGCACGCACATATAGGCACCAGACGATAGTAAATTACAAAATCTTGTGTGCGCAACTACATTTTGTAGACCACGGTGTAGATGGTACTAGATGATGCAAGTGCGCAACAGGGTCCGAATCGCGCGAATCGCATGTCGACGAACGATGTGGATCGCGCACGTCGATGGCGTCGCGTTGCGCGTTTTCAAGCGCACGCGTACAAGCGGCGCGGTCACTCTCGAAGCGTGGTTGGCTCAATGGCTCTCGGCACCTGGCTCTTCACCAAGATGCGCGGCGAACTCGTCGGCACCGATGCCGAAGGCAATCGCTACTACCTCGACAAGCGCACGATCGCCGGTCGCCGGCGCAAGCGTTGGGTGATGTACAACGGCATCGCCGAAGCGTCGCGCGTTCCGCCGGATTGGCATGGCTGGCTGCATTACACGACCGACATCGCGCCGCCGGCCGGCGGCCTGCCGCGCCAGACCTGGCAGAAGGATCATGAGCCCAACCACACCGGCACCGACCACGCCTACCGTCCGCCGGGCCACACTCGCTTGCCGTCGGCGACAAGCCCAAGCCGCCTTATGAGGCGTGGCGTCCGGGCTGACATGCGCCAGCACTAGGAGACAGGCGTGGGCCGCAATATCGTCGAGACGATCGTCGGCGCGCGTTGGTCCTGTTGGTGGCCGGCGTCTTCGTCTTCTACGCCTTCGCCAAGTCGGACAGGAGCGGGCCGAACGGCTACGAGATCTCCGGCCGCTTCGACCGCATCGACGGGCTGAAGCGCGGCGCCGACGTCACCATGAGCGGCGTGAAGGTCGGCTCGGTCACCGGCTTCGACCTCGACCGCAAGACCTACCAGGCGGTGGTCCGCATGACGGTGTCGTCGAACGTCGAGCTGCCGATCGACACCAACGCCAAGATCGTGAGCGAATCGCTGCTTGGCGGCATGGTCATGGTGCTCGAGCCGGGCGGCGACAAGAAGATGATGCAGGCCGGCGGCGAGATCGACAAGACCCAGGGCGCGATCCCGCTCGTCGGAGCTGATCGCCAAGTTCATGTTCGGAAGCACGGGATCCAAGTGATGAGCGCACGCGCATCCAAGGCGCCGCCGGTGTGGCGGCAAACCGACGGCAAGGCGGTGTCCTGCCTCGAAAAGATCAAAGTCCTGAACCAGAACATCCAGGAAATCGAAACCCTCTGCGCCGACGCGCTGGAGGACGGAGTCCTGATGGGATGCGACGCCGATCAGATCAAGGCGGCCCTGCACGAGCTGATCGACGGGCTCAAGGCGCCCCACACCAGCAAGAAGTGAGCGTGCGCGCCTGCTCGTCCTCGCGGCGCTGGCCGCCGGCATCGGCGCGGCCGCGGCGCAAGCCCAGCCGCCACCTCAGGCTCCGGCGCCGCCGCGCGCCAACGCCAATCTGCGGCCGATCCCCGACGGACCGGGCAAGCGGGTCGCCGAGCTGCAGGGGCTCGACAAGGTGACGGCGCGCACCCAGCGCTTCTACGCCCCGGTGGGCGAGTCGACCGCGCTTCGGCACGCTCGACGATCACCGTCGGCGACTGCCTGGTGAACGTGCCGGAGGCGCCGCCGGAGTCGGTGGCCTACCTCACCATCGTCGACCACAAGCCCGGCCAGGCCGAGGAGAAGCTGTTCGCCGGCTGGATGTTCGCCTCCACGCCGTCGCTGTCGGCGCTCGACCACGGCGTCTACGACGTGCGCGTGCTGTCCTGCACGATGGCGCAGGGATCGGCGCCGCCCAGCTCGCGCTGAAAGCTCGCCGGCCGGTCGATCGCATCGGCCAGCAGGGTGCGGAACTCCTCGCGCGCGATCTCGACCGCGCCGAAGCTGCGCAGATGCTCGGTCATGAACTGGCAGTCGAGCAGGCGGAAGCCGCCCTCGATCAGCCGCGCCACGAGGTGGACCAGGCGCCACCTTCGAGGCGTCGCGTTCGCGGCTGAACATGCTCTCGCCGAAGAACACGGCGCCCACCGAGACGCCATAGAGGCCGCCGACCAGCCTGCCGTCGACCCGGCACTCGACGCTGTGGGCATGGCCGCGCGCGATGCAGCTCGCGTGTAGAGCTCGACGATCGGCTCGTTGATCCAGCTTCGGGATGGCCCGGCCGCGGCTCGGCGCAGGCGCGCACGATGTCGGCGAAGGCGGTGTCGGCGCTCACCTCGAAGCGTCCGCCGCGGATCGTGCGGGCCAGCCGGTGCGGCAGGTGGAAGCCGTCGAGCGGCAGCACGGCGCGCAGGCGGGATCGAGCCAGTAGAGCTTGGGATCGTCGCGGCGCTCGCCCATCGGGAAGACGCCGATGCGGTAGGCCTGCAGCAGGAGGTCGGGCGTGATCTCCATTACATCGGAGTCCCGGCGTCCAGATGCCTCCCCCGTCTTGCAGCGGGGGAGGTAGGGACCCGCAGGCGCGCGGAGGGTGAGGTCGCAGTGCCTGCATCCGAAGATCTGCCGTAAGAACGACCATCTACCTTCCGATATGCTCCTGCAGGCTCTTCCCTCCGCCGGCGTGCAGAGGCAGCTCGCCGTGATGACGGAAGGAGAGGTGACAGGCCCAGCTCTACTTCTTCAGGCCGACCAGCTTCTCCAGCCAGTGGATGTCGTAGTCGCCGTCGATGAAGGCCTGCTCGCCGATGATGCGGCGGTGCAGCGGGATCGTGGTGTCGATGCCGCCGATCACGAATTCCTCGAGCGAGCGGCGCAGCCGCATCAGGCACTCGTTGCGGGTCGGGCCGCTGCACGATCAGCTTGGCCACCATCGAATCGTAGTAGGGCGGCATGACGTAGCCGGTGTAGAGGCCGGAATCGACGCGCACGCCCAGCCCGCCCGGCGGATGGTAGTCGATGACGCGGCCGGGGCGAGGGCACGAAGGTCTCGGGATGCTCGGCGTTGATGCGGCACTCGATGGCATGGCCCTGGATGACGATGTCCTGCCTGGCGTCAGCGCCAGCGGCGCGCCGGCGGCGATGCGGATCTGCTCGCGCACCAGGTCGATGCCGGTCACCGCCTCGGTGATCGGATGCTCGACCTGCAGGCGGGTGTTCATCTCGATGAAGTAGAACTCGCCGTCCTGGTAGAGGAACTCCATGGTGCCGGCGCCGCGGTACTTGAGCTTGCGCATCGCCGCGGCGGCCAGCTCGCCGATCCGCTGGCGCTGCTCGGCGTTCAGCGCCGGCGAGGGCGCCTCCTCGAGCACCTTCTGGTGGCGGCGCTGCAGCGAGCAGTCGCGCTCGCCCAGATGCACGCCGTCGCCCTTGCCGTCGCCCAGCACCTGGATCTCGATGTGGCGCGGCTGCGGCGAGATACTTCTCGAGATAGACCGAATCGTTGCCGAAGGCGGCCTTGGCCTCGGCGCGGGCCAGCGAAAGGCCTCGGCCGCCGACGTCGGCGTCGTCGACCACCTTCATGCCGCGTCCGCCGCCGCCGGCCACCGCCTTGATCAGCACCGGCCAGCCGATCTTGCTGCCGAGCGTCACCACCTCTTCGACGCGAGCTGACCGGGCCCGGGCGAGCCGGGCACCAGCGGCAGGCCGAGCTCCTTGGCGGTCTGCTTGGCCACGATCTTGTCGCCCATCATGGCGGATGTGCTGCGGCGTCGGGCCGATGAAGGTGAAGCCGTGCGCCTCGACCGCTTCGGCGAAGCGCGCATTCTCGGACAGAAAGCCGTAGCCGGGATGGATGGCGTCGACGCCGGCGATGGTCGCGGCCGAGAGGATCGCCGGGATGTTGAGGTAGCTGTCGCGCGCCGGCGGCGGGCCGATGCAGACCGACTCGTCGGCCAGCCGCACATGCATGGCGTCGCTGTCGGCCGTCGAATGGACCGCCACCGTCTGGATGCCCATCTCGCGGCAGGCGCGATGGATGCGGAGCGCGATCTCGCCGCGGTTGGCGATCAGGACCTTGTCGAACATCGCGCTGACGCGTCCTATTCGACGATCATCAGCGGCTCGCCGAACTCCACCGGCTGGCGCGTTGTCGACCAGGATCTGCGCCACCGTGCCGGCCTTGGGCGCCTTGATCGGATTGAAGGTCTTCATCGCCTCGATGATCAGCAGCGTCTGGCCCGGCCGTCACCTTGTCGCCGACCGCGACGAAGTTGGGCTTGCCGGGCTCGGGCGCGAGATAGGCGGTGCCGACCATCGGCGACTTCACCGCGCCGGGATGCTTGGCCGACGATCGTTGGCCGCGGCGGCCGGTGCAGCGGCGCTGGCCGGCGCGGCGGCCGGCAGCTGCCGTCGCGACGGGCGCGGCCGCCACCGTCACGGTCGGCCGGGCGACCCGGATGCGCTGCTCGCCGTCGGCCAGCTCGATCTCGCCGAGATGGGTCTCGTGCGAGGATCTTCGCCAGCTTGCGGACGAACTCGGTATCCATCTCGAACTTTGCCATGGAGAAACGCTCCGCGATGAGATGTCAGCGCGCCAGCAGGCGCGACAGGGCCTGCAGCGCCAGAAGATAGCCCTGGCTGCCGAGCCCGACGATCACGCCGACCGCAGCCGGGCTGATATAGGAGTGATGGCGGAAGCTTTCACGCTTGTAGATGTTGGAAATGTGGACCTCGACGACCGGCAGCTCGGCGGCGTTCAGCGCGTCGAGCAGGGCGACCGAGGTGTGGGTGTAGGCGCCGGCATTGATGACGATGCCGGCATTGCTCTCTCGCGCGCCGCCTGGATGCGGTCGACCAGCGCGCCCTCGTGGTTGCTCTGGGCGAACTCGACCGCGAGCCCCAGGCGATGCGGCCTCGGCCCGGCATGCCTTCTCGACGTCGGCCAGGGTCTCGCGGCCGTAGATCTTCGGCTGCCGCTTGCCCAGCATGTTGAGATTGGGCCCGTTGAGCACCAGCACCGGCTTTGCAGCCGGCCGACGCCGGGCGGCCTTTGCGGCCAAATCTGCCTCCCACTTTAAGAGCGCGGGGCGTTATAGCATGGCGAGTCCGAGCCACAAGGCAGGCTCAGGCCGCCTCCCGCATCGGCTGGCGTGGGCAAACAGGCGGTCTGTCAGTGCATCGAAGCTGCGTCTTTCCTCGGCCGACAGTGCCTCGTAGAGCCGGCCCTCGTAGCCAAGCGCCAACGGCACGATGCGCTGGCATGCATGGCGCGGCCGCGGGCCGAAGCCTGAGCGAGGCGCGGCGCCGATCGCTGCGGTCGGTCGCCCGCTCGACCAGGCCGCGCTTCATGAGGCCCGCCACCGCCCGGCTGACGGCGACCTTGTCCATGACGATGCGCTGACCCACATCGGAGGCGGTGAGCGGTGCGAAGCGGCCGAGCGCCGCCATCACCCGCCACTGCGTGACGGTGAGCCGAACGGCCCGGCATAGAGGTCGTGCAGCGATTCGCTGACACGATCTGGGCCAGAATCGACAGGCGATAGGGAGAAAATTCTCCAGTTCGAGGGCTTGCGAAGGGTTCGGCATAATAGTTACATTTGAAACTAATTTCCGCTTGGGTCAATTCGGGAGGTCGAGCATGGCCAGCATCAAAGATCCCGACAGTCGCCGAGACCGACGCAGCCAATCCGATGGGCACCGACGGCTTCGAGTTCGTCGAATACGCCGCGCCCGATCCGGCGGCGCTCGGCGCGCTGTTCGAGCAGCATGGGCTTCGTGAAGGTCGCCAAGCACCGCTCGAAGGACGTCTCGCTCTACCGCCAGGGCGACGTGAACTTCATCGTCAACGCCGAGCAGGACAGCTTCGCCCAGGGCTTCGCCCGCGTGCACGGCCCCAGCGTCTGCGCCATCGCGCTTCCGGGTCAGAACTCGGCTGCGGCCTACAAGCGCGCGCTGTCGCTCGGCGCCTGGGGCGTCGAGGGCAAGGTCGGGCCGATGGAGCTCAACATCCCGGCGATCAAGGGCATCGGCGACTCGCTGATCTACCTGGTCGACCGCTACGGCGACCGCGGCACGATCTACGACGTCGATTTCGAGTATCCTGCCGGGCGTCGAGCGCAATCCGCAGGGCGTCGGCCTCACCTACATCGACCACCTGACCGCACAACGTGCATCGCGGCCGCATGGCGCGAGTGGGCCGACTTCTACGAGCGGCTCTTCAATTTCCGCGAGATCCGCTACTTCGACATCGAGGGCAAGCTGACCGGGCTGAAGATCAAGGCGATGACCAGCCCGTGCGGCAAGATCCGCATCCCGATCAACGAGAGCACCGACGACAAATCGCAGATCCAGGAATACCTCGTCGGCCTATCACGGCGAGGGCATCCAGCACATCGCGCTCGGCACCGGCGACATCTACCAGACCGTCGAGACGCTGCGGACCAAGGGCGTGCCGTTCCAGACCGTGCCCGACACCTATTACGAGCAGGTCGACGCGCGGCTGCCGGGCCACGGCGAGGACCTCGCAGCGCCTGGCCGCCGACCGCATCCTGATCGACGGCGCGCCGACCGAGGGCGGCGGGCTGCTGCTGCAGATCTTCACCCAGACCGTGATCGGCCCGATCTTCTTCGAGATCATCCAGCGCCAGCGGCAACGAGGGCTTCGGCGAGGGCAATTTCCGCGCCCTGTTCGAGTCGATCGAGCTCGACCAGATCCGCCGCGGCGTGCTGAAGGCATAGGGAAAAAGGAGGAAACCATGGCCAAGAACTGGATTCCGCTGCGCCAGGTCGAGGGCACCGCCTCGCGCCAGGCCCATGTCCGCCTGCCCGAGGGCACCTACGAGCGCGAGATCAGCAAGGAGGGCTTCTTCGGGCCCTCGGCGCAGTTCCACCACCAGCACAAGCCGACCGACTGGGTCGAATTCGACGGCGCCATCCGCCCGCGCGCCTTCGACCTCAACAAGCTGGCGACCGGCAAGGCGAGCCCGTGGGCGCTCGAGCTGGTGATGGCCAACCCGCACCTGCAGATGCGCATCTGGAAGCTCGACAAGCCGATGGCCGAGCTGGCGCGCAACAGCGACGGCGACCAGCTGCTGTTCATCCACGAGGGCGAGGGCGCGCTGTTCTGCGACTACGGCCATCTCGACTATCGCGACGGCGACTACCTCGGTGATCCCGCGCGGCACGATGTGGCGGCTGTCGCCCGCCAAGCCCACCATGGCGCTGATGGTCGAGGCGACCAACGACCATTTCACCCTGCCGGAAAGGGCCTGGTCGGCCGGCACGCGATCTTCGATCCGGCGATGCTCGACACGCCCCGGATCGACGACGCCTTCACGCGCCCAGCAGGACGAGCGCACCTGGAAGGTGTCGGTCAAGCGGCGCAACCAGCTCTCGACCGTGACCTTCCCGTTCAATCCGCTGGATGCGGTGGGCTGGCACGGCGACCTGAGCGTCGTGCGCATCAACTGGCGCGACCTGCGGCCGCTGATGAGCCATCGCGCCCATCTGCCGCCCTCGGCGCACACCACCTTCGTGGCCGGGCCGCTTCGTCGTCTGCACCTTCGTGCCGCGGCCGCTCGGAGAGCGATCCGGAGGCGCTGCGCCTGCCGTTCTTCCACAACAACGACGATTTCGACGAGATCATCTTCTATCACAAGGGCAGCTTCTTCAGCCGCGACAACATCCATCCCGGCATGATGACGGTGCATCCCGTCGGGCTTCACGCACGGCCCGCATCCCAAGGCCTTCAACGCCGCGACCGAAGTCAGCGCGGCAAGACCGAGACCGACGAGGTCGCGGTGATGATCGACACGCGCGACGCCGTCGACGTCGCCGCCATGCCGGCCGGCGTCGAGTTCGACGGCTACGTGAAGTCGTGGCGCCCGGCAGATGAAGCAGGCGGCCGAGTAGGCAACATACCACCTGCCCGGCGGCCGGCGGGGCAGCATCGAGGCAACAGGACTGGCAGGAGGAGCCATGAAGCTGGCGTCGTTGAAGGAAGGCGGCCGCGACGGCACGCTGATCGTGGTCGACCGTGCGCTCAAGCGCGCGGTGCGGGCGAGCGACATCGCGCCGACCCTGCAGAAGGCGCTCGACGACTGGGCGGCGCGGCGCCCAAGCTCGCGCGCGCTCGCCGAGCAGCTGCGCCGACGACAAGGCGCCGGGCTCCTTCGAGCTCGACACCACGGCGCTGGCGGCGCCGCTGCCGCGCGCCTATCCAGTGGGCCGACGGCTCGGCCTACGTCGTCCATGTCGAGCTGGTGCGCAAGGCGCGCGGCGTCGAGATGCCGCCGTCGTTCTGGACCGACCCGCTGATGTACCAGGGCGGCTCGGACTCCTTCATCGGCCCCAACGACGACATCGAGGCCGGCGACGAGGCCTGGGGCATCGATTTCGAAGGCGAGATCGGCGTCATCGTCGACGACGTGCCGATGGGCATCGCGCCGAGGCGGCGCGCAGGCACATCAAGCTGGTGACGATCCTGAACGACGTGTCGCTGCGCAACCTGATCGTCGCCGAGCTGGCCAAGGGCTTCGGCTTCTTCCACGGCAAGCCCGCCACCGCCTTCGCGCCGGTCGCCGTGACGCCCGACGAGCTGGGCGACGCCTGGGACGGCGCCAGGCTCAACCTGCCGCTGATCTCGACGCTCGAACGGCAAGGAGTTCGGCCATCCCAACGCCGCCACCGATCTCACCTTCGATTTCGGCCAGCTGATCGCCCATGCCGCCCGGACGCGTCACCTCGAGGCCGGCACGGTCGTGGGCTCGGGCACCGTCGCCAACCGCGACGCCGCGGTCGGCTGCTCCGTGCATCGCCGAGCGCCGGGTGCGCGAGACCATCGACAGCGGCAAGCCTGTGACGCCGTTCATGAAGTTCGGCGATCAGATCCGCATCGAGATGTTCGACCGCGCACGGCCAGTCGATCTTCGGCGCCATCGACCAGAAGGTGGTGCGCTACACGCCGCCCGCCTAAGCCGTGCTAAGGTGACCGTCGGAGGCGGTCATGAAGCTCATCGGCTATTTTCGCTCGTCGGCGGCGTTTCGCGTGCGCATCGCGCTCAACCTCAAGGGCATCACGGTCGAGCATGCCTCGCGCCATCTGCGCAAGGGCGAGCAGCGCGCGCCCGACTATGTCGCGATCAATCCGCAGAAGCTGGTGCCGGCGCTGGTGCTCGATTCCGGCGAGGTGCTGACCCAGTCGCTGGCCATCCTGGAGTATCTCGAGGAGACCCATCCCGAGCCGCCGCTGCTGCCCAAGGATCCGGTCGACCGCGCGCGCGTGCGCTGCGCTGGCGCTGATCCCGACCGCCGACATCCATCCCATCCAGAACCTGCGGGTGATGAGCTATCTGCGCGAGAAGTACGGCCAGACCGAGGAGAGCGCCTTCGCCTGGTCGCGCCACTGGATCGAGACCGGCTTCGACGCCTACGAGGCCATCGATCGCCAAGGATCCGCAAGACCGGCGCCTTCAGCCACGGCGACCAGCCGACCATGGCCGATCTCTGCCTGGTGCCGCAGGTCTTCAATGCCGCGCGCTTCAAGGTCGACATGGCGCGCTACCCGACCATCCAGCGCATCTACGCCACCTGCATGAAGCATCCGGCTTTCGACGCCGCCCAGCCCGCCAAGCAGCCGGACGCCGAACCGTGAGGAAAAGCGTCATCGCGGCGGTCGTCGGTCATCGCGCTCGTCGGCGCGGTCGTGGCGGCGGTGCCGATCGTGCGAGACCTATGCGGCGGATCGGATCAAGGCCGAGATCGAGCGCGACGGCGTGACCAAGGTGGGCAGCGTCGAGGTCGGCTTGTTCGACCGCCGCATCACGCTGCGCGACCTGCAAGTCCGCCGGTGCGGCGGAGCTCAGCGTCGGCCGCTGGGAGGCCTCGGGCCTCGCCTGGCCGCTCGGCGAGCTGCTGCGCGGGCGCACGCCGCTCGCCGGCTTTCGCTGGGCGATCCGCTGCAGGCCGAGCAGGATCGAGCTGCAGGACGTGCGCGTCGTCGATCGCGCGGCCGGCAGCAGCTGGACCATCGGGTCGCTGGTCATCGACGGCCTCGACCTGGCGCGTTTCGACGCGACACTATCGGCGCCCTATCGGTTCCAGGCGCTCGTCGCCCGCACGATGGGCGGCGCTCTCGATGCGCCGCCTCGAGGAGACGCAACGCCCTCTTCACCGCTGCCGGGAACAGGCGACACGTTCGGCATGGCGTCGCGTCGTCGTCGAAGGCTACGAGCGCGGTCGCATCGGCGTCGATGACGGTCAGCAGCCTTGAAGCCACGGCGAAGGACGGGCGAGCCGCCGCTCTACAAGCATCGCCGAGCATCAAGGCGGGCGGCGTCGATCTGAGCCGCCAGATCGCGGCGCTGTCGTCGGACAACTGGCAGCCCAGCGCCCCGACCGGCCGCGATCCACATCGGACAATGCCAGCGCCTCGGGCTTCAGCGGCGAGGTGCTCACGCGCTACGGCATCTCGCTCGGGCAGCATCAGTCTCGAGACGGTGCGTGAGGGCGACAAGACTCAGCCGCTCGCGCACGCCGCAGTCGAAGGCTTCGTAGCTGGCGCCGCCGCTGCGCAGCCTGGAGGGCTTGCAGATGCGGCTGGCCTTGCAGACGATGGGGCTGCAAGGAGGTCAGGCTCGGCCTTCGATTGCGCCGGCACGCGAAGACCGCGGCAAGGGCGAGCTCGCCGCTCGATCGCTGCGCGCTCGTCGGTCCGGGCCTCGGCGAGATCGATCTCACCGGACGGATCGTCGGCGCCGACGAGGCCTTCTGGCGATGCCGTCGACGACGGCGATGTGCTGGCGCTCTAGCAGTCAGCAAGGCGGCGCCTGGGATCGGCGCCGGCTGGTGCTCGCCGACAAGAGCCTGCTCGAGCGCGGCGCTGAAGGCGCTGGCGACGGTCGACCGGCCAGCCGGTCGCGGTGACGCGGGCCAACCTGGCGCGCGACATCACGCCGCTATCAGCCCGTCGGGCGTGCTGATCTCCCAGGCCATGACGCAGCTTCTCGACACCGTCGGCGCGCTTCGTCGAGCAGGGCGGCGACGCTCGACCATCGAGGCCAAGCCCGAGCCGCCGGCTCGGTGTTCGAACAGGTTCGGCTACTCTGCATGCAGTCCCGGCGCCGACCTGGTGACGCCTGCTCGGCGCTGTCGGCGAGCGCTCTCAGATCGCCCTCTAGACGCGGCGAGGGCAGTGAGCTCTGCCCTTGCGGGCCTCGGCGATCAGCTTGCTTCAGCGCCGCGGCATCGACGGCGCCTGGCACGAACTGCTTGCCGATCACGAAGGCGGGCGTGCCGCGCACGCCGAGCGCCGCGCGCCAGCGCCAGGTTGCGGTCGATGATCTGCTTCAGCTTGGGATCTTCCATGTCCTTCTGGAGCTGGGCGACGTCGATGCCGACCGAGCCGGCGATCTCGAGGATCTTGTCGCGGTCGAGCTTGCCGGTGTACTCCATCAGCGCGTCGTGCAGCGCGAGGTGCTTGCCCTGCTTGACGCGCGGCCAGCGCCGCGAGGGCGGCGACCTGCGACGGCTTCGCCCAGGATCGGCAGGTCCTTGTAGATGAGCTTCACCTTGCCGTCGGCGCCGACCACCGACTTCACGGCCTGATGGGTGCGCTTGCAGTAGGGGCACTGGTAGTCGTTGAACTCGACGATGACGACGTCGCCGTTGGGATTGCCGGCGATCGGGCTGTCGGGATCGCGACACAGCTCGCGCCTGGTTCTCCTGGACGCCCTTCTGCGCCACGGCGTCGCGCTGGCTGTCCTGCTTGCGCTCGAGCTCCTGCATCGCCTCGACCAGCACTTCCGGATTGGCCAGCAGGTAGTCGCGGATGCTCTTGCCGAGCGCCGCCTTGTCGGCGCGGGGCGGCCGGCTGGGTGGCAGATGCGAGCGCGCGAGGCGCCGTGGCGCGGCCGGCGAGCAGCGCGCCGGCGGCGACGAGGCCGCCGCACAGATGACCAGGAAGGATCGAACGCATGTGCTGATCTCCAGATAGCGGTTACCGGCTCTTGCCCGGCCGCGTGTTGACGTAGGCCTTGATGTCCTGCGCGCGCTGCCAGGCCGGCGTGCCGGACTGCAACTGGCGCTCGGCGGCGGCGTCGGCATGGGCCTGCGCCTCGGCGCGCTGGCCGCGCAGGATCGCCATCTCGGCGCGCGCGAGCGAGGTCATGCCTGGATTGTTGAGCTTGGAATAGCCCGCCGCCATCAGCCGCCACAGGTCGAAGCTGCCCGATCTCTGCTGCGTGCGCCAGCTCGAGGTTGCGCACGGCCTCGCGGTCGTTGTCGGGCTTGTTGGTCTGCGAGCAGGGCGCGCGCAAAGTCGATCTTGATGACCGCCGCGCGCGGCAGGAGCTGGACGGCGCGGCGGTAGGAGGCGCATCGGCCTCGGCGGCGCGGCCGTTCTCATACAGCATCTGGCCGCGCACTTCGTGGAAGTAGGGATCGTTCGGATATTCCTTGAGCAGGCCGTCGATGGTGAGCAGCGCCGAGCCCAGCGCGCCCTTGCGGTACCAGGCGATGGCGCGGGCGTAGCGCGCCGGCACCGAGCGGTCGGCCTCGGCTGAAGCGCTGCAGGGCGACGTCGGGCGTGATGAAGCCCATCAGCTTGGCCACCATGCGGTGATGCATGTCGAGGAATTGCGGCGGATCCGGCGTGTTGGCGTAGGGCGAGCTGCGCGACCGCCTCCTCGAACGACGCGATGCGCTCCGGCGTCAGCGGATGGGTCGTGAGGTAGGGATCGCGCCGGTTGATCTGCATGCGCTCTTCCTGCTGCAGGAGGCGCAGGAACTCGACCGTGCCCTTGGGCGACTGCCCGGTGCGCTGCAGAAAGTTGATCGCCGCCTGGTCGGCCGCGTTCTCCTGGGTCTGCGTAGTATTGCAGGAAGGACAGCAGCGAACCGGGTACTGGCGTGCCGCCGGTGCCGGTGGTCGGCGCCGCCGGTGCCGGTGCCGCCGCCCGACGCGGCGCCGCCCGCCAGCGCGCCGGCGCCGAGCAGCGTCTCGAGGATCTGCAGCGTGCGTCAGGCTGCGCAGCTCCTCCTGCATGCGCGCCAGGTGGCCGCCGGCGATGTGGCCGCTTTCGTGCGCCAGCACGCCGATCAGCTGGTTGGGCGTCTCGGTGCGCATGATCAGGCCGGTGTTGATGAAGATCCGCTGGCCGCCGGCCACGAAGGCGTTGAGCGTGTTGTCCTGGACGATCATGATCTCGACGGCGCTGGGATCGAGACCGGCCGCCTTCCAGATCGGCGTCACGAAGGTCCGGATCGTGTTCTCGATCTCGGCGTCGCGGATGAGATTGAGGCGTTGACCTTGCTGCGCGCTCGCGGCACGAAGCGGCGCCAGCGCGAAGCAGCGCGAGACAGAAGAGGGTGATGATGCGTTTGAACACGGTCGGCACGGGTCGTCTGGCAGGCTAGAAACGCGCGGCGGTCACGTCAATTGCGCAAGCCTGGCGCTGGTCGGGCGTGTTTTTGCTGGCCGCTTGTGGCCAAAGTGAGACGGACAGCGACAGCGACCGACTGCCAATGCCGCCAATCCCGCGGGCTTGCTCGCCAAGGCCGGGCCTGTGCGGCCGTCGCTGCGCGGCCGGGTCGCTTCGCCGCGGTCGCGGCCGACGAGAGCCGCGCGGCCGAGGTCGGCCGCGACATCCTGCAGAGCGGCGGCAATGCCACCGACGCCGCAGTCGCCATGTACTTTGCCACTGGCGGTGACCCTGCCGTCGGCGGCGGGCCTGGGCGCCTCGGGCGCCTGCATCGTGCACGACGACAAGACCGAGGCGGCGGAGGCCTTCGTCTTTCCGCCGATCGCCGCGCCGGGCGCCATCAGCGGTCAGTCGTTCACCGTGCCGTCGGGCGTGCGCGCCATCACGCTGATGCACATCCGCCACGGCCAGCTGCGCTGGGAGCAGACGGTCGCGCCGGCCGAGCGCCTGGCGCGCTTCGGCGTGCCGGTGTCGCGCGCTCTGTCGCGCGATCTGCAGGCCGGCGCGGCGCTGCTCGGCGCCGACCGCGAGACGCGGCGCATCTTCGGCAAGGGCGGCGGCACGGCGGTGACGGAGGGCGACACGCTGGTGCAGGCCGATCTCGCCGGCACGCTCGGCGTCGATCCGCCAGCGCGGCGGCGGCGAATTCTTCCAGGGCACCGCTGGCGCGCACTCTGTCCGACCAGGTGTCGCAGATGGGCGGCAGCCTGCCGCTCGAGGCGCTGCGCAATGCGGTGCCGCAGGCCGGTCCGCCGGCCGCCGAGAGCTACGGTCGGCTGGCGGGTCTACGTCGCGCCGTCGCCGGCGGCGAGCGCGCGGCGCTGGCCGGCTGGAAGCGGCCAGGCGCCGGTCGGCCCGACGCCGACGGACTCCGGCGGCTTCTCCGGCTTGGCCGCGGTCGACGGCAAGGGCGGGGCGGCCGCATGCGCCCTGTCGATGGGCCAGCTCTTCGGCGCGCGCATGATCGTGCCCGGCACCGGCGTGCTGCTCGGCGCGCCGACGCCTGACGCGCGGTTCGGTCAGCCCGGTGGTCATCGCCAATCCCAGCAACGGCGAGTTCACTTCGTCGGCGCCGGCGGCGGCGCGCCGACGGCGGCCCAGCGCGACCGGCGCGGTGGCCCGCGCGACCGATCGAGGACAGCCAGAACCTCGCCGCGCGTGCTGGCGGCGCCGGCGCGGGCAGGGCGGCTGGGTCAACGCCATCGCTCTGTCCGATCGGGCCTGCGCAGCAGCGCCGCGACCTGCCGAGGCGCCATCGATCCGGCCGGCGCCGGGCTGGCGCTGCTCGCCACGCTAGGCGCTGGCGCCGCATGTCGCGGCAAGCTGTCGCGCCGCTGGCGGCGCGGTCGATCCGTTCATCGTCATGGACGTGATGGCAGCCGCCGCCGAGAAGGAGGCGGCGGGCGACACCGTCATCCATCTCGAGGTCGGCCAGCCCAGCACGCCGGCGCCCAAGGGCGCGCTCGCCGCCGCGCACGCCGCCCTCGATGCCGACCGCATCGGCTATGTCGCCGCACTCGGCATCCCGGCGCTGCGCGAGCGCATCGCGCGCCACTATCGCGACGCCTACAGCGTCGACGTCTCGCCCGAGCGGGTGATCGTCGACGACCGGCTCGTCGGGCGGCTTTCCGCTGGCGTTCCTGGCGAGCTTCGATGCCGGCGACCGCGTGGCGCTGGCCGCGCCCGGCTATCCCGCCTACCGCAACATCCTGGCCGCGCTCAATCTCGAGGCGGTCGATCTGCCGACCTCGGCCGCCGACCGCTTCCAGCCGACGGTCGCGGCGCTGGAGAAGGCGGGCCGCATCGACGGCCTGATCGTCGCCAGCCCGTCCAATCCCACCGGGCACGATGGTGAGCCGTGCCGAGATGAAGGCGCTCGGCCGACTGGTGCACGCGCACGGCGTGCGGCTGATCTCCGACGAGATCTATCACGGCATCGTCTACGAGGGCGAGACGCGGTCTCGGCGGTCGAGGTCTCCGAGCAGCGCCATCGTGGTCAACAGCTTCTCGAAATACTTCTCGATGACCGGCTGGCGGGTCGGCTGGCTGGTCGTGCCGACCGACCTGGTGCGGCCGATCGAGCGGCTCGACGCAGAACTTCTTCATCTCCGTGCCGACGCTCAGCCAGCACGCCGCGCTGGCCGCCTTCGACTGCCGCGACGAGCTCGACGGCCACGTCCGCCGCTACCGCGCCAACCGCGACCTGCTGATGGCCGGGCCTGCCGGCGGCGGGCCTCGATCGCCTGGCGCCGGCCGCAGGGCGCGCTTCTACCTCTATGCCGACGTCGCCCACCTCACCAACGACAGCCGCGAGTTCTGCCGGCGCATGCTGCGCCGAGGCCGGCGTGGCGACGACGCCCGGCGTCGACTTCGACCGCGCGCGCGGCGCCGGCACCTCTGCGCATCTCCTTCGCCGGCTCGACCGCCGAGATGGAGGAGGCGGTGCGGCGGCTCAAGGCGTGGAGGCGGGCATGAGACTGCTGGCGATGGCGGCTTGATGCTGCCTGGCTGCGTCCCCGGCGTTCGCCCAGGGCGGACCGAGCTTCGATTGCGCCAAGGCCTCGAATGCGATCGAGCGCGGCGATCTGCGCAACGATCCCGACGCTCGCCAGGCGCCGACCGCGAGATGGCTGGCGGCCTATGCGGCGCCTCGTCGGACAAGCTGAACCGGTCCGGCCAGGACCATCTGCGTCAAGGACCAGCTGCGCTGGATCGGCGAGCGCAACCGCGGCTGCGCCGCGCGACACCGATGGATCGCGCCCTGCCTCAGGCGGCCGCTACGCCGCGCGCACGACGAACTCCGGGGCGTTCGCCGACGGGCACTCTACCCGTTCATCGGCGAGCAGTCGATCACCAAGAACGGCAAGCTCGGCAAGATCACCTATTCGCGATCGATATCGGCTATCCGCAGTTCGACGGCGCCGACGGCCGACTTCTCCGCGGTCAATCGCGCGCTTCGCCGATGCCGCGAAGAAGGCTGGCGACGATGCCGACGCCCAAGGCGGATCCGGCGTCGACCGCGAGCAGGGATGGACCTACCGAGCAGGACTTCAAGCTCTACCGGCCGAGCGCCGACGCCGATCACCGTGGCGGTGGATTTCTACGGCTACAGCGGCGGCGCGCACGGCTACGGCGCTACCGCTGCACCCTGGTCGATCTGCGGCACCGGCAAGGCCGCTGACCGGACGGCGTGTTCGCGGCCGGCGACGATTGGCTCAAAATCCTGGTCGAGATCGTGCGGCGCCGACCTCAAGAAGCAGTTTCGCCGATAAGCCGGGCTTCGACGACGCGCTGAGCCCGCAAGCTCGCGCAAGCTGCTGCGCGAGTCCAGTCACTATTGCTGGCGTGTCCGACCGGCTGGAGCTGATCTTCAACGCCTACGAGGTCGGCCCCTACTCGTGCTGGCCCGTTCGAGGTCGATGTCCCTACGAGCCGGCTGCGCCGCTGTTGCGCGCCGACGGTCCGACTGCGGATCGCTGACGCTGCAGCTTTGCGGCCGATCGCGCGTCGGCAGCGCGGCGGTGCCGCCGTCGTCTGTCCGGTCTCGATCGGCGGCACCGGCCCGGAATGATGGCCGATCATGCGCCAGCCGTTCGCTCAGACCGCGCGAAGGTGTTGGTCGCCATGAGCTGGCCCTCGGGCAGGATCTCGCGGCACACCACGATGGCGCGAGGCCCGGGCGGCCGACCACCCATTCGCCGATGCAGCGCACCTGCGGCGCCTCGGGATGGCGCAGGATGGCGCGCCAGCTCGCCATGATCTCGGCGCGCTCGTGCAGCAGCGGCGCCTGGCCGGGATGCAGGCAGACCATGGCGCCGGTCGGCGCCCAGATCCGGTCCATCGCCTCGGCAGTCGCGGTCGCTGAAGGCGCGGTAGAAGGCGCGGTTGGCGGCGAGCACGGCCTCGCGCTCCTCGTCGTCGAATTCCGCCAGGAGCGGCGGCAGGCGGGGTCGGGCGGCGCGGCATTCGTCCCTCGAAACTCCCCTGGTTGCGCGGCCTAGGATTAGCCGACACAGAAGGGGCATCCAACAGCCGAGAACGACGATGTCCATCCCCAAGCTCGAATTCCCGCCGTTCCATCTGCCGCCCGAGGCCGAGGCGCTGCGCGTGCGAGGTCCGCGCCTTCCTCAAGGAGACGTTGCCCAAGCTGCAAGACCGAGGACCGCTTCGCGAGCTGGAACACGCGCTCGCCCGAGTTCAGCAAGGCGCTGGGCAAGAAGGGCTGGATCGGCATCACCTGGCCCAAGCAATACGGCGGCAGCGAGCGGAGCTTCCTCGATCGCTACGTCATCACCGAGGAGCTTCTGGGCAACAGCGCGCCGGCCGGCGCGCACTGGGTGGCCGACCGCCAGTCGGGCCGCTGCTGCTGCGCTTCGGCAGCGAGGAGCAGCGCCAGGCGATCCTGCCGCGCATCACCGCGGGCGAATGCTATTTCTCGATCGGCATGAGCGAGCCCGATTCGGGCTCCGACCTCGCCTCGGTGCGCACCCGCGCCGAGCCGGTGCCGGGCGGCTTCCGCGTCAACGGCACCAAGGTCTGGACCTCGGGCGCCCATCGCAACCACTACTGCATCGCGCTGGTGCGCACCTCGGGCCAGCACGGCGACCGCCACAAGGGCGCTGAGCCAGATCCTGGTCGACCTCAAGACGCCGGGCATCACCATCCGGCCCGATCATCAACCTCGCCGGCCGCCACGACTGGAACGAGGTGACGTTCACCGACGCCTTCATTCCCGAGAGCTGCCTGATCGGCAACGAGGGCGACGGCTGGCTGCAGGTGACGAGCGAGCTCGCCTTCGAGCGCTCGGGCCCCGAGCGCTTCATGCAGAACTTCTACATCCTGCGCGAGCTGGTGCGCGTGCTGGGCCGCCAGCCAGCCAAGCGCGCAGCCGCCATCCTCGGCCGCCTGGTCGCCCGCCTGTGGACCCTGCGGCAGATGTCGGTCGCCGTCGCCGGCATGATGCAGGGCGGCAAGTCGCCGGCCATCGAGGCGGCGCTGGTCAAGGATCTCGGCACGATCTACCAGCAGGACCTGCCGGAGATCGCCCGCGCGATCGCCGAGATCGGACGCCACGACCGAGGAGGACATGGCCGATTTCCTCGACGTCGCCCAGTACGCCACCATGATGGCGCCTCAGCTACACCATCCAGGGCGGCACGACCCAGGTGCTGCGCGGCATCGTCGCGCGCAGGCCTGGGTCGATGCGAGCCTCACGACGCTGAGGGAGGAAGACGAGCACTTGCTATGGCATCCGCGAGACGAGCACCGCGCGATGAGGCGACTGCTGCTCGAGACCGCCGACCGCTTCTTCACCGCGACGCGCTGCGGCGCACGCGACGTGGTGAACGGCGTCGAGAAGGGCGCGTGGCCGGCCGATCTCTGGAAGGAGATCGAGGAGATGGGCCTGCCGCTGATCGCCGTGCCCGAGGACAAAGGGCGGCGTCGGGCGGCACCCTGGGCCGACATGCTGGCGCTTCTGCGGCATGGCCGGCTCGCATGCCGTGCCGGTGCCGCTCGGCGAGACCGCGCTCGCCAACCTGCTGATCGCGGCCGGCGGCGGCGCGCCAAGCTGCCGGTCCGGCGACGCTGGCGCTGGGCAACTCTCAAGCTCAGCGGCGGCCGGCTCAGCGGCAAGGTCGAGCGCGTGCCCTTCGCCTCGGTCGCCGACCGCTTCGTCGCGGTCGTCGGCGGCACCGCTGGCCGTGGTCGCCAAGGCCAACGCCAAGGTCGAGGCCAGGCCCAGCCATGCCGGCGAGCCCTACGGCACGGTGACGTTCGACAATGCCGCGGCCGAGTTCAGCGGCGCCTCGCCGGTGAGCGCCGAGCGCGCGCTTCGAGCTGGCCGCCGTCATGCGCGCCATGCAGATGGCCGGCGCCGCCGACAAGGTGCTGGCGACCGCCGTCGAATATTCCAAGCAGCGCGGTGCAGTTCGGCCGCTCGATCTCGACCTTCCAGGCGATCCAGCACATGCTGGCCGAGCTCGCGAGCTGCGTGGCCGCCACCATCGCCTCGGCCGAAGCCGGCGGCGCGCGACGCCGACGAGGGCGGACTCGTCGACGGCGGACGCTTCTCGATCGCCGCCGCCAAGAGCCAGGCCTCCGACTTCGCCCAGCGCATCGCCGCCATCTCGCACCAGTCGATGGGCGCCATGGGCTTCACCCACGAGCACATCCTGCATCACTACACGCGCAGGCTCTGGGTGTGGCGCCGCGACTTCGGCAGCGAGACCTTCTGGGGCGAGAAGATCGGCGCGGCCTACGCCAAGGCCGGCCCCGACGCGCTGTGGGCCTCGCTGAGCGCCAGCAAGTACGCGGCATAGGCCGGGCGTCTAGCTCCGGGCCGCGTCCGCCTTCGCGCGCGAGTTCGGCCCAGGGGACTGCGCGGCGCGCGGAGGTCTCCGCACGCTCCGCTGGTCCAACATGCGCCGGCACGCCGGCGCCGCCAGAAGCTACCGATTCCATCGGCATCCGAGGGGGTTCCGCACTTTCCGCTACCCTTTTGCCGATTCAGCCGATGACCCAACCGGTCTGCAGTTTTTGCCGTTCTCATCCCAGGGTGCACTCCACGGGGGATTTCCGCAATTTCCGCAATTTCCGCTGACGTTTCTGACGTGTATTGCGGACCGCCGGACGACCCCGGCGGCAGGCATGACGGACCGCCGCCCACCGCCATGCGACGGGCAAAGGATGGGTGCCTGAACCGGAGCCTGCCCACAGATCGTGGCGGCGGCGAGGTCTTAAGTGGCTGCCCCGAACGTTGTCAAGTGAAACTTGGGACAATATCCGCCTTCATGGAATGCTGGCACGGCCCCAACCTCACCCTGAGGAGGCCCCCCTTGACTGCGCTCGGGGGCGGGCTCCGTGCCCCGTCTCGAAGGGTGGGATACACCATCGTTGTTGCCCATCGCTTCGAGACGCCACGCTGCGCGGCTCCTCAGGATGAGGTTGGCTGTGCACCCGAATGAAGCGCGCACCATGGAAGGGTAAAGGTTGTCGCTGGGGCGCGTCTTTCATGCTCCATGAAGCGCCCCTGGGTAACGCGCCCGGCAAACGCCCACGAGGTTGTCAGCCGCCTGCGATGGGCGCACTATGGCTCTGCGTCAGTACCGATAGTCCGGAGTATCTCAGCGTAAACCTTCGTACCCAGCATGGGAGGTTTAGCAGATGTCCGCGTCCATCACGCCCAGCGCCCGTCCATCCGCTCTGCCGTGGTGGAAGGAACCCACCAAGGACCAGTGGTACGCCTACATCGCCGCCTGGCTCGGTTGGACGCTCGATGCGTTCGACTTCACCATCTTCCTGCTGATCATGCTGCCGATCGCCCAGGAGTTCGGCGTGCCGCTCACCGCGGTCACCGTCGGTGTTCACGCATCACGCTGTGGCTGCGCCTGGTCGGCGCCACGGCCGCCGGCTGGCTGGGCGATCGCATGGGCCGCAAGGCGCCGCTGATGATCTCCATCCTGTGGTACTCGATCTGCAACTTCATCGCCGGCTTCTCGCCGACCTTCGCCTTCCTGCTGTTCTTCCGCGCGCTGCTCGGCATCGGCATGGGCGCGGAATGGCCGGCCGGCGCGGCGCTCGCCATGGAATCCTGGCCGGCCCGCTCGCGCGGCTTCATGAGCGGCATCCTGCAGGGCTCGTGGGGCCTGGGCTTCGCGCTGTCGGCGGCTGGCCTACGGCTTCCTCTACGACCACATCGGCTGGCGCGGCCTGTTGTGGATCGGCATCCTGCCGGCGCTCGTCGTCGTCTGGATCCGCTTCTACGTGAAGGAGCCCGAGGTGTGGGCCGAGAACAAGCGCCTGCAGACCGAGCAGCAAGGCCGAGGTCAAGCGCGCCGCTGTTCACGATCTTCAAGCGCGAGCACCTCTGTCAACACGCTGACCGGCTGCGCTGTGGATGGCCGCGGCCTTCTGCGTCTACTACTCGATCTGGGCGCTGTTCTCGACCTACCTGCAGAAGGAGCTGCAGCTGGACGCCGCTGCATGGTGGCGACGCCGCTGTTCTGGGCCAACATCGTGGTCTTCGCCGGCAACGTGCCTGTGGGGCGTCGTGGCCGATAGATGGGGCCGGCGGCCGGCGATCATACGTGCCGGCGCATGCATCGCCATCTTCGTCACGCCGCTCTATCTCTGGACCGACGGATCCGACGCTGATCATCGGCGGCTTCATCCTGCAGGGCATCTTCGGCGGCTCGATCTACGGCCAGAACCCGAGCTATCTCTGCGAGCGCTTCCCGACCGAGGTGCGCGCCACGGCGTCGGGCTTCGTCTATCACCAGGGCGCGATCTGGGGCGGCCTGGTGGCGCCGGTGCTGACGCTACTTCGCCGTCGAGATGAACATGGGCTTCGCCATGCCCATGATGATCAGCACGACGGTCTTCCTCGTGCTGGTCGTGCATCGCCGTGCTGCTGGGTCCGGAGACCAAGGGCAAGCATCTGACCGCCGACATCGAGGTCTTCAAGGCGGCGGATTGAGCGCAATCGCGGGGATAACTCAGCCATAGCGGGGCGGATCGGCAACGGTCCGCCTCTCTTTTGTCTGTGAGCCCTTCACCGTAGCCAAATGAGAACAATATGTTCAAAGTGAACGACGCCAAACTGCGCGCGACGACCAGAAGAAGGGACCTGCATGGCGGTGCGGCAACACGGCGACAGCGGCGGACCCTCCTGGGTCGATGGAGGATATCCTCTACGGCACGCTCGCCCACGACGAGGTGCGCGACGACGAGCGTCTCTTTCATCTCGTCGCTTCCGCCTCGTTCATCGAGATCACCTCCCACCTCTACACGCAGACCCTGCTCGAATTCTTCGCGGGCGACGGCGAGATCGTCGAATGGCTGAAGCAGAACTGGGTGAGGGAGGAGCTGCAGCACGGCGCGGCCCTGAAGCGCTATGTCCAGACCGCTCGGCCGGATTTCGACTGGGAAGCCGCGTACGCCGGCTTTCTCGCCGAGTACAGCCAGATCTGCACCGTCGAGCTAACTGGCCGACACCAGGGCGCTCGAGATGGCGGCGCGCTGCTGTCGTCGAGGCTGGCACGTCTTCCTTCTACCGCAGTGCTGTCGGCCCACACCGCGAGCCGGTGCTGAGGGGGCTCGCTGACCTCGATCAGCAGTGACGAGGTGCGCCACTACAAGCACTTCTATCGCTATTTCCTGCGCTACCAGGCGCTCGAACATCCCAGCCGTGCCGCTGTGCTGCGTACCACCTCTGGAAGCGGACGACCGACATCGAGGCCGAAGACGCTTTCATGCCTTCAAGGCCCTCTATGGTGTTCCGCAACCCGGACAAAGAGTTTCAAAGAGCGACTACGAAGCCTATCGCAAGGGCGTCGCCCAGCTCGGGAAACGAGACTTCCCGCTGAAATGGCGATCAAGATGCTGGTGAAGCCGCTGGGTCTTCCGCCCATCGTCGGGCGCGCCGTCGCGTACCGGCGGTCGCGCTCGTGCGACAGCGCCAGCGCCTGATGCGTTCCGCCGGGCGATCGCCTGGTCGACGCGACATCGTGCTGCTTCGTCGATTGCGTGAGCCGCCGGGGCCGATCTGCGACGGTGAAGCGACTGTGCCGCCATGATGGCGAAGCCTACGCGCCGCTGCGCGGCACCGGCATCCGGTCCGTTCGTCGTCGCGCTCGGTGGGGCCGTGGTCGCCGGCCTTCAGCGCCAAAGGCGCGGCCGTCCGCATGGGCAAGCCGCCATCACCGCCGCTGTGCTATCAAGGCGCGGCGGCGGTGAGCCCTGAAGAATTCCAGGCGAAGCATGCGACACACGAAATTCTGCGGCAAGATTCCGGCTCTGCGCGTTTCCCAGCTCTGCCTCGGCACTATGACCTTCGGGCTTCGGTGTGACGACGCCGCAGAGCAACGCCATCCTACCTGGACGCGGCGGCCAGAGGGCGGAAGGATCGACCACTACCCGAGCCCCGAGCCGATGTCTATCCGCTGGGCGGCGGACGGACGACCTCTGGCCGCACCGAGGAGATCGTTGGCGCCTGGCTGAAGGGACAACGCCACCAGTTCATCCTCGCCACTCAAGTGCGTCGGGCAGATGGAGCCGCTGGGATCTCGGGATGTCGCGCAAGCACGTCCTCGATGCGATCGACGCCTCGCTGCGGCGCCTCGGCACGGACTACGTCGATCTCTACCAGTTGCACGGCTACGACCCGCACCGCCCATCGACGAGGCCTCGATGCCTCGGATACGGTCGTGCGCTGACGGCTGCAAGCGCGCTACGTGGGTGTTCTCCAACTGGCCGGCCTACAAGGTCGCCCCGCGCGCCTTGGCCGAAGCGAACTGAAGGAAGTGTCGTCCGCGTCGATTCCGTCAGCCCCGGTACAACCTGCTGTTCCGCATCGCTTCGAGGCGCGATCTGCTGCCGCTGTGCGGGGAGGAGCAGATCGCGGTGATCCCTATAATCCGCTGGCGGGCGGCTCGCTGACCGGAAAGCACGATCAGTATGCTCCGCCGCCCAAGGCTCGCGCTTCCGCTCGGCACTGCCGGCCCGAGATACCAGGCGCGCTACTGGCACGACAGGAATTCGAAACCATCGAACGCTAGCGCACGGTCGCTGCGGGAGGCGGGCGGCACGAGCGTGGCGACGATCGGCGATGCGCTGGGTGTTTGCCGAGATCCGGCCCATCACCGCGGCCGATCGTCGCTCCGGCGCCAGCTGTCCTGAACAGCTCGCCGACGAGCCTTGCCGCGGCCGAGAGCGGGCAAGCTGCCGCCGCCCGACCCGAAGGCCAGGCTCGACGACATCACCCGGGGCTTGGAAACCAGCGGCCGATGGGCGCCGAGCGCTGATCCGCCATGATCAGGCAGGCTCGAGGATCATGCCGGACCGCGAGCCCCGAGGCCCCATGAGTTTCTGCGCTTCAGGCCAAGGTGCAAATCCTCAGACTTAGTTTACTGAGTAGCACTTGCCTACCAGCTTCGATGTGGCTTAGGGGGAGTGGGACGATCATCGAAGGAGCGTTGCCTCACCCCCGGCCCTGATTGGCGTAGCGCTTGCGGAAATTGCGGAAACTCCTTCGCAGGCTCGAAGGCGGTGACCGACGTTTCGCCCACCAAGGTTTCCGAAGCCGTCGCGTCGGCGGGCAGCGCGGCGCCTGTCGTTTGACGCTGGCGAGCACGCGGCGCTACGGTCCCGCCACGAAGTGTTGGAGGATGATTCTTGCCTGAAGGCCAAAGTCCGGCGCACCAGCCGCCATCCTGGCTCCAGTCGCCGCAAGGGACGCACGGTCCCGAAAGGCCGCCAGGTCGAACCCTCGGCGCAGAGCGAGGTCCGGGGCCTGCTGGGAAACGCCGAGCGACGTCGCGACCTGCTGATCGAGTTCCTGCACCTCATCAGGACAAGTACGGTCATCTCCGGCGGCTGCATCTGATGGCTTGTGGCCGACGAGCTGCGCATGGCCCAGGCCGAGGTCTACGAGGTCGCCACCTTCTATGCCCATCTTCGACGTGGTGCGCGAAGGCGAAACGCCGCCGCGACCGCCATCACCATCCGGGTCTGGCGACAGCCTGTCCTGCGCCTTGCCGGGGCCGAGGATCTGCTCGCCGCGCTGCAGGCGGGGCAGGGGTCCGGGGTGCGCGTGGTGCGGGCGCCCTGCGTCGGCCATTGCGCCATGCGCGCGCGGTCGCCGAAGTCGGCATCATCACTTCGTCGACCATGCCGACGCGGCCGAGCGTGGCCTCGCGCCGTCAGCGGCACCGGCATCATTCGCGAGGTTCCACGCACACGTCGATCTCGACGCCTATCGCGCGGCCGGCGGCTACCGACGCTGGCTGCGCCTGCGCAGCAGACGACTTGAGCCGCGAGCAGCTGGTCGAGATCGATCGACAAGGCGGGGCTGCGCGGCTGCGGCGGCGCCGGCTTCCCGACCGGCGCGAAATGGAAGTCCGTGCTGGGCGAACCGGAGCCGCGCCTGATGGCGGTCAATGCCGACGAAGGCGAGCCCGGCACCTTCAAGGACCGCTCATTTCCTCGAGACCGGATCCGCACCGCGTGCTGGAAGGCATGCTGATCGGCGTGCGCATCTCGTCGAGGCGCCGGAGATCTATTTCTATCTGCGCGACGAATATCCGGCCTGCCGCGAGATCCTCGGCGCGCGAGATCGCCAGGCTCGAGGCAGCTGCGGCTGCTGGCGGGCGTGCCGGTCCATCTGCCGCCGCGGCGCGCGGCGCCTATATCTGCGGCGAAGAGTCCGCGATGATCGAGAGTCATCGAGGGCAAGCGCGGCCTGCCGCGCCACCGCCCGCCGCTGCCCTGTCCAGGTCGGCATCTTCGGCCGGCCGACGCTGATCAACAATGTCGAGACGCTCTACTGGGTCCGCGACCTGGTCGAGCGTGGCCCGAGTGGTGGCAGAGCCACGGCCGCAACGGCCGCAAGGGCCTGCATGTCTATTCGGTGTCGGGCCGGGTCGTCGATCCCGGCGTCAAGATCGCGCCGGCCGGCGTCACCGTGCGCGAGCTCGATCGACGAATATCTGCGGCGGCATGCTGCCCGGCCACGCCTTCAAGGCCTACGTGCCGGGCGGTCCGTCGGAGCGGCATCCTGCCGGCGTCGCTGGGCGACTGCCGCCTCGATTTCGGCACGCTCGAGGCGCATGGCAGCTTCATCGGCTCGGCGGCGGTCATCATCCTGTCCGACCAGCGACGACATCCGCGAGGCCGCGCATCAACCTGATGCGCTTCTTCGAGGACGAGAGCTGCGGCCAGTGCACGCCCCGCCGGGTCGGCACCGAGAAGGCGGTCGCGCTGATGGCGGCGCGCGGCTGGGACGAGGCGCTGCTCGACGAGCCTGTCCGCGGCCATGCGCGACGCCTCGATCTGCGGCCTGGGCCAGGCGCGCGCCCAACCCGCTGAGCGTCGGTCGATGAAACATTTCCGGCGGACGTAGGGATCGTACCGATGAGCGGCATCAAGTTCACGATCGACGGCGTCGAGGTCGAGGCCCGCGAAGGCGAGACCATCTGGCAGGTCGCCAACCGCACGGCGTCGACATTCCCGCATCTCTGCTACTCGACCGCGCCCGACCTACCGCCCCGACGGCAATTGCCGCGCCTGCATGGTCGAGATCGAGGGCGAGCGCGTGCTGGCCGCCTCCTGCCTCCGCAAGCCGACGGAGGGCATGAAGGTCGGCGTCGCCACGCCGCGCGCCGAGGCGTCGCGCGCGCATGGTGTTCGAGCTGCTGGTCGCCGACCAGCCGGCGCGCGCCACCGCGCACGATCCGGATCTGAAGTTCTGGAACTGGGCCGACACGAGTCGGCGTGACCGCGCAGCCGCTTCCCGCGCCGACGAGCGCCCGCGCCAGCGACGTCAGCCACCCGGCGATGGCGGTCAATCTCGACGCCTGCATCAACTGCAATCTCTGCGTCCGCGCCTGCCGCGAGGTGCAGGTCAACGACGTGATCGGCATGGCCGGCCGCGGCCATCACGAGAAGATCGTCTTCGATTTCGACGATCCGATGGGCGACAGCTACCTGCGTCGCCTGCGGCGAATGCGTGCAGGCCTGCCCGACCGGCGCGTTGATGCCGGCGACGCTGCTCGACATCGAGCAGATCCGCACCGCAATGGGCCGATCGCGACGGTCGACAGCCTGTGCCCGTATCTGCGGCGTCGGCTGCCAGCTCACCTATCACATCAAGGACGACAAGATCCTCCACGTCGACGCGGCAAGCGACGGGCCGGCCAACCATAGCCGGCTCTGCGTCAAGGGCCGCTTCGGCTTCGACTACGTCAACCATCCGCGATCGCCTGACCGAGCCGCTGATCCGCAAGGACGGCGTGCCCAAGTCCGCCGACGACGACAGTCGATCCGGCCAATCCCTGGACGCATTTCCGCGAGGCCACCTGGGAAGAGGCGCTGGATCGCGCCGCCGCCGGCCTGCTCGAAGATCCGCGAGCGCAAGGGCGGCGCCGGCGCTGGCCGGCTTCGGCTCGGCCAAGGGCTCGAACGAGGAGGCCTATCTGTTCCAGAAGCTGGTGCGCACCGGCTTCGGCACCAACAACGTCGATCACTGCACGCGGCTCTGCCACGCCTCGTCGGTGGCGGCGCTGTTCGAGGGCATCGGCTCGGGCGCGGTGACGGCGCCGTTCTCGGCGCGCGCTCGATGCCGAGACGATCATCGTCATCGGCGCCAACCCGACCGGCAACCATCCGGTCGCCGCCACCTTCATCAAGAACGCCGTCAAGCGCGGCGCCAAGCTGATCGTCGTCGATCCGCGCGGCCAGGGCCTGTCGCGTCACGCCACCGTCAACATCTGCGCTTCAAGCCGGGCACCGACGTGGCGCTGCTCAACGCCATGCTGCACACCATCATCACCGAGGAGCTCTGACCGACCGGCAGTACATCGCGGGCTTCACCGAGGGCTTCGCCGAGCTCGTCGAGCGCGATCGGCGGCTTCTCGCCCGAGGCGATGGAGCCGGTCTGCGGCATCGCCGGCCGAGACGCTGCGCGACGGTGGCGCGGCTGCTACGCGCGCTCGCAGGCGCTCGATCATCTTCTGGGGCATGGGCATCTCGCAGCACGTCCATGGCACCGACAACGCGCGCTGCCTGATCGCGCTCGCCCTGGTCACCGGCCAGGTCGGCGCGGCCCGGCACCGGCCTGCATCCGCTGCGCGGCCAGAACAACGTGCAGGGCGCCTCCGACGCCGGCCTGATCCCGATGTTCTATCACCGACTACCGGCCGGTCGAGAGTGCCCGCCGCCCGCGAGCTGCTTCGAGGAGTTCTGGGGCGTGCCGCCTCGATCCCAAGCGCGGCCTGACCGTGGTCGAGATCATGACCGCGATCCATGCCGGCCAGATCGAGGGCATGTACATCATGGGCGAGAATCCGGCGATGTCGGATCCCGACGTGCATCACGCCCGCCAGGCGCTCGCCAAGCTCGAGCACCTGGTGGTGCAGGACATCTTCCTGACCGAGACCGCCTGGCACGCCGACGTCGTGCTGCCGGCCTCCGTCTTCCCGGAGAAGACCGGCACCTTCACCAACACCGACCGCCGCGTGCAGCTCGGCCGCACCGCGCTGCCGCTGCCCGGACAGGCGCGGCTCGATCTCGACATCATCATCGATCTGGCCAACCGGCTGGGCTGCGGCTGGAACTACCCGGACGTCGGCGACGTCTACACCGAGATGGCCGAGACCCATGCCGTCGCTCAAGAACATCAGCTGGGAGCGGCTGGTGCGACGAAGGGCGCGGTGACCTATCCCGCCGACGGACCGAACGTGCCCGGCAACGAGATCCTGTTCAGCACCGGTTTCCCGACCCAGAGC
>ERZ1370068.9574-contig-8342_pt1 | contig 48045 bp, 84 predicted proteins | sample MGYA00561227_ERZ1370068 | MGnify/ENA primary metagenome ERZ1370068 (study PRJEB38410, sample SAMEA6850437) | metagenome | study: Metagenomic assessment of the ecological functions of the soil: analysis of the soil microbiota associated with the... | reverse complement strand
CAGTTACGTATTGCTATCGACGGTTCGCAAGAGCATGGACGATGACTTTGATGCGACTCTTGGGTTCCACTGGACACAAACGGGTGGACCACAGGTTACGTTATCTGACGCGGATGCTTCTGCGCCATCCTCTTACCGCGCCTCCTATTGTCGGAGGCGGCGACCCCAGCGCCTCGTTGACCTTTGCCTTCCACCTCGTAGTTACGGACGGCTGCAGCGGGTCAGCTACAGGCGATACCACCGTGCACGTCGCGAACATTCCATGCACTCACGGCTAGTGCAAGCGACCCGCGACAGTTCGAGGGTGGTAGTATGGTAACATTGGACGGCAGTGGCAGCAGCGATCCCGATGGCGATTCACTAACCTATGTTTGGACGCCACCCGCGGGAATCGCGCTTTCCGACACCCACGCTCAGATGACGTTTGTCGTTACACCGTGTATCAGCAGATACACCATTGAAGTTCAAGCTGACGGTCAGTGACCCGCATGGTGGCAGTTCCTGCGCCTACGTGACGGTAATGGTGATGAACATCAACACACCGCCGACGCTCGTTAACGCGCGTGCCGACGTGTCAATGCTGTGGCCGCCCGATCACCGGCTGGCCCCGGTGCACATCCTCGGTGTGGTTGATCCGACCAAGCACCCTACAACGCGACGATCACGATCAACAGCGTCACGCAAGATGAGCCAAATCAACGGCCTTGGCGATCAGTGATACGCCAGTTGATGCCATCATCAACGCGACAATAGCATTCTGCGCGCCGAACGTTCCGGCAAGGGGTGACGGACGCGTGTATCACGTCTGCTTCATCGCAGCTGATCCAGAAGGTAGTGTATCTGGCTGCAAAGTGGACGTGATTGTGCCGCACGATAAGAAAAAACCGACCCCGCAAAAGATAGTCGCCCGGCGGCAGCATAACCGACGAAGTAAGAAAGAGATAAGCTGTCAGAGAACAGCGCCGAGCGGTGAAAGGCCTCTCGGCGCTTTCTTTATTGAATATTGGGAGCGCATCTGCCCTAGATACTCGTTCGCTGGCGCCGTCCGGCACATTCCCCATTGATTCCGCTGCTGGGAAGGCTCTGCGACCGCGCTGTGGAGAACTTGTCGGATCGCGAGATGCACGTTTTCCACTTTTAGCTTGGCTCGGGCCTTGGGCCAAAGGCAGATCGCTCGTTCCCTGAATCTCAGTGTAAAAACGATCGCGAGCCCTCGGGAAAACATCAAACGCAAGCTTGGTGCGAAATCCAGCCGGGAGTTGGTTGATCGCGCTACCAGATACGTGGAGGGGAAACGTTTCTGCCGCCAAAGAAGAGTTCCTCTCCTTAAGCGGTAAAAAGAAAGAGGTTGCGTTTCCCCGCAGCGTGATGGGGGATCGTTGTAGAGGCGGTTGCTCTCGCCGCACGAAAGCTTTCGGCGTTCAACCGGCCGATCGATTTTCACGCTGCGTCTACCGGGAGTGGAATGGACAACCAGCCCCTGCAATTTAAATCACCGAGTCCCTATAACTTTCTCAAGAGAGGGGGATTTCCCTAGCGAGATTTCCAGGAGAAAATCAGGAGCGCTTCCCGACCAGCAATCGTCATTCTGTCTTCAGGAGATAGGCGAAACCCAGCAATAATCCGCCAAAACTGCGCAACACATCGATGCGCGGCAGGCGTCGCCGTTAGGACAATGCAATCCCCCTAGCGCACCTTACGATTTCCATTTACAAAACATATGGAATTAACAATAATTACAGACCCTATGCTGCACAGCGACCGTTGTGTCGATATCCCAGAATTACCTTCAATAGATGAAAACCATTAAGCGGGCGCCTTGTCGGGCTTTTCACCGCCGTCGCCACGCTGGCGATGGCAACACTGATCGATGCTTCAAGTTCTAGCCAGGTCGAGCAACTTGGTCTCACTCGCCGTCCCGCGGACGGGGCACGCTGCGACCGCATTGGCTGATGGCCGCGTCCTCATCACCGGTGGGCGCGACAGTGCCGGGACTATTGTGGCCACCGCAGAAGTCTTTGATCCCGCGAACCAAACGTCGACCGCCATCGGCGTGCTCAATACTGCCCGCATCGATCACACGGCGACGCTCCTGGCCGATGGCCGAGTTCTTATTGCTGGCGGCACCAGTGCGAGTGGGGCGCTAACGTCCGCCGAGATTTTTGACCCGGCAAACCCTGGCGCTGGTTTTCGAGTACTCTCTGCCACGATGGGCGCCGCGCGCGCAGGGCACACCGCTACCCGGCTCCACGATGGCACAGTGCTCATTGCCGGCGGTGACGCTGCTGGCACGGCAGAGATATTTAAACCAACGACAGAATCGTTTTCCTCGACGCTGCTTGGCCATGGCTGCGCCGCGAATTGGCCATACTGCCACTCTATTTTCCGACGACAGCGTTTTGCTCGCCGGGCGGTAATACCGACTCGATGGAATATTTCTCGTCGGTCGATCAAACGTTCACGCTTGATCCCCAAAAGATGACAGCGGCGCGGACGGGCACGACGCGATCAGCCTGGAGCGACACGCGCCTGCTCTTCTTCGGTGGCGATACCGGCCACACAATTGATGAATTCAATTCTTCCGGCCGATACGCTGACGCTCAAAGCGACGATGGATGGCGCCTGCTCCAGCGCCACCCTTCTCGCCAACGACAAGATCCTGGTTCTCCGTCCCGACGCCGCCGGCCTCTATGCGCCGGACGCAACGGATCAGGCGACAGCGTTCACTCTGTTCGACGAAGCGTCGGTTCCGGGCAGCACCGCGTTGCTGCGCAGCGGGCAGACCGCGACCGAACTTTCCGGCGACAAAAGATTTTGGTCGCCGGCGGCGAGAACGCGCAACACCAGCCGATGCTACAAATCGCCACGTTCAACCCGGCGCGAATCTGGACCGACAAGGACGACTATCAGCCCGATGACCCAGTTTATTCTGTTCGATCCGGCTGGAAAGCGAGCGAAGACGTCTATCTCTACGCCGTAGACTCCGAGACCGAGCAGTGGACTTACGGCGGCACTGCGACGGCGGGCAGCGCGGGGATCCTTCGCCGTTGAGCCATACTTCATCGTCGAGATGCGGCACCTCGGGCACCACCTTCAACGTCTCTGCCGTTGGCGCGCAGTCCAACATGCAGGCAGATGGTTACCGATGCGGGAAACATCACCTATAGCCCCGCGACTGCGTTCCACCGATTACCGTTGGGAATAGCGGCTTTTTCTCGCAAAACGTTACCGACCCGAAAATAATGACGCTCTAACGATGTCGGTCCTAGTGAATGGAACCGGTGGAAATCCTGCCGGTGCATGGGTTACGACTTCACCTGCCCTTACCTTTCCCCGGCTCTTCGAATGACCAGACGCAAAGTTGGACGGTCACAGTCGCTTTACCGAGCAACGCCACACCCGAACTTATACCGCAACTATCCAAGCGGACCCAACACCAAATGCTCAAGGGGGTAAGGTTCCGAACAACAATAACAAGGGCACAGATCTAACAGTCACTGTGAATCCAAAGCCAGCAACAAGCTTCTGGCGGTTGGTTCCGCTACTGGGACATTCGGTGAACGGCAGTTCGTCTGCGACCCTAACCTCGAGCGGTTCCGGGTTAAACAACAAAACGATCAATTTTACCTCAATGGCTGTCAGTAGGTAGTGCAGTCAATGAATAGCAGTGGACTTCAACATCGCCCAACGCGACTCTGTCCGGTATAAACTTTGGAACGGCCCTTCCGGTGTCGGCGCGAGCCGCGGGCGATAGCGGTTTTGCAGCTGCCAGCGGAACAGGACGTTGACCGTAAACGAAAAAGCTGACCAAACGATCAGCTTTGACGCTACTCGCGAACAAGGCCTTTGGCGACGCGGATTTCACGGTAAGCGCAACCGCAAGCTCGGGTCTGCCTGTCAGCGACACCATCGCTTCCGGCCCAGCAACGATTTCCGGGAACACGGGTGCATCATCACAGGTGCGGGCAGCGTGACCGTACATGCAACGCAAGCGGGGAACAGCAACTACAACGCGGCGTCCGCAGTCGATCAATCGTTTACCGTCGGCCAAGCCACGACCAGACCATTGCACATCCGGTGCCCTCGCAAATAAGACCTTCGTGGCGACCCTGACTTACCGTAACCGCGACAGCGAGCTCGAGTCTGGCTGTCAGCTTTAGTATCCAATCAGGTCCGGCGACAATCTCCGGAAAATGCCGTTCAACCTGGCTTACAGGCGCAGGCACGGCCATTGCCAGCGCGCAACACAAGCAGGTAACACGAACTACAACGCGGCCACTCCAGTCGATCAGTCTTTTCACCGTAGCGAAGAAGACGGCGACGGTCACGCTTAGGAAAAGCTCGAGTCAAACGCACGATGGCACCGCCAAACATGCCACCCGCGACGACCAGCCCAGCGGGCCTGAACGTTTCCTTCACCTACGACGGGTCGAGCACCGCGCCGACAAACGCGGGCAGTTATGTTGTAGTGGCTACGATCGACGAGAACGGTTTCACCAGGGCAGCGACACTGGAACACTGGTGACCTGGAAAGGCGAATGCCACGATCGACGTAACGGTCACATCACGTTGCACGGTGACGGCGTACACCGGCAGCGCACATCCGCACGGGCACCGCCAAGGTGGTGTGTTGAACGAGAACCTGAGCGGTCTCGACCTGAGCGGAACGACTCCACACCAACGCGGGCGATTACCCGACTGATCCGTGGACCTTCACCGATGCGACAGGCAATCTACAATAACGCCAGCGGTTCGGTGCGCACGATCACATCGGACAAGCGTCGGATGCCACGATTGCGGTGACTCCGCATAAAGCGTGATCTTACACCGGCACCGCGCACACCGGGTGCCAGGCACCGCCGAGGGTGTGCTGAACGAGAACCCAAGTGGGTCTCGACCCGAGTGGCGGTACCGACCCACACCAACGCGGGCGTGATTACCCGACTGATTCGCGGACGCTTCACCGATGCGACATGGCGTAACCGGCTAATAACGCGCCAGCGGTTCGGTGCACGATCACATGGACAAGGCCGACACGATTACGGTGACTCCACAGCGTGACTTACACCGGCACTGCGCACACTGCGACGGGGTACGGCGAAGGTGTATTGAACGAGAATCTATGGCTCCCATCTGAGTGGCACGATTACCGGACGTGAGTGATTATACGACTGATCCGTGGACCTTCACCGATGCGACAGGTAACTATAATAACGCCAGCGGTTCGGTGCACGATCACGCCGACACAAGGCCGATGCCACGATTACGGTGATCGTACAGCGTGACTTGCAGCGGCACTGCGCACACTGCGACAGGCACAGCGAAGGGTGTGTTGAACGAGAATCTAAGCGGTCTTGATCTGAGCGGCACGAGCCACACCAATGCGGGCGATTATACGACCGATCCGTGGACCTTCACCGATGCGACAGGTAACTATAATAACGCCAGCGGTTCGGTTCACGATCACGTCGACAAGGCGGATGCCACGATTACGGTGACTCCATACAGCGTGACCTATGACGCCGCCGCGCACACTGCGACAGGCACAGCGAAGGGTGTATTGAACGAGAACTCAAGCGGTCTTGATCTGGCGCGCACGAGCCAATGATGCGGGCGATTATACGACCGGATCCGTGGACTTCACCGATGCGGACAGGTAACTATAATAACGCCAGCGGTTCGGTTCACGATCACGTCGACAAGGCGGATGATGCCACGATTACGGTGACTCCATACAGCGTGACCTATGACGCCGCCGCGCACACTGCGACAGGCACAGCGAAGGGTGTATTGAACGAGAACCTAAGCGGTCTTGATCTGAGCGGCACGAGCCACACCGATGCGGGCGATTATACGACCGAAGATCCGTGACCTTCACCGATGCGACAGGGGTAACCATAATAACGCCAGCGGTTCGGTGCACGATCACATCGCCAAGGCGAACGCCACGGTCGTGGTGACGCCGTACAGCGTGACCTACGACGCGAACCCGCACACGGCGACCTACACGGTCACGGGCGTGGGGACGGACACCGGCGGCGGCGGGCAGCGAGCATCAACGTGACGCGGCACGACGCACACGGCGGCGGGGACCTACAACGGCGACCCGTGGACGCTTCACGGGCGGCACCAACTACAACGATCAGAACGGCACGGTCGATGACGTCGATCGGCAAGGCGAACGCGACGGTGGTGGTGACGCCGTACAGCGTGACCTACGACGCCAACCCGCACACGGCGACCTACACGGTCACGGGCGTGGGGTCAGACACGGCGGCGGCGGGCAGCAGCATCAACGTGACGCGGCACGACGCACACGGCGGCCGGCGACCTACAACGGCGACCCGTGGACGCTTCACAGGCGGCCACGAACTACAACGACCAGAACGGCACGGTCAATGACGCGATCAGCGAAGGCCGAACGCGACGGTGGTGGTGACGGCCTACAGCGTGACCTACGACGCCAACCCGCACACGGCGACCTACACGGTCACGGGCGTGGGGATCAGACACGGCGGCGGCGGGCAGCGAGCATCGACGTGAGCGGCACGACGCACACGGCGGCGGCGACCTACAACAGCGACCCGTGGAGCTTCACGGGTGGCACCGAACTACAACGACCAGAGCGGCACGGTCAATGACGCTGATCGGCAAGGCCAACGCGACGGTGGTGGTGACGGCCGTACAGCGTGACGTATGACGCCAACCCGCACACGGCGACCTACACGGTCACCGGTGAACGGCGAGACGGGCGCGACCGTCGGCACCAAAACGCTCAACACTACACACGAACGCCGGCATCTACAACACCGACAGTTGGAGCTTTACAGGTGGTGCCAACTACAACGACATCGGCAACACGACCATCACGGATACGATCAATAAGGCGAACGCGACGGTGGTCGTCACGGCGTATCACGTGGTGCACATGACAATAATCCGCACACGGCGACAATCACGCCGATTACCGGTGCGGAATGGCGAGACGGGAGCTGGTCATGCTGGCACCGTCGATAGCTACACGACGCGCTACTCTGCCCGGCAACCACAACACTGACTACTGGTTCTTCACTGGCGCGGCGAACTACAACGACAAACCCAACACGACGATCACGGATACGATCGGGGCATGCACCTGCGCCGGTGGCGGCGTAATTTGCAGCCAATCAACGCCGACGGCACCAGCGTATTCCCCAAGAGCGGCCGCACCGTTCCGGTAAAGTTTGGCGCAAAAGACGCCAGCGGCAACCACATCTCCGATCCTAACGTGGTCTTTGCGGGCACGCGGCGGCCAGTTGACGCGCGCTAAGTCAGGTGCGAAGCCAACTTCAGACCGTGGACGAAAGCGTAACGATGTTCCGGACGTGCTGCCTTCCGCTGGGCCGGTGTGACTCCTGATCTGGAAACATGACGACCAACAACAACTTGCAGTCAGGTAACAAACACGTTCCACATCAACCTGAGAAATGAATCTCATCGAATTTTCCATCGCCATAAAGTAACGCCGAAGACAATTGAGACGTAGAGTAAACAGCGCCGAGGTGTAAATCCTCCCGGCGCTTTGATTCGCAATCTCCCGATCGCTCACCCTTCGGGCGTCCCGTCTACTAACGGCGTCCCGGTTCGACGGCACGCAGTTCATCTATAACTGGCAGGCGTCGAAGCCCTGGACCGGGAGTTGCAGGTGCGCCTGAACGACGGCACATCTCATTTCGCGCAGTTCGCGTTTAAGTAGGAGCGTGTACCACTTCAGGTTAAGTTCCCCGGAAAACCGCTGCGGCAGGTTCAATCCGCCGCAGCTTTTTGGTCGTCTGTAAATGTGGGGTGGATCTTAACCGTCTTTGGCCTTGGTTCGGATCGCGGCGCTGCGGCTCCCGTTTCTTAGGGGCGGTTGTCCCAACCGCCTGATCGTAATTCCTGGTGCTTGACACTGCGTACAATACATGTCACGCGGTTAGCCTATAGCGCTGATTCCCGGAGAGATGTCTCGACTTTGCTCGACATGACATTTAGGTGACTGGTCGTGGAAGCGGTCCGGCTCTTCAAATCGCTGAACCGTGCACAGCGCAACACTTTCATCGCTTGTTTCCTCGGTGACCTTCGGACGCAGCTCGATTTCTTCTCTACTTACCTTTGTTTTTCGTCGGTCGGGCAGGAATTTGGGAGAAGCATCGAGCAGGTCACCTTCGCTATCACTGTGACGCTGATGATGCGCCCGATCGGTGCGTTCATTCGATGGCTGGGCGATCGATTCGGCCGCCGCATCCTGCTGATGATCGACATCGTTTTTTATTCGGTCATCGAATTGCCAACTGCGTTCGCGCCGAATTTCGGGACGTTTCTGCTGTTGCGGGCCTTGTTTGGAATCGGGATGGGGGCGAATGGGGCCTGCGTCATCGCTGGCGATGGAATCGCTGCCAACGCACACGCGCGGTTTGCTCTCGGGAATTTTGCAGCAAGGCTATGCCTTCGGTTATCTGCTGGCCGCGCTGGTTTATTGATCGTGTTTCCGCATTTCGGCTGGCGCGGATTGTTTGTCGTCGCGCGCGCTGCCGGCGCTACTCGTTATTTACATTCGCGCGCACGTGCCCAGAGTCTCCGGTTTGGGAACGCAATCGCGCCAGCGGAAGAATCCGAAGAGTCGATCTGCGGCGCTTCCTCCAGGAGCACGGGTCGTTACTAATTTATGCGGCCCTGCTCATGACCGCGTTTAATTACATGTCGCATGGCACGCAGGATCTTTACGCGACGCATCTACAAAAACAACAGCGCGGTTTCAATTCGGATCAGACGTCACGGATCGCGATTATTTATGCAGTGGATGATCTGCAGGCGGCACGGTGGTCGGTTACTTGTCGCAACACTGGGGCAGGCGTCGCGTCATCATCTTATCTGCAATCTTTGGAATGTTACTTATTCCGCTCTGGATTTTCGCCCCGAGCACCGCGTTGTTGGTTGTGGGCGGATTCTTGATTCAATCTCATGGTGCAAGGCGCTTGGGGGCGGTGCCGGTACACTTAAGCGAACTTTCGCCGCCGGATTTTCGCGGGACTTTTCCGGGACTGGCTTACCAATTGGGGAACTTTGCCGCCGCTCTACGCCAGGCGCAGCAGCAGGCTTGGCTGGCAACGAATCTTCTTCGGGACGAATGAAAATCCGAACTACGCGTTAACCATGGCGCTGGTGCAATGTTTCGTCTTTCTCGCCATTATTTTGCTCGCAGCCATCGGCCCGGAAAAACATGGCCGCGAATTCTGAGGAAACTCATTCTGTAGGCGCGCTCGGAAAGAGATGAACCGAATTACAGCTGCGATAAACTTGATGGCTTTAAGCCATCAAGTTCTTAAGCGAGGAATTCTGCAGCCGCAGCATCGCTGACCGCGGGCCGGGGTCAACACGCCGGTTACAACCCAAGAATTCCTAAAGCGATAATTCGCGGCTCTATTGTTCGCTCAGCGTTGGCGGCGCCAGGCCAGGTCCTTTCTCCTGGTGGTGCCAGCACCGGCTTCCGCTGACGCTTCGCCGGCGGTGGCGGTGCCTGCGGCAGCGGCTGCGGTTCTTGATTTACGACCGTGGCGGTTGCGGACGCATGATAAACACCGGGACCGTGACGTTGGTCCACGATGGCTTGCGCGATTTTGTCAGCCAGAAGTTCGCGATAATCTCCGTTCCTCGCTTCGCGACCTTCCTGAGCGGTTACCTCAGATAACCGCATTCCACCAATACCGCGGATAAATTGCCTTTGCGCACCACCCGATAATCGGCGGTATGCACACCGCGATTAACGGCGCCTCTGATCGAGCAAAGCCGATTGTGGATGTTTTGCGCCAGCTCCGCTGCATAGGGTGAACGATAGTAGGTCTCCAAATCCTTTCACCCCGCGCTGTCGCGAATCATTGAAGTGAATGCTGACGAAAACTGGAGTTTGGCGTGCTGTTTTCAATATCGACGCGCGTGTCGAGTGGAATAAAAACATCGTTCGTTCGCGTCATCACCACGTTGAACTGGATGCGCGCAATTTTTGGCTGAGCCGGGTGGCGACATCGAGAGTGACGATTTTTTCCGGCGGACCATATCGACGGTAGGCGCCGCTGTCGCGTCCGCCGTGGCCGGCATCGACGACGCACGGTGGTGAAGGAGCGGCTGGTATTCTTTAGTTGCTGCTGCGGTGGCGAGACCGTTCCGCAGCCAGCAAGAAAAGCGCGCCGACCGCGACTACGACTCCCCAATTCCGGCCCTGCATTGCGATTGATAAATGAATCGCATCGCGCTGACAAATCTTGCGGAAAAAGATCCCGCTGCACCATGATGGTGCAAAAACCGCTTGTTTTTAGCGTGACCAGATTTAAAGGCGTGTCTCACCTGTATGCGACTTAAATTAGTAGCCAGTTCCGTGCTCTTAACCCTAGTCCTGGCGGCCTGTAACAAGAAGCAAAAGCTCAGACCATCGGTGACGGATCGACCCCGTGGCCATGGCGCTCCGGTCGCGTCGGCTCCCGCCAACGGCGGCACCGGTCACGACCCCGACGCCACCTGTAAAGGTGAGCGATCGATCAGACCGCTCAGGTCATCGTTTACGGCTACCATCGCTTCGTCAATCAGGTGCGACGGCCTGATACCGAAATCACGCCCCAAATGTTTGAGCAACAAATGCAGGAGCTGAAGAAATCGCGGCATCAGCGTGATCGGGATGCAGGATTTTCTGGCCTGGAAACGGGGCGAGAAAAATATCCCGCCGCGGTGTGCAATTATTAGCTTCGACGACGGCTGGAAATCACAATACGACGTGGCATGGCCGATCATGAAGAAGTTCGGTTATCCGTTCACGCTTTTCATCTACACTGAGGGCGTCCGCGGTGGGCATTTTGGCGGTGGCGAGGCGATCACCTGGGAACAACTGGCAGAAATGCGCGATGCCGGTGTCGATATCCAGTGCGCATTCGGAAACGCACCAGGATCTGCGCAAGCCTTATGACAAGGTGGCGAAGAAAAGACTGAGCCCGCCTCGAGTACGAGCAATGGCTCCAAAATGAAGATAGGCCGAAGCAAGGAGACTCCTCGAGCAAACGGCTTGGCATCAAGGTCAATTGTTTCGCGGTTCCCTACGGATTCTACAATCAGCACATAAAAGAAATAGCGACGCGCGCGGGCTACGAAGCGATGTTCACCGGTTTACGGCCAGCCCGATCACTCATCGCTCGCCCATGGATTCGCTCGGGCGCTATTTGATTGAAGGAAACAAGCCGAAGGTTTTTGCGGACGCCATTGGAATGATCGCCACTTCCAGTGGCGGTGGCGTCCCGGTCGCGCAGATCGGAGCCTCCAACATCGCCACGCAAGCCAGCCGATGGCGAGACGATTCGTAATGCCGTTGCCGCTGATCACGGCGAACCTGTCCGCCTTTGGGTCGCGATCGATCCCGGCACCGTTAGCATGCGAGTGAGCGGGCTGGGCGTGGTCCCGGCGTCGCTTCGATCCCAAAACCAGCATCGGTTTCGTATCAAGTGACGCAGAAGTTGCGCGATAAACGTGCAGTGTCATTGCCGACGCAAAATCGGATGGCAAAAAGTCGAGGCGCATTGGACCTTTGCGGTGGAAGAGGGCGCGCCGGCTGCAAGCCCGTCACCGAAGACGCAAGAGCGTGGTCCAGTCTACAAACATGGAAGAGAGTACGCGCTGTCGTGCCCAAATTTTGGAGGATCTGGACGCGACCAGCGCGCGTTCTCCAATGATTGAGGTAATGTTTTCTCAGCTCGGCGATAAACTTCAGGACATCTTCAAGGACCTGCGCGGTCACGGCACGATCAGCGAGTCGAACATCAACGACGCGCTGCGGCAGGTGCGCCTCGCGTTGCTCGAAGCGGATGTCGATTTCCAGGTCGCGAAGAACTTTCATCGCTCGCGTAAAGAGAAAGGCCCTGGGCGAGGAAGTCCTGCGCAGCATCACGCCCGGCCAGCAAATCGTTAAGATTTTTCACGATGAGCTGACGACGCTACTCGGCGGCGACGCCGCCCCGCTGAATCTGGAAAAGCCGGCGCGCATTTTGATGGTGCGGACTCAACGGCGCGGGAAAGACCACTTCGGCGGCCAAACTGGCGCCGTTATCTCAAAAGCAGGGTCACGCGCCCGCGTTTGATCGCGCTGCGATTTGCAGCGTCCGGCGGCGATCGAACAACTCGCCACGCTTGGCAGGCAGATCGACGTCCCAGTTTTCACGCCGCCGACCTAACGAGAAAGATGTCCCGCGCGCGCTGCGGCGGCGGTCGAGATCCTCGATCGGGCGGATCGAGCCGCAGGCGTGGCAACGTGCAGATCTTCGACACGCGGCCGCGCCGCGCCAGGAGATCGACTGCGGCTGCTGATGGCAGAGAAACTCGAGGAACTGCGATGCGAGATTTCCTGAAGCCGCAGGAGATCTTGCTCGTGGCAGATGCGGCGACTGGTCAGCAGGCAGTCAGCGTCGCCACCCATTTCAACGACGCGCTCCAGCATCACCGGAATCGTTTTGACCAAGCTCGATGGCGACGCGCGCGGTGGCGCGGCGCTTTCGATGCGCGAAGTGACGCATCGGCCGATCAAATTCGCCGGCGTCGGCGAGAAGCTCGATCAGTTCGAGGCCTTCGTGCCGGATCCGACTGGCTGGCCGGATCCTCGGCATGGGCGACATCGTCGGCGCTGGTCGAAAAGCAGCCGAAGCCGTCGATGAAGAAGAAGCGGCGCGGACTGGAGCGAAAGTTGCGCACGGCGTCGTTCGATTTCAACGATTTCCTGGCCCAGTTCAAAATGATGCGCAAGATGGGCCGCTGGAGAATATTCTTGGCATGTTGCCCGGCATGAGTAACGTGCCGGGCCTCTCGGTGGACGAGAAGCAGCTCAAGCGGACGGAAGCGATTGTGCTTTCGATGACGCTGCGAAGAGCGCAGCCGGCCCGACATTTTGAATGCCCGGCGCCGGCGTCAGCGGATCGCCCGCGGGAGCGGCACGCACCGTCACCGAAGTCAACGATTTGCTCCAGCGTTTCAATCAGATGCGCAAGCTGATGAAGAACGCGGGCAAAAATGAAGAGGAAATTAAAAGAAAGTCACAAAGATTACATCGCTAGATTGATCCTGCCGGTTCCCGTTGTAACATTGTAACCCTTTCAACCTTTTTTAACATTTTCCAAGATGGCAGTTTCAATTCGACTCCGCAGAGAAGGGGCGCTCAATCGTCCTTATTATAAAGTAGTAGTGGCCGACAAACGCAGCCCGCGCGACGGAAAATTCTTAGAGCTTGTCGGCACCTACGATCCGAAAGCAGGGCCACAACAGCACGCTCAAGCTCGATCGCATCGAACACTGGCTGGCACGCGGCGCCCAGCCGTCAGATACGGTGCGCAGCCTGATCAAGAAAAATAAAAACGGGCCACGGGCGCGCCCGAGGCGGCTGCGGTGTAACGATCCGCGGAGTATGCGCGAATTTCTCGAATTCGTGGTCCGGCAGCTGGTCGAGTTCCCGGATGAAGCGATCATCACGGAAATCCCATCCGGCAGGACGACGGTCTTCGTCTACAACTACAGGCGCAAAAGCGATGTTGGCCGCATCATTGGTCGGAACGGGCAGACCATTCAATCAATTCTGGCGCTCCTGACCAGCGCCGCCGCGCGCCATAATCAGCGCGCCGCGATCGAGATCGTGGGAGTAGCTGTAGCCTCGTCGCCGTGCGGTGACCGCCCGGCCGCGGCTACATCGCGCGTGCAACGTTGAGCGTTGAAGATTGGACCAGTGCGTATCGATATTATCACGCTATTCCCCGAGATCTGTCGGGCCCCGCTAAATGAAAGCATGATGAAACGGGCCCAGGAAAACGATGCGCTCGAGCTTCAAATTCACAATCTGCGCGATTGACCACCGACAAACATCACGTGGTGGACGATGCCCCTTTCGGAGGAGGGCAGGGGATGGTGATGCTGAAAGGCGGAACCGGTTTTTAAGGCGGTGGAAGAACTGAAGATGGAAACGCCGAACGCCGAATGCCGAACATCGAATGCGTGAACAAAAGGCAATCGATAGTAGAGCGTCGAAGGTGGTCTTGATGTCACCGGCGGGGCGGCGCTTTGATCAAGAGTTGGCGAGAGAACTTTCGGCGGTGGAACCGCATCTGATCATCGTCTGCGGGCACTCACGGGCACGAAGGCGTGGATCATCGAGTCGTTGAGCATTTGGTCTGATGAGGTGAAATTTCCACCGGAGACTATGTCCTGACGAACGGTGCCATTGCGTGCCGCGTAGTTTTGGTAGATGCAATTGTGCGGTTGATCCCTGGGGTGCTTGGCGGATGACTCAATCTCGCCGTCGATGATAGCTTTCGCCAGGGATTATTGGCAGCGCCGCACCGCACGCGCCCCGCCGAGTTTCGGTGGTGTGAAGGTGCCGGCAGTTCTGCTCGGTGGAAATCACGGCGAGATCGCGAAATGGCGGCAAGAACAGTCGCAAAACGCACGCGCGAAAATCGGCCCGATTTGTTGGGCTAATTATGTGTGCGCAATCCCGAGCGCAAGCGCGGGACCTCCCATTTGCTCTGTTTGTCACGACGAGCCGTCACTTGTTGACGCCAACATCACTGAGATTCCCTCGCCGTCTGCGCGGCTCGGGATGGCCAGAAGAATCTAATCGCGCAGTTTCCCGAAAATTACACAGGCGTAGAAAACATTCCGCTAAATCATCTAAACGGAATTACCTCGATGATGTAATTCAACTTGGTAGCGCGTCCGTGATGCGGAACGACATCGAGATCGCAACGCCTCATCAGGGTGTTCGCGGTGCAGAGTGGGCGGAACGTATTGATGCTCGAGCGCGAGCGTGAACCGTGGCCTCGATCGCGCGCCAGTCGCTCCCAGAGGATGCGAAGTAAATGCCTTTGCTCCACTTACCGGAATTCTTTCGCGCGTGTTCGCCAAAGACTTCCTTGATCGCCAGGGCCTCGGCCGCATCATTCAGCCAGTGCCGAACTGGCGCGAAGCGCGCTGATGTAATCGATTTTGCTCGGGTGCAAGTTTCGCATCGGCTAACGCTTCGCGCATGGCGCGGATGCACGAACATTCGCCGCTCGGCAAGCGGTGCGTCAGTCAGCGTGAAAGCCGTCGTTGTTGAGAGACTGTAACCGAGGAGCTCGGCATAAATCTTCGCGCCCCGTGCGCGCGCATGCTCGAGTTCTTCAACGATAAGAAGAAGCGGCGCCTTCGCCGATGACGAAGCCGTCACGCAATTTATCGAACGGTCGGCAGGTTTCCGGGATCTTCGCAGCGGCTCATCGTCTTGATGATATCAAACGCGCCGACGGTAATCCCAGTCAGCGGGGCTTCCGCCCCGCCGGCGACGACGATATCGAGCGAAACCATCGCGAATGTAGCGGAGCGCCTCACCGACCGAGACTGTGCCGCTGGCGCAGCTATTTGGAATTAGTGGTGCCGACTCCGCGGAAGCCCAAAATCAATCGCGATGTTGGAGTGGGCTGAGCCTCCAAAGACCTGTAGAGCAAGCGTCGGCTGGACGCCGCGAGCGCCTTTCTTCGAAAATCGAATGTATTGCTCTTCGGCTTTGCAAACTCCGCCAAGTGCGGTGCCGAAACTCACGCCGATACGGTCCTGCGGCTTTTCGCGAGAGCATTCCAGGCCAGCGTCGTCTAAAGCGAGCTTCGGCGGATACGACGGCGAATTGCGCGTATCGATCGAGCCGCTTCAGACGATGCGGGGGAAAAAACTCTTCCGCATTCCAGTCGCTGATCTCGCCGGCCACCTCGCACTCGGAATGCGCTTGTATCAAAGCTGCAGATGTGGACCGATGCCGGTCTTTCCGGCCAGAATGCCATTCCAAAAAGCTGTCCACCCCCTTACCGATGCAGGTGGATCGGTAACTCGAGGCTCGGTGATGACGCAACGACGCTGCCCGTTTTTTGTCTGAGAACATGTGGTCAGCTCCGGGAAGTTCCAAATGCGCTTTCATGCATCGAAGCGTGCGATTGGCGTTATCATGTTGCCGATAAAAAATCGCCGATGATCGGCTCCATCACGCGGCGCGCAGCACGGACACACGAAAGTTCAGGTCGTGCGCGATTTCGACGAGAACGCCGGCGGGCGTCTCCTTGAAGGTCCAGACGACGAACATGCCCTTGGTAGAAAGCTTTCAGGTGATGAAACCGCACCTCAGATTTTTCGCGGTCAATAGCCTGTTCAGATGTCCAGGAAATTGGAATTCCAGAGCGGTGGCGGCCATGATCACAACATTGCGATCCGTTCCGCGCTCGAGATACTCTTGATATAACGATAATGTGGCAAAATTTTGGCCAGTTTTTGCAGGTTGGCGGTGCGCGCTCGAAAATTTCGGCTCGCGACGCCTGCATGATAATTGGATTCGTTTGTGCACGCGGTTGCGCTGGTAGTTGTGTGAGACCATAAACTCGGCCCGGACGACTGACAACATGGCAATGGAAATGCGAACAAAATGCGAGCGGTGCGGAGGCCGAATTATCAACTGATGGCGAAGACACATTTGTTCGTATGAATGCACCTTTTGCGCAAATTGTTCGCAAGAAATGAAGACACATTTGTCGAACTGCGCAGAGGCGAACTGGATGCAGTCGGCCTCGACGGAAGGTCGAGAAAAGGATAGATCGACTGGGCGTGAATCCGCAGGGCATCGGACCCTGCGGATTGCGTATTATGGCTCTTCGCTAGTGAGTTACTCGCCCTTAATTTCATCTTAAACTTCGCGTCGAGCTGCATCTGCTTCCTGCGCCAGGCCCGGTCGTGTAGGAAAAGAAGGCGGGCGATTGGCCGATGAAAAGCCCCATATCCGTCGGGAACCAGCGCGCCCATGGCCACACCCTGCGTCTTGGTCGGTCGAATGATCGAACAGCGTGGGGAAGGCTTCGACTCCAGGAACGGGCACGGCTCCGGCATGATCAGGTTCTTCGTGAAGAGCTCGTTGGCGACGTCAAGTGCGGAAATGTCACTGAAACACCTGTTACCGGGTCGACGGCAGTTAAGGGAGCGCATTGCCCGCCTTGTCCGACCAGGTTTGAAAATGCATTGTCTCAGTCGGGCCGATGCTGATCAGGATTCGCAACGCTTCCACACTGCGTCGCCCTTGCGCCAGCGATGAGATAGAGGCTGTTTCCACCTTGTTCAATGGTCGGAAAGTGGAAACCCGCGGTGTTGGCGATCGCCTGAACGAAATTATGATCTGTTTGAATCGTTATCGGTCCCGGGAATGGCTGTGTGCTGGTTCACAGCGCTAAAGCTCGGGACTGCCTGCGGAAAGACGTGGTTTGGATCAAGATCCGGGTTATGCGCTGTCATCGCGATAGCGGAGTCCACCAGCTGGTGTCCAGCGTTAGCTGGGTCAGGTTGGTCAGCCGTTTTCCGATCTTGTTCGGGTTGACTCCCGTCGCGGTGCTGCCCATCAGGGTGCGAAATGGATTGAGATTTGCAGGAGCGGCTCCCTTGGACACCAGAATGCGCATTTAGGAACTGGTGGTGTGTGATTTCATCATCGGTATTGTCATGAATATATACGGCCATGTCCTCATCGAGGACTTCGATGGTGGCAGTGTATTTGGCAATGCCACTCCCCCTGGGACCTCGCTGTCTTGGATGCCGCCCGAGTTCGTTGTGCTGGATCAAAAATCGGCCTCCGATTATCTCGACGCCGCCGGGACATCGGAGCAAGCGGCATCACCTGCGTGATCCCGTTCTCGTTTTCATTCTCATTCTCATCTTCGTCGCCGAACGGCGGGTTGAGGCTAGGAGGTGAACAGTGCAGCTCCGGGAGCAAGCGCAATAGCACCCACTCCCATGGCGACAAAGAAATGTTCGCCGTGGAACCGCGCGGCGCGCAGGTGAGAGATTAGGCAACTTCAGGTGATGTTTGATCTTCAGCTTGATTCATAGGGAACTCCTTAATTGTTGTTATAGGTTGAATTGATTTCGAAGCGCGGATTAACGCACGTAGTGCCACGTCGATAGGTTGGCTTCATGCTCTGCACAGTCGCAGTAGCTGAAGCTAAACGCTGCTCACGAATAGTAACTCCTGGTTGTTTACCTTGCCGAACTGATTAGCACAATGGCGTTGTCGGTGTTTGCCCAACAAAGTTTTAAAACAATAGGCGATGTTAAACTTAGGAGGCTCCTCCCTAAGTTAGTGTGATGACTTTAGTAACTCGGCGATAGCTCGCCGATCGGCGCCGGTGAAGATTGGCTCCGGACTCGCATATGCTAAAGGATAGCATCCCACTGTGCGTTACCATACATGGTCGGTAGTTGAATATTGTGACGGTGCCTGCACGAGACTGCAGGAAAAACCAATGCCGGGACATGGAACACGACTATCAGATCCCGGGTCGGTCGCATCCCGTCCGTCAACCCTTAGCCGTGATCGCATAGCTGGCGATCTTTCCGGCCGAATCCAGTTAGGAGAGGAATAACGCCGTTGTTTACTTTTCCTGAGCGCTCGCGAGTGGAATTGCTTCGCAAATGGCGTAGCCGAACGTGGCGCACGGTGTGAATGAGCGGAGGCTCACCAATTTTCTTGCGCAACCGTCCAATAAAAACTTCCACTAGTTTGGTATCGTATTCGTGCTCGTGTTCCCAAACGCGCTCGCATAATTCAGTGCGGGTAAAGATTCGGCCTGGCTCACGCATGAGCACCTTCAACAACATTAGCTCGCGCGTAGATAAATCGATTCGGTCCGAACCGCGAAACACTTCATGGTTGGCCAAATCGAAGGTGAGATCCCCGACTCGCAAACTGAGGGCGCGGTTCTTCCGCGTAGCGGCGCCCTAGCGCGCGAACGCGGGCAGCCAGCTCCTGCATGGCGAAAGGTTTTGGCAGGTAATCATCTGCGCCAAGCTGCAATCCGGTGACCCGATCCTTAACTTCGCCGCGGGCGGTAAGCACCAGGACCCGGCTGGCGACGCGTTGAGCACGTAGACGACGCCAGCACTTCAAAGCCATCCATTCGCGGCAACCCGATATCGAGCACAATCAGATCGAAGCGAATTTTCCGCCGCCGCATCCAGAGCTTCTTCGCCATTATGGATCACTACCGGATCATGGCCCGCTTCGGTCACCGCCGACGAAATCTGTCGCGCCAATCGAACGTCATCATCAACGACAAGGATGTGCATGAATTTCAGCCGTGCGTAGTCGTGTACAGCCTATACCGAGTTCGACGCGGGTAACATCCGAGCTTAGCATAAGACATTCTGCTAAGACCATGCCGTAAAACGTAACGCAGTCATTGTTACTTTGGGAGATGTCTCAAAAGCGCACCGTCAATTGCGCAGCAAAAAGGTGGTTGCTGTCGCTTGGACCACTGGTCTGCTGTTGAAAAACTGTATTGCAGCTTCAACTGGGTGTGCGACGTAAAACGATAACCGGCCGCGACGTCGACCCGCCCGAGGTCCTGGCCCCAGCGCATCGTTTCACCGCCGCCGACATCGACGCTTGCTGAAAAGCTGCTGGTTCCAGCGGAGCGCGCCGAAAAACTGCGGAGTGAATTTGTAACTTCGCTTCTAAATAATACGCGAGCGTATCCGCGTTACCGACGCGCGGAACCTCGAAACGGGCTTCGTAAACTTCCAGCCCAGACTTGCAGATGATGCCAGGCGAAACTTGCGTCCTGCCCCAGAACCAATTCCCGGTAATCGCCGATACCACGGCCGGGCGGCAGGGTATGTTGGGCTTCAGCCCGGAAGTAGGGACCATCGCTCACGGAAAAACCAAAGTCCCACATTTGATTCGGCTGGAAGCCCACCCGCGCACTGAAAGTCGGATGCTCAAAACCAACTTCGGTCGCGTTCCACGATTCCGGACGCGAAGAAAGTGACGGCGTTCTTTAGTTCGGCGGCATAATCGAACCGGCCCAGTCGACCAGACACAGAAACACCGGTGGCGTAACTGGGTCCCCAGATGACCGGATTGAATGAATACTTTCCGTTGGCATACATCGTGAAAACGAAATCATATGCGGAATAAGGTGCGGCCTTGCTGCACTAATGGCCGGTGATATTTTCGTAAACCAAGGGCGCATCGACGAAAGGATTGTCCCACGACAAGTGGCGAGGGACCAGTTGCCTACGACGGTGGCGAACTTGCCCACTTGCAATGTGAACCGGCCATCCGCCCACGGCGTGAGGCGGAGCGCGTATTCATCGAGGCGAACCTGGGCGCCCTGGTCGCTGGGATCGAACCCGCGATCCAGCCGCGCCTGCGTAAAGAAATATGATTTGCGATCCTATCTGCGCGTCGAGAAACAAGGTCCGGCGCGGATTGAAAAGGTTGTCGCTGCTGCTGTCGATTAACCCCGGTGCCGGCTGCTCAAAATTGTAAAACTCGAGGTCGATCGTGCCGCTCAAGCGCGCACGAAAATTGTCCTGAAAGGCAGCCACCGTCAGTGCGGCATCAAGACGATCGAGATAATTCGTCGATTTCGAATGCCGATGCGCCACCGGCGAGAAGACAAAAGCACAACGTGCGCAGCAGCTTCATAAGCTTTAGCCCGTTGTAACTGGGACAGCTTTCGCGATGTGAAAACGCGCCTCAAATTCCGTCAATCATTTTCCGATCGAACCAATTTTAGGTCGCCGCCATGTAATCGGGCGAGCTCGCGCGCCAAATTTAAACCGAGTCCATGGCCGGCCACGGTCGTGCCAGAATCATGATAAAACCGCTCGAAAATATGTTGTTGCGCGGGCGGAGCGATAGCATGCCCGGTATTGCCGATTGTCAGGATCACGTCGCTATTCTGCTGTCGCGTCAGCACCCGGATGCAGCCGCCCGGCCGATTGTATTTGCGCGCGTTTTCCAAAGATTTGCACAATGAGGAGGTATATCGTTTCTCCCCGCAATAAATAAACTCTCCGGAAACTCCTTCTCGATCGCGACCTCGAACGCATCCGGCAGCGCAGCCAGATCCTCGAAGCCACTCCTCGATCAGTCGAATCAGGTTTACCGGCTGAGAATCGATTTTGGGGTGACCAGCATCACATCCGGGACAAAAGCAGCAAGTCATCGATCACACTGGTTAAGCGGCGTGTCTGATGCAGCAGGCCAGAGAGTTCTTCGTAGACTTCCGGCTGAAAGTCCTCGCGCGCCAACAACGATTCAATTCCGTTGCGAAGAACCGTTACCGGGCTTTTTAACTGGTGAGAAGCATCGGCCGAGTACCGCGCGAGTTCTCTCTAACTCTTCGCTCGCTGGATTCGAGGGCGGCTTCCGCGCTGGCGTTGCGCGCGGTTTTCTTCCGAATCGATCGCCAGTTGCTCGACCGGCTGGGCGAGTCGCACGGCAACGAAACGACTGGCCGCGAATCCGCCCAGCAGAAGTAACGCACCCGGCGCCCCCAATTTGCCAGCTCAGCCGATGCAGTCGGGCAATCGACTCGGTGAGTGGATAAATGCAAACCTGGTAGGCAGGCGCAAAAAGTGAATTGGCGCTGAGCCGCTCATAGAACAAAAGCTGGGTGTCGCCGTTCACCGTGACGGTGAAACTCCCTTTGGTGCGATCACCACCGGCAATAGCCTGTGTGACTTCGTCGCCGAGCGTCTTTCGCGCGGACGCCGGGTGCAGCGCCAGGTGCGGCGCGCCGTCAATCAGATTCCGCTTCTCATGCCTGCGCGCGCGTGAACCCCGGTAAGCTCGAAGGGCCTGAATCCAACGACTAATGCCGCAATAATCTCGTTAGTTTCACTGGAAAAATCCGGGACGAATACTACTTCGTCCACGGCTGGTTGCAACAGCAGTTCCCTTTTCCGCCAGATAAGCCGTCTGCTGTGTATCGGGTAACTTTTTCATGGCCAATCGCTCTTCGTCGGCAGGCGCAAGCTCTCCAACTTCTATCCGGATTCGGCGGCGGGAGGACCGCCCCATTGACGTTCAGAAACCGATAAAATCTCGCGTGGAGCGAGCCGGCCTCTTGTTCGGCCGGTTGCTGTTCAGTTTGCATCAGGTCATGCAATTCGTCTTTCGCGCTCGGATAAAGCAAATCGAGAGCGTTATCTTCTAATGCGGCGTGAATACGTGGCTTTGCCGCGAGCCCGCGGCAACGGTCCTGCAATGCCGCATTACGTAATTGCTGAACTCGATGCAACCATGAGAGCTCGGCTTCAAAACTTTGTTTCGAGATCGCGCTGCGCCGTTGCGGCGACATTTCGATGTGCGAAATAAAGTCCGATAATCGTTAGGGCCGAAACCACCAGCATCATCGCCGCGAGCTAACTTCGTGCGAAAACTTACTAGCCGTGCCACTCCTGGGTCCGGATGACACTGTCATGGAAAATCGACGTGCACCGTCGCCCCGTCTTTCAAATCAACTGGTTGCTCTCGCGTCGTCTTGCTGTCGACCCACGCCTTGAGCAGATAGTGACCGGAAGGAAGCCCGCTCAATCGAAACCGCCCGTCCGGATCCGTGGTCACAAAATATGGCGTCTCCAAAACGAGAATGAGACCGCGCATATGCTCGTGAATGTCGCAGCGCAACGTCACCAGCCCCGGCGTGTCAAAAACCTTCGACGGGATCGGCCGCTCATCCGGCCGATAGCGCCCCAAATCGAACCGTTTCGCCGGTGAATACGAAAGACGCTATGATAGGTGTCGTCGAAGTTCGGGAATTCGATTTTTGTTCCGATGCGCACCGGCAGGAGTGCGGGAATAAAAGCCAGATCTTTTGCCCGATCTGTTTAGTTATCGAAAGAATTCGGTCTTGAAACGAGCCCTCCAGATATACAACTGCGAGGGGCGGTTCGGTTTTCAGGCAACGTTCCCAGTGGTGACAATCTCATAGCGTTTTGCCATGACCGGTGCAGCACGCGCTCCCGGCAATTGAACTCGTCCTTCGACGATTGCATCTGCCAGGCTCGAAAGGGAAAGCTGGCGAGAATAGCGTTCAACAAAATGAGGCGCGCGCGAGCCCATTGCCCGCTAATTTAGCAGGGTTCGCCAGACCGGGAAGTCAGCTGGAGCGCAGGCTTCCGATCAATCGAATCCCCCTGCGTTGCACATTAAACTTTGCGCAACGGAATCCCTCGAGTTCCTCGGGATGAAGAATGACGGAGGCCATAAGTCAGGAAACATTCGCCGCCGCCGACTCTCATTTCCTGCAACGAACAACGAACGCTGTGGGGAAGAAAATCCATACCGGTGCCGATGAGGGTTGGGGCGTTTTTCCCGCCAAAAAGAAACGGCGCGATTGTCAGATTCAGCTGATCAACAAGTCCCTGCTCTGGCAATGAGGCGAAACAACGCCGGGCCGCCTTCACAGGCGACATATTTCACCCTTAAAATCGTAGCGCAGTTCCTGCAGCATCTGGCGTAGATCAACGCGCCGCGCCTGGCTTTGGGACCAAAAGGGTCGCTTTCTGGCGCAGTTGCTGCCGCGGCCGACGAGGCATGCGCGTCGTGGAAAAAATCTAATGATGGGCGCGAAATCAGTTTCGAAAATTTTCAGCCGGGGATTGATCCGGCCCTGCTTGAAACAATCACCCGGGTGGATGCCAGGGGCTGTCCGCGCGCGATTCGTTCCTGGCGTAAGATCCTCCCGTGGAATCCCCAATCGCACGTTGTCGTTCTCAATTGTCCTGCGTGGCCGACAAGAACGGCATCGCCCAGCGCGCGCGTTGTCGAATGAGATGCGCTTTGTGCTTTCACGGGAAGTGAAATCGACCGCGGAATAATTTTTGTCGTGACTTTGCCATCGACCGTCATAGCGAAGGTGACGGCCACGGAAGGTCGGGACACTAAAGCCCTTCCCACATTCCTACTCCGCCTCGCTGATTTCATGCTCAAGCGTTGCCACGTCGGTTTTGCATTTCACGCATGCGCACGTGGCGAGTTTCGCGCCACTCGGCTTATAAAGAAGTAAACAATGCCGCCGGGCAGAGCAGCACAAAAATATGACCAGGAAGCCCATCGTTGCCGGTGAGCACGGCCACCGGGACATCGACGTGTAAGCACAGGTTGTTCAGAAGGACCGCGCAATATTTTCGCGCGCAGGCCAACCCCGGCCACACTGATCGGGCCAGGGGCTGTGTGATCGTGCGTTCAATCGGCCAAGACGGCCGAAGAAATCGAGGAGGTTTGACATGGGCGTGGAACGCTGAAGGCTACGCAAGAAAAAAATGTGGTAAACGTCGCGATGTGCGCGATTAGCGATGCTTACAGAACGCCATGCTCGTCGCCAATCCAGTGGCGCGCATAGAGATGATGAGCTGCCGAGATCTCGATTAATTTTCACGCCCTGGGAACTTGTGGCGGCCAGCCGGAAAAGGGTTCAACCCGCTGATGATGAAACTGGCCAGCAAGCCCGTGACAGAGCTCCCTAAGGAGGCCGAGGCAGCACGATGACGACCAGCAGTCGAGGCGTCAGATCCGGAGTCTGGCGGCGGTGGCAGCGTTCGCCGCAGCAGGTCGGCGATGAGGCTCACCAGCGTTACGGTGATCACTACTTTAGCGCCGCCAGGCCGATCAAACGATCAAAGACGCAACCGCAAGAAGGGCGCCGGCCTTCTTCTCGGTCTCCTTGAGAATGAGATAGCTCTGTGTGATATCGCCGGCCGTGCCGCCCGGAAGAATCTGGTTGTAAAGACATGCCGATCGAAAATAGGCCGGAAACGCGCCACAGGCTCGAGTTGCTTATCCTTTGCACCCGCTTGGCAGTATCCTGCCAACGCGCAGCAGCCGCCGCTTCCACAACAAAGTATGCAATCGCTTTGGCTGAGGCCGATCCGCCCGTAATCGGCTTTGCTCAAAGCCTCGGCCATTTTGGCTCGCTGATTCGGGTCGTGAAAAACCCAGATCAACATGCCGACGAGTGACGGCAATTTGGAGAACCGTGATCAGGATTCTTTCATTCGCCGAAGCGTTCCTTCAGATTGCACGCGACTGGGTGATTTCTTCCGACGATGTCGTAAATGAGGGCTCAGCTCCCGGGAACGATCTGACAATTCCGCGGCAGCAGCCGGGTAAGGGGCTCCAGTTTCATGTCGCCGAGAAAAAGGCGGCTGGTGGATCACTGCCCCGGCCAGTTCACGATCCCTGCATGTGACAGCCAATCGTCAGCCGGTCCGATCGTCTGAGCCATTCGGCATGATCGAGAAAATCCAGATTTTCCTTAATTTGGATATGTCCCATGTCGTGCCAATAGCCGACGTGCGGCGCGGCGATTTCATCGAGCAGCTGCGGGATTTCGCGTTCCGACGGAATCTCTTCGTAGCCGCGACGCCCCTCGATTCCGAGACGGGCATTTTTTCTCCGCCGCCCGTTCAACGATCGGCAGGGGCATTCCTTCACCCGGGCGAGATGCGCCGGTGCCGCCACTCGCGCGCCTTCGCACTGGCGTCGATTTTTTCGAACATATATTTGCGCGAAAGCAACCCGCCGTTCTGTGCCAGCGCAATTAATTCATCGGTGATCGGATTCATCGGGGTCGAGCCGCAATGCAGCACGACAAGCGGAGCGTTCAACCAGCGCGGCAGCCATCGAGTTTGCAGTGTCTGTTTCACGGCGCGATCGCGCTCGCTTTTCGAGCAGCGGAAAATTCGTAGCAATCGGGTGACGCGCGCCCCTGATTTCGACCGGCAATGGACAGAAATTATTTGCGCAGGCTGCTGATTCGTAAATTTCGCCGGCATCCGGCATTTTTGAATTCCAGGCATGAGCGAAAAGCGAATGCGCGTCTGCTCGGACCAGGTCGGAAGCCAAGACGCCTGAACCTCGCGCAGCATTTCCTCGCCCGAAGTGTGTCGTTCAGATTCCAGCAGAGTGGAGAACGCGATCATCGGCCCAGGCGACTGATCAGGCGACTGGTGCCATTTCGGATTCCGAGACGGGCTCGGCCGGGTGGTCGCAAACATGCCGACCCGCCATGCTTAAGACGTAGAGCCGCCGCAATTCCATAAATCACCGACGCCACGGCGAGAGCTGTGCGCATGCCGATCAAATCCGAAACGCCTGGAACGACCAGTCCGCCAATTGGCATTAAGCCGAAGAAGCTCATACCGAAAACAGCGGAACACGGCCGCGCAATGGCGGCAGTGCATGTTTTTCCACGATGGTATTGGCCAAGCCGAAATTCATCGAAAGGGCGATCGCGACGAGACCCATTGCCAATGCGGTGGAAAGAAAACTATGCGACCGCGACATGCAAAAACGCCAGCGGCAATGGCGACGACATTGAAGCCCATGAATTTCAATCGGCGTTCGCGTTCGACCGTAAGCAAACCGACAGCACCAAAAATGCTCCGAGTTCCGCTTACTGCCATCAGCCAGCCGAGTTCGCGCGGTCCCAGGTGGAGAATGTTGCGCACGTAGAGTGGCAGCATTGCGGGCGAGATGGCGGGAAAAATGAAAATGGTGTTGAGAGCAATGAGCATGATCATCGAGATGATAATGCGATTGGATCGGAACGTAACGAATACCCTCGCCAAAACCGGTTTGCCGCTGCGCTTCTTCCTCAGCTGTGCCGATGGGGCGTTTCGGAAGCGAAACCAGCGCGATGATAAGCGCAACAAACGAGATTGCGTTGGCGAAAAAGGCTGCTGCTGCTCCCCACCAACCGACCAAAATGCCGGCGATCGAGGTCCAATTAGTCGTGATCCGTGAAAAACGGAACGATCAGTGCGACGGCAGACGCGATTTCGTCGCGCTTTACCAATTCCGGAACGAGCGCCGAGATCGCAGGCATTTCAAAACCAATCGTGATTCCGAGCAAACTCCCAAAAAGTATCATGTGCCACATGTGGATTTGGTGGGTTTGGACGAGCCATCAGGGCCAGCGCAAGCCCGATTGCGCAACGAGTCGCGATCAGAATCTTGCGCTTGTCGAACGATCCGCGGCTGATCCGCCGGTCGGGTAAAAACAATTGTTGCTATACCTGTGGCAAAGGTCGCCAGCCCGATCGCCAGAACGCGCTGTCAGTCAACGTGCTCATGACATAGCCCTGTGCCATCCACTGCATCCAGGTGCCGCTGTCGGAAATGAGCGAGCCAATGATGTAACGGCGAAACGGCCCGGCACTGCAGAAGCGCGAGCATTGCCGTCGAGATCCGGGTAAATCAGTACTCATGGGCAAAGACAGATACGTGCGGCGCGACGCGGTAACAATCGCGTCAATGCCAGCGCGGCTTTTACGGATGCGGCCGGAGATGATTGGCCCAGAACAACAAAGCCTACCAATTGCCCCCAGGGACGCGATGATAATTGCCAGAGCTTTTGCGTCGTCTTTTGTCATGTGAAACGAGGGCCCACTTTGAAGGAGAAACCGGAATTCGTCCACGCCTTTTCGCATCTTTCCCAAGCAAGGGACCTTGAGGTCTCCTGATTAATTCGTGTCAGTTATCGACTGGAATCGTGCGTTGCCACAGCGCCTCAAGGAACGGCTGTTTCTAACTGCCGACATACACAAGAAGCGATTTTCGAAATGATTGAAGGAAGGCGACACTGGGCTTTAGAGACAGTCATTCCTTGGAAAAAGCCCAGGGAGGGAAAATCGTTTTGCCTTGCTGGCGAAGATTGAAATTTTCGCTGACCGTTTTTGAAAACGCGTCTCCTCGATTATCGTTAGCCATGCGCATCGACCGATTCACCCAAAGATGCAGGAGGCGCTACAAAGCGCGCAGGATATTGCCTCGCGCACGCAAAGCCCGGAGTTAGGCAACGAGCATTTCTGCTCGCACTGCTTGATCAGGGCGAAGGCGTGACCGGCGTTACTGGAGAAAGTTGGAGTGTCGCCGGTGCGTTGCGGTCGCGACTCGAAACCGATTTAGCCCGCAGGCCAAAAGTTAGTGGGGCGGTTTCTGATTTGCGCATTTCGAAATGACCTGCGCCGCACGCTTGATTCCGCCGAGATGAGATGTCGAAGTTGAAAGACGAATACGTCAGCGCTGAGCATTATCTGCTCGCACTCGCTGGCGCAAACAGTTCGCGCGGCGAAAGTGCTGAAGGAATCTGGGTGTGACCCGCGACAAGCTCATGCAGGCGTTGCAGCAGGTGCGCGGTTCGCAGCGCGTGACCGATCAAAATCCGGAAGGAAAATATCAGACGCTGGAGAAATACGGACGCGACCTCACCGCAGCTGGCGCGGCGCGGGAAAATCGATCCGGTCATCGGGCGCGACAATGAGATCCGCCGCGTCATGCAGGTGCTTTCGCGCCGGACCAAAAACAATCCGGTGTTGATCGGCGAGCCCGGGCGTCGGCAAGACCGCGATCGTCGAAGGGCTGGCGCGTCGCATCGTCTGCGGCGACGTCCCGGAATCGCTCAAAAACAAACGCATCATCGCGATGGACATCGGCGCGATGGTGGCGGGCGCGAAGTTCCGCGGCGAATTCGAGGACCGGCTGAAAGCGTTCCTGAAGGAGGTGACCGATTCGCAGGGCGAGATCATTCTCTTCATCGACGAGCTGCACACCATCGTCGGCGCGGGCGCGGCGGAAGGATCGGTCGATGCCTCCAATATGCTCAAGCCGCAGCTGGCGCGCGGCGAGTTGCGCACCATCGGCGCGACCACGCTGGATGAGTATCGCAAATACATCGAGAAAGACGCCGCGCTCGGAACGGCGTTTCCAGCCGGTGATGGTGGATGAGCCGAGCGTGGAAGATACCATCGCGATCCTGCGCGGATTGAAGGAGCGCTACGAAGTGCATCACGGCGTGCGCATTCAGCGACGCCGCGCTGGTGGCCGCGGCGGTGCTTATCGCATCGCTACATCAGCGACCGGTTTCTTCCGGACAAAGCGGTCGATCTGGTCGACGAAGCGGCGTCGCGTCTGAAGATCGAGCTCGATTCGATGCCGACGGAAATCGACGTGATCGAGCGCGAGATCATGCAGCACGAGATGGAGCGGCAGGCGCTGAAGAAAGGAAAAAGATCCGGCCAGCAAAGAGCGGCTGAAGAAACTGGAAAAAGAACTGGCCGAATTGAAGGAGAAATCGTCGTGCGCTCAAAGCGGAATGGCAGAAGGAAAAAGCGGTTATTGACGAGCAGCGCAAAGATGAAAGAAGAGCTCGATCGAGCTGCGGACCGAACTGGAGCGCGCGCAGCGCCGCGGCGAACTGGCGAAAGGCGAGCGAAATTCAATACGGACGAATTCCCGAGCTGGAAAGAAACTCGCGCGAAGTGACCGCACAAAGCGCAAGCGATCCCAGAAAGCGACTTGCTCCGCGAAGAAGTAACCGAAGAAGATATCGCGCAGGTTGTTTCGAGCTGGACGCACATTCCGGTCTCGCGTTTGCAGGAAGGCGAACGCGCGAAAGCTGGTGCAGACTCGAGGAGCATTTGCATCAACGCGTGGTCGGTCAGGACGCAGGCGATCAAAGCCGTGGCCAACGCCGTGCGCCGTGCCCGCGCTGGTTTGCAGGACCCGAATCGGCCGATCGGTTCTTTTATTTTCCTCGGCCCGACCAGGCGTCGGCAAAACCGAACTCTCGCGCGCGCTCGCCGAATTTTTGTTCGACGACGAGAACGCCATGATCCGGATCGACATGAGCGAATACATGGAAAAGCACACCGTTGCGCGGTTGATCGGCGCGCCGCCAGGTTACGTCGGTTACGAAGAAGGCGGGCAACTTTCAGCGAAGCGGTCCGGCGCAAGCCGTATTCGGTCGTGCTCTTCGACGAAATCGAAAAGGCGCACCACGGACGTGTTTCAACGTGTTGCTGCAAGTGCTCGACGACGGACGCATCACGGACGGGCAGGGGAGAACGGTCGATTTCAAGAACACGGTCATCATCATGACTTCGAACATTGGCTCGCAGTACATCACCGAGGAAGAATCGAGCGAAGCATCGCAGACGGCTGGTGATGGACGCGTTGCGCGCAGCATTTCCGGCCGGAGTTTCTGAATCGAGTCGATGAGATCATCATCTTCGATCGGCTGAGCGAAGAGGACTTGAAGAAGATCGTCGAGATTCAGCTGGCACCGGTTAACGAAACGTTTGGCGCAGCAGAAACATTGGCTGGATTTGACCGACTCGGCCAAGACACTGATCGCGCGCGAAGGTTACGATCCGGTTTATGGCGCCCGTCCGCTTGAAACGTGCGATCCAGCGCGGTCTGCTTGACCCATTGAGCATGAACATTCTCGAAGGCAAAGTCAGGGAAGGACAGAGAATCGTGGCTGACGCGAAAAACAGCACAATCGAATTCAGCGTCCGATAAGTTCAGAGGAACGGCTGTCTCCCAGGCTGACCGACCATCGAACGGCGGCTGGAAGCGCCCTTGCTGAGTGCAGGTGACTTTTCAAGAACTCTGGACTGTCGCTCGGTTACAGGATTCAGTCGAGAACCGTTCCCCGATCAGATTGAACGAAATCGCTTCCTCTGTTATCTCATGGACATGATCAAAACGACTTTAGCGGTATTGGCAGCGGGACTATTGGCGACAGGCGTCCTTTGCCGGCGGGAAAGGTGTTGCAGCAAGGATACGCAAGCCTCGAACAGCGAGGCGAGTTGCGCTGAACCTGGCGAGTCTGAATCTGACGACCGACCAGAATGCGAAACTGACGGCATGGCAAAAGGGTGCATGAAGGACGGGTGCACCAAGAAGGTCGGGCCGCGTTCATGAAAGGCCAGGCCATCCTTTCTGCAGAATCAATACGCGCAGCTGAAATCTGAGTGCGACAGGACGATGACGAAAAAGAGCTGATTCTTTTTCGTGCAGGATCAGGCATTAAGGCCCCTTCCACATTGGTTTGAGAACGCGCCGGTTAATCACTGGCGCGTTCTTGTTGCTCAGTCGGCAGTTAGAAACAGCCGCTCCGCGGTTTCTCAGCCCGCGCATACGGTGTGGAGGGCAGGCTTCTTCCTGTTCTCCGAACGCGCTGGCTATTTCTCCGCGCGATTACAAGATCTTTTCGCAGCAGGTTCCGCTAGGCGCCAGCCGACCTTTGTGCAATTCGTCGCCGACTACTTGCGTTGACCAGTCGAGGTAACCGGTCCCGATCTCGCTGAGCTTCGCCTTTGGCGAAGACACGGCCGTCTTTCTTCACGATGGACGTGCTGGAGTTGGACGCGGGTGTGAGCGTCGCGCGCAATTGGCAAAATCTCGTTAGCCCATTGTTCGGCCCAGGGTTTTGGATCGCCGGACGTGCGCCAGTTCTTTGGCTCATTCGCAACGAACCCAGCGATCAATTTCTCTTTTGCCGGCCCGTAAACACTTTCACGCTGCTCCTTCGGAACTTCGTCCGGCGTTCCGATCGTTAAGTTGCGGACTGTGTCCAGATCCCAATAGGCGTGGAACGAATGATAGTAATGTCGCGCACGTTCCGCGGTGGGGTTGTGGACCAAACTTAAGGCGTTCCACGCCCTCATCGCCCAAACCGGTGCGCGCCGCGATCGGGATCAACCACTTTGCCTTCTTCGTTAAAATACTCCGCACCGACGTGGAGCGGTTGATGAATATCACCGACACGCAATGCACTAACAGAATGAGGCGCGATCGTTTTCGTGATCTTGCGCGGGTTATCCTCGGGAATTTCACCGCCGCAAAACTCCGATGCAGTAAGGGATGGTGTGCACCACATCCCAGTTGCCGCGCCCGTGCTAGCTGCCGTCGCCGTATTTCTCGGCGTTTAGCACCGGCACATCGGTGTAATGCATCCAGTGATGCGACGGCGTGGTATCGCTGGCATCCGGGCTGGGTGGATTCGCATTCCAAAAATCGTGGAGCTGTTGTTCGATCTTTGGATGATCGCGAAAATGAATTCCACGGGCATCATCTGGACCGCGCTTGTCCCAACTCTTGATGTCATCCGCAATCAGCGAAGGCGCGCTCCAGCGGAATGCCATCGAGAAGCGTTTTAATCTTTTCCGCCGGTGGCGTGCCAGCGAGTTTGCGATCAGCCATAGCGCCGACGATTTCGTGACCGAGCGGACCGTAGGCATCGGCGCGAAAAGCAACGGCGAGGAACCCGATAAAACAAACGTTCGCAGGGACATTTGCCGCACAGACTGGACAGGATTCATAGGATTAACAGGATTGGATTCAGAAGCAGTTTCTCTGTAATCCTGTAAAACCTGTCTTTCTTCTGAGTTAGCGCAGAGCAGTCACATCGACCTCAAACGCGTATTCCATCCAGGTGCCACGCGGTCGCGCACGCTGGCGTCCGACCGCGCCGCGTGGTTCGTCCTCACCCCAGTACAATCGATTTGCAGCGGATGGACGCCAGGGCCGGTATCACAAACGAGCCATTCGTCACTCTCCCGTTTCGTCGTTGACGGTTTCGGGACTTGATCCGAAGCCGCGTGTGCTGATGCAAAAACTTGTTGCGTGACGAAATCGCACAGGAATGACGCGGGATCAGCACTTCGCCACGACGTCCGACGGGTGCATCAGCAAATGCGTATCGGCTGTCGCCCGTCCACCGAATGTAGTTTTGGCCATCAATCGGTTCGTTAATCGGCCGAAGCCTTCTTTCTTTACCGCCAACAGAAAATCGCGCGGGTATTTGCGGCCGTGTAATCCTGCGGCAGTAATGGGTGTGGCATCAAACCCGCGCTCCTGGCCGTGAAAGCCGATTCATGGGGTGTAGTAAATCATACGGAAAAAATGCGCGAAGACGCGTCGTTGCACCTCTGCCATTTCTTCTGGATGAAACTGCCGTCTATGCCGCGCAGTTCGATAATCTTCTGATCGCGGAAAGCGCGCAGCTCCTCATCCGTCATTTGTCCATCGCCATCTCGGGATTTTCGGCAATGGCAAAGGGCGCCGCGCCGGCGCTTAAGGTCATAATCAAGAAGAGCCGCGACCACCGACCACCTGGCTACAATGTGCGTCGCTTACTTCGAATCGGACTAAGATTCGTGAATATGTCGAGCAGACCAATGCACGATTCCGTCATTCCGGAAAAAACTCGGAGACCGGTCCTCCGAGCAGGACTTCGATCGGCAGGCGCTTGTATTCGTATTCGTAGGGTGGCGACTTCCACTGAAAATGATTCGCGTAGATCCGGCGAATCCAGCGTCGCATGAGCTTCGACCCCGTCTCGAATGGACGAAAAGCGTCGCGGTCGGTCACGTGCAATTGTGCGCCACCGCAGAGTTGGCCGGAAAATTTGTGGAACATCGGTTGGAAAAACATCTCACGAAAATGTGTGCCCGGAGTTTGAGGCCGTTTAGTTCGCTGACAGAGTTTTCCGGGTCAATCCACGGCGCACCGAAAATTTCGAACGGCCGAGTCGTGCCGCGGCCCTCGGAGACGTTTGTGCCCTTCGAGCAGGCACATTCCGGGATAAACCGTAGCGGTAATGAGTGTCGGCATATTGGGCGAAGGCATTACCCAGCGGCAGACCAGTTTGATCGAACCACATCGCGCGCTCCCAATTTTTTCATCGGCAGAACGGTAAGCGCGCATTTGGAAAAAATTTCGTCGCGAAACTGCATCGCAAGTTCACCGATGGTTTTGCCGTGACGGACCGGAATTGGATGCATTCCGACAAATGAGCGGTAATCCGGGTTCGAGTTTTGGGCCTTCGACTGTCACGCCATTAATCGGGTTTGGCCGATCGAAAACGACAACGCGAATGTTCTCGCGCTCGCAGGCACGCATTGCCAGATACATCGTCAAACAAAAGTGTAGTAACGTGCGCCCACATCCTGCAGGTCGACGCGGCAACAGATCGAGATCATGCAACATCTCGCGTGTCGGTTCGCGGTGTTCGCCATGCAAGCTGTAAACCGGGATGCCGAGTCGCGGATGTTCATAACTCCGCCATTCAATCATGTTGTCCTGGGTTTCGCCGCGATAGCCGTGCTGCGGACCAAACAAGGCACGCAAGTGAAATAGCCTCCCGTTTTCCCGCTCGAAAATTCGCGCGGAATACTACAGCTTGGAAGTTAGCAGAGGCGGGATGGAGCAGGGCGCCCACGCGGATGCCCCGAGATTGCATCCGGCCAGAGTTCGAGAAGCTGATCGACAGGAAGAAGCACCGCCATTTTCTTTCCTGTAGCCGCGGTCGTCGGCCGCGGCAACGACCGGGCGATTGGGGTAAATCACGCCTGCTTGTTCCGATCAACAAAATCGTGCTCTCGCAAAATACGCGCGCCAAACGCTCGCCGCCCGCCAACGCAGCTACTGGCGACAATCCGGTGGTGTAGAGGCTTCGACCAAGGCTGGCTGCTGGTTGTGCCGTTCGCGCCTTTCACCACGGCGATATATTACCGTCGGCCAAACTAGCCAGAATGGCTGACTCGTAGTCGTTGCTTGGAGGCCGGTGGCTTCAATAGGCCGACTGCTGCGAGCTCTTCAATCATTATTGGAATGCGATCAACTGCCCGGACGCGATCATCGCTCTCGCAGTTTGTGGCGCTGGTCGGGACCCGGCTGCCGCGATCGCCGATCCGCTAATGCAACGCCGACAACTCAGCCGCTGCCCGTTTCGTTGGAACCGAACCTGAGTCAGCAGTCTCGCCAATAGAACGACCAGCGCCAAGCCTGTGCATATTTTGGCGAATAACTCGCCATGTTGCGCGTAAAACGTTAGCGATGGTTCGGTGGCAATGTTGATTTCGCCGATGAGAGTTTCCTTCTTCGAAGATGCTGCCTTGATCATCGCGCAAGACCTGGGTGACGCGACCAAATTCATTAACGAAACAGGTGACGCCCGTGTTGGCGGCGCGCACCATGGGTCGACGATTCTCTACGCATCGGAAAATAGCGTTCGCCAAATGCTGACGCGAACCGGCGGAGCGCAGAAACCAGCCGCGTCGTTGGTGACGTTAGCGAAAAAATCTGCTCCTCGCAGAACGAATTGCCGTGTCAGCTCACCGATGGTGTCTTCGAAACAAATTAGCGGCGCGACTTTGGCGTGGTGGTTGGAAAGTTGAAAGACGGTGAATTCTTTGCCGGCATCCGAAATCCTCCGGCACCTGGTCGCCGACAATTGCGGCAAGAGAGCGGGAAGGAATGGCGGAACGGGACATATTCGCCGAAGGGAACGAGGTGGACCTTACGATAAAGCTGGGGATCGCCTTCCGGCCGAAACAAAGCAGCGGCGTTGTAAACCTGATGTGGTTCTTCGTCGATTGCACCAAGGAGCAAGTCTACTTTGTTCGAGCTGGCGATCTGGCTGACGAAATCGAATGTTTCCCTGGTCCTCAAGGACGGGTTCGGGCATGGCGCTCTCCGGCCAAACCAAAGAGATCGATGCCCGATGCCGACGTGAGCGCTATTTTTGCTCAACCGAGAAAACTTATCGAAGATTGTTTGCTTATAACGGACATCGAATTTTCCGCGCGCGGCACGCCAGCCTGCACCAAAGCGACGTGCAACGGCCACGACGGCGCCCGCGTTTGCACGGCCGTCAGACCCCCAGGTGAATACCGCCACCAGTCAACGAGAGTCAGCGTTAAGTCAAAGTGCGGTCGCATCGCGCGAGTGCGCGTTTCTTCCCAAATCCGCCTCGCCGTGGCAGTCAGAATGACGTTGCAAAAATGCCACGAGGAACGTGACGCCGGCGACTCCGGTAAATTCCGCGATCTGAATTAGTGGCCACGTCCCGTGTAAAGGCGGTGCCAAGTCCGTTCCACCCGAAGCCGGTGATTACCCAGCCGCGCATCCATTCCAATGCGACCCACGCGGCCCCGAGCGACAAAGCGAGAAAAAGATTGTGACCCGAGCTAAGCCATGGCGAGCCGGCCGGTGTTTCGGGCCTAGCCCGCGCGAGCATTTCGCTCCGCTTATCGCGCGCGACGATTTTTGCGCGCCCCGGCCGCATCAGTCCGCAAAACCATGCCCAGGCGGCGAAATAAAGGGGCGAGATAAAATTGCAGGATGAACCAACCAAGTGCGGACACGGTCGTGAGCCGAAAAAGCAGCTTCCAGAAAAATGCCAGTCCAGCAACATAGCCGAGGAGGAAATCACGCAGCCACCGGCGCTTGGTATTCTCACCAGACAATAAAATCGTCGCGCACAAAGGCACAAAGGGCGATCCAGATGAGCCACGTTTGATTGAATGGCGGTAAAGCTGCCGCGCCCAGTAAACCACTGATGATCGCGCTGAGCCACGGCCAGAGCCGCAGCAATCGCTTGCTCGCTTCAACCGCCGGCGCCGCCGCCACGCTGTTTTGCGCCAGGCGCCGCCGGATCGGATCGAGCGCATCTTTCAGATCATGCACGTAAGATGGATTCACGCGAAATGAAGCGCGTTCTACATCCTCCAGCGTCCGAATACTTACCTTGGTGGAAAGGAGGTAGCCCATCGCCAGCATGCCCGCGAGCGTGTCGATAAACTCACCGGCCTCGACTTCTTCGATCTTATCGAGCAGAAATTTTCCTCCCAGGGCCGTGCCAGTAGAGACCGATCGCTTTCAGGATCGTTATCTCACCGCCGCTTAACTGAATTTCGTATCCCACGTCGCAATTCTTTGCCGCGAATTGTGCGGTGTCGAGTGAGTTATTTGGCAAGGCGCTGATTCGCGTCTTTTTGCAGCCAATTCCAAAGCGCCTCCAGCCGGGCGCCGATTTCGTCTTTCGCGTGTGCCAGTTCCTCGCGCGATAACTTTCTATTCTTCGGCAATCGTGCCCCAAAAAGGTAATACTTGATTTTTGGGTTCCGTCCCCGAGCCCCGAACCGCAATCCGGGTTTTGTCCGCCAACTCGAAGATCAACATCTTCTCTTTCGGAATCTCGTCGCCGTCGATGTCGCGAATGGTTTCCCTTTCAAAATTGCGAACGCGCGTGACCACACTATCCAGCATCTGGGACGGTGGATTTTCGTCGTAGGAGATGAGTAGCCGCTTGATCTTCTCCGCTCCATCCGCGCCTTTCGAAATAGAGCGAGTGGTTCTTTTCCTCGAAGTAACCGAAGTCGCAAAAAACTTCGTCGAGCAATTCGTCCAGCGTCAGCCCGCGCGCTTTGGCGTAAGCCGCAACCTCGCAAAACATGATTACTGCGGCATTCCCATCCTTGTCCCGCACGAAATCGGCGCCGCTGTAACCATAGCTCTCTTTCGCCCCCAAAAACGTAGAACGACGATCTTTGCAGACGCAGCCGGCGTGTTTCCTCTTCCGGTAGCTCACGGTAGTTTCGCGTTCCGTTAGCTCCTCATACTTCTTTAATTTTCACCGTTATATTTGAAGCCGGTCAATGTTTCCACGCAGCGCAATCCGAATTTCTCTGCGATCACTTTCTGCAGGTCTGCTCGTGACGAAGGTCTTGATGATGACGCCGCGATGTGCGTTCTCCTTGTTCAAAAATTCCGCGATCGAAAAACGTTTTCGCACGATGCCCACGCCAGCACCGAACCAATTTGATTTCACGCTCAGTAATTTCCATTTCGGCTCGACGGCTGTCCGCACCGCCACGCCGAGGCGATCACGCAATCCAGGTCGGTCGCGGCCACGATCGGCTTTTTCCTTTGCGCGAGGGCGATACCTGAATTTCAACGCACTCCGCATTTTCCGGATTTGGCGATTTCACCGTTGGAAAGCGGCCATCCATTTCGTCCTGCTCCGGAACGATGGAAAAGTTCACACCGAGCTTTTGCAACATCGGCTTAACGATGATGCTGCCGGTTCCATGAATCGGCGTGTAAACAATCTTGAAATCACGAGCTTTGGCGATTACTTCGCGATCCAGGATCAGGGTTTCGAGTCGTTCCATATAAGCGCGATCGACTTCCTCACCGACTGTGATGACTTGGCCGCGCTCGTCCATTCCGGATTTTTCGGATGAACCGGAAATCATCGCTTCGCTGTTCACTTCGGCGATGATCCCGCTGGCATGCGGTTCGACTACCTGCGCCATCGCTGAAGTAAACCTTGTAACCGTTGTCGTGTCGGCGGGTTGTGGCTGGCGGTGATGACAACGCCGGCGTCGGCCTTCAAATAGCGGACAGCAAAGGAAAGCTCCGGAGTCGAGCGCGGGCCATCAAAGACAACGGCGTCACATCCGTGAGTCGCGGCGGTTTCTCGCTGCAAGCTGGGCAAATTCCTTCGAGAAATGCCGAGATATCATGTGCGATGACAATTTTCGACCGGCCAGTGACGAGCCTTTTTGCTACGCCATTTCTGGACATAGCTAACCAATCCGCGGGTGGCGCGCGCGACATTGAAATAGTTCATCGCGTTGGTGCCAACACACGGAAATTCAGGGCGACCGAGTGCGTTTGGCGTCCCGACGCTCTGCTGCTGCGTCGCAACCTTTCCGATGGTGCGTCCGCGCAAGCCTCCGGTTCCAAAGGCGAGTGTTTTGTAGAAGCGATCGTTCAGTTCCTCCCACTCATTTGCGTCGATCAGTTCACCAAGGACGCGGCCGGCGAATTCACTCTCAGCACCAGCTAAAGTCTTGCGGATGTTTTCAGCAGCATCGGCGCGCAATTTTCCATCGGTGAGCGCACGATCAATTTGTTCGGCCAGAGTGGACATTTGTGTTCGCTATCATTTCGATGCGGAATGGCTTTGCAAGCGTGCGTTCCAGGACCTTGGTTGTCCGCTTGCGATAGGCAACGTAGTGCGCGCTCTCGCCAGTGCACAATTGCTTCGAAATCAGCTGATGCAACGGCCGCTACAGCATCGACAGAGAAAAGCAGGATCGAAAGGATGACGAGGGTGATTTCATAAATGGATCTTGCACTTTTTGATCCACGCAATTAGCCGGAGGCATCCGAAAAATGAAAAGTCCTTTTTCGCGTAACGGACAGAACACCCTTCCGGGCGTTCATCATAACCGATCGGGAAGAAATTCGATTGCTTGCGTAGAAGGTTCCGCGCTTAGTCGTGCTTCGCCCGCGATGAACATTCACGAGTATCAGGCCAAGGAATTACTGGAGAAATTCGGAGTGGCGACAACGCGTGGCAAGGTCGCCTCCTCGCCGGACCAAGCGGAACAGATCGCGCGCGAACTCGGCGACCGGCCGAAGTCGTGGTGAAAGCGCAGATTCACGCCGGCGGACGAGGCAAGGGCACGTTCACGAACGGATTCAAAGGCGGGGTGCACGTTCGCAAGACGCCGGACGGAAGCTGCGCGAAGTCGCGGCAAGATGCTCAGGCCAAACTCTGGTCACTCACCAGACCGGACCGGCTGGTCGCGTGGTCAATAAAGTGCTGGTGGCGGAAGTCGGCGCGAGATCGCGCGCGAGATTTATTTTGCAGTTCTCGCTCGATCGCGCCGACAGCGGCGCCACTGATTGTGGCGAGCACGGAAGGCGGTGTTGAAATCGAACGCGTCGCCGCGAAATCGCCCGAGAAAATTATTCGCGAACCAATCGATCCGCTTGGCAGGCTTGCAACCATTTCAGACGCGCAAACTGGCGAAGCAACTGGAGTTTGAATCGTCACAATTGAAAAGCGGCTTCGAAATTATTCGACGGACTCTATCGCACGTTCATTGGCCTCGATTGCTCGATGGTAGAGGTGAATCCGCTGGTCGTGACAGCAAAGGCGAGGTGCTGGCGCTCGATGCGAAGTTTAACTTCGACGACAACGCGCTTTATCGGCATCCGGAGATCGCGGCGCATGCGTGATATCGCCGAGGAAGATCCGCGCGAAGTCGAAGCCTCGAAGCACGGTCTCAATTACATCGGTCTCGACGGAAACATCGCCTGCCTCGTTAACGGCGCCGGTCTGGCCATGGCGACAATGGACATCATCAAGTTTATGGCGGCGAGCCGGCCAATTTCCTCGATGTCGGCGGCGGCGCCACGGAAGAGCAGGTGACCGAAGCGTTCAAGATTTTGATCGCCGACAAGAAGGTGAAGGCGATTCTGGTCAATATTTTTGGCGGGATCATGCAAGTGCGACGTCGATCGCGCAAGGAATCATCAACGCGGCGAAAAGTGTGCATCTTTCAGTGCCGTTGGTGGTGCGACTGGAAGGAACTAACGTCGAAGAAGGAAAAAAGCTGCTCCAGAAAAGCAGCGTGGCGCTGATTACCGCAGATGATCTGGCTGATGCAGCGGAGAAAGTTGTAACGGCAGCAGCAGAACTCGATCATGACGATGAAGATTAACGGACTCGCTTTCGTCGGCATCCCCGGTCACGGACATGAAACGGGCACGTGCATTTTATGAAGGCGTGCTCGGGCTGAAAGTTTCGGAAGAGATGATGGGCGGAAAGTGGGTGGAGTATTCGCTTGGCAATAACACGCTCGCCATTGCCAATGTCGGGCGGAATGGCTGCCTTCTGACCAGGGAACCGGCGCCGCGCTGGAAGTGGAGGACTTTGACGACGCGATAAAATGTTTGATAGATCGGAATGTGCCGTTTTCGACCGAGCCTTTTGAGACTCCGTGCTGCCGTATGGCGATCATCAAGGACCCAGACGGAAACCACATTGATCATTCACCAGTTGAAACCAGAAAACGAAAAACGAGCCCTGCCTATGATTAAAGAAGTAGCCTTCATCGCCATTGCCGTTTCCGATGCAGAACGCGCGCGGAAATTTTATCAGGAAACTCTCGAGCTGAAGCCCACATCGACTCAGATGGGCGGCGCATGGGTCGAATATGACATTGGTCCGACTACGATCTGGCGTCGGTTTGTCACCCTGGCCTGGCAGCCGTCACGCGATGGTACAGCTGTCGCGTTCGAGGTGGACGATATCGACGCCGACGATCTGAGAAATTGAAATCGCGCGGCGTGACCTTCGACTGACTTTCGAAAACCGAGACACCGGTTTGCTGGATGGCGCAGTTCCGCGATCCCGATGGTAACAAGCTGGTGGTTCACAAAAGAAAGCGCGAAATGATTGGAAGGGACCCTCACCTGGCGCTTCGCGTCCTCCTCTCCCACTGGGAGAGGATTGAAGGTGGGGGTTACGCGATGACTAAAGACAAGAATAGTTCTGAGGATAGCGCGCAACTTTTGGTCATTCGAGCTTCGTCATTAATTCGTCCTTCAGATTTCGTCATTCGCCTGCCGCGCCGTAGCCTGGCGAAGGCGGGTCATTCAGAGCATGTCTGTATTGGTCGATAAGAACACTCGCCTCGTGGTGCAGGGAATCACCGGCAGCGCCGGTGCCTTTCACACGCGCCAATGCATGGATACGGGACTAATGTGGTCGCCGGCGTGACGCCGGGAAAAGGCGGTCAAAAGTTCGACGACAAAGTTCCTGTGTTCGACACCGTCGCGGAAGCGCGACGCGAAACCGGCTGCAACGTCTCAATGATCTTCGTGCCGCCGGCGGGCGCGGCGCGATGCCATTCTCGAAGCCGCTGACGCCGGCGTCGAAGCTGGTTGTTGTGCATCACGGAAGGCATTCCGGTGATGGACATGATGCGGGTGAAAGCGCAGATGGCCGGAAAGGAATCGCGCCTGATCGGTCCAAATTGTCCGGGGATCATCACGCCCGGCGCATGCCAAGATCGGCATCATGCCGGGTTACATTCACAAGCCGGGCAATGTCGGCGTCATTTCGCGCTCGGGAACGTTAACCTACGAAGCAGTCTGGCAGCTAACGACGTCGCGGCTACGGGCAATCGACCTGCATCGGAATTGGCGGCGATCCGATCAACGGCATGTCGCATCTCGATGCCGTCAAGATTTTCAATGATGATCCCGAGACCGAGGCGATGATTCTGATCGGCGAAATCGGCGGCTCGGCCGAAGAAGAAGCGGCCGCATGGATCAAGGACAATTGCCAGAAACCGGTCGCGGCTTTCATCGCCGGCGTCGACCGCGCCACCCGGCCGACGAATGGGACACGCCGGCGCGATCGTCTCCGGTGGCAAGGGACGGCGGCCGGAAAAATCGAAGCGCTCAAGGCCGCCGGCATTGCCGTAGCCGAAACACCAGCAACGATGGCGGACACGCTCATTGCGCGAATGAAGCGCTGAGTTACTGTTCGCTGAAATGTCCGTGGCCGAATTGCCCAAGACTGGATCCGCCCAGCAGCCAAAGGCGGCGAATGTTGCCCGTGGCTTGGAGGGTATCGTCGCCAATACGACGCGATTGAGCGACGTCATCGGCGATAAGGGTCAGCTCATTTATTCCGGCTACGACATCAACGATCTCGCCGGCAAAGTCAGTTACAAGGAGGTCGTCTACCTGCTTGTGGAAAGGAAAGCTGCCGAACCGCCGCGAGCTCGACGAATTCACGCATGCGCTGCGGGCCGAGCGGCAGTTGCCGGATCCGGTGATCGATTTCATCAAGTCGGCCCCAAAGACTGCCGATCCCGATGGACGTGATGCGCACGGCCATTTCGATGCTGGGCCTTTACGATCCCGGACATCGACAAAGAAGCGACGCGGGAAATAAACGAGCGACGTGCGCGAAGTATCACCGCCAAAGATCGGCGTGATCGCCGCCTATTTTCATCGCGCCCGGCAGGGAAAATCTTTGCCGCCGGTGCGCGACGACCTGACTGAGGCGGAGCATTTCCTCTATTTAATATGTGGCGAACCGCAGCCCAAGGAAGCAGCCGACACGCTCGATGTCGCCTTCGTCCTGCACGCCGATCACGGGATGAACGCATCGACCTTTAGCGCCCGGGTAACAATTTCGACGCTGAGCGACTTTTATTCCGCCATCACTTCGGCGATCGGCACGCTGAAAGGGCCGTTGCACGGCGGCGCGAACGAAGGCGTCATTCAGATGCTGCAGGAGATTGGCGATGAGAAAAACGTCGATGCCTACATCGAGAAGCAGCTGGCGCAGAAAAAGAAGATCATGGGCATCGGCCATCGCGTTTACAAGACGCTCGACCCGCGCGCGCCACACTTGCGCGCGATGGCGGTAAAGCTGAGCGAAAAATTGGCGAACCGAAATGGATCCGGATGTCGGAGCGGATCGCGCAGTTGATGAAGGAAAGAAGAACCTGAACGCCAACGTCGATTTCTATTCTGCGACGGTCTATTACTCGTTAGGTATTCCGACGGATCTCTTCACGCCGATCTTCGCCATTGCCCGTTGCTCCGGCTGGTGCGCGCAGGTGCTCGAACAACTGGAAGACAATCGCCTCTACCGCCCGCTGAGCGAGTACGTGGGCGAGCCGGCTGGCAAAAAGGTTGTCCCGATCAACGAGCGCGAATAGACAAGAAGCGGCGCATTCGTAGTCGCCGACTTTGGCAAGTCGGCGGTCGGAGATTGCACCGTTTAACTAAGGACGCAAATCGGAAGATAGGCATCCTTGCCTGTCTCGGACCGGCGGGCATGCCGTGAGCTGGCGTGCGGAGTCGGTGCGACACGAGAACGATAGCCCGCGTAACTTCCACTCGCGCGACTGCATCGCTCCTGATCATCGCGACTGACCGTTGCACGTACCCCGCCGCACGGCAGCATTGCTGCCTTCAATCCATCGCCATGCGAATGCGTGACCGGCCACTGGGATGGTCAGAAAGATGAACTCCTCCAGCGGGCTCGGCTCCATCTTTACGATATTTCCCGAGTTTCAAGCGCGACCATGGCTGCGCGCGTCCGGCTCGCGGGCGGCATTCAATCCGGAAAATGCATCCGCCTCACGTTCGATCGTTGCGGATCTATCGTGTTCGCGATCGGCGTCAGCACGAAGGCGTAAGTCGCGAAGATCAACATCAGCAACGGGAATCCGGCCGGATCCGCGATTCCGCTCTACGCCCCAGCTCGGGCCACGTTTCTTAATGACGCGATTGAATATTGCCGCAGCCAGATCGAAACCCGACGAAGATGAAAATCGCGAGCGACATCGTGCATCTTGGCGCCGTGATTCAAGAACGTAATGGCCCATCTCGTGCGCCATCACTTCGAATTTCCGGCAGCGTGCATTGATTGAAAAAGATTGTCGTTAGAGCAATCCGCGTCGTTCCAGCTAATCCCGACACGTTGGCGCTGCACCCGCTTCGGTTTTGTCGCGATTGATCCACGACAAAAACTTGCTGTGACCGGGATTTCATTGGCGCGGGCCAGAGCCAGAATCGGATCGCGAATCTTTCGGATCGGTCAGCGGGGTGTACTTATTAAAGATCGGTTCGATCGAGAACCGGAGCCGCAATGTTCTAATACGTGACGTCAGGATGATTCCAATACGGTTCCCCAGATCCACCAGGTGCGTTCGGTCGCCTGAAAATGCGGTAGAGAATCGCGAGAAAGATGGCTGAGAACGACGACAGCAATCCCGAGAGCGCTTTGAGCGCACTCGCCAAACCATGCGCCAAAGGGTTTGGTTCGACATTCCATACTGATGTTCGCGCACGAAACCTTCGTAATAGTTCAGCGGCAAATTCAACGCCCACGCGTACGATCAGGGCGAAACCCGATTGCGTAAATGCCAGCTTGAACCGGCCTAAAGCTCGTTAGTGCTGGCGGCCAGATCGCGGAATGCGGCGCGGAAAGCCTGGTGGTTAGAGAGCAAGGTGCAATCGCGACGGTGAGCAGAAAATTCCATAGAATCGAGCCAATAACCGCCCTCGAAATATGCGTCCGAGCGCGCCTTCTCATCCGGCGGCATGGTGTCGCAAGCCAGGCGCGCGCGTTGCCGTCCCGGATCGGTGATGCCGGTGGGTATCGCCGCCGGCATCGGCGAAGGGGTTGCCGTTTCCTGCGCTGGCAAAGGCTGTTTGAGGAACAGGCGAGCGCACGATGAGAACGGCGAAGCGAACGAGTCATTCCCGATTCTTGCGCGATCGGACTCGGCCTGGAAAGTCTGTAGAACTCTCGCAAGAGCACAGCTTTTTCATCGACGATTGCTGTCGATTTACCTTTTCTTGGAGTTGTGAAGCCAGGTTTGGCCTATCTCTGACGCTTTTCGCGCGTCAGCGCGTTGCGCGCAAAATGTCGGATCCGGCACTCTGCGGACCGTATCCCAAAAACTACAAGGAAATTGTCTGGAACTGGACTGCAAGAAGTCATTGCTCGATGCCGACAGCGCGCGCAAAATCGAATGGCAAGGGCGATCCGAAGCCAGCCGATCTGGGTAAAAAACGGCGAAGCATCTTTACGGCTGGCTGGTCGAGTTTCGCGTCAACTCTCGTAATCGCTTTGGCCAGTACACCGGCAAACAATCCCACGGCGCGTTGATTCGCGATGATCGGGTGATTAAAGGAACCGGATTTCGGTTACGGAGAGTGATTCGTGCTGATGCCGGGCACCGAGGGTGCGTGCATGTCGGAATAATTCTCAACGGGCAAGATGCCGTTGGCCCCGACTAAATGGCTGTGCTAGAAAGCTTAGCAACGGCTAACAGAAGGCCGTCTCATAATGGCTTCTCACATTGACCGTTTCGGCGCTCTGTTCGCCGTGATGTTGAAGCCGGAACGCCCCGGCAGAGCGGGGCGACGCCAACCGCCGACATCTGAAACAATGACCAAATACTTCGTCAGCGTCAAAGCACGCTAACGAGCTGCCGAACCGCCCACGCCAGCGCATCCGGGCAGCCTGGGCAAACCCTGGTTTTCCTATTATCGTTATCGCCGTCATTCGCAGGCCGGCCTGTTCTTCCTCAGCAGCATGCGAGAGAGGATGCGCAAAGTCGGAGGGCGAACGTTTCGCTCATGACACGTGATCGAACGTTGCGCTTTCCAGCATGACGTGAAGTTGCTCCATGCCAGTGTCGCCCGGATCGCCAGTCGTGCCGGTATCCGCCGGCGATGGACGATCAGTTCATCTATCTTCCTGTACAAACTTGGAGATTGCCCGATCGCAACTACAATCTCGACCGGTCAGTTGGATTTTGATCGTTATTTCGCTGGTCACCGCACGGCACCTATCAGGCGATTCTCACGTATCCCGATCCAGCACGCTACCGTTTCGCTTCACTGTCGCCCGCCCGAGCGGTATCTGGCTGGTGACCGATTTCGGCGTTACCTACGAACGGCCGCCGCAATAAGGCTCGCCCGACATAGTCGAGCGCAGTCGAGGGTCGCAACGGTTGGTGCGTCAGCAACTCTATCCAATTGATCGACACACAATTGGGACCACGTCTCCAGCGTAGTCGCGACAGCTTGCAGTAACTCTTCGCGAGCGAGAAACTCGAGATTCGTGATCATTGCTTCGCGTTTCTCGACATTGGGTTCGTCGAGTTTGAAAACATGCACCACGCCGAGATGGACACCGACCCACCTTCAGTGCTGTCATCATTCAAAAGCGCAACGATACGATCGTCGAAAGTCGTCTCGATCCGAATCTCTTCATTCACTTCGCGTTCAACACCGGCCCGATAAGCCTCTTCGTCCCAGGCAAACAATGATTCGTCGCTATCGTTCATGTGCCCGCCGATGCCGATCGACTCCCTTTGCGACAGGCGTTGCTCGCCCGCCTTTTTCCGCGGACGTAATACAGCACGCGATCGCGGTGGGCGACGATGGCGTAGGGGTATGATTTGTTTGTGGGTGCGGATCGTGCTCGGCCGCGGCGCGCGGCAGAAGAAATTGTTCCCACGAGATAAAAGCGCGCCGAGATAACGCTGCGGCTCGAAGATTCAATCCCTGGAACGCGCCCAGCTCATCGAGCAAGGCTGCGTCTGACTACCAGAATGTTTTCGCTCGGCAAATTCACGCTTCCTGGCATGTCTTATAAAATGAAAACGTAAACCCAATCTGTGGTCCAAAGAGGTTCAGGCTGGGATTTGGATCAGTTCTGGCCGGCGTTGGAAAAGTGTTGGTAGAGGACACCGACCTGCCCGCTAAAGCGGTCGCTGAACTGATACGACAACGCCGTCAGCGCTCAGAACGTTGAAAGTGAAATCCTGTCCCTGGCCCGCCGAATCGCGTCCGGGCTGACTGTCGATCGACCCAGGCCGACGCCGCCGGAGAAATAGGGGACGAATCGGCTGCCCGGCCGGACAAAGTTGTAGCGCAATCCCAGGTTCATTCCGAAGTAATGGTTCTCGATCCCGCGAATGATCGGCTCGGCCAGGAAACTCGATAAACCTGATTGTAACCTCGAAAGAATCCCTCTGCGGTCGAGATAATCGCCCCAGCGACATCCGCGCGGTCAGAAAAGTCGCCGCTGATCTCGGTAATCGCGCAGGCGGGTTAAAAGCCCCAAACAGGTATGCGGTCTCAATGCGCGAAATCGAAACGAGGCGGTTCGTCCGATATTGCAGTGCTGGGGCTGGCGCCGCGATCAGTTTCCAGCGAACGCGAAGCGGCGCCACTCGCCAAGGCCCAAGCGATTATCATCCCCACCTGCGCATCTCATTGAGCCGGTCACGATAAAAAGGACGATGTGGTTTGCAATCGCTGCCCTGTCGCCGCGTCGCTGGCCGCGGGCATTTTACTACGACCCAGAAGAGATTGGCTGGCAAGGCTGAGCATCCGAAGGCGCGATGCCACTTCCCGCGGCAGTAAATCAAGCCGCGGCCGGCGATCCGCGGCTACAGGACAACCAGCCGCACAAGTCCTCGCGGCAGCGGACTCGACCAGTCGCGCTCGTTCGTCGATGCGCAATCGCGAAGCGTGCAAGGCGTGTCGCTCCAGCAACAATCTCCCGGCCAATTCGTCCGGTCCAGCCGGTATCGATGAATCGAAGATACAAGGTTTTCGTCCGGGCCGTAGATTTTGTCGCCGACAATCGGATGCCCGAGCGACGCGAGATGCGACGCGAATCTGGTGTGTCCGCCCGGTCGACGAGGTGCGCCTTCACCAACGAAAACGATTCGCCGTTTGGCGTGTTGTTTACGAAACCGCCTCATGACCAAGCAAATTCTAGTCACCGCTTCTGCACCACGCGGGATCGATCGTCTGCTTCAAATAGACTTTGGACTGTCCCGACCTCTGCCCTGCCGGCACAATCGGCGCGTCGACCGCTTTTGCTTTCCCAATCGGGCCAGCCCCACGACAATGGCGTGGCATCCTTGGTTACCGCGACGCGCGTTGCACAACAGCCCGAACTCACGCGCCGCAGCCGTCGTCTTTCGCAGCCAGGACAACGCCGCTCGTCTCCCGATCGAGCCGATTGACGATGGAATACTCTGCCCACCGGCTGGCGATCTCAAAGGCGAGCAAGTGGCGTAATTCTGCCCAAAGCGTCGCTGCGCCATCCGGCTTGGTGGGATGGATGAAGCAAGGCGGCGGCTTATCGACCACGATATACTCGTCCGTCTCGTCGATAATTTTGAAATCGCGTCGTCCGCATGGAGTTGCGAGCAATACGTAAC
>ERZ1370068.11144-contig-9785_pt1 | contig 48051 bp, 73 predicted proteins | sample MGYA00561227_ERZ1370068 | MGnify/ENA primary metagenome ERZ1370068 (study PRJEB38410, sample SAMEA6850437) | metagenome | study: Metagenomic assessment of the ecological functions of the soil: analysis of the soil microbiota associated with the... | reverse complement strand
ATGTACTTCGTTCCGGTTACGGTATTGCTCTACCTACGAGCCTCTTCCAATGTCATGACGCCAACCCGCCCGATCTTGCGGCGCACTTCCTTGCCGTGAAGCATGAATGAACTGCGCCAGGTCTTGGTGCCTTCTCGTTTACAGGCAGTGAAGCCCAGGGGTGAGCGATCATTGAACTCGACGGCTTGTCCTCGGGCTCCAGATCGTTCACTTCATCATCGGTAAGGATAGAGTGCGGAACCCTCCGGCCTGCCTTGCTCTGAGTTTTCCTCGCCATCCTCTCGAAAGCGGAGGTGCTTCAGTCTTACCTCTTCATGCCCCCCCTCCTTTCCTGGTGAAATCCTGGTGAACGCTTCCCCATATATAGGGCATATCAGTGGACTGCCCAACCCGTTGCAAACCTTCACCAAGATGTTCACACTAGTATGAAAATCCAGGAAGTGGTACTACCACACCTCCAACTCGTTGATTATCAACAGGCCAAATATTTTGCTTCTTTACAGGGTGAACCGGGGGCAGAATGAAGAGTATGATGCCTTCCTTTCTGGTTAAGGCAATGGAGTCAAGAACTCCGGGCGATCGCAAGCTCCTCATCGGGACGCGCGGGAGCCCGCTCGCTTTGTGGCAGGCGAACCAGTGCGCGCTCTGCTGATCGCTGCGCATGGCCTTGGTGAGGACGCCGTCGCGCTTGAGCCCGATCACCACCTCCGGCGACCGCATCCGCGACAAGCCGCTGCCGCGACTTCGGCGGCAAGGGGCTGTTCACCAGGAGATCGACGAGGCCCTGCTCGGTAAGAGGTGGTCGATATCGCCGTGCATTCCATGAAGGACCTGCCCACGGAGCTTCCGCCAGGCATTACCATCGCCGCCGGTGCTGCCGCGCGGCGACGGTGCGCGATGCCTTCATCAGCGCCAGGGGTGAGTTCGCTCGCCGCGTTGCCGCCTGGCGCGGTGGTGGGAAGCTCGTCGCTCCGCCGCCAGGCTCAGGTGAAGCGCCTGCGCCCTGACCTTCAGGCCATCGACTTCCGCGGCAATGTCGAGACGCGCCTTAAGAACTCGATCAAGGCATGGTGGATCTGCCACCCTGCTGCGCCCTTGCCGGGCTCGAGCGGCTCGGTCTCACCTGCGCATGTCACCTCGGTTCTGCCGACGGATGAGATGTTGCCGGCTGTGGCGCAAAGGCGCCATCGGCGTTTGCCTGGCCGCAGCGACGATGCGGAAACGCGTGACCTGTTGCAGGCGCTGAACGATGACCACACCGCCACCGCCGTCGCCTTGCGAGCGCGCGCGTTCCTTGGAGAGCTCGACGGGTCGTGCCGGACGCCGATCGCGGGTCTCGCCGAGATCGCTGATGGCGTCTTGCGCTTTCGCGGTCGTGCGTCAGTCCCGAAGGAACCAGAATGGCACGAGATCGAGAAGAGCGGCGCTCCTGAAGACGCCGTGAGCATCGGCGCAAGCTCAGGCCGCGAGGCTGCTCGCGCTTGCCGGTCCAGAATTTCCTCGCCACCCTCACGGCTCGCTGATGTGATGCGCGTCCTCGTCACGAGACCTGAACCCGACGCCACCCGCCAGGCCAAGCGCCTCGCCGCGCGCCGGTCACGAGCGAGTGCTCGCCCCGTTGCTCGCCATCGAGGTCGGCAACTAACGTGCCGCTCGAAGCTCGATGGCGCTCAGGCCCTGATCGTGACCAGCCGCAATGCCTTGCGCGCGCTTGCCTCTCACCGCGACCTCGCAGCCGTCGTCGGCTTCCGCTCTTCGCTGTCGGCGAAGCCACCGCGAAAGCCGCGATGCGGACGCCCGGCTTCACCACAGGTGACCAGCCGGTCCAGGAACGGGCGAAGGGTTGTCGCGCCTGATCGCCGGCACGCTCAAGCCAAATGCCGGGGGCGCTCGTGCCATCTTGCCGGCGAAACCGTCGCCTTCCGACTTGAAATCGGCGCTGCAAGCCGAAGGCTTCGCGCTGAGGCAACCTGTCCTCTATCGGGCTGGTTGCGGCGACGAGGCTGCCGAGAGCGTGCTGTGCCTTTGCTGAACGCTAGTAAGCTCGACGGCGTTATCCTGATGTCGCCAAGGACAGCATCGCCATTTTCTGCGGCTTTGGTGGTGCGGCACGGCGCGCTAACGCAAAGCTTCGCGACTTGATTGCTATTGCCTTTCGGCGGCGGTAGCACAGGCCGTGGAGCCGCTGAAGGCCAGGGCAATTGATGGCGGTGCGGCCATACGAGGATGATATCCTCGCGCTCCTCGACTCCGACGCGGCATCCTCGTAAGGATCGCGTCCCACGATTTGAACATCGACGGTAGGCGTAATGGCTGAGCCTTTTGGCGATCAACTGAACCCGGGTACCGGCAAGCGGCCGGCGCCGACCATCGAGGGCACCGCGACCGAAGTGTCCATCGATGCCGCGCCGGGCGAGACCGGTTCGCCCTGATCCTGCCGTAGAGGGCTGGAGACGTCCGATCCAGAAGGATCGGAGCCGAAGCACGGTCCCAAGAAGCCTCCGCCACGGACGAGCCCGACCGAGCTCAAGGGGTTCCTTCACTCATCTCGCTGCCGGGCTGCTCGGCGGCCTCATCGGTGTCGTGGCCTTGACGCTTTTCTGGAACAAGCTTCCGGCGCGGAACGCGGCGGCGCCGCGACCTCACGACGATCGACGGGCCGCTTGGCGAAGCTCGAATCGGCACCTCCGCCGGCAGGGGACACTGCGGCGCTTGGCGCGCTCGATGCCCGCGTCAAGACCCTGGAAGACCGCAAGGTCGAGACGCCGTCCCGATCTCTCCAGATCCTGACCTCTCGCGTGACACGCCTTGAGGAGTCGATCAATGCCTTGGCCGAGACGGCCAAGGAAGGCGGCTCAGTGCCGGACGCGGCCGCGCTCGACGCAAAGATCGGCGATCTCGAGCAGAGGCTGCAAGGCAAGATCGACAGCGCGCTTGCCGCCCAACAAGGCGAAAGCACGACGGACCTCAAAGATCTGCAGAAAGAGGTCGAGGCGCTCAAGGCGAAAGCTCCGGGGCGCTGGCCGAGGCACATCTCGCCGGCGACACGTCGGACCTCGCCCCCGCAGCTCCACCACGCTCGATCAGCGAATTGCCAAGCTCGAAGCGACCCTCCCTGAGCTTTCCACCGCCATCCGACCGCTCGTCGGCAAGCGCGCCAAATCCGGAGCCGCGGCGATCGCCTTTGCCAATTTGCGGAACGCGGTCGCCGCCGGGCGTCCCTACGCCGCTGAGCTTGCCGCGCTCAAATCTCTCATTCCCGATCTTGGCGATCTCAGCGCGCTCCCCTCTCACGCCGAAACCGGCATCCCGACCGTGGCCGCGCTCGCCGACGCCCTGACAAAACTCGCAGAGGCGAGCGCCGCTCCTCGCGCCGGCCCCAGCCCAGACCTCGATCCTCGACAGCATGATGGCGAGCGCAAAGTCGGCGATTTCCATCCGCCGCATCGGCGCCGACGCGACCGGGGACGAGCCTGCCGCCGTGCTGGCAAGAGCCGAAGCAGCGCTGAACCAAGGCGATCTTGCCGCCGCCATCAAGGAGGTCGAGTCGCTGCCTGCGCAAGCGCGCGATCCGTTTGCCGGCTGGCTCGACGATGCACGGGCCCGGGCCTCCGCCAACGACACAGTTTGAGCAAGCTCGAAAGCACGGTGCTCGTCTCCCTCGGCGGTGGCGCGGCCCCTGAAGCAAAGCCTTGAACCGATGATCCGCGTCCTCGTCTTCGTCATTGGCGTCATCGCCGCGGCCTTGTCGCTCGCTTGGCTCGCCGACCGGCCTGGCGCCATCACCATCGAGTGGCTCGGCTACGAGATCAAAACCAGCGCCTTCGTCGGGGCGCTTGCTCTTGCCGCTCTTGTGACCGTGCTGATCCTTGCCTGGGCGCTGCTGCGCTATCTCTTCTCCCGGCCTGCCGCCATCGCCGCCTATCGGCAGGAGCGCCGCCGCCGCCAGGGCTTCGACGCGCTGACCCGCGGGCTTCTCGCCATCGGCGTCGGCGACCGGGCGCAGGCGCAACGCTATGCCGGTGTGGCGCGCGCAATCTTCCCAACGAGCCGCTCACCGCGTTGCTCAAGGCGCAAAGCAGCCCAGCTCAAGGGCGACCGCGCACTCGGCGCGGCGCGCGCCTCGAGGCGATGCTCGACCGCCCTGAGACCGAGCTCTTGGGACTGCGCGGACTGTTCCTCGAGGCCAAGCGCGGCAACGACAACGGCGCCGCTCGCGCCCCTTGCCGAGCAGGCGGTGCGCACCGATCCGCACGCCGGCTGGAGCGTGAACGCGCTGTTCGACATGCAGGCGCGCGAGGGCGATTGGGGAAGGCGCTCTCGCCACGCTCGCCGTGGCGCGCAAGCATGGCAATGTCGAGACCCGACGTGGCGCTCAGGCGCCGCGCCGTGCTGCTCACCGCCGAAGCGCGCGATCTTGAAACCTCGCAGCCTGACAAGGCGCTGGCGCTTGCCACCGAAGCGTTGCGGCTTGCGCCCTCGCTGATACCGGCGGCGGAGATCGCCGGACGGCTGCTTGCACTCCAAGGGCGAGAGCCGGCAAGCAAGCCGCCTCGTCGTCCGCGCACCTGGAAGCTCGCGCCGCATCCGGACCTTGCCACCGTCTACGCCTTCGCCAAGCCTGGCGAGTCGCCGCGCGAGCGCCTGAGGCGGGTCGAGCATCTTGCAAGCCTCACGCCTGGCGACATCGAAGGACCGATCGCCATCGCCGTTGCCGCCATCGAAGCCCGCGATTGGCAGCGGGCTGAGGACGCGATCTCGCCTTATCTGCACGACCGGCCGCCGGCCCGCGTCTTGCGCCTTTGATGGCGCGCATCGAGGCCGGCGAAGGCAACAAGGGGCGCGAGCGCGAATGGCTTGCCCGCGCCGTGCGCGGCCCCGCGACCGGGCGTGGATCGCCGACGGCTATATTTCCGACCGCTGGCTTCCGGTCTCTCCGGTCACCGGCGCCGTCGACGTGCCTTCGAAATGGAAGGCGCCGGTCGGCACGCCATCGGGCGCGACGACGCGACCTTGCTGATCGAGGAAAGCCACGAGCCGCCGGAGCCTCCGCCCACGTTGAAGGTCGCCGCCCCCATGAAGGAGACGGCCGCGCCGAAAAGCCTGAGCTCGTATCGCCCCGGACGCCAGCGTCCGGCGATGGCGCGCCGCCGCCGAGGCCGGTGGAGTCGGCGCAAACGCGCCCGGCCGTCCCTCCGGTCACACCGGTCCCGCCCGCCTCGCGCTCGCGAGCCGCCGCTAAGCGCGGCCAAAGCCGGAGTTCTACGTGGCGCCGCCCCATCCCCGACGATCCGGAGTGGCGCCCGCCGATCCGGACGAGAGCCCTGCCTCGCTCGAGCGCCTGCGCGCGGCGCAAATCCGCTAAATTCGCGCGGCGACAGCGCCGGAGCCCAACTCTGCCATGGCCGGACATTGGCATTAAGCTACCGGGCGCGCAACCATCTTGCCTTAAGCCCGCTTCCTCGCGCATGCCGCAATAGCTCAGCTGGTAGAGCACATCATTCGTAATGATGGGGTCGGGGGTCTGAATCCCTCTTGCGGCACCAAGCCTTTTCAGCCGTTCGGTCTTAGGGGGACTACAGCCCGGGGTCCATTTTTGGTCCGGTCGCGCGACCCCAGCTGGCGCGTCCTTCCCCGCCACGCCCCTCCAGCGCGGCAATGGCATTCTGAGCGTCGCCCGAATGCGCTCGATGGCGGTGGCGTCGACGGCCCTGGGATCGAGGTAGAAGTCGAGGCCGGTCATGTGTTCGCTGAAGATCTCGATCTTCCGCCCCGCTTCGTCCAGCACGCCCTCCACGACATAGGGAACCACCATGCGGCCAATGCCCTTCACCGAGATCTCCGGCAACGCGCGCGCCGCCACGATGTCGCGCACGAGAACGTAGGTGTCGTAGCTGATGACGATATGTCCAGGCTCAGCGATCGATTGGAGACGCGCCGCGAGATTAACCTCGGCACCGATGGCGGTGTAGTCCATGCGATGCATGCTGCCGAAATTGCCGACGTTGCAGAAGCCGGTGTTGACGCCCATGCGCACGCGGAACGGCTGTTCCGTGCCCGCGCTACGCCATTTGACATTGAGCTCGGCCAGCCGGCGCTGCATCTCCGTCGCCATATTGAGGCAGGCCCTCGCGTCCTCCACGGTGCCCTTGGTCTCGGGGTCGCCGAAGAAGATCACCAGGGCGTCACCGATGAATTTATCGACGGTGCCGCCATGCTTGAGGGCGATCGCCGACATCTCCGTGAAATACTCGTTGAGGAGGAGCGTGATCTCCTCTGGCTGCAGGTGCTCTGTGGTGGCGGTGAAATCCTTGATATCGGAGAAGAAGATGGTGAGCTCCTTGCGCTCGGTGTGAATGGTGACGTCCTTCTGACCGCTGAAAATGCTCTTGTAGATCTGCGGCGCGAGATAGTGCGAGATCTTCGAGGAAATCCTGGCGAGAAAGTCATTGGAGGCCTCGAGCTCCCGGTTCATGTCCGCCAGGCGTCGATTGAGCTGCAGCCTCCTTCTCCTGCAGCAGCGTCATGTCATAGGCCTTCTGCTGCAGGCGGCGGGTCGCGTCGCGCTGCTCGGTGACGTCGAACAGCACGACCCACACGGTGTCGCCATCCTGATGAAGATGAAGGTCGGCGGCGCGGCCGCAGTCGAGCTCGACCGAGGGAACGAAATAGGGCGACTCCATCGAGCGGCAGAAGCCCTTCGAGGAAGAAGGCCTGCTCGACCGCCGGCTCACCGAGGCGCATGGCCGCGAGCCCATAATTGTCGAGATGCCCGCCGGCGCCGATCAGAGTGAGCGCGGCATCGACTCTGCAGATAGGCGACAGCCCGCTCGTCATAGGTCAGCTCTCGCAGCCGCTCGGCCAGGCTCGCGGGCAGGCCTTCCATGATTCAGCTCGAGGCGCGGATCGCGCGAGGTCCTTGAAGGCATCTTCCACGCCTTCGCCGGTTCGCGCGCTGCTTGGCTGCACCCACCAGCCGTTCTGCCGCAGACTCCTCCACCTCGGCATCGCCGATCGCCCACTGCTCCTTGAGGTCGCTCTTGTTCAGCAGCAGCACGAACGGCAGCGGGACCGTACTCGGCCTCGACGCGCTGGCGCAGCGAAAGCGCGACGTCGAGGGTCGAGGGCCGCGTCCCGTCGGCGACCAGCACGTATCCGGCGGCGCCGCGCATGATTGGTCATGCGGAACGTGTTGATGTCGTCCTCGCCAGCGAGGTCCCAAAGGATGAGGTTCACGATCCGATCGGAGAGGTCCACGGTCTTCTTGTCGATCTTGACGCCCACCGTGGTGAGGTAGGTTTCGGAGAATATGCTCTGGACGTAGCGCTTCACCAGGCTGGTCTTGCCCACCGAGAAGCCGCCGAGCATGCAGATCTTCTTCTGCAGCACCGGCGTCATGGCTGTTCCTCGACGCCGACCGAGAAGGAAACCCGGCGGTTGGCGGAGCGGGCGGCCGCGCGGCGCGGACGTGTCGTCGGCAAGCGGCTCGAGCGGCCCGCGCCGCGCACTGCAAGCAGATCCGGATCGACGCCGCGCTTCTTCAAGAGCGCGCGTACCGCCTCGGCGCGTGCCAGGCTCAGCGACAGGTTGGAGGTGCCCTGGCCTTGGCTGTCGGAATGCCCGGTCAGCGTCACCCTGGTGACGACGTGCAGGTCGGAAGACAACGTCGCGAGTTCATTCAGCTCGGCCGCGAGCTCATCGAGGACTGCGTCCTGCCCTGCTGCCGGCAGCGACTCGCCGCTGTCAAAACGGATGCTGCGCGCCTGGATGGCATCGCGCAATTTGCCGAGCGCTCCCTCGCTGATATCGCGCATGGCCGACAGGTCGAAGACAGGCGCCCCTGCCGGCAGCGAGCTGGCCGACCGCGCGAGCGCGCGCGATCCACGGTGACGAGGCCGACCCTTGCGCCACGATGCGGTCGCCATCGACTGCGAAGCGTCACGCCGGGCGGCGGGTTGAGTGAAGCCTGCAGCCGCTTGAGCACGAATTGCGGGTCGAGCGCCTCATAGGGCTCGAAATGCGCCTCGACCCGCGCCGGATCGATCCCCGCCTCGCTCAGGAGTGCGAGCGGGTCGATGGCGAGCGGATCGCGCAAGCCTGACAGGAGGAACTTGTCGTCGCGCGCTTCCGACCGGGTGATCACGATGCCGGGCTCGGCGCGCAGCCGCGCCACATAGGCCTGCCATTGCCGTTCGTCCACCTGCCGGCGCTGCTCGTCCGCCTCATCGTCATTGCGTACCCCGGCAAGGTCGAAGCCGGGTGCGCCGGCGGGCAGCATCTGTGCAACAGCGATGCGCGCGCGTCGAGCCACGGCCGCGGCGCCGAACCTCGCGCCACGATGCGGTTGCCTGCGATCGCGAGCGTCACGCTCGGCGGCGGATCGAGCGATACTTTAAGCCGCTTCAGCACCGATTGCGGGTCGAGCCCCTGATAGGGCTCGAAATGCGCCTCGACCTCTGCGCCGGATCGATCCCCGCCTCGCCAAGGCAGCTTGAGCGGGTCGACGGCGAGCGGATCGCGCAACCCTGACAGGAGGAACTTGCCGTCGCGCGCTTCCGACCGGGTGATCACGATGCCAGGCTCGGCCCGCAGCCGTGCCACATAGGCCCGCCATTGCCGCTCGTCCGCCTCATCTTCGTTGCGTACCCCGGCGAGGTCGAAGCCGGGCGCCCCGGCTGGCAGCATCTGCGCAACAGCGTGCGCGCGCTCGAGCCACGGCCGCGGCGCCGAACCTTGCGCTACGATGCGGTTGCCTTCGATCGCCAGCGTCACGCTCGGCGGCGGATCGAGCGTCGCGTCGAGCCGTTTCAGCACCGATTGCGGATCAAGCCCCTGATAGGGGACCCAGCTCTCGACAACCCAGGCGGGATTCACCCCCGCCTCGCGCAGTATCGCCTGCGGGTCGACGGCTAGCGGATCGCGCAAGCCTGATACCACGAACTTGCCGTCACGCTTTGCCCGCTTCGGTGATCACGATTCCGGGCTGCGCCCGTAGCCGCTCCAGATAGCCCTCCCAAAGCTGTTGGTTGTGCCACCACCACGCGGCCCATGTCCCCGCGATGATCAGCAGGAGCAGCAGCGAGCCCAGAATGACCAGACGCGCCAGCCCGGTGCACGGTGGCGGCGCATGCTCGCCAAGCGCCACCAGGTCGCGCAGCCGCGCCTCGACATCGCCGAGGCCGGCGCTGTCGCCGTCGAAGCTCTCGAGCGCATGATGTCGCTCGGCGTGAATGCGCGACAGGGTGTTGCGCATCGTATCGTGCAGCCCCTCCGGCGGATCGCCGCGGATCACCGCGACCAGCGCGGCGAACGGTCCCGGCTCGGACCATAGGCGCAGCTCCCCCAGCCGCACCGAGTCGAGCCCCTGGTGCTCGGCGCCGCTGAAGGAATCGCGGACAAAATCCTGGATTGCGACCAGCATCGAAGAGACGAGCTGCGGGTCTTGGCTCACCGCATTCTCGGCCGCCACATGGGCGATCAACAACCCGGTATGACGGTGGACCAGAAACACGTGTTCGACCTGGTAGACCAGCGTGTGCTTGAGCACGACCTCGGCGAAGGACGTCCAGTACGCCAGGCTTCCCAGCGCCATTGGAGCCCCCGCCAGGTGAGGCTGTATTTCAGGGTCTCGATTGAGCCGCTGGAACGTCTCGTCAATGGTCTCGCCGATCGATTTGCGGATCGCCGGCACGATCGTCGGATAAAGGATGTTGACCAGCGTTGTGGGATCGCTGCGGATCGAGCTCTCCGCCGCCTTCTCCATGACGGGCGCCAACACATGCCCCATCCGCGTCATCGCTCGTCGCCTGGGCGATCGCGGTCGGCAAGATGCGCCCGATCGCAGCGGCGCAAGCGCTCGGGATCGTCGACCACGCCGGTGAGCCGCGACAACGTCTCAATCTCGCGGCCGACCAGCAAGGTCCGCAGCTGCTCGAGCTGCAGATCGCGCGGGTGCACGCCGTTTGCTCCGCGCGCAGCTCCGGCTTCAGGCTCTGCGCGATTTCGACGAGCAGACCTGCCAGCGCCTTCCGATCGATGGCGTCATCGCCCGAGGGCGAGCGAAGCAGCCCCTCGAGAATATCGGGGAGGTGCTCACCTCACGGCGCTAGCTGGCCGCCCGGCCACGCGATGGTTCGATCCCGCCCTTGCCGGCGCTCGCCGCGTCCTGGTTCAGGCACTTGGCGACCTCGACGAACAGCCCGGCCAGCAGGTTGCGATCGGTCTTGACGTTGCTGAGCTCGGCGAACATTTTCTCGATTGCGTGCTGAAGATCCTCGTTCTTGCGCTTGATCTCCTCGCGCAACGACTGCGCTTCCTGGGTCAGGCGGTCGGCCATGTCGCGCTCGAGCTGGCTCAATTGGTCCGACGTCGCGCGAAGCCGTTTTTCCAGCGCCTGATTATGCTCGCGCAGCGTCCGCTCGATCTCCTTGTCGGTATCGGCGCGCAAGTCCTTCTCTTCGCGGAGCTGGCTCGCGAGCGACTCCACCTGCTTCTTCGCGTTCGATCTCGAAGGCGCTCAGATTGCGCGCCGTCTCGGACTCAATGTCCTTGAAGCGCTGGAGAAACCGCTCCTCCAGCTTGGAGAAGCGGCGATCGTAGTCTTGCATCTGGTTGCCAAACAGTAGATCGCGGATCTTGTCCACGCCCACGACTTCGGCGCCAGGAAGCGGACCGTTGCCCAGTTGCGCTGCGGCTTCGGGGTCGACCAACTCGGCTTCGGATTTCGATGATTTCCCCGCCACGGTACCTCCACGATTTTTGCGACGAAAGTAGTTTGGAGTTATGACACCGTCTGTTACGTACTTGCAAGCCTTCGGAAATTCGGTACGCGGTTGTGTCCGATTTCTGCCCGAATCTCAATCGCCTCAGCCGCCGTCGCACAACGCTGACGCCGACCGGGAACAGGTTGTCGGGTTCGAGAGGTGTCAAAACCAAGGCGAAACGCTCAGGAGGGCCGCTCGCCAAGTCAGATGATCCCCTCATTCGTAATGATGGGGTCGGGGGTTCGAATCCCGCTTGCGGCACCATTACTCTATTTTCAGCTGGGCGACTTTCAGCGCGAAAGGGATCGACCACGCGACACCCGCCACAGTCACGCTGGCAGCAAAAGGTATTCGAGGATGTGTTGGAAGGAGAGGCGCTACTGTGGAGCGCCATATGGGGCCCGAACGTCGACGACAACTTGAACACGCCGTGGATGTGGTGCGCCCATATCTGTAGCTACGCGACCAAGTGGATGAAAAACCCACATCACTGGACGCGAGAAGACACCGAGGAATCTTATGACAGGATGATCCAGACCAGCGCCATCGCGGCGGCTGCCGCAGAGAGCATCCTTCGTCAGAGAGAATACCCACGGCAAGACCTTTTACGGAATCCGACGCTCGACCCGAGCAGTGAGGCGCTGAGCGCCCTCGTTGGCGCGAGCTGTCAGCGCCGTCGCGCGCCCGCACACACCGACCAGCTCCCGCACCCCCACACTTCACTTTGCGATCAGCGCAAGCAGCCACGGCAGTGGGCGCCGCGGACAATCGCCCATTTTCCAATCTCGTGAAGCATCACGGTTTGCAAGGTCGCTTGCCTCGCCGCCCATCTGCTGCAAGGGTTGGATACTCGCGTGACGAGCTCGGCATAGGTGCCGGTGAAGCCGACAAGCGCCTGAACTGAGCGAGAACGCCGACAACGCACTCCAGGTGACGAGAAACCAACCACCAGAGCTGTGAAGATGATGTCCCGCGCCTGCAGCGGCGCCTCTGGGAACTCGCAGGTCGGCTATCTCAACGCCAAGGACAGATGGCGCCATGCCGAGGGCAATCTTGGCGGCGTAGGCGCACGCCACGGTAGAGGGCGACCCGCACGCCGCTGCGGAAAATCCGAAGATGAAGCTCTCTAGGAGGCGGTCAGGCTCTGGCGCGGCGTCGGATGCGCTGGACGACGCGGGCCGGCAAGCCGGCTATGCTGCCTTGAGGCGGTGCGCCGATGAAGCCTGCGGTCGTCTCAAACCAAAGAATGTCGTTGTTGGTGTCGTCTGTATCGTCATTCTTACTATTCATTCTGCATAGCTTTCTCTTTCGTTGGTTGATCCTCACTTCGTATATGGGAACAAAGGCATCGATTGTGCGAGCGAACACGAATCGCCTCAACTTGCTGCCCGTCGAGTTCGACCAGGCCATGGTCGACGGCTCGGCTCGCTGCCCCGAGGCAATGCGCGCCTGGGTGACGAACGGAGAGGAGACGGTGGAAACCGAATGGTGGAACGACCGCGGTCATCTACCAGATCTATCCGCGCCTGTTTCAGGACCTGAACGGCGACGGCGTTGGCGATCCTCAACGGACATTCGCCGGCGCCTTGCCTATCTTTGCGCACCCGGCGTTGACGCCATCTGGGTGAGCCCGTTCTACCCATCGCCGATGGCCGATTTCGGCTATGACGTCGCCGATTACCGCGACGTCGATCCCGCTCTTCGGCACGCTTTGCCGATTGCCAGCGCCTGATCGCAGAGGCTCACGCGCCTCGGTCTCAAAGTCATCCTCGATTTCGTGCCCAACCACACATCAGACCAGCATCCGTGGTTCATCGAGAGCCGACCGAGCTGGCGAAGCCCGAAGCGCGACTGGTACATCTGAGCGCGACAACGGCCGGGAGGCGGACCGCCCAACAATTGGGTGAGCTATACTTTGGCGGCAGCGCCTGGAATGGGACGAGGCCTCAGGCCAGTACTACTACCACGCCGTACCTCGCGAGCAGCCGTGATCTCAACTGGCGCAATCCCGACGTCTGCGCGCGATGTATGACGTGCTGCGCTTCTGGCTTGAGCTCGGCGTCGACGGCTTTCGCGTCGACGTGATCTGGCACCTGATGAAGGACGCGCGAGTTCAGGACAACCCGCCGAACCTCGACTATCGCCAAGGGCAGCCTGAGATCGACCGCTGGCTACCGATTCATTCCGCCGACCAGTCCGAAGGTCCACGAGGTCATCGAAGAGATGCGGGCGGTGGTCGACGCTACTATCCGCACCGCGTCTTGATCGGCGAAATTCTATCTGCCGCTCGATCGGGCTGGATGGCAATATTACGGCTGCGATCTCAAAGGCGCGCATCTCCCTCACTTCCAGCTGCTGCTAAGCGCCGTGGAAGGCTGATGCCATTGCCCGGCTCGTCGAAGAATACGAGGCGGCCCTTTGCCCTGATGGCGCCTGGCCCAACTGGGTGCTCGGCAACCACGACAGGTACCGCGCATTGCGACGAGGGTTGGGCCCGGAGCAGGCGAAGGTCGCTGCTGTCCTGCTGCTGACGCTCCGCGGCACGCCGACCCTAGTATTACGGCGATGAGATCGGCATGGCCGATGGTGCCGATTCCGCCGGACCAGATCCAGGATCCTTGGCGCTTCGGAGCCCGGCATCGGTGCCGGCCGCGATCCGGTTCGAACGCCGATGCAATGGGATCGTTCGCCCCATGCCGGCTTCTCCACGACGCGGCCTTGGCTGCCTTTGGCGGACAATTGGCCGAGCAGAACGTTGCGAGCCTCGACCTCCAGCCTTTCTCGATTCTCAGTCTCTACCAGCGGCTCCTGGCGCTCCGCCGAAAGTATACGCGGCTTGCGCATTGGCCGATACGAAACCCTGACCTGCCGCGACGATGTCTCGGCTTTGCCCGAAGCGTCGGGCAGGGAGAGACTCATCGTGCTGCTCAATTTCAGTCACGAATGGCGAACGGTCTCATTGGGAGTGAGCGTGCAACAGTTCTGCTCTCGACAGTGCGTGACCGGTCAGGCGAGAGAGACAGCCTCCGAACTCACCCTCGATCCCAACGAAGCCGTGATCTGCTGAATCCGAGGAACACCGCCAGATCTAAGCCTCAGGCACCGGCACATCGAAGGTGTTCAGCGTGATCGACACGAGAGCGTAGAGCCCGACGAGGTAGGACAATCCGGCTGCGCCAGTGCTGGCCGAAAGCCTCGACCGCCGTCCGGTAGGTCAGCTCAGGCAGCACGCCGCCGGCTCATCAGCGCGCTCGCGAAATCATAGGCGATCGCCTCCTCCCGCGTCAGATCGACGGGGCGCTGTCCGGCAACGATGGTCGAAAGCTTCTCGTCCGACAGGCCGCGCTGCTCGCCGACGAGCACATGGGCGTAAAGCTCGTAAGCCGATTTGAAATGCGCGCCGGTGACGAGGATGGCGACTTCCCGCACGGGCTTCGGCAGCGAAGGCTTGTCGGCCAGCGCCCTGACCAGGTCCCAGCTCTGCCTTTGCCGAAGGAAGGCTTCGTGCAGCCAGGGGTTCCATGGCCCGAGCAAGGTGCCGTCGTCGCGCATGGCGACGAATCCCTTGAAGCTCTTGGCGATGCCCTCGCGCATGTCGTCGTAGAGGGTGCGTTGTTCCGGGGTGAGATCAGCTGGCGGGAATCAGGCAAACGCATGGCGGCTCCTCAAATTTTCTGGGACGGACCGATCTTACGCCGCGGCGCTCCTGCAGCAATCCATGAGCTAGACGCGCGCAGGGCGAGCCCAGGGTGGTCACGCGCTCAGCTCTTGATGCGCGACATCGTGGGGTCGTAGAGCGGATCGAGGAACACTTCGCGCAGGCACGCGCGTGGTGGCGACCTCGAGCTCGTAGCGGCCTGAGAGCACCGCTCATCGCGATCGACGCCGTTCTCAGGGTCGCGGACGTAGCCGTAGCCGATCGAGCGGCCGACCGTGTAGCCGTAGCCGCCGCTCGTGCAGCCAGCCGACGCGCTTGCCGTCGCGGTAGATGGTCTCGCGCCCGAGCAGCACGACCGAGGGGTCGGCGGTGAACCCGGCGAGCAGGCGCGGCAGCTTCCTTGCGGCCTGAGCCTCGAGCGCCTCGCGCCCCTGAAACGGTCTGTTCGATTTCAGCTTCACCGCCCAGCCGAGGCCCGCGACCAGCGGCGAGTGGTCCGGCCCGATATCGGCGCCCCAGGCGCGATAGCCCTTCTCCAGGCGCAGCGACTCGATGGCGCGATAGCCTGCGCTGGCGATGCCGTGCGGCTCGCCGGCCGCCATCAGCGCGTCGTAGACGGTCGCGCGCAAACTCGACCGGGAATGTGAAGCTCCCAGCCGAGCTCGCCGACATAGGTGACGCGGAGCGCAAGCACAGGCGCCCCGGCCATGGCGCATCCGCCTCACCCTGCCGAACGGGAAGCCGGCATTCGACATGTCGTCGCTCGGTCAGACGCCTGCAGGCACTTCGCGCGACCGGGGTCCCATGACCGACAGCACGGCATTCGACGAGGTGACATCGATCAGGCGGGCATCGAGCCCATCGGGGATCGCGCGCGAGATCCAGTCGAAGTCGTGCGTGGCAAAGCCGGTGCCGGTGACGATGTAATATTCGGTCGGCGACAGCCTGCCGACGGTCAGGTCGCATTCGATGCCGCCGCGATCGTTCAGCATCTGGGTGTAGACGAGGTGCCCAGGCGGCTTGGCGACGTCGTTCGCAGCAGATCCAGGACAGCGCTGCCTCGGCGTCGCGTGCCGGCCAGCATGAACTTGGCGAACGAGGTCTGGTCGAACATTGCGACGCGCTCGCGGCGCTGCGGTGTGCTCGCGGCCGACGGCGTCGAACCAGTTCTGCCGTCCGTAGCTGTAGCGGTCCTCGGCCTTCTCCCCGCGCCAGCATCGGCAAACCAGTTCGGCCGCTCCCAGCCGAGCTTCTCGCCAAAGCAGGCGCCTTGCGCCTTCAGCCTGTCGTAGAGCGGCGAGCGGCGGAGCGGCCGCCCGGAGCGATGTTCCTCGAACGGCCAGGCCATCGTGTAGTGCTTGGCGTAGGCCTCGAGCGTGCGCGTGCGCACCCAGCCGGTGTCGAGGTGATTGCTTGCCGAACCGGCGAATGTCGACCGGCCAGAGGTCGAAGGGCGGCTCGCCCTTGGCCACCCACTCGGCGAGCGCCATGCCGGCGCCGCCGCCGGCGGCGATGCCGAAGGCGTTGAAGCCGGCGCCGACAAAGACGCCGCGCACCTCAGGCGCCTCGCCGAGGATGAAGTTGCCATCCGGCGTGAAGCTCTCCGGGCCGTTGATGAACTGCTTTGATGCCTGCCGTCTGCATGCGCCGGAACACGACCAGCGGCGAGCTCGAGGAGCGGCTCGAAGTGGTCCAGGTCGTCGTCGAGGAGTTGGAACTCGAAGCGGTCGGGAAGGCCGTCCACAGCCCACGGCTTGGGATTTGGCTCATAGCCGCCCATCACCAGGCCGCCGACCTCCTCCTTCCAATAGGTGAGGCGGTCCGGATCGCGCAGCGTCGGCAGGTCCGGCGTCACGCCCTCGATTCGCCTCGGTGATGAGATATTGGTGCTGCACCGAGACGAGCGGAATGTTGACGCCCGCCATGCGCCCGATCTCGCGCGACCACTGGCCGGCGCAGATCACGAGCTTGTCGCAGGCGATGCGGCCCTTGTCGGTAGCGACGGCGCGCACGCGGCCGTCCTCGCACCTCGATCGCCGGTGACCGCGACGCCCTCGGCGATTTTGACGCCGCGCGTTGCGCGCGCCCTTGGCCAGCGACATGGCGATGTCGGACGGCGAGGCCTGCCCGTCGGTGGGCAGGAACGCCGCGCCCACGACGTCATCGACCTGCATGAGCGGCCACAGCTCCTGGGCCTCCTTGGGGCTAAGGAGATGCATCTCGAGCCCGAAGGAGGTGGCGGTGGTCGCCTGCCGCTTCACCTCGGTCCAGCGCTCGGGATTGCAGGCAAGCCGCAAGCCGCCGTTCCGCTTCCAGCCGCGTGGCGAGGCCGGTCTCCTGCTCGAGCCTGTCATAGAGGTCGACCGAGTAGCCGAGGAGCTGGGTGATGTTGGCGCTCGGTGCGCAACTGGCCGACGAGGCCGGCGGCGTGCCAGGTCGAGCCGCAGGTCAGCTTGCCGCGCTCGAGAAGGAGCACGTCGCTGAGTCCCATCTTGCCGAGATGATAGGCGACCGAGCAGCCGATGATGCCGCCGCCGATGATGACGATCTTCGCGGAAGACGGCAGCTCGCTCATGCGCGGTCCATGGCTCAGATAGGTCGCGTAGGCCGCCTCGAAGCGTCTCAGATTCTCAGCCGTGTAAGCGGCGTAGTCGAAATCGACGGTCGAGTGGATCTCTGACACCATGCTCCACATGGTCTCGCGCAGCAGCGATGCGGCGGTCATGGCGGCGCGCACGGCGGCGCAATGCGATCGTCGACGGGCTTGCCGAAATAGAGGCTCAAGGCCCGCTCAGCCTGCCTGGCGGTAAGCTCGCTGTTGGAGGCAAGGCCGCCGAGATCGAACAGGGGCGAATTGAACCCTGCATACTCCCAGTCGAGCAGCCACAGCCGTTGCCCGTCATCGATGAAGATTGGCGGCGAGCAGATCGTTGTGGCCGAACACGACATCGATCGGACCGACGGCGGCTTCGAGCCGTGCGGCGCGGGCGAGAAGATCGTCCAGGAATGGCAACGTGGCGGCTGTTGCCTTCGCGCAGCGTGTGCCCGTAGTCGCGCACGACATGGAACACCCAGAACATGGCAGGCAGGCCCGCGCAAGATATTGCGGAATGTCGCGGTGACACCGCCGCACCATGTCGATCAGGCGATCGAGGTTTGCCGGGTTGCGTACGTCCTCGGGCGTGAACGTGCGCCCTCGATGAAATCGAGCACGAGAATGCCTGGCTCGGCGTGCACCACTTTGGGGCTCAAGCCCGCCAAATGCGCTGCCCGGCTCGCGGCCAGCTCGTTCGCGCGCACCACTCCGTGAACCGGGATATCGCTGCCGACCCGCACGACATAGCGGCGTCCGCGATCCTCGACTGCGAAATTCTGATTGGTGATCCGCCGGCGAGCGGCAGCGGGTCCACGCGCCCGAACCAGATCTCGAGCGCGGCCACGCGCGCCGATGAACGCTCTCGCACCGTATCAAGCGCTCAATTGTGCGCCCTCCCGGTTGGGCGGCAAGCGCGGACGCAGAGGGCGCGAATCGCGAGCATGGCGGAGACATCGCCGACCCTAAACCGCCACGTCATCGATGGATCCTCCCGAGCAAGCAGCATAGCATTACTGGAGCGGCGCTCAGATGGCCAGGCATGCGTCTCCGCGCCGGATGGAGCGGGCGAGGGAAAGCTGCTTCACTGGCCCCCTACCCTGTGCAGGCGCTACGGCATCTTCACGGCCCGTTGCCCCGGCAACGGGGAGGCGTTTCACATGGCCCAGGGATCTGGTCATGAAAGATGGCCGTGCCCGCCAGCAGTTCGAGGAGACATATGTGAATCAGAAGCCTGCGGATCCAAGCCTCAACTTGGCAATTCGTGGATGAGGCGCTCAACCTCTGTCCGTGATGCGGACGCGCAGGGCATCCGCCTCCGCATTCTGGGTTCAGTCGCCTATCGCCTGCAATGCCCCAACAATCTGCACCTGTTCCAGGAAACCAAGCGCGCCCTCATTGATGTGGATTTCGGGGCGGAGAAAACAGAACAGAGCAATCCGCGACTTTCTGGTCGCGCGCGGATACGTTCCGGATGAAGGCATCTACATTGCGTCGGAGGGCGCACGCCACGCCTATTTGCACCGAGACACCGCGTCTGAACGTCGACGTGTTCGCCGACGAGCTATATTTCCGTCACCGGATCCCGTTCAAGGGGCGCCTTGATCTCGACAGCCCGACCATATGCACGACCGATCTCCTGCTCGAGAAGATGCAAATCGTCGAGATCAACCTCAGCGACTTCAAGGATACGATCGTGCTGATGCTGGAGCATCCGCTCTCGCACGAGCAACCTGGGCCGAAATCGATCGACACCGACTATATCGTCGACATCATGCGCCAGATTAGGCTTCTATTACACCTTCACCACGAACTTGAAGCGTGTCCCCGATTATCTTCGATCAGTTCTCCTCTCTTGGAGAGAGGGCGCCGCGTCATCCGCGGCCGTGTCGAGGTTTGCGCGCGCAATCGAGGCGGCGCCGAAGTCGTCGGCTGGAAGATGCGGTCGAAAATCGGAACGCGAAGCCGCTGGTACCAAGAGGTCTCCGAGGAAGTCGCAACAATACTGATCCCGGCGACGGCGTTGCGCTGATCGGAGGCCGCCCAGCCGGAGACGAGATCCGTCCTCTTCGGGACGGAGCAACCGAGGAGGCGGGTCGGCGAGCCTACTCCGGCGGTATCTCCTTGAAGGCATAGTCCACGTTGATGCCGTGTGAGCGCTGGATCATCTTGGCCAGGAAATACCAAATGATAGACACCGCAAGGACGCCGAACACCACCTGATAGGCCAAGCACGCTGGTCGAGGCCGAGGGCGCTGGAGAACATGAACATCAGCACCATGACGCGCGCCAACGAGTGGCGCCGATCAGGCCGAAGATCGTCACCAGCGGAATGTTCCCGACCTTGTAAGCCGCGCCCGGCGAGGCGTCGTAGAGCGCCTTGGCGCGGTACGGCATCAGGGCGCCGGCCAGCGCGGTGACGACGAACACGTAGCCGCAGGCGAAGGTGACGCCAAGCGTCAGCGCCGTCCAGCTGGCTCCACAAGTTGTAGACCAGGATCACCGGGATGCTGGCGAGGAAAGTACGCGAGGTGGGCGTTGACCGGAGTGTGCAGCCGGTCGGACACGCGGCTCACCCATTCCGGCAACAGCCGATCGAGCGACATGGCCACCATGACGCGGGTCATGCCGATATAGCAGTTGTTGACGATCTGGAATGAGTTGAGGATGTAGCCGAAGGCGATGAGCACCACGATGATCGGGCTGCCCGCGAGCGCCATGGCCACGATGTTCGGCCAGAGAAAGACGCCGTTGAATTTGCCTTCGCGTCCAATCCCGCCCAATAGCCTGCACCCGGCCACGTACAGGAAGTTGGTGCCGATCGCGTGCTCGAAGGCATACCGCCAAGAGCGGCAAGCAGCAAGCCGGTCGCGATCAGCGATCCGAGGATGATGATCAGTCTGGTTCTGGAACGAGCGGGCACCCTTGATCTCGCCGTTCTGCTGGGCGCTGTAGCGTCGCCCATTGCAGAGAGGTCCAGGCGATCGGCGCCACCAGCAGCGTGGCCAACAGACTGAATGGCGGATTGAGATCGATATTGGCCGCCTTCGCCGCATCGATCGCCGGTCTGGTAGAAGTTCGGCGCTCCGCCGGAGGCGACGACGAAGGCGTTCGAGCTTCTGCGCGAAAGTCTCAGGCGTGGCGGTGAAGCAGCAGGTACAGCATCGAGACCAAACGACGAGCAGCGTCGCGTACCACATCACATATTGGAACTTGACGTAGTTCTTGAAGCCGCTGACCAAGCAGCAACATCGCCAGCAGCGCGTTCAGGATGCTGACGATGATGATGCCCCAAGGCGTGGTGAACCACACGCCGACGGCTGGTCAGCGTCGGATTGCCCATGGTGCCGCCGAGCCTGAGGAACAGCGAGGCGAACCCGAGGTAAGAGAGCAGCCAGCCGGAGAGAGCGACCCATTGCAGGATCCAGATGACGAACCCGGACATCACGATGGAGAAGCCGATCCCGCCGCCGAACACCCGGCTCTGAAACACGTAGTCGCCGCCCGAACGCGGCAGCGCCGTCGACAGCCAGACATAGGTGAGCGCGATGGGGATTTCGAAGATCATGGCGAGCAGGATCCCCCAGACGAGCCGTCCGCCGGGCAGCGCGCCCGGCGCCCAGAGATAGGTCCAGGGGAAGATCAGTCCCATCGTCAGGATGTTGTAGATGAATGCCGAATAGGGCGACATCACCCGCACGAGGCCCGATGAATTACGGGTGAAGACTTCTGGCTTTGCTGCAGCCACTGCCATTGTACCCCTCCTCTTTATCCTAACCGAGTTTCGCTCTCCGGCCGCGACACTTCAGCCGGCCGTCAGCTGATAATTCTTCACCTCATCTCGTGCCAAAGTCAGCAGGCAGCCGCGCAGCACGCCCTCGCCATATTCGCTGCCGGGGTTCACGGACGTTGTCCGGCCGATTTTGACGACGCCGCCGGATTCATGAATATGGCCGTGCAGGCTGAGCAGCGGTTGATGCGTTTCGATTGCCCGGCGCACCGCCTTGCTGCCGGCACCATGCATCACCGCCTGGCCTCCTTGACGATTTGGGTCGGCGGACCCGTGCTCCAGTCCAGCATCGGACAGGTGTCGAGCGTCGAGATCCACCGGCGGTACATGGAAATTGAAGATCGCGTGCTGCGTATCGGCGACGCCGCCCGCCAATCCTTCGATCATCTTGCCGAGGTCGTCGTCATCGACCTCGCGCGGCGTCTTCCATGGCGTCCGATTGCTGAAGCCAACGCTGATCATGGTGTGATGATCGTCGATCTCGACCTCTTTGCCTTCGCAGAAGACGATGGATTGCGTGTTGGCGTCTTTCAGCAGCTCGAGCACCTCGGGATCGTCGTCATTGCCGCCGATCACGAAGCATTTGACTCCGCTCCCCGCCAGCCGCGTCTCGGCCAGGTCAATCCATGAGGCAAGCCGTTCGCGGGCAAGGTCGTGGAACAGCCGATCGACGGCAGGCCTGTCCGATTGAATCGCCCGGTACTCATCCTCATCCATGATCTTGCTGTAGTAGCCGAGCGTTCCGATCCGGTCCTCGAAGTTCTGCAGGTCGGCTTGGCCCTCCAGACGCTCGGTCTTGCCCATGAGGTGGGCCCGGAAATAGCCGTTGCTCTCGCGAATGACGGGAATGGCAAGCTTGCCGACCACGTCGCCGCCCATGATCAGGACGTTGGCCTCGTAGTGTTTTGCGGCGTTTACGAACTTGCGAAAGATGCGCTGAGAGCCATGAAAATCGGAGGCGAAGAAGAGGCGCGTCAGCTTCTCGGTGGTCTTGGGGGACGTGTTCCTTCGAAACAGAGACATAAGAATCGGTTCCCCCAAGTTGCCCCGATTTCTCGCATCCGCTAACGCGAACTTGGCTAGTCTACACCTACTGCGACCCCGCCGTAAATCCTGAAAAGTCCTCCGGCCAGTCTGCACAGTTTCACGGTTCGCTTGCCTTGCTGCGCAAGCTCTAGACGTGGCGCTCGCGCCGACGAAGACCTGCACGTGCATTTGCCAGCATTTGTGCTGCTGGGCTAACCGTTCCGGCGATCGAGCAGAGATTTCTCCATGCCGCCGATGGTAACTCGCTTCGTGGCCAGCGCGCTTCTTGCACTGCCGTTATCGGTCTTTGCGTGTCGTGCCGCCTGGAGCGAGCCGGTGCCGGCCGGCGGCGCGCCGAGTGCCGTGACCGAGGAGGTCACCGCTCAGCCCACCCCGCGAGCGCCGGTCAAGGTCGTGGTCGGCGCCTATATCAACGACATCCAGGAGCTCGACTTCAAGACCAACAGCTACGCCATCGACCTCTATGTCTGGTTTCGCTGGAAGGCGCCCGATCTCGACCCCTCAAAGACCACGGAGTTCATGAATCGCTACGCCTCCGACGCCAACACTGCGCGACGAGTTGCACGACAAGCCGAAATCCATGCCTGACGGCAGCCTCTATTCCATCATCCGCTATCAGGGCCAGTTCTCGACCAAATTCCGGCTCGAGAAATATCCTTCGACACGCAATCCCTGTTGGTGGTGATGGAAGACACGGTCGCCGCCGCCGCCGCGCAAATCTATGCGCCCGACCCTGATGGCAGCGTCACCATCAACCCCGACATCACGCTTCCGGGCTTCCAAGGTCGGCAAGCCCGAGATGCGCATTGTCGACACGGCCCTATCCGACCAATTTCGGCGATCTCGTCCGAGCCGGAGGCAACCGACTTATTCGCGCGTGATGCTGACCATCCCGGTGACGCGGCCGATCGCGGCGATGTCGATCAAGGCCTTCGTGCCCATCGGGTTGATCGTGGTGTGCGCGGCGCTCGTTTTCTTCGTGCGGCCGCGTAATGTACGAGGGCCGCATCGGCCTCGGCATCACCGCGCCTGACGCTCGTCGCTCTGCAGCTCACCTCTGGCGCATCGCTTCCCGACGTCGATTATCTGATGATGATCGACAAGATCTATCTCCTTGCCTACCTGTTCATCATCCTTGCGCTTGCGCGGGTGGTGACGACGTCGTGGCGCGGCGCCGATGCTGCAAGCCGAGGCATCCATCTCGCGCCCGATCGCGTCTGGGTGGCCGTGCTGCTGGTGGCCTATTTCGCCGCCAACCTCGCCGTCGCCTGGTCAGGCGCTGCGCGTGGCCTAGCCGGCGGGCCGCAACACAACCACTTCATGCCTTCTGCGGCCGGATGCCGAAGACCGCGATCGTCCCCTTGCCCTTGACCTCCATGTCGCCCAGGGCCTCCGCCTCGAAGCTCGACGAGACCTGCTCCCAGACGTCCTTGGTCACCGCGACGTATCCCGGCTTTGATTGGTCCGACATGCGCGACGCCACGTTGACGGTGTCGCCCCAAATGTCGAACTGATAGCGCTCTTGCCCCACCACGCCTGCCACCACCGGGCCGGCGTGAACGCCAACGCGCACCTCCCAGCCGAGACGGGCGTCGATCAGCGTCGATGCCATTTCCAGGCCGCAGCGCACGGCCGACCCGATCGGATCCTTGACCTGGTTGAGAAGCCCTCCGGCCGCCATGAAGCCATCGCCGATAGTCTTGATCTTTTCCAGCCCATGTCTTGCGGTGACCCGCTCGAAAATGACGAACAGCGCATCGAGTCGCGAAACCACATCCTCAGGCTCGTGCTTGTCGCAATAGGCCGTGAAGTTGGTCACGTCGCAGAACAGCACGGCGACATTCTCGTAGCGCCGCGGGATCACGGTGCCGATGCTGCGGATCTCGTCGGCCGCCTTCTTGGGCAACAGGGCGTGCAACAGGTCGTCGGCCTGATTTTGCGCTTCGCGCGCCTGCGCCAGCGCGTCTTGCAGAGCAAGCTGGGTCCTGACCCTGGCAAGCACGATCGGCCCGGAAAACGGCTTGTGAATGTAGTCGACCGCGCCGACCTCAAATCCATTCTCCTCGTCTATGGCGTCGGTCTTCGCCGTGAGGAAGATCACCGGGATGTCGCGGGTGACCGGATTGGCCTTCAGCCGGCGGCAGAACCTCATAGCCGTCCATGCCCGGCATCATCACGTCGAGCAGGATGAGGTCGGGTTTTTCCGCGGCAGTGGCGAGGAACCAGCGCCTTCTCGCCATTGGTCGCGACCTTGGTCCGGTAGCGCGCCTTTGAGCACGCCGGAGATCACCCCGACATTGGTCGGCGTGTCGTCGACGATCAGTACGAGCTTGTTGTCCGATGCGTGGGTCATTTTGAGGTTCAAGGACAGACGATCAGTGATCGACGAGAGGCATTTGAGCGCCGACTCGAAATTGAAGTCGCCGACGAGCTCGCTCAAGGTTTCGATTTCGGCGGCGGTCAGAACGCCGGCCAATTGCGACCTCGAGTCGATCATGAAATCGGCCGCCTCGCCGTCGTCGGTTTCGAGCAGCCGCTTCAACCTGGTCAACGGCTCCACCACCGTGCGGGGATCGCGCAGAAGCGCCGCCGCCGCCATTGGTCGGGGCCTCTTGCGGCAGCGCGGCGCGGATCGCGCCCACGGCCGCGCCAAGATCGGATCGACAGAGAGGTGAGCGCGGCGTCGATGCCCTGCCCCATCCTGATCGCCGTCTCGGCCTTGGCCGCGGCCTCGGACAGGGCGATGGCGCCGAGCGTGCCGGCGGCGCCCTTCAAGGAATGGGCGGCACGCTCCGCCGTCGCCGCATCGCCCATCGACAGCGCCTTGCGAATGTCCTCGACCGTCGTGGCCTGCTGAGCGGCGAATCTGCGCAACAGGCTCTCGTAGCGCTGGCGGTTGCCGCCGGTGCGCTTCAGCGCCGGATTTGACGTCGATGCCGTCAATGGCGAGCGGACCGTCGCCAGCGAGATCAAGCCTGTGCGCCGCATTTGCCGGCCTTCGCGTCGGCCCATTCATGCAGCCCAGCGCCGTCTCCGTCTGGACGCTTGATCCAGCGCAGCAGGACTCCAAACAATTGATCGGGATCGATCGGCTTGGCGATATGGTCGTTCATGCCGGCTTGCAGGCACATCTCGCGGTCGGAGACGAGCGCGTTGGCGGTCATGGCGATGATCGGCAAGGTTTCGAAGCGCGGATTGGACCTCAAGATGCGCGTCGCCTCGATGCCGTCCATGACCGGCATCTGCATGTCCATGAGCACGATGTCGTAATCGTTCTCGCCCGCCATGCGCACGCGCTTCGGCGCCATTCTCGGCGAGATCGACGAAGACTTCGGCGTCTTCGAGCTGGCCGATGGCCACCTCCTGGTTGATCTCATTGTCCTCGACCAGAAGGACGCGGGCCCCGCGCACGCGATCGATGTCGAAGGATGGCCCGGCCACGACGGTTTCGGTGGCTTCGAGGTCGGCGCCGAGCGCGACGATGGCCGTGTCGAACAGGATCGAGGAGGTCACCGGCTTGATCAGGACGTTCTCGAAGCCGCTTTCCTCGGCCTGTTTCAGCACCTCTTCGCGCCCATAGGCGGTGACCATCACGAGGTGGGGCGGAGCATCGAGATCGGGCAAAGCAAGAATGCGCTTGCCGGTTTCGATGCCGTCGAGACCCGGCATCTGCCAGTCGACGAAGGCGATGTCGTACGGCTCGCGGGCTTGCGCAGCCTGCCGCACCATTTCGATGCCTTCCTGACCAGATGGCGCCTCATCGGCGACGAAGCTCAAATTGGTCAGCATGCCGGACAATACGCTGCGCGCCTGCGCATTGTCGTCGATGATCAAGCACGCGCCGTGCCGCGCAGATCCGACTGCAGAATGCGCCGGCGCGGGAGCCATCTCGGCTTTGCCGAGGCGCGCGGTGAAGCGGAAGGTGCTGCCCTTGCCAAGCTCGCTCGTGACCTCGATGGTGCCTCCCATCAGCTCCGCCAGCCGCTTGGAGATGGCGAGGCCAAGGCCGGTGCCGCCATATTTGCGGGTGGTCGACACGTCGGCCTGCTGGAACGCCTGAAACAGACGCCCGATCTGCGTCCTGGGTCAGCCCGATGCCGGTGTCGCTCACCGAGAACAGGATGAGCTGGCTCTCCTTGCGATCCTCCACCACCTCGGCCTTGACCACCACTTCGCCCTTTTCGGTGAACTTGACCGCGTTGTTGCAGAAGTTGATCAGGATTTGCCCGAGCCTGAGCGGGTCGCCGCGGAAATAGTTGGAGACCGAAGGCTCGATGTCGAAGATCAGCTCGAGCCCCTTGGCCGAGGCCTTCTCGGAAATCAGATTGCCGACATTCTCCAGCACCTTGTCGAGGTCGAAGTCGATGTTCTCGACCGCGAGCTTGCCCGCCTCGATCTTGGAGAAGTCGAGAATGTCGTTGATGATGCCGAGGAGGTGCTGGCCGGAATGCTTGATCTTGACGACGTAGTCCCGCTGGCGCGGCATGAGGTCCGTCTTTAGCGCGAGATGCGAGAGCCCGATGACGGCGTTCATCGGCGTTCTGATCTCGTGGCTCATATTGGCGAGGAACGCGCTCTTGGCCTCGCTTGCCGCAAGTGCCGCTTCGGTCGCCTTCTCGAGTTCGCGCTGCGCGCTGAGCAGCGCCTGCTCAGCTTCCTTTCGGCTGTCGATATTGCTCCACGAGCCCACCACTTCGAGAGGCTCGCCGTTCGCGTCGCGAATGAGATGCTGCTCGTCGCTGACCCAGCAATAGGAACCGTCTTTCTTGCGGAACCGATACTCGGAAGAGATGCGCTCCAGTCTCGAACAGCTGCGCCTGCTCGGCCTCGACCTCGGCGAGGTCGTCCGGGTGAACATGCGCACGCCAGAACGCCGCGTTCTTTCAGATATTCTTCGGGACTGTAGCCGAACAGGCTCGCGATGTTGTCGCTGACGAAGGTGGGGGCGAAGTCGCCGCTTGCCGCAAAGCTGTAGATGACCGCGGGAGCTGCCGACAGCAGCAGGTCGAGCCTGGCGCGCACTCTCTCTGCGCGTCTCCTCGGCCTCCTTGCGCGCCGTGATGTCGGTCCACGAGCCCACGATCTCGACCGGCTTGCCGTTCGCGTCGCGCACGATCTGCTGCCGGTCGTCCACCCAAAAATAGCTGCCGTCCGGGCGGCGGATGCGATACTCGATCGAGCGCCTGTCGTTCTCGAACATCCGATCGACCCAGGCGGCGATGCGCGGTACGTCGTCCGGGTGCACATGGTCGCGCCAGAGGTAGGGGTTCTGGAGATATTCTCGCGGGGTGCAGCCGAACAATCCGGAAATACTCTCGCTCACGTAAGTGGGCTGGTAGTCCCTGCTGCTGACCGGCAATAGATGACTGCCGGCGAGGCGTTGAGCAGCACCGACAGCCGCTCGTTGCGCCGCTTGCTCTGCTCTTTCCGCCACCTCACGCTTATGGGCCGTATCAAGCTCGCCCAACATGTCGTTGAACGCACCGGCAAGGCGCCCGACCTCGTCCTTGCTCGTATCGTCGACACGATGGCCGTAGTCTCCGGTCTCGCGCACCCGCCTTGCCAATCCTTCAAGGCGCCCGAGCGGCTGCACGATATGGCGGTGAGTGAGGAATGCGAGCAGGATGCTGATCGCGGCCAACGCCCCGGTCAGCAACAGGCTGCGGTAAAGCTTCTCGTTCAGGCCGTCGATGCGGCGCTCGAGCAGTCCCCTTAGCGCGTCAAGTCCGCCTGCCCAGGCGTCGATCGCATCGTTCGCGGCACTCCGCCGGAGATCGTCAAGAGCGTCCTGGTCGACCTTTCCCGCATTGCCGAAGCTGTCATCGAGCGCGCCGAGGTAGGAGGTCACGCTGGACAGCATCACTGCCATCAGGCGCCTCGATCTTCCGCCGCAGCGTTCCGTCGCGATCGCCGCGGTAGGCTGATGTCAAATCCCTCGCGATTTCCTCAGCGGTCGACCGGGCCATCGCGACGGACGCGAAGAGGCGCGTCTGGTCGCCGGATGACAGCGACTGCACCGAGCTTGTGTCGATCAGCCCGCGGATATCGCCGATCTGGCCAAGCAGGCGCGGCATCTGTCTTACCAGCGTGTCCTGCAAATAGTAGCTGTCGAGATCGGGATCGAGCGCCAGGTTCGAGATCGTCGCCGACACGCGAGAATCAGGTCCCTGGACTTGACCAGCGCTTCCCCACCAGGCCGCTTTTCGCACCCTCCTCGGTGCTGTCCGACCAAAGCCTGCTTAGCGTGTTGGTCAGTGACTGTTCGAGCGACGCGGTATTCAGATTGGCCTCGGCCTCGGTCTTGTTGAGCGAGCTCAAGACGGTTGCCGCAGAGGGCAACGCCTGCCCTGAGACGCCGGTGTTCCCCGGCTCGCCAAGGAGCCTGGAGTAGACGCCCCGGATGGCCTCGATGTATTGGACGCCGGTCAGTTCCTTCTTTGCGAACTCGATGGCGATTTGCTGCTCGGCGACGAGGGCATAGATTGCCACGGCAATGGCGACGATGAACGCCCCACACAAGACAATGAGCTTGGTGCTTGTGCTCAGATTCCTGAACATTGTAGGTGCGGCGGAGTCAGCATTTTCGCTTGGAGTCGGCATGACGCTCCTGAGGCCGAACAACATTCTCTTGGGAGCCGGGGCCCCCTTTTTCCGGCTGAGCGGCATTCTAGTCTGCAAATGGCCGCCATGCGCAAACCTAAGTTTGAGGCGCAACGGAGGTATTTGAATAAAACTCAGGTTATCCCTGGTTGCGCCGCCGGCAGCGCTCGCCAAGGAGGGAAAGTCCGCATGGTGAATATCCTCATCCATCAATTTCAGCCAGGCGGCGCCGTCGTCGATGCGGCCGCGCTGGAACAGTTCCAAGAGACAATGGGCGACCTACCAGAAGCTGGTCGACAGCGACGAGCTTTCGCATGCCGCCGTTGGCGCGTTGCTTCACGACACGCTCAACCGGAGCTTCGATCGGCCCTTCTCCTTTCTCGACATTGCCTGTGGCGACGCGAGCCAGATGCGGGTGCTGGCCGGCACCAAGGTTCGTCACTATCACGGGGTCGATCTTTCCGAGCCGGCGCTCGAGCTCGCAGCGAACAATCTCAGGGACATGCCCTTCGAGATCGAGCTTGACCATCGCGACTTTGTCGAGGCGGTGACCCGCCGGCCTGAGCCGGCCGACGTCGCGTGGTGCAGCCTGTCCATTCATCACCTTGTCGACCGACGAGAAGCTTCGCCTGATGCGGGCCTTGCACGACTCCACCAGCAGCTTTCTCATGATCTACGAGCCGACCAGGCAAGACGGCGAAACCCGCGAGGGGTATTTGCAGCGCTTCCGCCGCGTCAACCAGCCACGCTGGACCATGCTCACGCCGGACGAATGGGCGCAGATCGATCACCATGTCACTACCTGCGATCTGCCTGAGACGCAGGCGACATGGCTCGAGCTCGGTCGGCAGGCTGGGTTCTCGAATGCCCGCGAGCTGTTTCAGGATCCGACCGGCTTCTATCGCGTGTTCCGCTACGACCGGTGAGGCCCGAAGCCTGCTCTCTACGAAAAAACCCCGGCCGAGCTGACCCGACCGGGGCTGGCAACTTCATCAGGAGAGCTGGAAACTAGCGGCGCACTGTTACAGCAGCATCACAGCCGCGTCGGCGACCGCCTGGGCATCGAGCCCGCGACGTTGAGTATCCGGCCGAGCGCCGGACCTCGTGCTACGCCTCTGACTTAGAAGTTCCGAACGGCCTCTTCTATAGACCGGAAGCCCCGCTTGAAGCATTGAGCGCGAACCGCTTGAGCTTGGCCGAATCGGTTTCGCCAACCGAGGCAAGCGCGACGATGGTCGTGGTCAGCCGGCTTCGGGCGGCGTTTGCATCGGCGACATTGCCGCGCCGCTTGAGCTCCCGCCAGGCCTGCTCCAACGCGCGGTCCATCAGCGACAGCGTTTCCGGCCCATACATTTTGGGAAGTTCCTCAAGGCGCATGACTATTCCTCCCGTCAGGAGTGGGCAGTTTCAACTCTGTGCCCCGTCATAGCCTTTTGGCTTGTTGACTTAACTATAGCGCATCAAGTGCCGAAGGGCGAGTCGCTTCGCCCATCGGCGTGCATTTTGCTGCACCGCAAACTGATTCAGCGCGGTGAGCAGAGGCATACGAAGGGACCGTCCGTATGCATCCGCCCCTGCTCTCCGGGGACGTAGCAGTTCGTCGACCCGGCGCCGATCATGCCGCTGCGGATTTCGCCGTAAGGGCGCCGGCGACATGCCCGGCGCAGACATAGGCATCCGGGCGCCCGCCAACGGTGACCGGATTGCGGCAGACCGTCTCGCAAGGGAGTCCGGGAGATTGAATCCAGTTGGTGCGCGCTTCCGCCTGTGCGCACCAAGCCAACGCCAACAGCACCAAAGACCAACGAAAATCGCATCGAATCCTCCATCTTCAGTTTGCCGCACTGCGGCATGAGGGGCCATCCAACTGAGGGTTTATCAACGATTGTGACCTTATTGGGTTTACGATTGCCCGCCTTGCCACTGTGAGCGAATGTTTCTTTACCCTGAGGTAGGGATCGAGGCATTAACCTGACCGTGAACCTGGGGCGCCCTGAAGATTGGGCCTTAAAGCGCAACATTTTGTGGTCCTAATTGTTGGACGACAAAAGGGGTCATGGGAACGGGGAGCGAACTAAAGGTGGCCGAGAAAGACAGTCCATCCGCCAGGCTCGGCTGGCGTTTTGCCGTCGGGCGTGGTGCTTATCGTCGGTGGATACATCGCCTGGACCCTGATTCCAGTCGTCGTTGCCACCGATTTGTCTACCGGCGCCAAATCGGCGCTTACGGCCCTCTTGGGCGCCACGCCGTTCTTGACCAAGGTTGCCGCCGTCGCGCATCATGGGCAAGCCGGCTTATGATCTCTTCAAGCGCACCGTGCTGAAATCCCTGCGTGTCCGCAGCAAGCTCGTAAGCCTGTTGCGGAAGTCGCATTCCCGTCGAAGGCCATTCCCGCAATATTGTGCCTTGAGCCCTGGCGCCCGGGGCGGTTGACATCCTTGCACAGGCACCGCTCTAAGCTCTGACCGCGCCGGGTTCAAACCTCTTGATTAAGGCAGCGCCTATGTCGCTTTCGATGTATCAGGCTTCCGTTCCGGCGTTTATCGCCATGCTCAAGAACCTCGATGCCATATTGGAAAAGGCCGAGGCCTTCGCCAAGGAGCGCAACATCGAAGAGTCGGTTCTGCTCAATTGGCGGCTCGCCCCGACATGTTCGCCTTCACCCGCCAGATCCAGCTTGCGACGGACTTCGCCAAGGGCACCACGGCCAGGCTCGCCGGCGCCGAAGTCCCGAGCTATGCCGACGACGAGGCAAGCTTTGCCGGACTCAGGCAGCGCATCGCCAAGACGGTGAGCTTCGTGCAGACCTTCAAGCCCGCGGACATCGACGGTTCCGAGGGCCGGGACATCACGCTGACCGCGGGCGGCCGAGGAGCTTCGCTTCAAGGGTCAGCCCTATCTTCTGCACTTCGCACTGCCGAATTTCTATTTTCACGCCGCCACCGCCTACGATCTCCTGCGCGCCTGCGGCCTGGGGATCGGCAAGCTTGACTTCATCGGTCAGATCTAAATCGCGGACATCGCGACGAACATGCTCCGGCTCTTGAATGAAGTGTCGCCTTGGCTGCTGGCGCTCGGCATCGTCGCCATCGCCGAAGCCTACAGCATCGGGCTCATGCTTCTCTGCCGCCGGCGATGGGGAAGCAGACCGCCTCGCCCTCAACAATGAAGTCGCCGGCTTCAAATTCGCGGTGGTCGGCGTCTTCTATGCGGTGTTGCTCGCCTTCGTGGTGGTCGCCGTCTGGGAGAACTACCGGGACACCGAGACGGCGGTACGCAACGAAGCCAAGGCGCTCGCCGATCTTCATCAGGTCTCCTACGCCCTGCCGGAAGATGCAGGGAGCAAGATGCGCAAGCATATGCGCCACATATGCTGCAGCAGGTCCGCGACTCGGAATGGCCGGCGATGGCGCACGGTCTCGGAGACAAAGCCGCAGAGGATGAGCTGCAACATCTCGGTCAGGCGTTGTTCGGGGAAGCGCGAACGAGCTGAAGGACGTTGCCCTCTATCATCACGCCATCGATCTGATGACGGTCATCCAGCGACAATCGCAACGAGCGCCTGGACAGCTCCGACGGCACCGTTCCAACCGCGCTTTGGCTCGTGCTGCTGGCGGGTGCGCTGATCACGCTCGGCTATCCGTCATTTTTCGGAACGTCGAATCTCGGAGCACAGATCCTCATGACCGCGGCGCTTGCAGCGCTCGTGGCGCTGACCGCGTTTGTTGCGCTCGCGCTGGATTATCCGTTCACCGGCGACGTGCAGATCTCACGCGCGCCGTTCGAACAGTCTCTCCAGGAGATGCCGCAGCAAGAGCCGCCGCCCTGATTGCGCGGGGCCTCCAGTCGGGAAGCCAGCCTAAGAAAGCCTATTCGGCCGCGTCGATCTTCGGCCGCTGATCGATTGCCGCGAGAGCATCAAGCTCTGGCGCGTTTGCCGGCTGGTTGTCGTTCACCGGTTTCACTTCGGCGGCGGCGCGATAGACCGAGAAGATGCCGCCGGCGGCCGCGCCCTCCTCCCCTTGCACGTCGCCGCAATTTGAGCGGACAAGCAGGAATTCCTTGATGCCATTGGTCATTGGCCACACTCCCCGCAGCCTTCGATCCTCCAAGGCTGGGCCACCTCCTATCGGTTGCAACAGACATTTCTTTGCCCAAAGCAGATATGCACAGCTTTCACCAATACTTATGCACAAGGTCCGTCCTTCCAAGTCCGCAGGAATTCCTGGTCCTGGCGCAGGGGTTGGGCTGCGCATCTGCTATTGTCTGATCTCTTTGCACGGAGGCTGCCCCTTGCCGTTTCCGCCTGGCCTTTCGAATGCCGATTTCGATTCTGCCTGCAAGGAGCTTCCGCATCATCGTCGGTGACGATCGGGTGGTGACGGCGGAGGATCGGCTGGCGAGTTATTTCGATCCTTATTCGCCCGGCCTCGCGGATGAATACGCCCCTTCCGGTGCCGTCCTCCCGGCAAGCGTGGACGAAGTGAAGGCGTGCTCGGCGTCGCCAGTCGCTACCGCCTGCCGCTGTGGACCGTCTCGCTCGGCCGCAACTATGCCTATGGCGGCGCCGCGCCCCTGTCTCAAAGGGTCGATGATCCTCGACCTCAACCGCATGCGGGCCATCGAGGTCAACGCCGAGCTTGCCTACGCCGTGGTCGAGGCCGGCGTCACCTATCTCGACCTCTACAAATTCATCCGGGACAAGAACTATCCCTTGTGGATCGACTGTCCCGACCCCGGCTAGGGCAGCGTGCTCGGCAACACGCTCGAGCACGGTATCGGCTACACGCCCCTATGGCGACCACGCCGGCCATCAATGCGGCATGGAGGTCGTTCTTGCCGACGGTGGGGTGGTGCGCACCGGGCTCGGCGCCATGACCGGCAACCCCGCCTGGCCGCTCTACAAATACGCCTTCGGCCCCACGCTCGACGGGCTCTTCATGCAATCGAATTTCGGCGTGGTCACCAAGATCGGCGTCTGGCTGATGCCTGAGCCTCAGAGATCTTCTCGGTGATGGAAATGATGTTCCGGCGCGAGGAGGACATCGTGCCGATGATCGATGCCCTTCGGGTGCTCCGGCTCGACGGCATTGTTCCGACCGCAACCATCGCCAACTGGATGCGCATCGCCGCCGGCAATACCACGCGCGCCGAATGGTATGACGGCAAGGCGCGCTGCCGCAAAGCGCCATCGACAGGCTGATCAAGGAGATGGAGATCGGCTATTGGGGCATGCGCTTCGGCCTCTATGGACGGGAGAAGATCGTGGCCGGCGCAGCGCGAAGCGGTGGAGGGGCGTTTTCCGCATCGAAGGCGTGGAGATGGGCGTCGCCACCTATAAGCGCGGCGAAGCGATCGCGCCCGAGCACGGAACGCTCGCCGGCATTCCGAGCGTCGACCTGATGCCGCTCAATTGGCTCGGCGGCGCCGGCGCCCATATCGAGTGCCCGCTGGTGGTGCCGATGCGGGGCAAAGAGTTTCTCGATCTCTATCGGCGGCGCACCGCGCTGTTCAACGCCGAAGGCTTCGACCACTATTGCGGCCTGACCAGCACGAGCCCGCGCTCCTTCATCAACACCGGCTCCGATCATTTTCGACCGCAACGACGCCGAGCAATGCGCCCGCGCTCGCGCACTCGGGCAAGACCTTGATCGAAGACGCGCATAAGCGGCAGTTGGCCGGCTACCGCGCCCATATTTCCGAGATGGATTTCGTCGCCGCGCAATTCGACTTCAACGACCACGCCGCCATGCGTCTCTATGAGCGGCTGAAAGATGCCCTCGATCCGGGCGGCATACTCCGCCGGGAAAGCAGGGCATCTGGCCAAAGGCCTTGCGCAAGGCAAAGGACGAGAAGGTCGACAAGCCGTGACGCTGCCGCTCGCCATGGATCGCCGGGATGTGCTGAAGCTCGGCGGCGCGGCGGCGATCGCGCTTCTTGCCCCGGCCGGCGCGGCCTCGGTCGCCGCTCTGCGCAGCGGCACCGCGGCATCGACGATCGTCCTCGCCGATCCCCGCTACGCCGAGAGCGCGATCTTTGCCGCGAGCCTTGAGCGGCATGGCGCCAAGGTCATAGCCGCTTGCCTCCGACCGCGCCAGAACTTGGTCTCGATGCCGTCGAGCCGCTTCTGCCGCTGGCCTTCGCTCTCTCGCCGGGCTCACCTTGAATCGGACCTGTTCGTGCTCGAGCGCTCTCGCCGAACAGCTCAGGCGCGCGGACATGCTATGTGGGCTTGCATGATTGGCGGTGCCGGCAGGGCTCGGTCCATCGGCTATCGGCGACGATCGATCTCGACCCGATCGCGACGGCTCTCGTCAATGGCAAAGAGCGTTGGGCGGAAAGTCTGGGAGAGGCGCTCGGCCTAACGAAGATGGAAAGTCGGGAGGAGAGGAGGCTCGCTCTCAATTGTCCCGATGCCCGCGGCCAGAGGCCCGCGTTTCTTTGTCTCCTGGCTGATACGTTGGACGGCTTAGCCTGCGAACGGCCTCAGCTAGTGCGCCCAGCGGCGTGCCTGTTGCGAGGCGACGATCATGCCGGTCTGCGCGTCTTCCGGCAGGAGCTTGGCAATCACGCCCATGGCAAGCTCGATCGAGATCTCGCTGCCCCCGCATTCCTTAAGTTGGTCGCGCAGCCACCCGTAGATCTCTTCATCGCCGGCCTTCAGACCGGCGGCGATCTCCTCGAACATCTGCGTCAAAGATCCAGTTGCCATCGCCCCCTCCACTGTGCCCCGCCCTCAGGAGCACATGGCTCAAGTCCCCAACCTCCTCTACAGATCCGCCACTGCGACTCAGTATGATAGCGGGGAATGCTGCAACTGCGAAGCGTTCTTGCAGCAACAGTCGGCGACCAAATACCGGTATTTCAATAGGTCTCGCCTCGTCTGCCGGCGAAAGAGAGTGGCGTCTTTGCCACAGCTCCCACAGCTGTCGCCGCCGGGAAGCTCGGCGATTCCCCGCCGCCATAGGGTGCCGGCTGGCGAAATGGCGGCCGTTTCGCGCATTGGTGCGGAGCAGGTCGAGGTGGAAGTGGTTTGCGTGATAGGGATCGCTGCCCGGACCGAGCACGGTGTAGAACTCCGCACAGGCGCCGGCGAAGGCCGCCTGCAGGAAAGCCGCGTTCCGCCGGGCCTCCCGCCACCAATCCCGCAACACGCTGATCTCGCGGCCGCTCGGCCAGCCGGAAGGCGGCAACGTCCAGCGCATTGCCGAAGGCGTGCTCGGAGAGCGGCGCCGAAATGGCTGCCGTTCCGCCCGCGGCAGCCATAGGAGGCGATCTGCCGGATGCTCGACGACCGGCTCGCCGAACGTGCGGCACGCCGCCGGCTGCACGGAATTCTTGACCCAGCGATTGAGGGACGCCGTCATCGGGCAGTTGATGGTCGCGGTAGGCGTGACGGCGACACGCCCGTCAATCAGTCCTGAAACCTTGAAGCGGCGCGTCCATGCCGCAAGAGTCTCGCCGCCGACGCTGCCGGCCGATTGGACGAAAGCCGACGGCCCGCACCTCGCCGCTCGCGAGGCAAGCGGCCTCGCCTCTGCCCGCCATTGGCGCGCGCGGCTCGGCACAGCCGGTTGGCGGCGCAGCCGACGCATAAGCGCTGCAACCCCACGCAAGCGATCAAATACGCAACCCTGACCCCCATGCGCTCCTAAAATGCGTGTAGGCGCGTGAACAATCTTTCAATGCGGCCCGCAGGCGCCTCAATCAGGTCAGGAGCAGCAAAGACGCCCATGGCGATCAGCGCCGCGGCCCAGATGAGATCGAGATTGATCCATCCGCGGCGGAGGAATCCGAGGCCGACAAAGTCATAGACGAGGAGGGCGACGATGCCGGTCACGGCCAGCATGGCGAGGGTATGGACGGCGACCGCGAGCGCGGCGATCCAGAGCGAGCTTGCCAGCCGGCATCGCGTGCATGTGCTGCTGTTGCGCGTGTTCCTGCAGCGGCATCAGGGCTGGGATCAGCATCAGGCCCGCGCCGTGCGCGCTCGCCATCAGAAACGACCAGACGCCAAGGCCGACATAGCCGGTGCGAAGTCCGATGCGCACCCGGTGGCGATGCCCGTAAACGAGATAAAAGGCGCCCCAGCCGATCAGCAGGCAGCCGGTGAGGATGCGGAGCGCCTGGGCGTCGATCGCCTCGGCCGAGGCCCACCACCAGATAGACGACGACGGCAATCGCGAGAGCATGGCCGAGCGCGATCGGCACGAGCGAGAGGAGAACCACCCGGCGGCTCTGCCGATAGAGCCCAAGCGCCACGGCAAACAGCCACCCCATGGCGGGGTTAAGCCCATGAAAGGCGCCGAGCCCGACCAAGACGAGCCAGGGCCAGAGCGGGGTCAAGAGGCGCCCGCCGGCAGCGACCTCAAACGGCGCTTGCGATCATGGATAGCAGTAGGAATCCGACGACGAGTCTCCGCCTTCACAGCCGGATCTGATGCGGCCTGTGGCTCTTCGGCCATTCGACGAAGAACTTGGGGTCGAACGCAATGCCGCCGCCGGGATCGACATCGAGCTTCACCATCCAGCCGTCGATGCCCTCCGGATAGAATTGCGGGTCGACCGCGCCATAAAGCGAGTTGGTGAAATATACACGCTTGCCGTCGCGGCTGATCTCCACCATCTGCGGTCCGCCGTTGAGATGGCCGTTCGCCGCCGGATGCGTGGCACGCGAGACGATCCCGCCGATCCTGACCTTTCCGACGAGCTTCGGAGCGAAGGGGTCGGAGACGTCATATTGCAGGAGGTCGCCGGTTCCCCAGCAGGACACGTAGAGGAAGCGGTCGTCCACCGAGAGGTCGATGTCGGTGACGAGAGGCGGCACCGCCTTGAAGCCTTTCAGCAGCGGCGGCAGCAAATCGGGATCGGCGGGCTCGGCCGGAATCTCGATGACTTTCTTCACCGCCCATTTGTCCCCGTCGCGATACCAGGTCCAGATCGAGGCCGAGAGGTCCTTGAGGCTGATCACGGCATTGACGAAGCCGTAGGCCTTGGTCGGATCGTGCGCCGGCCTGAGCTCGAACACGAGCTGATACTCGGGCCCGAAATCGATCTCCTGCAGATGCTTGCGCTTGTGCAGATCCCAGAAGTGCAGGCGCCGCCCGTAATTCGCGCCGAGCAGGATCTCCGGCACGAGGCCGTTCTCCACGGTGTTCGGCGTGCCCCACTCGCTCGTCACCACCGTGTCGTAACCGAGATGCCACCACATGTCGTAGGCGAGCCGCTGCGGACCCCGCTCGACTTCCCAGCGGCCGAGCACCTCGAAGGTCTCGTGATCCATGAGAAACACCCGCCGGGGCCATCTCCTGTAGGCGTTGCCGAGCGCCGAAACGTAAATGCCGTCCGGCCCGCAATGCACCGTATGCGGCCGGCTATATCCCGTCGCCTCGATGAGCTCTTCCGGCTCGATGATCTTGTGGAATTTCGGATTGCGCGGGTCAGGCTTGGTGTCGATGACGTAGATGCGCGAGGAGCGAAGGCCCGGCACGATGAGATAGCGCCGCTCGACATGTGGATGCGGGGCATTCGGGCACAGACAGGAGCTGCAAGCGTTCCAGCCGAAATGGTGCAACTCGTCGCCGGGCGTTGTCAGGTGGAGGTTGCCCACGATCTTCGAATAGCTCTTGGATTTCGGATCGACATCGACCACGGCGAGCGCATCCGGCACTTTGCGCTCCGGATCGAAGGCCGCGACATAGGCAAGCGGTCTCGGCCGGCGCTTTGGCCGCCAAGCGCGGTGAAGGGGTAAAAGGTCGGATCTGGTGTCCATTGCACCATGGAACGCTCCTCTGTCAGCGCGACAATAGTCCTAAGGGAGAAGTGTACTAAAGGAACTGGGCCCCAATCGCGACACTGTACTAAGGGATGAGGCTACGGTCGCGTGGGCGTGCAGTGCATGAACGTCGCTGTCAGAACGGGCTTCCCTGAAGGGTCTAAGATCGAGCTCGTGCGTCCAGGCGCTGCGCGGCTGGCGATGCAAGGCCCAGTAGGCGTCAGGCAATATCGTCAGGCGCCAAGCAGCCCGTCTTTGCCCTTGGCCGCAACGAAGTCCGGGAACCGGCTCTGCGCATACTCGCCGCCGATGACGCCGTCGATGACCACATGCGCGACGTGAATGCCTTGCGGGCCGAACTCCCGCGCGCAGGCCTTGGGCGACGGCGCGCAAGGCAGCCTTGGCCGAGGCAAAGGCAAGAAAGGAGGCCGCGCACGCAAGGACGCAGTGGCGCCGGTATAGAGAATGGTGCCGCTTGGCCTTCGGTAGCATGCGGCGCACCGCCTCGCGTCCGACCAGGAAGCCGCCTAGCGCATTTTGCCGCCACATGGTTTCGAACTGCGCCTCGCTGATCTCAAGCGACGGGATCATGGCGTTGTTGCCGACATTGTCAGGCGACGAGGTCCAGAGTTCCTCGCTGACCGATTTCGTTCAGCAAGGAGGCTACGTCCGTTTCGCGCGTTGCGTCGGCTACGACCGCTTCAGCGCTGCCGCGCGGCGTCCCGGATTTCGGTGGCGACGGTCGCAAGGCGCGCCGCGGTGCGGCCGGCGACGAGGACCCGCAAGCCCTCCTTGGCGAATCGTGCGCGCGAGCGCGGCACCGAGCCCGGCCGATGATCCAACGCCCACCACGACGGCCGTTTGTACGCTCACGATAAAGCCAACCTCTCTTGTGGCGGTTACGCAGGAATTGCAGGCACACCCTGCGGCGGCCACAATGTGGATTCGTCGTGAAGAACAGGCAAGCGAGAATGAGCGCCGACTTCGCCGAGCCTCGCCGAATAGGACACGGGAATCAGGCAAGGGCCGCCCCTTTCGGGAGCAGCCTTCCATTGTCGACCGCGGTCGCTTTGGACCGCTTCAAGCGTCGCTAGCCGACGCTGCCCTCATAAAAGGCAAAGCATCCAGGTCATGTGAGCCGGCGACCGCGGCGGGAAGACAATGAGACACTGGATCACCTCCTTTCGTTTGTTGCTGTGATGAGCGCCATATAAGCATGATCTTGAGCCGATGGAAGCTCAACGAACAAGCCTAAGGGGCGAGAATCCCCGGCTATTTAGGCGCGTTGAAGCTGCGCGCCGGCGACGTCGTGCCGTCGGCATAGGTGAGCTGCACCTGCATCGAAGCGGTCTTCGGCGGAACCTTCATATAGAGCGTGGCGCCGTCGGGGACGCTGTTCGGGTCCGCCGGATCGCATGGCGGCAGCTTGAAGATCTTGTCCACCGGCTGATCGCCAAGACCGTAACGCACTTCTTTGATGGCGCAGCGATAGGTGACGAGGTGGGTGAAGTACACCAGCATGCCGTTATATTCGCGGAACGCGACCCAGCCCGTCCAGAACTGCTCGAGAATCTTCTTCTGCTCGTCGGCAAGCGCCGAGGACGGATCGAAATTGATGGGGACGATGTCGGCCTGCTCGCCGCGCTTGTCGCGCCAGGTGACGTAGATCGTCGTCTTGCCCTGGTCTGGGGCCATCTCGAAACTGGTCTTCGGCATGCGCGTGCCGGTGCGCTGGTCGAGCGCGTCGAGCAGCCCGGCATCGGTGAACTCGCCTTTGTCGCCGATGCGATAGCCGAACTGGGTCGCAGCCTCCGGCAGCGACACATTCACCATCCAGCCGCTGTTTGAGCGGGTGAAGCTTGCGATCGGCTGCGGGCTGGCGGGCAGCGCCGCCACCTTCTGCCTCCTGCGGCGGCAGCACGCTCAGCCCGCCGCCCTCTTGCAGCGTATCGACGCTGCCCTTGGCGAGCGCGGCGGCCTCCGGCGCGAGATAAAGATCGCCCACGATCTGATCGTAATAGGCCGGCACCTGCACATGGTCGACCTTGGCGGCAAGCTCCTTGACTTGCGCTTGCGTGCGCTTGGCGATCTGCACCATGGAGAGGCCTGGCTCTTCCAGCTCTTTCAGCAGCGTGCGGGTGAACACCGAGTTTGGGTTCTCGTCGGTGTCGCTCAAGCGGTCGAGCGCCGACTGGCCCTGCCCCGCCGAGAACAGCACGAACATGCCTTCGGCCGGATCCATGCGCGAAAGCCCACGGGTGAGCCCGATGCTGCGCTTGCCCTTGAGCGCGAAGGGATTGTCGCGGCAGGCATCGAGAATGAGGATCACGGTCGAGGCGCCCTTCTCCTGCAGACGGTCCGAGAGGCCGTTGGCGGCAAAGGAGGCGTCGCGCACGAGACCCTCCTCGCCAGGACCTGCGGCAGGCACATCCACCGGGAGCAGATAGTTGGTGCCGTCGACGGCAAAGCCGTGTCCGGCGAAATAGATGAGCGCGGTGTCGCCGCTCCGATCTTGCTTTCGAGCTCGACGCGAGCGCGACTCATGGCGCCGGCGCCCGACATTCTCGGCCGAGACCACGTCGAAGCCGAGCTTGGCAAGCTCCTGCGAGATCGCGTCCGCGTCGTTCACGGCCTTCTGCAGCGCCGGCACGTTCTCATAGGCGTTGTTGCCGATGCACCAGCGCCACGCGCTTGGCGGCCTGCGCGGGTGACGCGGAGATCAAATAGCAAAAGCGGCGGCAAGGCTGAGAACCCAAATCTTCCGTGGCGTCTTCTGCATGTGACCTCGACTTACGGGAAGCTCACCACCTGATCGGCAAGAGGCATCTGGTTTTGATGCGGGCCGGAGAGCGCATCCTTGTCGATGGTCACCGTGCCCCCGGTGAACAGAGGCTGCTCGTCGGTCAGCCGGCCCTGGCCGGTAAAGCTTCGTGAAGACGTAGGGAAGACCGTTGGCGACAAGCGGCGAAGGGCCGTCCATCACGTGGAAGTGCAGATGCGGCGTGTCGGTGTTGCCGCTATTGCCGAGAAGCCCGAGCACTTGCTCCTGGTCTTGACCTGTGTCGCCAACCTTCACCCGCACGCTTCCCGGCTGCATATGGGCGTAGAAGGCGAAGCGCCCCTCGCCGATATCGACGACCACGTGGTTGCCCGCCGCCATTTGGACGGTGGCGTCTCGCCGGAAGCTTGCCAGGCACCTGCTCGGGAAGGCCATCGGCGGTGCCGACCACCGTGCCGTCGGCGACGGAATAGATCTCGTCGCCGAAATAGGGCATAGCTCGACAGCTGATCCTGCGGGCCGGCGTTGAGCATGTTCTTGTCGTTGAGCTGCACGAAATCGATGGCGAAACGCTCGGCGACGTGGATGGCGCCATTGATGGGAAGCGTCGCGCCGCGATGGTAGCTCGGAGGCTCGCAACAGCCGCCGCCCGCGACCCAGTGCGAGCCTTTGAGCGGCGGCGCGATCACCACCGCGGCGGCACCGACCGGCAGCGGATCGCCGGTGAAGACCAGCGCTTGCGGCGGTTCGGGCGCGGGGTCGTGGTCGCTGCCTCCTTGTGCACCACCGGTCTTCGCCACTTCGATATCGAAGCGATGCCTGATTGACTTCGGGACCGCCGCACCCTCCGGCAGCGTCACATCCATGAACAGAATGCCGGAACCGCCGCCCGGAAGCGCCGTCCCCTGCTGCCTCCATTCAATTTGAGCATCTGCGCCAGCCCGTCGCCTTCGAGCGTGCCGATCACGGCGTCGCTTGCGGCATCGAGCGTCTCGATCTTCTTCAGGCCGATATCGCCCGGCGCCATATTCAGCAGGACCATCTCATAGGCGATGCACCTTGTCGTCGGCGCCGAGCACAGGGTTCGGCGAAGCGATCGGCGTGGCGACCAGCGGCGTGACCACCTCCTCGGCCTCGCTCGTGCGGCTGCGACGGCCATGCGGGCTGCGTCGAGCGCTGCGAGAGACCCAGTCCGAGCTGTAGACGACGAGCAGGCAGCGATTGCCCCAGCTTGGTGCCGCATGAGACCCTCCGTTGGCTTTGCCGGCCTCAGTATGCAGAGCACGCGGCTCGCCTAGTCAAGCCCGGAGCGCTTTCTTCGCCTTTGCCGTGATCGATTGGCGGGTGGAGAAGAACCCCTCCCAGGGGTCGCTTCTCTTGGCTTTGAGCCGCATCGGCAACGTTTTCAGCGTGTAGGGCTTGCGACTTTGAGGCCCTTCAGCTCGTCCCAGGCAAGCGGGCAGGCGACCGAGGCGTTGGGCTTCGCCCGCGTCGAGTAGTTGACGATGGCCGATCCGCCGCGCTGATTGCGCAGATAATCGACGAAGATCTTGCCGCTCGCGCGTCTTTTTCAGCGGGTTGGCCGTGTAGCGGTCGGCGCGCACCTCGACCAGCGTATCGGCGATCGCCTTGGCGAACGGCCTTCACCTCGTCCCAGCCTTGCTTCGGCGCGATCGGCGCCACCACATGCAGGCCCTTGCCGCCGGTCGATTTCAGGAAGCTCTTCGAGCCGAGATCGGCGAGGAAGTCGCGCACCTCGACAGCCGCGGCTTTCAGCACGTCGAGGTCGAGCCCTTCGTCAGGGTCGAGATCGAACACCAGGCGGTCAGGCTCGTAGAGAGTGATCGAGCGACACGCCCCAATCGTGAATCTCGACGCGTGCTGATTTGCACGAGCCCGAACAGGCCTGCCTCGCCGTCAAGATAGAGATAGGGCTTCTTGCTCTCGCCGCCGGATATGGGAATCTGCTTGATCGCATCGCTCATGCCCTTCATGGCGTGGCGCTGGAAGAAGCTGCTCCCCGTCAATTCCCTCCGGACAGCGCACGAGGCTGATCGGACGGTTGACCACGTAAGGCAGGATGTAGGGCGCGATCGTCTGGTAATAGCTGGCGAGGTCGAGCTTGGTGACGCCCACCTCTGGATAGAGGACCTTGTCGGGGCTCGTGAGCGTGATGCCGTCGAACACGGGATCGCCCTTCGCTCTTCGGTTTTGCTGCAACGCTTTTGCTGGAGCCACATCCAGCCTCCTCGCCGCTCGGAATGTCACGTCTCACGTCAGCCGCCGGCTTGTCTTCGCGCAAGCCCTGAAAGCTTGGATGGCGCAAGCGGCCGTCGCGCGTCCATTCGGTATATTCCACCTCGCAGACGAGCTTCGGCTTGAGCCACACCGCGTCCTTGCGCTCGATCGCCGGCACCTCGACAAAGGACGACTGCTTCTGCTCGAGCGGCTTGAAGCGCTTGGCGAGCGCGTCGAGGTCGGCGCTGCGAGAACCCGGTGCCGACCTTGCCGGCATAAATCAGCTCGCCATTCTCGAAGGTGCCGAGCAGAAGCGACGAGAACGGCCGGCCCCGCACGCTCGAGCGGCTATAGCCGCCGATCACGAGCTCGGCGCGCTGATGGCACTTGGTCTTGAGCCAGCTCTTGGTGCGGCCTGAGACGTAAGTCGAGTCGGCGCGCTTCGACACCACGCCTTCGAGGCCCGCGCCACAGGCTTGCTGGTAGAACTCAGCCGCCAGAGCCGCAGCACGTGATCGGAATAGACCAGCCAGCCTGGCAGGTTCTTCTCGCTCAGCAACGCTTGCAGCCGCTCTTTCGCTTGAGCAGCGGCTTTGCCCGCCAATCCTTGCCGTCGAGCGACAACGAGATCGAACAGGAAGTAGCGGAAGGCAGGATGAGCCGTGTCGATATGCTCCTGCAGCGATTTGAACGAGGTGAGGCCTGACGGCAGCACGAAGGCGATCTCGCCGTCGAGAAGCGCGCTGTCGCAAGGAAGGCTTGAGAGCGCCTTGGCGATGGCCGGAAAGCGCACGGTCCAGTCGAGCCCGCTCCGGCTGAACAGCGCGACCTCGTCGCCGCTTTTCGCGCGATGATGCGGTAGCCGTCATATTTGACTTCGTGCAGCCAGCGCGTCGCCGTCGAGGCACCTCGTCGACGAGCGTGGCAAGCTCGGGCGCGACGAATTCAGGCTCTACCGCGCGGCGGGTTTGCGGCGGCTTTTGCCGTGCCAGCGGAAGGCTTTGCCGTCGCTTTGAGACTTTTTTGAGCCTTCGAGCTCCAGATGGCGACTCTCGCCGTGCTCGATCTGGTCCATGGTGCGGCCGCTCTTCACGCTCGTGTCGTAGGTGAGCGTCGGCTCATCGCCGTCGCCGGCATATTCGTCGCGCTTCTTGATCAGAAGCCAGTTCTGCCGGCCGCGGTCCTCTTTGCGCGGCTTCATGCGCACCAGCACGAAATCGCCGTTCAGCCGGTCGCCATGCAGCCTGAATTTGAGATCGCCCTTGGCGAGGCCCTCGTCGGGGTCGCCGATCGGCTCCCAGGTGCCGCGGTCCCAGATCATCACCGGGCCGCCGCCATATTCGCCTTTGGGGATCACGCCTTCGAACTTGCCGTATTCGAGCGGGTGGTCCTCGGTCATCACCGCGAGGCGCTTCTGCGCCGGATCGAGGCTCGGGCCCTTGGTGACGGCCCAGCTCTTCAGCACGCCGTCATGCTCGAGCCTGAAATCGAAATGGGTGCGGCGCGCAGCATGCTTCTGGATGACGAAGCTGTTGCCGGTCTGGCGCTTGCGCTCCGGCGGGGGCTCCGGAGTTTTGCTGAAGTCGCGCTTGGCGCGGTAGGTCGCAAGCGGGTCCGCCGCCTTCGTCCGCGCCATGGCTTAAGCCGATTTCCTTTCGGCGTGGCGCGCGAGGCCTTCTTGGCGGCGAGCGCGATGCGGCGGCGCGCTTGCCTTGCTGGCCTTGCTTGGCGCCGCCTGCTTGCCTTGCGCCTTCACGCTCTTCTTGAGCGCGTCCATGATGTTGATCACCTTGGCGGTGCCGGGCTCCTCGGTGACGATCGCGGGCTTCCGATGCTCGAGCTTGGCGTTGATCAGCTCCCACACGGCTTCGGTATATTCGTCCTTGAACTTCTCAGGCTCGAACGCGCCTGACTTCGCGCTCGATCAGCTCGACGGCAAGCTCGAGCGCTTCCTTGTCGACCTTCACCTCCGGCACTTCCTTGAAGAAGGTGTCGGCGGACTTGACCTCATCGGCATGCCGCAAGATCTCGAGCAGCAGCCCCTTCCCGCAAGGCTTGAGCGCCACGATGTTGCCCTGGCCGCGCAGGATGAAATTTCCGACGCCGACCTTTGTCGGCCTGCTTCAGCGCCTTCAGCATGATGGCGTAGCCCTCTTCGGCGGACTCGCCGTCGGGCAGCAGATAATAGGGCCGCTCGAAATAGCGTGCGTCGATGGCCGACGGTTCGACGAAACGCACGAGCTCGATGGTCTGCTTGCTCTCGAGCTTCAGCTCGTCGATCTCCTTCTGATCGAGCAGGACATATTTGCCCCTTCTCGTACTCGTAGCCCTTGGTGATGTCCTCGTTCTCGACCGCGCCGACGCCTGGCGCCACCTTCTGATAGCGGATGCGCTTGCCTGAGGGCTCGTGGATCTGGTGCAGCTCGATCTTCCGCTCGGTGTTGGTGGCGGGGTAGAGCCGGACCGGAATGTTGACGAGCGAAAGCCTTAAATTGCCGGTCCAGAAGGCGCGGGTGCCATACGCGAAAACTCCTTTAGACGCACGCGCGAGCGGAAGTCCGCGGGTCGGATGCGGAGTATAGCCTGAAACGGCGCGCCCCGGACCGCGGTTCCGAAGGCCGGACAATGCGACGCTCCGGCCTCCAGCCTTTGATCCTATGACCTTCTCGTTAAGCATAGGTTCAAGCGCCGCGAGATAACCCGCGGGCCTCAAGCCGCTCGCCGGGAGAAACCCGGAATTTGAACGATTTCCAACGGCATTTGTTGCTCGCGCCGGGACGCGCTCTTCGCGTATTCTAGCCTGCCAGCGGTCGGGCTTCCCACCAGAACTCCCTGTCCCGGCACGACGACCAAGCACTTAAGGCGCCGGCCCCGATGAGGCTCGACGTCCGCTTTTCGCGAGGTGTTGGAGTTTGTTGGAACGCGAAACTCGGTTCGGGGCTTAACTCAACATGAACGATACCAATCTCCGGTCTGATCCCAGTCTCGCGCTGCCTGCGGTGGTCATCACCGGCGGCACTGAGGGCATTGGCCGGGCGCTTGCCGAGGAATTCGCGCGCGACGGCCACAACCTCGTCCTCGTCGCCAGGGACAAGGCGAAGCTCGACCGGACCGCGGCGGAGCTCGCCAGCGCCTACGCGGTCGAGGTGAAGGTGACCGCCCAGGACCTCACCACCGCGGAAGGCTGCGCCGGCGTCGAGCAGGCGGTGCGCGGCTTCGGCTTCTACGCCGACGTGCTCGTCAACAATGCCGGGGTCATGGCGTCGGGATTCTTCCAGGACGCGGACCCCGCCGCCATGCGGCGCATGATCGACCTCGACGTGCGGGCGGTGGTGGACCTCACCTCGCGCTTTCTTCCCGGCATGCTCGCCCGCGGCCGTGGCGGCGTGCTCAACGTCGTCATCCATGGTGGGTTTCATGCCGGTGCCGTATCAGGCGGTTTATGCCGCGTCCAAGGCCTTCGTGCTGTCTTTCTCCAAGGCGCTCGCCTACGAGACCATGGGGCACCGGGGTGAAGATCTCGGTGGTGGCCCCCGGCGTGGTCTCGACCGCGCTTCACGCAAAGGCCGGCGGCCTGAATTCCCGCTACCTCCTCTGGTTCCCCGCCTGGACGCCCGAGCAAGTGGCCAAGCTCGCCTATCGGCGCTTCAAGCGCGGCTGGTCGGTGACCTTGCCGGGGATCGGCAACAAGCTCGGCGCGCTCGTCATGCGCTTCGTCCCGGACTTTGCGCTCGTGCCGCTGATGGGTTGGCTCTTCAGGGTGCGCGACGATCAAGGCAACGTGCTGTGGCCGCGGCCCCTGCCCAAGCCGCTCGGAGAGCAAACGCGCGCCGGAGGGCGCCAAGCTCAAAGCCGCGGACTAGGTAAGTCTCCAATAGTCAAACGTCGCGAGCACGACCCAGATCACGGCCATGAGAATAATGACGCCGAACCAGGCAACATCTGTGAACGGAACGCCCGGCGACATCTCAGCGGCCGGCGAGATAAGCGCTGTCGAGCGCTTTGGCCTGGTGCGTGTAGTCGATGCTCAGCGCGATGACGCCGAAGGCAAAAACCATCGAGACCAGCGTGAAATAGGCGACGACGATCAGCTTGAGGCCCATTCGATCCCCCTTGAGGGAACCGTACCCAGCCAGCCCTTTACAGGACGTGAGATCCGGTCGCGGCCCGCGGCTGGCCCCCTGCATCGCTCGGGCTCGGCCGCTCCGGGAGGCGCGGCGCTTCAATGTACTTTTGGAAGTGGATGGTGGAGCCGGACGGGATCGAACCGACGACCTCAGCAGTGCGATTGCTGCGCTCTCCCAACTGAGCTACGGCCCCAGGATTGAGGGCGCCATTTAGGGATCGGCCTTCCGGCCTGTCAAGGCAGGCCAAGGCAGGGTGCCATAGGGGTTGCCCTCATCGCCGCCTCTCCGCTAGATGATGCGTCCGCGAGGAGAGGGTTCATGGCTCCATTGATCGGTTTCATCGTTCTTGTCATCGACCTCTATATCTGGGTCGTGATCGCCAGCGCGATTTTGAGCTGGCTCGTCGCCTTCAATGTGGTCAACATGAACAACCGGTTCGTGCTGTCGATCGCCGACATGCTCTACCGGCTGACCGAGCCCGGCACTCAGGCCGATCCGCAGCATCCTGCCCAATCTCGGCGGCATCGACATTTCGCCGGTGATCCTGATCCTGCTTCTCCTGTTCGTCCGCGACGCGTGGTGCTGCTCGGCTGGCTGCGCCGGCGGTCATCCCTTCAACTGAGCTTGCTTGCCGTCAAGCCTCTTTTGTGCAGCTACGTGAATCGAGTAACAAAGCACATC
>ERZ1370068.8800-contig-7626_pt1 | contig 48060 bp, 80 predicted proteins | sample MGYA00561227_ERZ1370068 | MGnify/ENA primary metagenome ERZ1370068 (study PRJEB38410, sample SAMEA6850437) | metagenome | study: Metagenomic assessment of the ecological functions of the soil: analysis of the soil microbiota associated with the... | reverse complement strand
TAGTGCGCGAGGTCCCCGGTGCGATAAAGGCGTGAACTCACATCTTTGCTAAATGGATCGCTAATGAACTTATCCGCGGTCAATTCCGGACGATGCAGGTAACTCACGCGCTACGCCTGCACCGCCGATGTAAAGTTCTCCCGGGACTCCGATGGGAACTGGCCGCAGGTTGGAGTCCAACAAGTAAATCTGGGTATTTGAGATTGGTCGACCAATTGTTGCCGGGCTGTTAGCGGTTCGACGCGTGAATGTCGAATAAGTTGTCGTTTCCGAAGGGCCGTACAAGTCGTAGACCTTTTCGACAGTGCCGGTTTGATAAAGTTGCCTGACAAGCTCCGGGCGCAGCGCCTCACCGGCTAGGTTTACGACTCGAACAGATTCAGGCAAGGCTCCGGCCGCGAGCAGAGCCGCCATTGCTGACGGAACGGTGTTTACTAGCGTAATTCTTTTTGCGTCCGTTGCGCGCAGACTCAGAGCGTTTTCAACCAAGATGATCTTGCCGCCCCAGCTTAGCGGCGCGAATAGCTCAAATACCGAAAGATCGAAGCAGATAGAGGTTGACGCCAGTATACCTGCCAGTTCGTCGGCCGTGAAAACGCTTTTCGCCCAGTGCAGTAACGCGACCGTGTTTCGGTGTTCAATTGCGACACCTTTAGGGATTCCCGTCGAGCCGGAGGTGTAGATTACATAGGCGAGATTGTCAGTGGCAATCGACGCTTCCGGATTATCGGAACGTTTCTGCTCGATTATCGATAGGTCACGATCGAGATGAAGTACCTGAAGCCGAGGATCGGAAGATCGAGAATCGAGAATCGCCATCCTCTGTTCTCCATCCTCCATCTTCGACCAGTTTCGCTTGGGTTAGCAGCACCGAGCACCTGTGCATCTTCCAACATGAAGCGCAGACGCTCTTCCGGATACGCTGGGTCCAACGATATGTAAGCGCCGCAGGCTTTGAGGATCGCCAAGAGCCCGACCACCATGTCGATGGAGCGCTCGACGCAGATGCCGACTAACTTTTCTGGCCCGATACCTAAGCTGATCAAGTGATGCGCTAATTGGTTCGCGCTTGCGATTAAGCTCTCTGTAGGTGACTTGTTTGTCCTTCAAACTCCAGGGCGACGGCGTCCGGTGTTCGGTCGACCTGTTCTTCGAATAGTTGATGGATGCATTTATCCTTCGGATAGTCGGCGGCCGTGTCATTCCACTCAACGAGGATTTGGTGACGCTCGGCTTCGGTGAGTATCGGCAGCGTGGCGATGGATTGATCGGGATCGGCGACGATGGCTTCTAATAGAGTCTGAAAGTGGCCGGCCATGCGCTCGATCCTTTGGCGCTTGAATAGATCAGTGCTGTACTCGATATAGCCGATGAATTTCCCTCACGCTCGCGCAGGAACAGCGACACGTCGAAGGGGAGCGGCTGGTTTCCAATTCAATCGGCTCGATCCGTAGGCCCGGAATTCCGCTGAAAGGGCTGGTGGCGTTTTGTAAGACGAACATGACTTGGAAGAGCGGGTTGCGGCTTTGGTCGCGCTCGGGCTGGAGTTCCTGGACCAGCTTTTCGAAGGGCAGGTCTTGGTTCGTGTCTGCGGCGGTGCAAATGTTTCTGACCCGCATCAGAAACTCACCGAATGGTGGGTTGCCAGAGAGATCGGCGCGCAGAGACCTGGGTGTTGACGAAGAATCCGGATCAGCCCTTCGAGTTCAGGCCGGCGGCGATTGGAAACAGGGAGCCGATGCCGAAATCTTCTTGCCCCGTATATCGAAAGAGCAGGATTTGAAATGCCGCGAGCAAGGTCATGAATGGCGTGACCGCAAAGCGATGGCTGATTTCATTGACTGATCTCGTAAGGCTCTTCAGGCAATGCCAAAGATAGCCGCTGCGCCGTGAAAACTCTGACGCGGCGTTCTCAGTCGATCGGTCGGCAGGTCCAGTAACTGGAAGGTCCTTGAGTTGTTCTTTCCAATAGGAAAGCTGGATCTCAAGCACATCGCTTTGGAGCCAATCGCGCTGCCAAACAGCGTAATCCGAGTATTGGACAGGAAGTGGTTTTAAGGGTGGTGCCTTCTCATTTGAAAGAGCGTCGTAAAGCGTCCAGAGCTCGCGAGTCAGTATGCCCATCGACCATGCGTCGGAAGCGCTATGGTGAGTGAGCAAGACGAGAATATGTTCTTCGTCGCCGATACAGAGCAACGTGCATCTAAGCAACAACCCTGACTGCAGGTCAGAACGGACGTACGGATTCGGTTTTGATTCGATGCTGGATGTTCGTGTCTCACGCTCGCATTCCTGCACCGAACGTAGATCAGTAAAATCGATTGGAAATGTTCTGGTTGGCTGAACGACCTGAACCGGCTTTCCGTCACTGAGGCGGAACGCTGTCCTCAGGGTTTCATGCCGGATGACGATTGCGTTGAAGCTGGCCTCCAGGGACGGCAATATCGAAAACACCATGCACACGCATAGCGCGGCAGATGTTGTAGACGGTGCTCTCCGGTTCCAATTGCTCGAGAAACCAGAGCCGTTCTTGGGCGAACGGACAGCGGCGCGGGATCTGTCGACGTGCGCGGCTTGGATCGGCGGTGGGAGAAAACGTTGGGGTGAAAGACGTTGCCGTAGATGCGTGAGAATCTCTGCTTTGCGTTCAACTATTTGCGCCCGCACATCGCTGGGCAATTTTCCTCTGGGTGCGTTGACGCGCAAACGTTCGCCGTCGGCGCTGAGCCTAACTCCCAGATCTTCGAGATATGCGATGAAGTCGACGGTGTCTATACTTCAAAATCCTCGCGCTCGTCTTTATCCGATTCGGAGGCAGATTGTCCAGTGCGGGAGAAGGGCGCAATTTTCGCCGCCAGGCCGGCGACCGTGGGGCTTTCCAGAAAGGCGGATAACGCCACGCCGACTCCAAACGCGTCGCCGATGCGAGCGGCCGCGCGGGCCGCTAGGTAGCGAATGCCCGCCCATGCGGAAGAAATTATCGTCAATGCCGATATTCCCGCGTCCAAGCACATCCGCGAAGATCGCCTGGAGTTTCATCTCGATATCGTTGCGGGGCTCGGTAGTGGCAGAGGCGGAGGACAATCGAATTGCCGGCAGCGCGCCGTAATCAACTTTGCCGTTCGGAGTCAGTGAGGCAGCGAATCCAGAACTACAAAATGCGCGGGTACCATGTAGTTCGGAGGGCCGTTGCTCACATAGGACTGGAGCAAGTCCGCCAGACTCTTTTGTTCTGCATCGGCTGCGATATAGGCCACTCAGACGAGTCTCCGAGTTTGGATTTTGGATTTTGGATTTTAGATTGGCGGATGGGGAGATCAAAGTTCTGCACGACCACGGCCGCGTTTTTGACTACTGGGATGACGTTTTAGGACCGCTTCGATTTCTTCCAGTTCGACGCGGTATCCGCGAATGTTGACCCGGCGGTCGTTGCGGCCGGCCCACTCGACGTTGCCATCCGGCAAATATCGACCTAGCTCTCCGGTACTATAGAGCCGGTCCGCCGGATCGTTGGTGAATGGATTGACCATGAACATCTGCTTGGTTCGTTCCTGCGTCGCCAATGTAACCCGCGGCCAGATGGGGGCTGCGCACGAACAGTTCCCCGAGTTCGCCGATGCCGGCCAACTGCCCACTCTTGCTTAGCACTAAAAGCTGCACGTCTTTGATTCCCTGTCCCAGCGGAACAGGTTTATTGACGCTCGGTCGTTCAACACACTTTCATCGGGAATCTCATAGTAACCGACAGCTCGTTGAGTTTCGGTCGCGCCGTAGAAACTCCCGACGGTGGCGTTGGGCGCCAACTCGCGAATTCGGGCGACCTCATCCCTGCTCGAAGACGTCGCCGCCGAAGAAAATGCGGCGCACCGCCGGAAGAGGCGTCCCTGCGTCGCTCAGTAACAGTTCGCCCAGCGCCGGGGTGAGGTGAAGCACGGTGATGGCATTTCGTTCAAGCCAGTCCAGAAGCTGATCAGGCGTGCGCGCTTCTGAGGAGCTTGGAATATGGAGCGTCGCGCCGAGATAAACGGCGGTGAAAACGTCCCGATGGAGGTGGCTGTACGCCAATCCGGAAAGCATCGCAAAGCGATCGTTCTCCTGACAGCCCGAACGCTTCCTTCTGCCACGGCAGAAAGTGAGTTATCGGACCGTGGTGGCAGAGCACGGCCTTTGGCTCTCCCGTGGAGCCGGAGGTAAACGCGATATAGGCGGGATCATCGGCATCGACGCTGATCGGACACCGTTAATCAGCGGATGCCGGGCAAGTCTGTGTAACAAGCTCGGCTTTTGCCGCGGGGATTGTCATGCGGCAAGATAGATCCAGATTGATCGAGACAGCTCGAGCAGATCTTCTGACAGGGAGCCGCTGCTCGTGAGCTGCAGCCACCCTTTCGGTCGCGCGATATCCAGGTAGTCGAGCGTTCGAGCCGGGGGTAAGCGGGGTCCAAAATGAGAAACGCTGCGCCCGATTTGAGAATGCCGAATATCGCGACGACGAGCGATGAATTTCGCTCGGCGTAAATCGCGACCCTATCTTTCGGTTTGATTCCCGCGGCGATGAGGGCGGTAGCAAGACGATCGCTGGCTTCGTCAAGCTCGCGATAACTCCAGCTTTCGGTCGGATCGGCCAGCGCCAATGAGTCCGGTGAACGCCGCGCCTGCTTGGCTAGCACCTCATGAATGGCGCCTTCCCACTTGTCGTCGAGCGTTGCAGCGGGATCGGGCAACAAGGCTTTCGAATTCGCCGTGACCAGTGTCAACCGACTGATGGCGAGTTCGGGACTGCTTACGACTTGATCTAAAAGGGTTGCCCATTGTTCCAACAGGAGTGCGATGCGTTCTTCGCGGAATAGCGCCGTATTGTAGACGATCGTCAGTTCGATCTTCCCGTCGCACTTCCGGTGCGTGACAGCACGACGTCGAATTTTGCGTCCGGATTTGACTTGCGTTAGTTTGGTTACTGCGCAGCCCGTCTAAAGTCAGTGCGCGCTCGGAGCTGTCGGCGACATTGAAGAGAAAATCGAATATCGGATTGTGTCCGGGATCGCGCGGCGGCTCGCAGTTTCCTCGACGATTTTCTCGAAAGGCATCTCCCTGATGGGTATAGTGCATCGAGACAGACCTCGCGGACGCGCTCGCAGCAGCGTCGTGAAGCTCGGATCGCCGACAAGATCGCAGCGAAGCGGCAGGGCGTTGATGAAAAAACCGATCAGGCTCTTCGGTCTCTGGGACGATTGCGTCCTGCGATCGTCGAGCCGACGATGATGTCTTCGCGACCGGCGACGCGCGACAGCAAAATATTGAATGCCGCGAAGAGCGTCATGAATGTCGTGGTGCCGTGTTGGCGGCAAAGGTTTCAGCGCGGCGGTTGACGACTCGGAGAGTTGTCGGGTCACCCTGGCGCCGCGATGGGAAAGCAGCGCGGGGCGGTCGAAATCGCTTGGCAATTCGACCGGCGCCGGCAATGCGGCGAGCTGACGCTTCCAATAGGCGATTTGGATGTTGAAGGCGTCCGACCTGAGCCAGCCGTGCTGCCAAGCTGCGAAGTCCGCGTACTGAACCGGGACCGGCGGCAGTGACACTTTTTGAGCATCACGAGCAGCGCGTCGTAGAAGAGCCCGAGCTCGCGATAGAAAATCGCCAGAGACGAGCCGTCCGCGATGATGTGATGGAAATTGAGGATCAGGACAAGATCGTCACTTGCCAGCTCGACAAGCGTCGCGCGTAGAAGCGGAGCGTTACCGAGATCGTAAAGCCGGCGCGCATCGGCACTGACTAGACGATTAGCCTCAGCCTCCGCTTGGTGATTAGACAAATCGCAGTAACGTCGATCACCGGCAGTGCGATGCGCAATCCCGGCACGCTTTCTGGCGCGGCTGCCCATCGATTTCTTTGATACAACTCCGCAGCACCTCGTGGCGATCGATCACGTCGTTGATTGCCCGCTCCAGCGCTACGCTGTCCAATTCTGCCTTTGATTCAGAACGCTGCGGGAATATTGTACGCGACAGATTCGCATCGACTTTCTGCGAAGTACCAGAGACGGCGTTGGAAACGATAATGGCAGCGGTTGATTCCGCTCAACGGGCACAATGGGCGCGCTAACGGTGCCTGCGCTGCGGCGGCGAAGCGTTTCTGATATCGCTGGTGCTAAGCCGGCGACAGTTGGAAACTCGAACAGCTTACGCAGCGCAAGATCGACCTGAAAGTTTCTGGACAAACGGACAACAACGCGTGTGGCAAGCAGGGAATGGCCACCGAGTTCAAAGAATTACATGTCATGGACGCCGATCTCGTCGCGCTTGAGCACTTCCCGCCAAACTTGCGCGATGAGCTCTTCGATCTCCGTGGCCGGTGCTGCGACTCCGTGACCGAGTAGCGGCCTGCTGTCGTCGGGCGGCTGGCAGGGCATTGCGGTCGATCTTGCCATTCGGCGTTAATGTCAGAGTGTCTAGAAATACGAACATCGATGGGAATCATGAACTCGAGCAGCTTTTCACCGAGAAAGCGCCGCAGCTCGCCGGTTGTCGGTGAGCTGTTGATGGGAAACGACATAACTGATCAGCTCCATGTCGCCCCAAGATCTGCGCTCACGCGCCAACACGGCGGACTCCGCTTACCGACGGTGCCGATTGAGAATACTTTCAATCTCGCCGAGCTCGATACGATGGCCCCGGATCTTGACCTGATTGTCGCGACGGCCAAGAAACTCGATAACGCCGTCAGCTCGATACTTCGCCAGGTCGCCGGTGCGATAAAGGCGTGGAATCTAGGATCGTCGCTGAACGGATTTTGAATGAATTTTCCGCCGTCAGCTCAGGGCGATTGAAATAGCCGCGCGGCGAGTCCGTCGCCGCCGATGTAGATCTCGCCAGGGATCCCTGACCGGCAACGCCTGCAACGAAGCATCGAGAATATAGATCCGCGTGTTCGCCACCGGCCGGCCGATTGGAACTCGCACTCTCATTCGGCGTGACTTTCGCCATTGTTGACCAAATGGTGGTCTCGGTTGGTCCGTATAGATTCCATGCGGAAGTTGCGCGTTCTAACAACCGATTGGCCAGCCTGGGCGACAGTGCTTCGCCACCGCTAAGAATCTTGAACCCGGCGGAACATTGCCTATCCCTGATCGAAAAAGAAGCTGCCACATCGATGGCGTTGCCTGCATCACACTCAGGTGTTGGGAGGTTTTGATTCGAGCGTATAGTTTTGCAGCGTCGCTGGCACTCCTCGGTACTGGCTGCGGACAACCTTTGCACCGGTGATCAGTGGTAGGTAGCTCCAGACCGGCAATGTCGAACGCAGTATCGTCGTAACGGCGAGCCACGTATCGTGCGGTGTAAGGTTCATCTGAGCCCCGACCGAGGAAAGGCAATTAGCGACCGAGCGATGCTTCGACCTGGACGCCTTTCGGCTGTCCGAGTGGAACCGGAAGTGTAGATCACGTAGGCGAGGTTGCGAGACTGGATTGTGAGTGATGGATTCTCACCGCTTTGCTGCTCGATACTTGGCGCGTCCCGATCGAGGCAAACCACTTGGAGTCGAGAATCGAGCTGACGGAGTAGATAGGATGATGGTGCGATCCTCGCATCTTCCAGCCCTCTATTCCTGACCAATCTTCTGTTGTTGCGTCAGCAGCACGGCTACCTGCGCGTCTTCCAGCGAAGCGCAGCCGCTCGTCGGGATACGCCGGTCTAACGGCAGCATAGCGCGCTGCACGCTTTGAGAATTCCCAACAACCCGACCACCATCTCGATGGAGCGCCTCGATGCAGATGCCGACCAGCTTCTCGGGTCCGATGCCCAGTGACCAATCAAGTAATGCGCGCAGCCGGTTGGCCCTACGATTGAGATCTTTATAGGTGATCTGCCGATCCCTCGAATTCTAAAGCAACAGTGCGTCTCGCAGGTTTGCTCCACCTGTTCTTCCGAACAGGTGGTGAATGCATTTGTCTTTCGGATAATCGGTCTGCGGTGTCGTTCCATTCGACGAGAATCTGGTGACGCTCTGGTTTCACGTCAGAATTGGCAGGGTGGCAATTGGCTGTCCGGGATCTGCGCAAGGACGGCTTCTAAGAGAGTCTGAAATGGCCCACCATCCGCTCAATCCGGTCCCGGCTGAACAGATCGGTGCCATATCTCGATAAATCCGACCAATTCAACACCTCGTTCGGCGAGGGACACAGTGAGATCAACTTTTAGATGAACCGTTATCTATGATTAGGGGTGGAGCGTAGTTCCGGAGGGTACAGCGTAGGCTAAGCGGGATGTTTTGGAAAGTAAACATCGCTTGAAATATCGGGTTGCGACTTAAGTCGCGGGGCGGCTGTAATGTTCTACCCAATTTTTCGAACGGAAGGTCTGGTGTTGCATATGCTGCACGACACGTCTCGCACTCTGAAAGAAATTCGCGGACAATCAGCTCGTCTGAAATGAACGTGCGCGCCACCAATGTGTTGACGAAAAACCGATTAGCCCCTACTGCCTCGCCCCCAGCTGGCGATTGGCGATAGGAAATCCGACAATCAAGTCGTTCGACTGGCTGTACGCGATAGAGTAACGAGTTTAAACGCCGCCATTAACGTTATGAACGGCGTTACTCCTCCGATTGCTTACTGCATTGAGAGATTCCGTCTCGTGATTCGGGCAAAGAAATGAAAATCTTCGAACCTCGAAAACTCTCTACGGGTGGTCTCGGCATAATCAGCACGGAAGAGAGAGAACGGGCAGACTTCCTTGAGTGTTTCTTGCCAGAAATCTACATGCGGCTGGGCTTGATCCTGGCTTAGTAAGTGCTGCTGCCAGATCGCAAAGTCGGAATATTGAGCCAAAAGAGCGGGAAGTGGTGGGGGATCATCCCGACAGATGGCTTCATAGGTCGTCCAAAGCTCTGAAAGTAATATCCGCATATCGACCAACCATCGCATACCATTTGATGGACAGTGAGAACCAACAAGTGCTCTTTGTCACCGAGCTCTACCAGGAGTGCCCGCAACAAGGGTGCTGCGATTCAGATCAAACGCTCGCCGCGCTTCCTGCTGCGCCAAGCGCATGCTTGCCGCGTTCTTCTCCGTTTCCGGGCCGTCCGCAAGTCCACAGTCGGCAAGGGATAGACGCAAAGCCGGTAGTAATCATTCGTGACGGCCGGCCGTCGTCGCTACCGAACGATGTACGCGCAAGATTTCGTGCCGACCGACCATTAGGTGTTCGAGGCTCTCCTCTAGGGCTCGCAAATTGAGCGGCCCTCGAGACGATACGCCTGACAAATGTTATAAGTCGGCGTGCCAGGTTTCCACTGTTCCATGAACCAAAGACGCTCTTGAAAATAGGAAAGGGGCACGTGACCTGCAGGTAAGTCCTGTGGATCTGTTAGTTTCAAGTGGTTCTACAGAGCTCGTCGCTATTCGCGACGATAGCGCTCAAACCCGCAATCGTCGGAGACTCATAAAAGCTCGGCAATGGCACATTGACGCGGAATGTCTTCATGACCTGGGCGACGATTTGCATCGCCGATAAAGAATTCCCACCCAAATCGAAAAGGTTGTCGTGGACGCCGATGACGCTGATGTTTAGAATTTGCGAGCAAAGTTTGGCGACGGATTCCTCGACGGCACCCCGAGGAGTCACATACGAAACATCAAGCGGCGGCCGTACCGCAGCCGGCTCCGGAAGCGCACGCCGGTCGATCTTGCCGGTCGGCTGTAAGCGGTAAGGCATCGAGAAACACGAAGACGGATGGCACCATGTAGTTTGGCAAGCGTAAGCTGAGATCCGCCCTTAACCTCACTTACATCGTCGGCGTCGCTCCTTTGACGGCACACGACGTAAGCGAGGAGATAGGTTTCGTCTCCGTGCATCTTGCCGATGGGTGACAAACACCTGATCCACAGTGGGATTGCTGCAGCAGTGCCAACTCGATTTCGCGGCACTCTACTCGATACGCCGCGAATTTTAACTTGCGCATCTTTGCGCCCTAAATGTTCGAGGCAACCGTCAGCCAACTTTCGGCCCAAATCCCCAGTCCGGTAAATGCGGGGCGCCCGATTCCTGGTCCAAGGTAAACGCTCGCTCCGTGAGATCGGGCCTGCTCCAATAGCCGGGTGAAAGAAAACGACTGCGGACCGCGATCTCGCCAATTTTCCCGGGGCCTCAGCGCGATGCCCTTCTCGTCGAGAACAAGGATCTCCTTGTCTTCGAGTGGATAACCGACGGGAACGGTCACGTCGATTCGGTCCGTTTGCTCACCAGGAACTGGCTTAAAGTATTCGCTTCTGAACAAGATAGCTCATTCGCGAGAACGCAATTTTGAGAGAAGTGCTTTTGTACGATTCGATATCTTTCCAGGATACAGGTTCACTGCCTAGTCTTCATGACGCGTAACTCGGGAAATATCACATCGCTGCTCAAGTCACGCACAAAATGGCGAAACAACGTCGCCGCGGAATGGTAGACCGTAATCCTTTCCCGGATGAGCCAATCAGCGAGGCCATTGAACCCTTCTCTTTTTAGATTCCGCGGAAACAGAGTCGCTCCGTTCAGCAGCGCGTCGAAAACATCCTCAATACCCTGGCCGGTACTATAGGAGCCGAGAAGGGTAATTCGGTCATCATCGCTAAAGCACAGACTATTCGTATGATATCGGATATTATGAAGGTCGTTGCGGTGGGTGCGGATGACGCCCTTGGGTGTCCCGGTCGACCCGGATGTATAGAGAATGTACGCAATGTTATCCGGACGGATTTCTGAATTGAGGTTGTCGGTATTCAGAGAAGTATCGCAACGATCCACGTTAACGATGCTTCGGTTTCCTTCGAGCAAGTCCAAGGCAATCCCAAGACTTTGATTGTTCGTTACGATTAAATTGATCCCGAGTCATTGAGAATCTGTCCGATTCTCGCGTCCGGGAGCGCTGGATCAAGAAGGAAAAAGATCTTGGAAGCCTTTAGTGCGCCGAATATCGCGACAATTGCTGGCGCATCATGCTCCATCAAAATTGCGACGGGTTTATTGTCTCGGGATTGCTCTAAGAATAACCGAGCCAACCGATTGGCTGACCTGTTGAAGTCATCGTAGGTGAGCTGAACAACGCCGGTTTGTACCGCGATACGGCGGGGATTTTTGCGTACCTGTTTTTCGAATCGCTCGGCAATGGATTGCTCGGTTTCTCACGCGAAAATTCGACAAAGCGATTTCCCGGGTTGACGCGAGGAATTCCTATTACACTTTCCACGGTCGATGCAGTCAGCTGATTGCGCCCAGGCCGACATCTGCTCTGGAAAGCCAAAAAGGCATGCACATAGCTCGATAAAACTCGCTGGCTGCATGGAGCTCTGATTGCGCGGCTGAACTATTTTTACACTGGGCGTGAAGCTGTCCAAGGCCGAGATAGCAGTGGTGCTTGCAAAGGGCGCATCCCGAGCTCTTGGGCAATGCTTCGATGCCTCTCTATAGCTTGCTTCGGCTTGCGTCGAGAGCGACCGAATCGCGGCGCGCTAGAATCTCTCCTATTAGATACTTTAGCCAGGCCTCGCTTGCTCTATCTTTGCTTTCGCCGAAGCACCGCGAGACCCTGGCGAGCAAGCGCCTCGGCTTCGCTATGCTGACCTCGCTAACACGTACGTCTCCACCGCCCAAACCATACTTCATAGCCTCTGCCGAGCGGCACTTGACGGCTTCCCGTTTCTTTCACCCAAACGTTACGTTCCGTGGTACTGTCCAAAAGCCGTATCGCCTCAGCGATGCGACCGACGAAGGCATAAGCCAGCAGCTAAACAGGAGACGATCAACGGTCGTTGAACGGGAATTTCTGCGGATTCACATACTCTCAGACCGCGCTCGAGCGGCGCAATGGCCTGATCAAAGTCACCCTTAATCACTGCAACCGCGCCGACGGCGTAGTAAGCATAGACGATACTGAAGGGATGATCTCGCTCCACAGCGGTTTGAATTGCGTCTTCTCCATATTGAAGAGTTTCGCTAAAGTGTCCGACCTGCGCCAAGCCACGGATTAACCAGATCTTACAGAGTACAGAAAGTATTCCCGTCGTGCCAAAAAGGTCAAATTTTCGATCCTTCGGTATCAACGAAAGCGCCTGATTGAGTTCGGCAATCGAGAGCTCGAATTGGCCTAAGTTATTGTACGCAATACCCAGAAAGTAGTGGGCTACAATATTCGATTCGATATTTCTCGGTCCAACGGTGTGTTCGAGAGCTTGTTTACCGGCAATCACAGCCTGTTCCTGACCTGCCCATCGAGATTCCAGTAGGCAGTCATCCACGTGAACAGCTTTCCGAGTCTCTGGTGATCATTGAGCGTTTTCGCAATCTCTTTCGCTTCCTCCAGATATTCAAATCCGCGCTTGAACTCGTTGAGCAAAACAACGCGTTGCGGGCGTCAAAACGGAGGTCGATACCTCGCGTCAAGTTTACCGATGATTCCGGAAGGTGCCGCAAAGCCTCCAAGGCACGCTCGAAATGAAGCACCGCGTTGCGGAAACTAGACCGCGAAAGCGCCGTGTCACCGGCTTCCTTTAGGTAATTGACCGCTTTGTCCCAGATCTCCCCACAGAAGGCATGGTGGGCGAGTTTCTCAACATGATCATGGGAGAGAGGCTGGTTTTTGATTCTAGTGCTTGTAACGACCCTCCGATGCAAATAAGTCCGGCGATCGTGAATTAGCTCCCTATACGCCACTTCGCAGGTGATAGCATGTCTAAACGAGTACTCCAGCTCGGGGAACAGGTTTGATTCATAGAGGAATTCCGCCGTTTGTAGGCGCGAAAGATGGCGTTGGAGATCTTCGCCATCAGCCTCGGCTGCGGCTTGAAGCAGCGCATATGGAACGATCACGCCGATGACGGCTGCGGTTTGGAGAACTCGCTTCTCTTCCTGAGACAGCCGGTCGATACGATCCGCTACAACGCTTTGCACGGTGCTCGGTAGGCGGATCTCATCGATTCTTAGGCCCGGCCGGTAGGCCCCCTTCTCGCCCAGACAGAACTCCTTCTTCGACGAGAGAACGCACGCTCTCTTCTGCAAAAAAGGATTTCCTTCGGTACGTTCCGCCAAGAGCTGCCTTAGTGGCAGGACGTCCTGGTTGCGTCCCAACAGGTGTTGCAAGAGCTCTTCCGCGTTAGTGGGATTTAACGGATCCACGCGAAGGTGGCTATAGAATGAACGATCGCTCCAGCCGTGACTGTACTCGGGGCGGTAATCCACCAGGAGAAGAATCCGCGACATGGGCAGACTTTCTATGAAGCCATCGAGAAATGCCTGCGTTTCGCTGTCGATCCAATGCAGGTCCTCAAAACGATGAGCAACGGCTGCCGCTGACTCTCACGGATAAGTACTCGCTTTACCGCGTCAAGCGTACGGCGACGGCGCTGTTGAGGGTCCATCGCGCCGAATCGATTGACCATCTCGAGTAAATCTTGATGTTGTGCATAGCCAGTTGCTGCTCGCCGGATGCCGCTGAATAGCTTTCTTCCGGGAATGCTCCGAGTAATGAAAGGATTGGCGGAATGGTATCTTTGAGCATGTTGCTCAATTCCAAAACATGATTGACCACTCGCTCTTGAATTTCCTCGCGGTCCGTTCCCGGCGGTGATTTGAAAGTAGCGGCGCAACATTTCGATCAATGGAAAATATGGGGTAGCCTTGCCGTAAGACACCGATGCGCCTTCCAAGACGAGCCACCCGGCGGGCAGCTGGTGTCGCGTAAATTCGTGGACCAAACGCGATTTTCCCATACCGGGCTCGCCAACCATCGCCAATATGTGGCCGTGCCGCGCCGCGGTTTGCTCGACCAGTTTGTTGAAAATATCGATTTCCGCGTTGCGTCCGACCAGCGGTGTCAACTCCACGACCCACACCAGCTTGGAAGCGGGTGCGGGCGGAGGTTGTACCAATGAGCGAATAAACCTCGAACGGCTGCGAAATACCCTTGGCTTGCACGGGACCGAGGGATTCAACCTGAACAAAGCCTTCGACTTGCCGCAGCGTAGAGGACGTCATCAGATATCGATACCCGCGACCTGCGAGCTCCTGCATCCGAGCTGCCAGATGTCGTCGTGTGGCCTATAGCCGTGTATTCGATATTGATATCGATATCTATGGAGCGGAGGACGACTTCCCCGGAGTTCATTCCAACCCCGATCTGCAATCCCGATTCTTCCGATTGGCCCAGCGTCTGACGGTAGCGCCGCATCTCTTCCTGCATGGCCAGTGCCGCATAGCAGGCACGCAACGCGTGGTCTTCGTGCGCTAAGGGTGCACCGAACAGCGCCATGATGCCATCGCCTGCGACCTGATTCACAGTCCCTTCGTATTTGTGGACTGCGTCCATCATGATCTGCAGAACCGGGTCGATTAGCTTCTGAGCCTCTTCAGGATCGAGCCCCTCCACTAAAGTTGTCGATCCTCTTATGTCTGCAAAGAGAACGGTCACCTGTTTCCGTTCTCCTTCCAGCTTGTGGCGGGAAGCCAGTATCTTTTCAGCGAGGTGTTTTGGGACATAGGTATCGGGTGCCGGTGTCCCGACGTTGAGGGAGAAGACCCGACGGGTGTTTCACCGATTGCTTGACCGCAGCGTCTGCAGAATTTGGCTCCTTGCCGATTTGGCTCGCCGCACCGTGGGCAGGGTGCTTCCAGCTGTGTTCCACACTGGTCGCAAAAGGCGACAACAGTAGAGTTTTCGGATTGGCACTGCGGGCAGATCATAACGCGTCACGCATGGGTGAGAATATATTTGGGCGGCCATTGAAAGCAAGCTATAAATCTTGACGGACGGGCTCCATAAAAAGGATTCTCAGCGGTCTCAAGCCAAGCCGGATCGACGTTGATACTGGAATGGGACGCGCCGAGCCACGGACGCTATTGATTCTGCCAATGAGCGAAGTGGGCTCCGTTAGCAATAGCGCCGCCGACCAAGCCTCGTGGCGCTGGCGAAAGCGGCGGTGGCCATCGACGATCTCGAAATGGAGGATTTTTCACAAGCCGCGCGAGGGCTCAGCTATTTTGTTAACATCAAGACCGCCGCGCCAACCGATAAGGTCATCAAAGTCGCGCAATTCGCCGATAAAGGCTGCCACACGGTAAACTCCATGCGCAAGCGCATGCCGGTTGCCGGGAAAATCATACTGAATGAGAGGGAGTATGCGATCGTCGATTGACTTAGAGCGCGGCATGCTGTGCCTTAACGCGGATACGAGACAATGGCCGGGGCTAGCCAGTCGGCGCTCGCACAACCCCTCGCGGACATCGAGGGGACAACGGTCGAGTTTCCCGTGGTTTTCGCTCAGGCGCCGTCCACGGTGATTTTCTTCTACCGCGGCCGCTGGCGACGTTGTGGTGCCGGGCCCGGTTGACGGCCTTGGTCACGAGGTGGAGCGCTATCTCGAAGGAAAGGTTCAAATCCTCGGGCGTCAGCGTCGAGCCTCCGGAAGAAGCCAAGAAATTTCTCGATCGCGTGATGCGCGACTGCCAAGTGGACAGGCCGCATATTCCACTCGATCCCTATCCCTGCGACTGCTTACCGATCCCAATGCCATACTGATCCGTGCCGTCGGTACCGCCAACGAGGGTCATTGGGCCCGCTCCGGTGACTTATGTCGTTGATCCTAATGTAACGTGACATGGGCTTACGTGAGCGAGACCGCGCTCTGACCGGCCGAGTCCAGACGCCTTGGCGAAAGCGGCCGTGACTATCGCGTCGGGAAATCATCGCGTGCGGCGTATCCGGGGAAGTTTTGAGACATCGTGAAAGTTTGACGTGCTGCTTTTACTGCACGGACGTTCCTTGCTACAAGCCACACCTGCTATATTTCGGGCCTAAATTTTTCTTCTTCACTATTGTGCGAATTGCCGATTGTAACAGCAGGGAAAGCACAGTACCCTTAGATTCACACGTAAAGCCGTTCGAGCTTAGTCCGTCCGGGGCCGCCAGGACCGGAGGTCCGAAAAGGATGTTCTGCGATGGCTGTCCTGCGTTATAGCAATCACTACATTTCCGTATTTCTCACCCCTGATAAGTCTAGCAACTCGTCATGCATTCTCGTTGTCGAAATCAGGCATAAACGGGACCACAGCCCGATAGCGAGATTAGTTTCCGGCGAGGCGTTCGTCACCACAGAGGACGCCAGCGCTCGCGGTTTTGAATTGGGCAAGAAGTGGATCGATGAGCGGTCGCAAAAATAAAGTCTGTTGAGGAGTTCACCCTAGCCTGTAACTTGATTAACTCTTCTCAATTTGTGAATCCCGCCGTCTCAGAGCCTGCTTTCCTGGGCCGCCCGTTCTTGATTATTATTTTCTAAGCACGTTTGGATCTGCACCGATCCGACATTTCGAACGTGTGGTCAGCGTGGGTTCTTTCGCTGGTTTGACAGGAAAACAGCAAAATCATTTGCGGTCACGTCGATCAAGGCATGATCTCGCCAGACTCTATAAGAATCGAGTCGTGCTCCCAAACGATAGCGGTTTCACGCGCGTCTATCTTGTTGTCGGCATGAGATGGCGCAAGGCCGGATCGGAGCGCCGCAGTTTCTTGAGCGCGATCGCTTCGATCTGGCGAATTCTTTCGCGCGTGATGCCGAATACCTTGCCGGTTTCCTCAAGCGTGTGGCTGGTCGTTTGCCGGATGCCAAAGCGCATGCAGATAATTTTTCTTCGCGAGGAGTGAGGGTCGTCAGAAGTCTTTGCATCGCGTGTTTGAATGTTGCGTCGATGACTAGCGCCTCAGGATCGGCGGCATGCTCGTCCCGGATCATGTCCGCCAAGCAGCTCTCACCATCTTCACCCAATGGGATATCCAGCGAGATTGGTTCTTTGACTAAATTTAAAATCGTATGAACTTTGGCTTCTGGTACGGCCATGCGCACGGCAATTTCCTGCGAAGTTGGCCTGCGGCCGAGTTGGCGTCCGAGGCTGTCGAGAGTATGCGACAATTTATTGGTCAGCTCGACCATGTGGACCGGGATGCGGATGGTGTGCGCATGATCTGAAAGCGAACGAGTGACGGCTTGGCGAATCCACCAGCTGGCGTAGGTCGCGAAGCGGAAACCAAGCCGGTAATCGAACTTATCGACGGCGCGCAGCAGACCGATATTGCCTTCTTGAATGAGATCCAGGTAACTAAGGCCGTGGCCGCAATATTTCTTCGCAATGGCGGCGACCAAACGCAGGTTTGCCTGGGCAAAATGGTTCTTTGCCGCAGCGACTTGCGCCCTTTGTCGAGAATTGTTTCGAGCTTGCGCCCGAGTTCAGCGATTGGCATGCCGATCGCCTTTTCCATAGCCTGGATTTGTTTGCGTGGTTTCGGTTGACCGCGGGTTTTTCTATGAGCTCTTTGGCGCGTTCGTAGACGTCGCTGTGCCGCTGGATGATAGCGTCGATATGCTCGTGAGTGAGATCGAGAGATTTGATCACCTCGGCGATCTTTTTTCTTTGCTTGAGGATCATCATTTCGCGTGCACCGGTCGCCGGCTTTTCCGACCGCGCGGCGGTGTATCGATCGTGATTGGCCAAGCGCCGCAATTTAAGCACGCCCGTTCGAAAGCGCGATCTTAACATGCGTTCGTCATCGAAATGTTCCCCGGAAACCTCCACGTGCAGCCTGACGATGTCGCGCATGCTCACTTGTCTTGCGGCAACGGTTTGGCCAAGCTCAAGCGCATAGCGGAGTGCCAGACGCGATGAGAGCGCTTCTTCGACGATTTGGTCTTGTCCCTCTTCGATCTGCCGCGCCAAGCTGATTTCTTCGTTGCGGCTAAGCAGCGGAACGGAGCGTATGTCCTGGAGATAACGGACGATGGGGTTCGGCGCGGCAAGCAGCGCGTCGTTTTTGTTGTCGTCTTCCGCCTCCTCCTCGATACCCGATACTGGTTCGAGCGACTCCAGCTCCGTCGACTTCTACATCGGCCGCAAGAAGCGTATCGACAGGCAAACTTTCCGGGTCGAATTGCACCGATATTTCAATCTCGGAGGTGCTTCCCATTGCGGTTGGCAATAGTTGGAATTCGGCCGGCATGTTTGCAATATTTTCGTTCATCATTTTTACCTTGCCGGTCAGCGGCGACGTTTGAGCGCGTTTTAAAAGCGGAGCGCAAGCGAAATTAGATTGGCAGCAACTATCTGAAGGAGGAGCGCGATCATGAAATCACGACCGCTTTCGGAAAATCGAATGCTAGACCGATCTATTGTTGAGGGATGTGTAACGCCACCCTAGGTTGATTGTGTCAGTTTGTCAACGTCAATGTTGGCTCATTTGCCGCAACGAAGCCGGAGTGTTTGCCGCTCGCGCCGCTAATGCGTGTTGCATCGCGGGCTTGGGCCGGAAATTGGCGTTGATACGAAGTACGCTTGTCAGAACGTTTACGATTCGCCGCGTGATTGGCCGAGCTTTTGGGCGATCTGAGTGCTGAAAGCGAGTATAGCAAAGGTTCGACTTTCACCCTGACGATACTGGCAGGACGTTTAAGCTAGAGCAGCGCAAATTCCTCTGTTTATTTGCGCCGTGAGCATTCACCGCGCGCGGTCCGTCATAGATTTAGTCCAGGCCTTGTCAGGAAAAATTTTCTCGCATAAGATCGCGCCTGAATTTGTTTTGGGAGAGACAGCGATGATATTTGACGGCAAGATCGATCTCAACGTCCCGGTTCAGAAGGCCTGGGACTTTTGATCGACATCAATAAGTTTTCTACCTGTCTGCCCGGCATCGATGAGGTCAAGCAGATCGATGATAAAACCTTTGACGGGATTATCTCGGCGGCCGTGGGGCCGATCTCGGGGAAGTTCAACTTTCGCTCGACGATAGTCGAAAGCCGGCCGCCGGAACAGATGGTGGTGCGGACCGAGGGCGTGGATTCGGTGACCAAAAGCACGGTGAACGCCGACATGACCGTCGACCTGCGCGCTGCATTGGATAACAAAACGCAAATGGACTACAAAGCCGACGTGAAAATCAAAGGGCGGCTGGGCATTCTCGGCGACATGGTCTTGCGCGCGACGGCGACGTTGATCCTGCAGGAATTCACCAAGCGGCTGCATAAAGGGCTCGGCGCACCGGTGTGAGTTGAGTATGGGAAAGCGAAGCGAGCGGTCGTGATCCATGAAGGCGAGAAGATGGCCCGCATGGTCACCGACTTCCTAGGGTGAAGAGCCTTCTGCTTTTATTTTTTAAAAGGGCCGTTAAGGATTCAGGCGCAAGCCAGCGAGAAATTTGCTCGTAAATATTAAAGATGCGACCCACTCATTTGAGCAGCAACGGTATCAGCTGGCTCACGTCAGGCATGGTGTCGACACTCCATAGAGCGCTTTGCGCCTTATCGGCTTTTTCTACTCCGAGAACCGCGCTTGCGAGTCCGTGAAATTTTTCTTGCACCCTGGTGTCGCTCATCGGATTCCCCGGCGTGCCGGTCGGGTGATCCACTCTTTCCGTATAGGTGCGACCGTCGGTCAATTCGAGGGTAACTCGAACCGCGCGGCGGGGCAACGACGGATCTTCGTTAAAATCGATGCGATTGCGCAGGCTCTCGATCGCCGGATCGGCGGCGCGCTCGTCGGTGAATTGCGCCGGCAGCGCCTGGCCGTCGACGAGCGCTGCCGCTACTGAGTGATAGTAGCAAAACTTCGATTCTGAGTCCGCTGCGCGGATGACGGCGGCGCACCAGCGCCGGCGCGAACTGCTCGACGCTGCCCTGGATATGTTTGATGGTTTCGGGCCTGACGCCGGGTTGCTTTCGCAGGGCGAGCGCGGCGTCGATAAAGCCATGATTGGCTTGGCCGCAGGCAAAAGGTTTGAGCCCGTTTTGCGGCAACTCCCAGCGTTGGCCCAAATCTTTCGTCGCCTCGCTGATGTCGTGACCGCTGGCCATCACGCCGACCAGGCCGCGCGCTCCTTCGAAGATGCCGTCGGTGCCGGTGAAGCCGCGCTGCGCCAACAGCGCCGCCAGGGTGCCGTTTTGCGCCGCCTTGCCCGCGTGAAACGGCTTGCACATGGAGCCGAACACTTCGCGCAGACCGCTCGCCTGGGTGCCGGCGATGGCGAAAGCGTAGACCATTTGACTCTTGGTTGAGTTTGAGCAGACGACCGGCCGCGGCCGCCGCGCCAAGCACGCCGCAGGTGTTGGTGATGTGCCAGTGCGCCGCGCCTTCGCGAAAGTGCTGCTACCAGCACCAGACCGATGCGGCACGCGACCTCGACGCCAACGGCGAATGCCGCGAGAAAATCTTTTCCGCTCACGGTCCTTTGTTCGCTGAGCGCCAGTGCTCCAGGCAAAATAGGCGCGCTCGGATGAATCACCGTCGTATGGGTATCATCATAGTCTTCGAAATGACCGAGAAAGCCGTTTGCCAGCGCCGCGTTCTGCACCGAGGTCTTAAACCCCTTGCCGATGACGGTGGCCGCAGGCGCACAGCCCTCGGCGCGCAACACATCGAGCAAGATATCAATCGCTGGGTCGAGGTTGGCGAGAAGCGCGACGCCGGAGTAGTTCATCAAGCAGCGCTTGGCCAAGTGCATGACGTCGGCGGGAACCTCCTGGGTCGGAAAGTCCAGGACGAATTTTGCCAGTGCGGTTTCGGTTTGTCCCATGGTGATTCTCCATTTTTAGATTCATCGGATACAATAATCCCGCTTAATATGACGGTTCAAGCATAGTCTGACTCAGGACGCGCGTTTACTATTGGACTATAACGGTTGATTCGGGTTTGAGTTCGAAGAACCCTTCGACGAGCTCAGGGTGAACGGTCAAGGCACAAGCCGTTCGTGGTGAGGTTCTCGAACCATGAACGGCAAACGCTATATAGCTGTCACACTTCACTACGAGGGCTGAAGGCCAGCGCGGATTATGTCGCAGCTCGCCGACCAAGAATGACTTTTTCGGCAAGCGCCGACTTATCAACCGATGATTTGCTGTGGATTCGCACGTCGATTGCGCTTGTCAGGCGCAGTGCAGATTTCGTAGGATGCGGCCAGCTTCAGGTTGGTCGTAAAGGAGAAAATCTATGGCTCGCATCCGTCATCTCGCGATTCTCACCGAGGACGTTGAGAAGCTGGTTAAGTTTTACACCACGGCGTTCGGCTTGAAGATCGTTCACGGCGTCGGCACGGCGACTTATCTTTCCGATGGGCACATTAATCTTGCGATCATACCGATCGGGCCGGAGCGCGAGATCGAAGGGCCACAGTTGCAGGTGGGAATCAATCATTTCGGTTTCGAGGTGGAGGACGTGGCCGCCGTCCACGAGGCTTGTAAAGAACTCAATGCTTCGACCGGCGTCGACAAGCGACCGCCGAACCGCGAGGCCGAATACCGCGTCCACGACCCCGACGGCAATCCCATCGATCTCTCCAAACATAGCTGGCCTGTGTAACGATCGGTGTAATTCGGCGCGTCACAACGATCTAAAGTTTACCGCTTGTCATTCTCGAAGAGCGACCGCCACATTACATTGCCGAGCAGCTGGGCGCGGCGCGGCCGATGCCGCAAGGATTTGCGATGCGAGCAGAGCGCTAGCCAGAATAAGTTTCATAAATCTCGATGCTGAGCGCGGCGAATCATCCGCCGGTATTTCTATCGCTTCATCTCCGCCAAAACTTCTTCGAGCAGTTTGTAGTCAACCAATTGGCTGACGGGGATTTCGGCTTTGATCTTTGCCTGCTCGCGGATTTCCTTGATCTCGACCTTCACGGCGTCTTCCGAGGTGCGTGCCATCCTCTGGTGAAGGCCTTGATGATCTCGCGCAGCGAGAGTCCAGCGGTTCTTGCGGTCGAGTTTGAACTCATCCATTAACAAGCCGGCTACCTTTTCTTGGTTTGCCGGATCTCTGGTGAATTCCATTCCCTTGAGGGTCGCGCGAATCATGCGTTTCACCTGTGCGGGGTTGCTCTTCATCTTGGCGTCGGTGGCTCCGAGTCCGGCAAAGGGCGACTGAAGATAATCGACGGCGTTGCCGAGGTTGCGAAAGCCTAACTCCTCTGCCCTGAAGTTGAAAGGAATCGAAAGCATCGCCACGTCCGCCGTTCCGCTCTGCAGCGCAGCGAGAGAATTGGCCACGTCGCCGGTGGAAATGAAGGTCAAGTCTTTATCGGGGTTGACCCCATGGGCACGAGCCATGACCTTGGCCGCATAGGTCGGCGTCGCGACCAAGCCGGTCGTGGCAACGACCTTGCCACCTTTCAGCTCTTCAATCGACTTGATCGCGGGCTTGCGCGAACATGTAGACCATCACTCGGTCCAGAGTGAACATGGCGGCTTTCAGCGGCACTCCGGTGGCGGCGGCGCGCATGGCCGAGCCGATGGCAGACGTGTAATCCAATTCACCCGTGACCATGCCGGAGACGCCGACGTCAGTCTTTATCACTTCCAAAGACACGTCCAATCCCTTCGGCTTTGTAGATGCCAAACTTATCGCCGACGTAAAAGTTGAGAAACGTCATGCTCTTGGCCGGCATGGCAACCCGCACCTTCTGCGCCGCGGCTTTCGTCGATCCAGCCACGCCGATCAAAAGGGAGCAGCAAAAATTAGCAAACACCACGCACCTAAATTCTTGACCCCTGGGCTCATTTCCTTTTCCATTGTCATGCTGCGCTCCTGTTAAGGCTTTCCGCCGCACTGAGGAAACTGGCGGAGTGTAAGGAAATACAAAATCCCTGTCAATTAAGAATCTTTCCAATGCGCTATCTCGATCCCGATCTTGTCCTTGACGCGCCGCCGGGGCTTTTACTAACCGAGGCCACCTAACCCTCACCATCGCGAAAGGATAAGAACTCCATGTTTTACTTTCGAGTGGTGCTCTTGATCGTTTTCTGGTTCTTGATCGTGGCTTGGTGGCTGGCGCCGGAGCAGCGCCGACGAAGATGATCGTCGCCTACGCGTCAATCCAGTCCGCGCGTGGCGCCATTGTGGGCGGCGCAAGAGCAAAGGGTTCTTCAAAAGAACGGCATCGAGGCGGAGTTGATCTTTGTGCGCGGCGCGCCGACTCTGGTGGCTGCGTTGACCTCCGGCGATATGGATATCGGCTACACCGGCGGAACCGCGGTGCTGGGCGCTTCGGCGGCTGGGATAGATTTGAAAATATTGGCGGTGCTGACCAACCGGGTCACCTACGACTTGGTCGCGCGCCCTGAAATAAAGCGCGCGGAAGATCTGCGCGGCAAACGCTTCGGCGTCACCAGCATCGGCGGCACTCTCTGGATGGGAGCCGTGCTCGGACTGGAGCGATTAGGCATCGACACCAACCGCGACGACATTCGCTTTATGGTGATCGGCGACCAGGTGGTGCTAAGCCAGGCGCTGGAGGAAAATCGCATCGATGCCACCGTGGTCGATATCGTTTTCAGCAAGCGGCTTCATGAAAAAGGCTTTCCCATCCTCGCTGAGTTCCACAAATCCAACTTGCCCATCGCCAGTACGAGTGTGGTTGCGCGCGGCGCCTATATCCAAAGAAACCCGCGCGTGATGGAGAGCTTCCATGAAGGCCATGCTGGAAGAGATGGCCTTCGTACTCTCACCGGTAAACAAAGCGGCGACGCTAAAAATACTACAACGGCGGCTTAGAGTGAACGAAAAGGAAGCGGAGGAAGGCTTTGTGGATATCGCCATCGGCATGGACAAGAAGCCGTATCCGTCGATGGATGGGCTGCGCAACATCCAGCGGCTGATGAAGCTCCGTAATCCCAAGATAGGAAACGCCAAGGTCGAAGATTTGGTTGACGACCAAATCTTGCGCAGACTCGATGAAAGCGGTTTTATCGACAAACTGTTCGCGGCTTACGGAGTGAAGTAAGAGCAAACCGTTTAATCGTCGAAGAGATTCGCCGAGTCTTCATCGCACCAGCGCCCGCGCCGTTTCGGCGATGCGGTCGGCCGTGGGCGTTACGTAATCCTCCATCGGCACCGCGAAGGGCACCGGGGACGTGCGGGATCGTCACGCGCTTGATCGGCGCGCGTAGGCTGGCGAACGCCTCGTCCGCCATGATCGCGGCCAATCCGGAGGCGACGCTGCAATTATCATGGCTCTCGTCGGTGATTACGACGCGGCCGGTTTTTCACCGACGCGATCAGAGTCGCCTTGTCCAGCGGCTCCAACGTTCGAGGATCGACGACTTCCGCCGAGATGCCATCCTTCGCCAACGCGTCGGCTGCGGCCAGTGCGCGCGGAACCTGCACGCCGGTGGCGATGATCGTTACGTCGCGGCCTTCTCGTTTCACTTCGGCCTTGCCGAGCGGAATTTCATATTCACCGTCGGGCACCGGGCCGCGCAGGTTCATCAGTCTTTCGTGAGCGAAAAAGATCGTCGGGTCCTGGCTTTTGAACAGCGCGGTGCGCAGCAAGCCCTTGGCGTCGGCCGGACTGGACGGCATGACGACTTGCAAGCCCGGCGTGTTCCAATACCACGGCTGCGGGCTTCCCGAATGTTGCACACCGCCGCCGCCGCGAATGCCGTAACGCATGAAATAAGTCACCGGCACGTTGGTTTGTCCGCCGGAGTTTGAATAGCGCGATGGCCGCTTCGTTGACGATCTGCGGAATCGCTTCGTAGGAAAACGTCGCCGTGCCGATGTCGACGAGCGGTCTCAAGCCCGCCATCGCCGCGCCCGCGGCGATGCCGCAAAAGCCAATCTCGGCGATGGGCGGAGACTTCATGCGGCTGCCGCATACTTCTGACGTAGGCGGGCAAACTGAGCTTGAGCGGGACCCGAGCTGACCAGGCCGCCGCCGATCAACACCACGCCGGCGATCTTGCTCCAGGACTTCGCCCAGCGCGCTGACCAAAGCTTCACCAAAACTCATTTCTTGTGGCATGGCTCAATTACCTCTTCCGGCGTAAGCAAAGTTGAGGCGCGGCTTTCGGCTCCGGCAGCGGGCTTTCCAGCGCGAAACGCGCCGCCTCGTCCGCTTGCTTGCGAACTTCCGCATCGATGCGCTCGATCTCTTCGCGGCTGACGCCGCCGCTTTTCACCAGCTCGCGGGCAGTAAATAGAATACAGGATCGCCTTCGGCGTACCAGGCAGCGCGACGTTTTCCGGGACTGGGCTGGGATCCCAAGCCCATTTGATATCGGTCTTGCCGGCGACGAGCTTCGGATGGGTGGTGTCGTTACCCGGCCAGGGATGGGTTTGCGCTTCGACGAAAAATGGCCCTTCGCCGGCGCGCAATGCGCTGGACGAGTTCGCTCGTGGTTTTATACATCGCACCGACGTCGCCGCCGTCGACGACGGTGGTTTCAACGTTGAGCGCTCGGGGCACGTTGGATAGTTCCTTCGCGCTATGGCTCGGCGCCGCTGTGGCCGGCGCGCCGATAGTTGTTTTCCATCTAGAAAGATCAGCGGCAGCTGCCAGAGCTTCGCGATATTCAACGACTCGTAGAAAACGCCTTCTTCCATGGCGCCATCGCCGAAAAAGACCACCGACACCGCGCGTGTTTCCTGCACCTGAGAGGCGAAAGCGGTCCCGGCGGCGAGCGCGAGACAGCCGCCGACGATGGCCGAGGTATGAATGATTTTCAGATCCAGGCGCGGCGACATGAAAGGTCCCGGCCCGTCCACGGCAGTAGCCCGTTTCCCGGCCGATAATCTCGGCCAGCACTTTGCCCGGATCTCCACCTTTGGCAATGACGTGGCCGTGATTGCGGTGCGTGCGTGAAGACGTAATCATTCTTCTGCAGAGCTTCGCACACCGCGACCCCGGTGGCTTCCTGGCCGATGTAAACGTGAAAATGGCCGCGAATCAGACCCTCATAGTCTTCGTTGAACCGAATGCACGTGCTCTTCGGCCCGCCGGATCATCAGCATCCTTTGCAGGATGCCGAGCTGCTTCTCTCGGGGTATTTCAGGTAGCATTCTTTTCCCTCCGTGTGTTTCCTGGCCCTAGTAGCCGCTATTGATGATCGACGGCCGAACGTGGGTTGCGAATGATTGTGAGTCGAGTTCAGCTGGTAATATATCTCTCCAGCTGCTCGATGATAAATTTCTGATCATCGATGATCGACTTGACCAGGTCGCCGATGGAGATGATGCCGACCAATTTTCCTTCTTCGATGACTGGCAGATGGCGCACGCGCTTGTCCGTCATGACGGCCATGCATTCTTCGATCGGTTGGTCGAGGTGCGTGCGAACGACGTGGCTGGTCATGATTTCCCTGACCCTGGTGGTAGGAGACGCGCGGCCCTGAAGAATCACTTTGCGGGCGTAGTCGCGCTCGGAGATGAGGCCGACGAGCTTTGGGCCATCCGCGACCAGCAGGGCGCCGACTTCCTTTTCCGCCATGCGCTTCATGGCTTCGAATACCGTAGCTTCGAGCTCGATGGTCCATACCTCGCGCCCTTTAACGGCTAGGATGTCTCTGACCGTCTTCATGGGGAGACCTCCTTATATTTTACTAACAAACGCAGCCCGAACAGATTTATACAACCAATTCACTATGCAGTGAAAGAGGCAGCGGCGGCATCTTCCCAATTCTCTACTTGCACCCCTTGAACGATTCAATTAACGTTTTCGGCAATCACCGTGGGGAAGCCAGGAAGAATCGAATATGAACTGTCCAAAGTGCGAGGCGGACACGCTCGGTGAATTCTCAGTGCAAGGGGTAGCCGTGGACCGGTGCTCGTCCTGCGCCGGCATCTGGTTCGACGCGCATGAGCTTAGCCAACTTCTCGCCGAAGAGGCGCGCCACGTGGCGTCATCTGCGCCGCGGCCATGTCAAAGACGAGGTCGAAGGAAAAAGGGAAAATGCCTGCGCGATGGCTCGGAACTCCTGCGCGTCTATAGCAGTATCGAGCGGTCGGTTATCTTAGACGCCTGTGCCGACTGCCGCGGCATCTGGCTCGACGGCGGCGAATTCGAAAACTCTTTGCAGCCCGCCGGAGCTGATGCTCTCGCAAAGCTTGCCAACGCTAATGATGTTCGGCTGCGACCATGTGGATAATTCTCCCTCGGCTTTCGTTCGGCAAAGAGGGCGCGAACATGACCGCTGATCGAACGCCCACCGAAGCGCAACTCAGCGCGCTAGCGCTGTTGTTATCTCTTCTCTTGCTGCCGGTTGCCACCCCAGTGCGCGCCGCCCAAGTCCGCAGAGATTAGGGAAGTCAAAGTCGCCTATCCGCCGTCGATGGCGTCGGTCACCTTGATGACCGGCATCAAGCAGAAATTTTTTGACGATGAGGGACTGCGGCCGACGCTGTTGATTATCACCAGCGATCTCGCGTTGAAGAGCCAGGTCGTGGGCGAGATCGACTATACGCTGTTTGGCGGCGGCTCCGGACTGTTGGCGGCGGCGCAGGGTTTGCCGATCAAGAGCGTTCACCTGGCGCATAAATCTGCCGATCTCACATTGGTCGCACGGCCGGAATTCAAAAGTGTCGCCCAGTTGCGCGGCAAGAAGATTGCCATCAGCAGTTTTTCCGGCGCCGTTTACACATCCACGCGCGCCATGCTTTCGGCCGGCGGCCTGGATCCTGACAAGGACGTGGTGATGCTTGCGATGGGACGAGAAAACGTGCGGCTGCAGGCGCTCTTCGCCGGCAGCGTCGAGGCGACGCCGCTGCCGGTAGCCGTTGCACGCCGTGGCGGAAGACAAAGGCTATAGTTTGCTCGCCGACATCGAAGGCAAGTTCGAGGTGCCCTTCAGCGGGCTCACCGTCACCGATAAAAGCTCAAAGAAAATCCCGAAGAGGTGAAGAAATTCATTCGAGCGATGGTCAAGGCGGGGCTGTTCTTTTGAATCACCGCTCCGAGTCGGTCGCGCTTTACATGGATTGGCTCAAGCTTTCCAAGCCGATCGCTGAAAAGGGCTACGCCCGGTCGTTGAAGACCGTCAGTCCCGACGGGCTCGGCAAGGAAAGCGCGATCCGAACCCAGCTCGAGCTGATCAAGAAAACCACCGGGAAAGAAGTGAAGCAGGAAGACGTTATTGATTTTACGCTGCTACGGCAGGTCTTGGCCGAGATGAAATAAAGTCGACAGCGGGCGACCACGAGGAATGAGCCATGAATTATCTCTTACCAGCGCGTTGGAGCGCGCTCGTCCTCGGCATGATCTGCTCGATCGCGTTGCCGTGGAATTCCGAGAGCGCAGAACAAGCACTCACTGCGAAGCCGGAAAAAACCCGCCTGGAAGTCGGCACGGCGGGCTCGGGGACTACGAGTCTGCCGCTCTTTATTGCGCTCGAAGCGGGCTACTTTGCCAAGCGCGGTCTCAATGTCTCGGTCAATCAAGTCGGTGCGACCATAGCGGTTCAAGGCGTTATTTCGGGAACCATCGACATTTATCAGGGCGGCACCGCTGCCATCGCGGCGAATTTGGCGGGCGCGGATATTATTTACGTGGCCGCAGCGGTGGACAGAAACTCGCTAATTTTGTTTGGGCAAAGGGGATCACGTCTTTCGAGAGCTTGCGCGGCAAATCGATCGCGACGACATTTCCCGGCGCCTTCGGCGAAATCGCCATTCGCATGACGGCGCGGAAACAAGGCATGGAGGTCGGCAAAGATTTGAAACTGCTCTATCATCGCTCACCCCCGGAGGCTCTCTCGACTTTTTCGTGGGCAATGCCGATGGCCTCGTCATCTCTCCACCACAGACCGAACTGGCTAAGCAGCAGGGTTATCCGATCATTATCGACTACTACAAAGAAGGATTGAAAATCGTCGGTCCGGGCACATCGGTGACGCGCGAGTTCTTGCAAAAGTATCCGAATACGATGAAGGCGTTTCTCATGAGTTATCTCGATGGCGTGAAAAGAGCGGTCGACGACGAAGAATTCGCCAAGAAAATCGAGTCGAAGTATACCAAGATCGCCGACCCTAAAATCTTGTCTGAAAACTACCAGCAAGGCTTGCGGGTGTGGAACAAGGACATGACGGTGGATCCAGCGGCGATCCGCGTCGTGCTCGACGATTCATCCGATGCCAAGGCGAAGGGGGCCGATCCGAAGAAATTTTACGACAATACACTTATTCAGGCGGTCAACCGCGACTATGCGTCGAAGCTTATTCCCGGGGAAGTAAGTAGAGCACAAAATGTGAATGGGAAAGGGGTGAGGTGTAAGGCGTGAAAATTTACTTCACGGCTGGCAACTCGCCAGCTGCCGAGACTTAACGCCTTGATGCGAACTCAGAGGCAGGTCGAACATCGATAGATTTAGTGATGTCCCGGGCTTTCCCACACCGCCATAGCGGCGCGGCAGCAAAGAACATCTTGCTCCGGGCGGCTCGCGCCCGCGACGCCGATAGCGCCGACGATGGTGACTCCATTGAGGATCGGTATCGCGCCGCTCACGGGCATCATCCGTCCGCGATGGGAAACCATTAAACTGCGCAGCCAGGGTTGGCGCGCCTGCTGCACCAACTCCGCGGTCGGCACATGGGAGCGCCGCCGCGGTGTAGGCTTTGTTGAAGGCTAGCTCCGTCGATCGCGGTTCCGCTTTGTCCATTTCCCCACGGCAATGGGTGCGCCGGCTTCGTCGACAACCGCCGCGCTGACTGCGATGCCGAAGAGCTGCGCGTAATCCTGGGCGGCATGAATCATCTCCCACGCTATATCGAACGGTACCGGTCCGACCGCCGCTTTGTTCTTGCGGAAAAAGGCGCGCGTTTACCTCGATCGATGGAACGTGCTCGGCGGGGATGTCGATGTCTTTGAAGATCGCGTCTACCGGGCAAACGATCTCGCATTGCTCGCAATCGATGCAGACTTCGGGATCGATGTAGAACTGCGGCGCGCCGGGGTCGTATGAATGCACGCAACCGGGCACACTTCGACGCAGGCTCCGTCGTTGGTGCACAGACTCGTGATGATATAGGGCATTAGATACTCGCTTCGCTCGGAATTACAGATTATCAAATTTCACATTTCGATCAGAGATGCTGCGATTTGAGACTTTGTAATCACGCGGTTGCTAGCCGTCCGGCGCCAGCGGCAGGTCGGTGCGAATCACGTTGGCCACGTGAACGTTGGCGCCGAACCGTGGCGTTACCAATTTTCCTTCTTCATTCAAACTGCCGAGCCCGGCTCTGGCGGCCAACTTTTCAGCATCCGGTTCCGGCGCTGCGCTAGCGCGATAACCCAACTCCTGATCCACGCGCTCAGAACGAAGCTGATGAACAGCCCATTTTGCACCGGCACCTGACCGCCGATCCCTGGTGATTTTCGTGGATCATAATCGGCATGTACCGCGCAAATGACCGCGAACGGATAAATTCACCGTCGCGCGTATCCGCTGGAGTCAGTCTGGCGATGCCCGTCATCTCGGCACCGAAGTATTCCGCCATTCCTTTAACGTGACTCGAAGTTATCTCGGGAGTGTGCAGCTCTGTTCTGGTTGGGAAAACATTGCCCTCAGGGGCATTGCGGATCATCTCGGTGACCGTATTGGCGAGATCCGCGGCGGGCGTGTTGATGAAAAAATCCCAATAGGGATCGTCCTTGTGAGTGTTTTTCCCGCGCCAAGGCAAATTGAGCGGACCGATTCGCAAGGCCACTAGGCATCCCGTTTGACGAATCGATTGGTGTTCTCTTTGAGCGGCGCGTAGTAGCCGACGTTTCCCGCGACGGCGCTTGCCGCAGTTTTCTCGTGCGAGGCGTTACAGCCGGCGACGGTGCAAGCGTGCTCACCCGGCTTGACGCCGGAGTCGTAGCCGAGCCAGGTGACGCGGGTATTGCGCACGACGCCCCAGAAGCGGTCGTCGATCCATTTGAGAAAACGCACCAACGCTGGACGCGCGAAGTAAGGAAAAGCATGAAGCATCGACACCGTCATCGTGTGCCACCAGACATTCGGCTTGGTAAACGGGCAGACGGCGGCGCAGGTGAGGCAGCTGCCCCAATGATCGTGCACATACGGTCTCAGCTTGTAGCAAGTGAGCCAATTGATCTTGTATTTTCGATACCGTTGAAGACCACCTTGTCACCGAACGGTATGCTGTTGGTCGGACAAGTGTTGGCGCATTTGCGGCAAATTTTGCAGAAGTCATCGACGCCGATATCCACGGGCGCGTCGGCAACGAGAGGCAGGTCGGTTAAGATCGGGTCGCGGCATATGAATGCGGGCGCCGAAGTTTTTGTTGATGACCAATCCGTTTCTGCCCAACTCACCGATGCCCCCGGCAACGCCGGCCGCCTGCGGCGTGACTACGCCTCGGAGCGCCGTGTAACCGAGTTCTTTGATGTAGCCTTCGAGCGCCTTCAGCACCATCACGCCTTTCATTTGCGACACGTGGTACGCGGCGTCGCCGATCTGATGGCGGTGCGCCTGGAGCTTGTTGTAATCCCACGCGGTGGTTGCCTGGATGATATAGGGAAACTTCCGCGCCAGATCTTCAGGCGCGTTGCTTTGGTAGTCGTCCTTCGCCGTGCCGTCCTGAACGTAGCGGCCTCCGCCAGCGGCGTACAGATAGGACGGATGCGCCTTGGCGATACCGACCACGTCGGCTCCCATGTAGAGGGCGACGGCCTTGATGTGGCGCGCCATCGCCGCCGGATCGTCCACCGCGACTTTTGTGGATTGACTTTACCGTTGCTCGACCGGTTGATCACGTTGGCCAGAAAATGTCTGCGATCGGCGAAGTGGTTGGGTGCCGAGACGCGGGTCAAGGGATCTTTGGAGACGGTGTTGCGATACCAGTTGAACAGCGGTTTGCCGAGTTCGCCGCGCTGATTTTTTGGATGCGGCGACTGGTTCATATCGACGTTGACATGCTGACCGACGATTTTGACTGACCGCCCGAGGTAAGGCGTAGGAAATTCTTCGCCGGCGTGGCCGCCGTTGGCGCCCGCAGTTCCGGTAGGCTGTTGCGCTTCCTCAATTGTCAGTGCCATAACACACTCCTTTTAAATCGGCGCGTAATAGGCTGTTCAATCGATTCAACCCCATTAATGTCACGAATACGACGCCAGCGCCACTTCGGCACACTTCTGATCTTGATCGTCGGTGCCGCCGGCGACGGCAATGGCGCCAACCACGTTGCCGCCTTCGACGATCGGCAATGCGCCGCCGCCGGGCATGATGCGGCCGTTGCTGGACACGACCAAACTCTGAAACCAGGTCTGCGCCGCGACGCCGGCCAACTCGTGCGTCGGTTGTTGGAAACTGGCCGCGGTGTAGGCTTTGTTGAGGGCTATTTCGACCGTGATCGGGCGCGCTTTGTCCATGCGCCCGAGCGCAATCATACGGCCGCTCTGGTCGACCACGACGGCCGTCACCGCGATGTCGAGTTGCGCCGCTTGCCCGTGCGCGTTGCGCACCATTTGGATTGCTTTTCTCCAGGGATAGCCATTGTCTTGTGCGCGACCCTCCTCGCTGCTAAGTCCAGTCTCTTAGTTTAACAGAGAAGTGGGCTCCGCAGTCAAGCCCTATCGCGCCGAGCCGGCCATGTGTTGAAGAATCGACGGATTGAGTCAAACTGGGTGCAAGCGAGGAGGTTACCGTGTATCTGCGCACATTGCTCATCGTTTTTTGGTCGGCGTCGTCGCCATATTCGCGGTCCTAAACTGGAGCGCTTTTATGAGCGAGACGACGCTGTCGGTCGGCTTCACCACCGTGCAGGCGCCGCTCGGCTTGGTCTTGCTCATCGTTACCGCACTGCTCGCGCTGCTGTTTTTGATCTACGTCGTTTATTTGCAGTCGTCGGTGCTGCTGGAAAACCGGCGCCAATCGCGCGAGTTGCAGAACCAGCGCGAGATCGCCGAGAAATGCGGAGGCGTCGCGCTTCTACCAGTTGAAAACATCTCTGGAAGAGGCGCTGCACGAGCAGAGCAACCAAGCCGCGCAATTTAACAACACGCTTCTGGCTCGGCTGGAAAAGCTGGATCGAGACCTGCGAGTGACCATCGAGCAGTCCAGCAATTCTCTCGCCGCCTACATCGGCGAAGTTGAAGATCGCTTCGAGCGCGCGGCCGATGGAAAAAATAAGTTGCGATCGCGCGAGATCCGAATTAAATGGACTCCAACATGATCAGAATCCCTAGGAACAGCGCGCGCCGGTGACTATTCAAGGCAGACTCGAGGATCAGGTCGCGATCGTTACCGGCGGCAGCCGGGGAATCGGCTTTGCGGTCGCGTCCGCCTTCGCGCGGGAGGGCGCGCGGCTGGCGCTTGGCCGCGGTGCGCGATCAAGACGCGCTCGAAAAGGCGAAGGCCGAGATCGCCGCGCCCGGCCGTGACGTCATCGCCATGCTGGCCGACGTGCGCCGTCGGGGTGACGCCGAGCGGCTCGTGCAAGCGGCCATCGCCAAGTGGGGACGGATCGATATCCTCGTCAACAATGCCGGCATTCTGCGTCTGGCGCCGCTGGAAGATATCTCTGAAGAACAGTGGGACGAGACTCTGGCGGTGCATCTCAAGGGAACGTTCAACTGCACCCAAGCGGTGCTCCCTTTCATGAAACAGCAGCACAAAGGCAAGATTATTAACATCGCAGCGCCGTCGGCGCTGCGCGCGCTCGTACGGCGTCGCCGATTACGCGGCCGCCAAAGGCGGCATCATCGCATTCACGCGCAACGCCGCCAATGAGCTCAAGGCTTATAATATTCAAGTCAATTGCGTCTCGCCGGTCGCCGATACGCGCATGACCGCGGCTCTGACGGATTTTCGCCGTACCCATTTGGGCATCGCGCGGCGCAATCGCGAAGCCGTCGCGCCGGAAGCGATTGCACCGGCATTCGTTTTTTCGCCAGCTCGGACTCCGACTATGTTTCAGGACAACTATTGGAGGTCGGACGAACTTAACTGGGGAGAGTTGTAGGGCGACCGGCTGGACGCCCTGCAAGTTGATTTATTCCTGATAGCGCCCCTCCTTTCTTCAGACCAAAGTCGCAGTGAAACCGCGATTCGCGCGCTGATTGCCCGACTTCGGCGCTGAATTGTGCCGCTCGGTGCGGCTCATTCTTGAGCGCGATGTCCGCTCATGTATAGTGAGTCGGTATGAAAATTTTTTCGCCCCTTCCTGTAAACTTGCTTCACTTCCACAGATGCGCGTCGATGTTTCTGCGTTGCCGCTAGCGTCAAGGTAAAGCCGAATGTGGATTGTGCGGCTGGCGCTGCGGCGCCCGTACACCTTTGTTGTAGTTGCGCTCTTGCTGGTCGTGTTGGGCGTTGTAACCGTACAGCGCATGCCAACCGATATTTTCCCGAACGTCGATATTCCCGTCGTTACGGTCATCTGGTCTTTCACCGGCATCGCCCCGGAGGACATGGAAAAGAGTCGTGACGGTGAGCGAGCGCGCATTCACCACTACCGTCAACGACATCGAGCACATGGAGTCGCAATCCATGTACGGGGTCGGTGTCATCAAGGTTTTTTTCATCCGAGCGCCAAGGTCGAGATGGCGGTGGCGCAGATCACCTCGATTTCCCAATCGCTGCTGAGAACCTTGCCCGCCGGTTTTACGCCGCCACTGATCATTCGTTACAGCGCGTCGAGCGTGCCGATTCTCCAGCTCTCGGTGACAAGCAAGGTGCTGCCCGAGGAACAGCTTTTCGATTACGCCAATAACTTCGTGCGCACCCAGCTCGCTACGGTTCAAGGCGCCGCGGTGTCGCTGCCCTACGGCGGCAAGGCGCGCCAGATCATGGTGGATCTCAATCCGAAGGCGCTCAACGGATACGGCCTGTCTGCCATCGACGTCGTCAACGCGATCAATGCACAAAATCTGATCCTGCCGAGCGGCACGGCGAAAATCGGCACTCGTGAGTACAGCGTCCAGTTGAACAGCAGTCCTGACACGGTCGAAGGTCTGAACAATCTGCCGATCCGTGCCGTCAATGGCGCCGTGGTTTTTGTCCGGGATGTCGCTCAAGTGCGCGACGGCTTCTCGGTGCAAGCCAACATCGTGAGCGCCGGCAACCGGCGCGCCAGTTTGCTCACGGTGCTCAAAGGCGGCGGCGCTTCCACCATCGACGTGGTGCGGCGGGTGAAGGAAATTTTGCCGAAGATCCAAGCCACGCTGCCTAAAGAGCTCGAGATCGCCACTCTGTTCGATCAGTCGATCTTCGTGAAAGCCGCCATCGACGGCGTGGTGCGCGAGGCGTTGATCGCCGCCGGCCTGACCGCGCTGATGATTTTGATCTTTCTCGGCAGCTGGCGCAGCACGGTGATTGTCGCCACGTCGATCCCGCTGTCGATTCTCACGTCGCTGATCATTCTTTGGTTCTTCGGTTACACGATCAACATCATGACGCTCGGTGGACTGGCGCTGGCTGTCGGCATATTGGTCGACGACGCTACGGTCGAGATCGAAAACATCCATCGCAACCTCGCCCTGGGAAAACCGATTACCCGCGCGATCCTCGACGGCGCTCAGCAAATCGCCGTGCCCGCGTTCGTATCCACGCTGGCAATCTGTATCGTGTTTGTGCCCGTGGTGTTTCTTAAGGGCGCGGTGCAATTTCTTTCACGCCGATGGCGTTGGCGGTGGTCTTGGCGATGCTGACGTCGTACTTTTTATCGCGCACGCTGGTGCCGACGATGGTGCAGTATTTATTGGCCAGCGAAGTCGCACGCTACGACGAAGGCGGCGAGCAGGAAGAAGGAGATGTTTTTTGGCGCGTCCACGGCGCGTTCAACCGGCGCTTCGAACGAATGCGCGAAAAATACCGCGCCGGCCTTGAGTGGGCGCTGCATCATCGCCGGGCTGGTGTTGAGCGAATTCGCGATCGTGCTGGGCAGCGCGGTTCTGGTGGTGCCGTTGACCGGCCGGGACTTTTTCCGCCTCGTCGACGCCGGACAGTTTCGTCTGCATGTGCGCGCCCCCGCCGGCACGCGGCTCGAAGAGACGGACCAGATTTTTAACGCTGTCGAGGCCGCCATCGCGCGCATCGTTCCGCGCGAAGAAACCGCGTTGGTACTGCACAATATCGGCTTGCCGCTGGGCGGCGTCAACCTGGCATTCAGTGATTCTTCCACGATCGGTCCGGCCGATGGCGAGATTTTGGTCGCGCTCAAACCCGGGCATCGGCGATCTACACTTTGACTATATCCGCGCCCTGCGCCGCGAGCTGCCGCAGCGCTTTCCGGATCTCGTTTTCTTTTACCAACCGGCTGACATCGTCAGCCAGATTCTCAATTTTGGCTTGCCGGCGCCCATCGACATCCAACTGGTCGGCCAAAATCGCGCCGCCAATTACGCGCTCGCGCGCCGGGTCGCCGAACGGATCGAGCGCGTCCCCGGCTTGACCGATGTGCACGTGCACCAGGTCGTGGCCGCGCCGGCGTTGCGGATCAACGTCGACCGTGTTCGGGCGGCGCAGATCGGCATCTCGCAGCGTGACGTGGCGAATTCGCTGCTGGCCTCGTTGGCTTCGAGCAGCGATCAAGCGCCGAACTTTTGGCTCAACCCGCAAAACGGCGTCAGCTACCGGGTTGCCGTGCAGACACCCCAGTACCGGATCGATTCCGTTGACGCCTTGCAACGGGAACCGATCGGCGCGGCGAGCGGCAGCGCGCAGCAGTTGTTAGCGAACCTCGCGACGTTGGAGCGCGGCTCCGACCGTCACGGTGGCGACGCACTACAACGTCCAGCCCGTCTTCGACGTCTTCGCGAGCGTGCAGGACCGAGACTTAGGCGGCGCCGCGCGACATCCGGCGTATTTTAACGGACGTCGAAAAAGATTTGCCGCGCGGCAGCTCGATGATCGTGCGCGGTCAAGTCGAAAGCATGACCTCCGCATTTATCGGTTTGGCCACCGGCCTGCTCTTTGCCATCGTCCTGGTTTACGCGTTGATGGTGGTGAATTTTCAGTCCTGGTTGGATCCCTTTATCATCATTACCGCTTTGCCCGGCGCTCTCTCCGGCATCGTTTGGTCGCTCTTTTTGACCCAGACCACGATCAACGTGCCCTCCCTGATGGGCGCGATCATGAGCATCGGCGTGGCGACCGCCAATAGCATTTTGTTGGTGACCTTTGCCAACGATCAACGGCGTGCCGGACAGGACGCCCTGAATGCCGCGCTGCTGGCGGGCTACACCAGACTGCGACCGGTGCTGATGACCGCGTTGGCGATGATTATCGGCATGCTGCCGATGGCTTTGGGGCTGGGCGAGGGCGGCGAGCAGAACGCACCCGTTGGCGCGCGCAGTCATCGGCGGCTTGACGTTCGCCACGTTCGCCACGTTGTTCGTCGTGCCGGTCATCTATAGCCTGCTGCGCCAAAAGACGCCGTTCGCTACGGATATTGATGAGGCCGCGCGTGCGGATGCGCTGTGACCGACGCTTTTTATGTTCAAGGAGAAAACCAGCGGTATGACTGAAGGACGCGTACCTGCCGGCAAGCGACGCGACACAAAAACGCCACAGCGTACGCATCGTGATCGGGACGTTGATCGTCCTGGTTGTGCTTGGAGTGATCGGTTTTGCGCCGCGCTGTTGGCGCGAGCGCCAGTTCGCGCCACCGTGCAGGAAGTCGAGTCGAGTGCGCGGGTGGTCACCGTCGCTTTGCCGGCGCGAGCATCGCCGGCCAGCGATTTGGTCCTGCCCGGAAGCATTCAGGCGGTGCAGGAAACGGCGATTTATGCGCGCGTCGACGGCTATCTCAAACGGCGCCTCGTCAACATCGGCGACCGGGTGCGGAGCGGCGATATTCTGGCAGAAATCGATACACCTGAACTCAATCAGCAATTTTATCAGGCGAAAGCAGCGTTGGCGCAGGCCGTTTCAGCGCTCGAACAAGCCCGAGCCGCGCTGCAGCACAATGAAAGCCAATTGGATTATAATCGCACCACTCTCGAGCGTTGGCGGACGATGAAGGGGCGCGATCTCGTGGCGCAGCAAGACGTCGATGATCGGCAGGTGCTGGTCAAGTCTGGCCAAGCCGACGTCGATGCGGGGCACGCCAACGTCGCTGCCGCGGAAGCCAACGTGACGGCGAATAAAGCGAACCTGGAACGGCTGGCGAATCTACAATCCTTTCAAAATATCCGCGCGCCGTTCGCCGGCGTGATCACCGTGCGCAACGTCGATAACGGCGCGCTGATCGGTGCGGGAAGCAGCACCAATACCCAGCCGTTGTTCCGCATGGCGCAGACCGACAGCCTGCGTATTTTCGTCAACGTGCCCCAGGCTTACGTGGCGTCGATTGCGCCGGGCTTGAAGACCGAGGTGGCGGTGCGCGAATTCCCGCAAAAACATTTTATCGCGCAGGTCGCCAATCTTGCGGGCGCTCTCGATCCGGTGACTCGAACGATGTTGACCGAAGTGCGTATGACCAACGAAGGCGAGTTGTTGCGGCCCGGAACGTACGCCGACGTTAAATTTCATTTGACGCACAAAGATCCGCCGCTGCTGATTCCGTCCAGCGCCCTCATTGTGCGGTCAGGGAGCCGCGGGTCGCAACCCTCGGCGGCGACAACAAAGTGCGGTTTCAGGTCGTCCAACTGGGGCGAGACTACGGGACGAAGGTGGAAGTGGTGGAAGGGCTCAGTGAAAAAGAGCGGTTGCTAATCGCGCCGCCGGACGATTTGCAAGACGGCGAGACCGTGCGCGTCGTCGACTGACGCGCGCCGGCAAAGACGGGGAAAAGAATTAACCACAGAGAACCCAGCGCGGCAGAGCCGCATACCGAAACTCGGAGTATCTCCCGCAAAGACGCAAAGGGCGCAAAGTTCGGAGATTTGAGGTGAAAATCATTTATAAGAGTTTTGTCCTTTCCCTATAACCTTGGCGCCTTTGCGCCTTGGCGGGAGGAATTCCGAACTCAGAGTACTATTGTGCGCTATGGCCGCGCAAATTTTGACTATTCTCACTAGTAAGGCGCGACAGGACATCGAATGAACTCTTTGCGAACTGTTGTGCTCTTTGCGGTCAAATTGCTCTTCTTCATTTTTGCGCTCACGCGCCATACTTTGCCGGCGGCGTCGTCGGCGACGAGCAGGACCCATCCGTCCAAATCGCCACGCCCACGGGGCGGCCGTAAACTTGGCTGATTTTCGGATTGGCAATAAACCCGGTGAGAAAATCTTCGATAACACCGCTTGGCTTGCCGTTTTGAAAGGGCACGAAGGCGACCTTATAACCCACCAAGTCGGAACGGTTCCACGAGCCGTGCATGCCGATAAACGCACCGCCGTGGTAACGCTCCGGAAACGATTTTCCCTGATAGAAAGCCAAACCGAGCGCCGCCACATGGGAGCCTAAAGCAAAATCCGGTTTGATGGCTTTGGCGACGAGATCAGGGCGCTGTCCTTTCTTGCGCGGATCTTCATTCTGGCCGAAGTAGGAATAAGGCCAGCCGTAGAACGCGCCGTCGCGCGCCTCGGTGAGATAATCGGGCACGAGCTCGTCACCGAGCATGTCGCGCTCGTTGACGACCGTCCATAAGGTATGAGTCTTCGGTTCCCAATCTATGCCGACGGGGTTGCGCAGGCCGCTGGCGAATACGCGCATGCCGCTGCCATCGGGATTTATTTGTAAGATAGCCGCCCGGCGCGGATCTTTCTCATCAACGCGCTGCTCATCGATATTGCCCAGGAACCGACCGCAACGTAAATTTTCTTGCCGGCGGGATCGGCCAGCAGATTTCTGGTGTAGTGGCCGCCGCCGGGTAAATCGAGGATCTTTTCCGGCCGACGTTTGATTTGCGTATCGCCGGAGCGGTAGGGAAGACGACAATGCCATCGGTATTGCCGACGTAGAAACGATTGCCGATGAGCGCCATGCCGAAGGCCATGTTCAATCGGCGCAGAAATGACTGGCGCACGGTGGGTGTGCCGCTTTTGGCGCTGTCACGCAGCAATACGATTCGACTCGTGGATTGCTGCGGCAGCGATTCCATCACCAAGACATCGCCATTGGGCAAAACATAGATCATGCGCGGGTTGTCGAGCTCGTCGGCAAACAGACTCACTTCGAAACCGGCGGGCGCCGTCAGGGTTTTGTCCTTCGGCCACGGTATCACGCTGGCCGGATTCGCCACCGCCCGCGTCGCATTGGGCGGCGGCAGAATCAACTTGTCCGACGGGCCGGTTTCAACAACGCGCGGATTGGCTTGTTCGGCGGCCAGTGAAGATAAAGAGAAAAGGAGAAGTGAAATCACCAAGAAGACAAAGAGCACAAGAATCCGATGGCAGTTTTTCATGATTTTTCTGTGTGATCCTTGTACTACCATCCGTGAAAGTTTTCGCAGGTCAGGCAAATTTCCAGTGGCTATTCTGACTGTCTCGATCCTGAAGAGAACTCACCGCGGAGGCGCGGAGCAACGTTTTTAATAAGAAACACTCGAACTCGGCGAACTCTGTGTGCCTCTGCGGTGAATCCTGCTGTTCTCCTTTGGGTGCGGTTCAACCGCGCTAGGCTCTGGCTGATCGTTTTTCATTTCTTCGCCGTGACGCGCCAAACTTTGCCGCCGCTGTCGTCGGCAACTAAAAGAGAGCCGTCGGGTGCCACGGTTACGCCTACCGGGCGGCCATAGGCTTCGAACTTGCTCCGTCGGCGATGAAGCCGGTCAAGATGTCTTCGATCGGACCGGCGGGCTTGCCATTGGCAAATGGCACGAAGGCAACTTTGAAGCCGACCATCTTCGAGCGGTTCCAGGATCCATGCATGCCGATGAATGCGCCGCCGCGATAGCGCTCGGGAAACGACTTGCCTTGATAAAAGCAAGGCCGAGCGCGGCGGTGTGCGAGCCGAGAGCGTAATCCGGCTTGATCGCCTTGGCGACGAGGTCCGGTCGTTGGCCTTTTGCGCGGGTCTTCATTCTGGCCGAAATACGAGAACGGCCAGCCGTAAAACTCTCCTTCTTTGACACTGGTCAGATAATCGGGCACGAGATCGTCGCCGAGCAAATCGCGCTCGTTGACAACCGTCCAAAGAGTTTTGGTTTGGGGCTCCCAGTCCATACCGACGGGATTGCGCAGGCCGTTGGCAAATATCCGCATGCCGCTGCCATCGGGATTGATCTCCAAAATGCCGGCGCGGCGCTGGTCTTTTTCCCAGACGTTTTCCTCATCGACGTTGGATGCGGAGCCGACGGCGACGTACAATTTCTTGCCCGATGGATCGGCGAGCAGGTTGCGCGTGTAGTGGCCGTCGACCGGCAGGTCGAGAATCTTTCGCCTTTGCCCTCGATTTTGGTTTGGCCAGTTCTGTACGGATAGCGAACGACGCCGTTGGTGTTGCCGACGTAAAACCAATTGCCCAAAACCGTCATGCCGTGCGGCATGTTTAGCCCGGTCAGAAAGGTCTCACGGATATCCGGCTTGCCATCGCCGTTAGTATCCCTGAAAAGCGTGATTCGATTCGCCGACTTGTCCGGCCGGTCGGCGCGGCCAGGCCATTCACGCGTCGCCTCGACAACCAAGATATCTCCGTTGGGCAAAACATACGCCTGGCGCGGATTGTCGAAATTCTCGGCGAACAAGCTCACTTCAAACCCAGGCGCTGGCGTCGGCATCTTACTTTTCGGCCAGCCGATCACTTTCGATGTGTTGCGCGCCGATGGCGTGGTAAACGGCGCGGGCAGGGCGAGTTTGTCAATCGGCCCGGTGCCCGGCGCGAAGGTGATTTCTCGTGAGTCGTTTTGCGCGGTTGCGCAAGAAAGAGTCCAGGCGGCGATCACGAATAATCGCTGAAGCAGCTAGAAGACGGTACAGCATGGAATTTTCCTCCTCCTTTTCCGGTCAAGTGAATGTAATGTTCCCACCCGGGAAAGGAAATATACAACAATTGACCTGGCGAGGAAATGCGTACACTTCTAGGTTGTGTGACGAACAAGTCCGTTTTAATATCGGCTCCGGCGCGAGGGGATTGATGCACTATCGGGATTTGCGCGGTTGGTTGGAGGGCGTGGACTCGTTCGGTGAGCTGCGCGTGGTCGAAGGCGCCGACTGGAATCAAGAGATCGGCGCCGTTGCGGAAGTGGCGGCGCAGTCGGAGCCGCCGCCGGCGGTGCTCTTCGATAAGATCAAAGACTATTCAGCCGGCCGGCGTGTTCTCACCGGGATCCACAATCCGACCCTCAAACGTCAGTGTCTGACCAATCATCTGCCGCTCGATTACAGCCGCGATCAGTTCATCGACGCCTGGAAAAAGCGTCTGGATCATCCCAGACTGATGCCGCCGCGCGTGGTCGATTCGGGACCCCTGATGGAAAATGTTTTCGAAGGGAAGGATATCGATCTCTTGTCGTTGCCCGCGCCGCATTGGCATGAGGGCGACGGCGGCCGCTACCTGGGCTCGCTCGATATCACGATCAGCCGCGATCTCGACGAAGGCTGGATCAATCTCGGTTGTTATCGGGTCATGATTCATGATCGCGACACTCTCGCTTTGTATATTTCTCCCGGCCATCACGGCAACATTCATCGGCAGAAATATTTCGACAAGGGCAAGCCCTTTCCAGTCGCGATCAGCTTCGGTCCCGATCCGCTGCTTTGGTTTTTGGCCAGATGGAAATCCCGGCGGGGCAATCCGAATACGACTACGCCGGCGGCGTGCGCGGCGAGCCGTATGAAGTGATTCTCGGTGAACATACGCAGTTGCCGATTCCCGCGTATTCCGAAGTGGCCATCGAGGGCGAGGTGATTCCAGGAACAAACATTGCCGAAGGACCTTTCGGCGAATTCACCGGATATTATGCCGGCGGGTTGCGCCGAGCCGATGCTCAAAGTGAAGCGGCTTATGTATCGCAACGATCCGATCATTACCGGCGCGCCGCCGTTCAAGCCCGCCCCGGGCGCGGAGACCAATCTGATTCGCGCCGCCTATATTTGGCATTATCTCGAAAAAGCCGGCGTGCCGGATGTGCGCGGCGTCGCCTATTATCAGACGCGCATGCTGGTCGTCGTCGCGATTAAACAGCGCTACCCAGGCCACGCGCGCCAGGCGGCGCTGATCGCGTCGCAATGCCGCGCCGCCGCGCTCTTGACCCGCTACGTGGTCGTGGTCGACGAGGACATCGACATCTGGGACAGCAACGAGCTTCCGTGGGCGCTATGCACGCGCACCGATCCGGCCAAAGACATCGACATTCTGCGGCGCTGCTGGAGCAATCCGATCGATCCGATCATCCCGCCGAGCGAGCGCGGCTTTCAGTCGCGCGGCATCATCGACGCCTGCAAACCTTACGAGTGGATGAGCGAGTTTCCCAAAGTGTCGGGAGCGAGCGCTGCGCTGAAAGAAAAGGTGGCCAAGAAGTTTGGCGCGAGCTTGGCGAGCAAGAAGAATTAAGAATTCTAACGACAAAATCGCAAAGAAACACAACGTAGGGGCGGACCTGCAGTGTCCGCCCGATGGGCAACCCCTGTGACCTTTCCCGCGGATTTTACCACGAAGCGCACGAAGGACACGAAGATTTGATGAAGAAAACAGTCATCCGGATAGTTGCGCTAGTGGCTTTATTGTTTTGTGTCCAGCCGGACACGCACGCGCAGCAAAAGCCGCTCGAGAAAGTCCGGCTCACGGTGCCGGCCAAAGCCTTGACCTTCGTGCCATACTATTTCGGCAAGGCCCAGGAATTTTTGCCAAAGAAGGCATCGATCTCGAGATCATCGTCATGCGGCCGCCTTTGGGCGTCACGGCGCTCGTGGCGGGAGATCTCGACTATACCGCGGCAGGCGGTCTGTCTTTCGCGCGGCGATGAAAGGCGTGCCGATTCGACACTGTCGCGTTCATTCAGACCCGTTTGAGCTTCAGCCTCATCGGCCAACCCGGCATGACGCCTGCGCGCATTCGCAACGTCGCGGTCAGCGGCATCGGCTCGTTGGCGCATTACGCGGCGCTTACGTTGATGAAAAATTGAACAACGAGAAGATCGCCTATATTTCGACGAACACGACGGCGAACAGCTATACGACGCTGCTGGCCAAAGCCGCCGACGCCGTCATTCTCACGCCGCCGTATACTTCGATGGCGACTCTGGCCGGATACGTGGATTTCGGCAACACCTATGACGTGCGTGACTTGCAGGGCGGTCTGGTGGCGCGCGTGCCCTACATTCACGATCATCGAGAACAGGTGAAATCGATGATTCGCGCCACAGTGCGGAGCATGGAAGCCTCGTCAAAAACGAGTCGGAAGTTATTCCTTACCTGCAGCGCGATTTTGCGTTGGAGCCCAAGATTGCCGCGGATACCTATAAGATTCTTAGACAGATCGTCAATGCCGACGGCGACATCGAAGAGCCCGTGTTGCGCGCGATCCTCGATAAGATCAAGCAGGAATCCGGCATCGCCGGCGAGGTTTCCGTCGACCGGCTCGTCGATCTTTCGCTTTTGCGTGAAGTCCGGGTCGAGCTGCGCAAGCGCTAAGCGTGGCTATTGCATGAACCGGGAGCGCCTGAGTATGATCACCGCATTCAACCCAGAGTGATGGAGGTTTGCCATGAAAACATTTTTAAGCGTGATGATTTTTGCAGTCGGTTTGCTATGGACTCAATCCGCCGCCTTCGCCGATTTGCCGGAACCGAGAGGAGGCAAGACCGAGAATGCCAACATCGTGGCGGGACGCAAAGCGATCGAGGCTCAGGACTTCAAAGCCGCGGTCGGACATCTCACAAAAGCCGTTCAGGAAGAGCCCAAGAATGCGGACGCGCAGAGCATGCTCGGCTACGCTATAGAAAGCTCGGCACCTTCGATAAATCGATGGAGCATTATCAGGCGGCGCTCAAGATCGATTCGAGTCACCGCTACGCCCATGAGTATCTCGGCGAGCTTTATCTCGACATGAACCAGCCCGATAACGCCGACAAACAATTGGTTGCGCTCAAGAAAGCCTGTCCGATGTTCGGCAAATGCGAAGAGTACGAAGATTTGAAAAGGCGATCGATACTTATAAGGCGAAGAAAAATAGGAAAATCGGTAATAGAGGATCGAGGATAGAGCGGAGGTTCGCATGGTTGATGGCGTCAAGGCGAAAATCGGTTTCGTGAGCGGCGGCACAGAGTTCGATGCCGCATTATCAATAGTTTTCTTCCGATCGTCCCCAAAGAGGTCGAGATCGACTTTCAAGGGCTGCAACTCTACGGGAAATCGCTTTACGAGATCTCGGACAAGAAAGAAATTATTCTGCGCCGAGTGAAGGAGTTCATCGCTGAGCGTAAATGGGACGGACTGATTCTTACTGCTGCGCCGACTGAGGTGCTCAATCCGGGATTGTTCGATGATTTGAAAGCGGCCGTCTCGATTCCTTTCACCACCGCACTCAACGCCTGCGTCGCGCGCGCTGCGAGTTTACTCCGCGCCCAAGGTTCTTTTGCTTACGCCGTTCGACGCGCGCTTGAACGATTTGATCGTCGCGCATCTCGCCAAAGCAGGTGTGACCGCGCTGTCGCCCAATTCCTTCGACGAGCTCGCGGTGCCGAAGCGGATGACGCCGGACGAAGTTTTCGACCTGACGAAAAAGAATTTGGCAGCCGTCGGCAAGGTCGACGCTGATCTATTTCCAAGGCGCGGTGCTCGATCCCATTAAGGCCCTGGATAAGATCGAGAGCGAGCTCAAGGCAACGGTAATTGCCAGCAATCCGGCCATGCTCTGGCGTACGTCGCTCTCCAAAGCCTCAGGGATGAAATATCCAGCGAACGGCTACGGGCCGTTTTGTTGCGCTGCAGTGGCCGGCAATGGGCGAGCAACGAGTGAATTGAGTGGCGGCAACTTCGTTCATCACTGGATTGTTTTGCCCCTCGCCACGCTTGCGGGAGAGGGAAGAGTGAGAGGGCCCACCCTAACGTTCTCGTTAGCCGGTCCGTTTACAATCTTCGCCACTTTCTCTTCCGCGCCAACGTAAAAGTGATCGCAGTTGGGGATGATCGCGATCTCGCACGGGCCGGCGCAGTTTTCTTTAAAGCGTTCCGCTGGATAATTTTCCATCAGGTTCTTGATCGCCGCGAATGAACAGCACGGGACATTTGATCCGCTTGGCATTCTCGACTAAGTCCGGCGCACTGCTGAGCCGATCGAGAAACGTGCGCGCTGAGATGACCCACCACCACGCCAGGATCGGCATGAGCTGGCGCGGTTTGCCGGGCGGCGATCAACGCTTCGGCTTCTTTGGTCTGCGCCTCGGTATCTCCGGCCAATGAAAACTGCGCGCCGCGCGCGGATTAGTCAGCCGATTGCCGCCGGCGTGGGCGGAGAGCAAAATCAGCGCGCGAGTTTCGGGTGGCGCGCGACATGCTCGCTGGCGAGCACGCCGCCGTTGCTGTGACCGATGACGATCGGATTCTTATAACCTTTACCGGCCAGATAGTTTGCTGCAATCTCATTATCTTCGATGCCTTCGGCGACGGTTTGATAAGCGCCGCCAACACACCTCGCGGCTATCATAGGTGCTCACAGAATCGTGGCCGCGCCGATTGAACGGCATAAAATCGTAGCCGAGCGCGGTGATGTGCGGCGCTGAGAAAACGCCGCGCCAGACGTAAAATTCATTTGATTGCCGTGGCAATACATCGCCGCGCCCTTGCTCGGACCGTCGGGTGTATAGTGGGCAGCGTCGAGGGGGTGTGTTGCCGTCGGAATGCTGGATAAGTTCAGGCATGTAAAACTCCTAGGCCACACGGAGGGCCACGTCAAATGAAAGCAACGCTTGCGGACGGAAGAAAAGCGGATGACGGAAGGAGAATTGATGAGGCAAAGACGATTTCGGCGGTGGATTTACGTGCGCAATCGTTGAATCAACGGATCAAAGCGAGAAATAAAAGTTGATCGCAATGGGCGGGACAACACGGGGACCCAAAACAAGCCTATGCCAGATCCGAAAAACGCTTGAATTAGTCAAACGGAACTTGATGACCTTTATGCAATCGGTGAAGATTTCCGTTCCAGCGGGTGCGCGACGATATAAGGGGAGCCAACTTGCCGGATGTCGTGGACTTTGGGTCACCAGATCTGGCTCATATCCTCTGGGTAAAGTGGGTGGCGAAGGCAGCGAAGCACGATCGTGCTTTTCGAGCCTGGCGCGCTCCGCACCTGCAGTTTTACCGAACGTATACACGGTAACCGCTATGCGCACTTGTGCGAGAGTCGAGCGCGCTCTTAAAGGGTTACGCCAGCGCTTACGACGCAGGCCTATTGCAAGATTCGAGGCGGCTTGCTCCGGGCTGACATCTTTGCCGACTTTCTCGAAAATGGCCGAGCACCTTCTCTCGGAAGGATACAAGGATGCGTCGGCGGTCACGATTGGCGGCGTGCTGGGGATGCGTTACGCAAGCTGAGCGCATCCAGTCAATCTCCCGCTGCTGCACAACCGCGGGTAAGCCGCTCACGATCGAGCCACTGAACGTGAACCCGGCAAAAGCCGAGATCCTATTCGCCGCTAGCGAAGCGACAGGCGACTAGCTGGGCTGATCTTCGAAATAACGCTGCGCATGGCGACTATGCTAGCATACGGCTGACGAAGTAAAACAGATGCTGCTGTTTGTTCAGCGATTTTGCGCAGATTTTTGCAGTGAAAGGGTACGCGGTATAGCTGGGACGTGGCAGTGGGACCGCGAGTCCTGTCTAGAACATCGGCTGTCGACGGTGTTAGAAGAAAATTAAATACTACGGTCTACCAATCGCGGCCACGACTAAGTCATGAGCCGCCCGCTAAAGATCATTATCAGCGTCCTTGCAATTGCACTCACGCTAATCCATCAATTTATCCCAGCAAAGCTGATAATGATACCCTCTTGATTGCCGCAGCTATCGTGCCGGCCCTGCAGTACTTGAAGGGCTTCGAAATCCCCGAGTCATAAAGATCGATTTTCTTGGACTGGCGGCCGCTACCGGATAAAGTCACGCAGACTTCGTTAGACCTTGGCAGTGGTCAACTAACGACCTCTGGCAATCCACCAGTTATATGAACAGACCAACAACCGACTAGTCGCAGATCTCCGTACCATCTATGAACGCGATCCAAACCTCGCGTTGTCGTGGTTTCCGGATTGAAGTGGAAAAACGAATTCGCGAGTTGGCGCGGGCGCAGGGGCTTGCAGATGACCGCGACTCTCTGCAACGTCTCATTCAGCTCTGACAAAGCGAAATGTAATCCCGCCAGACGCAGGCTCAGGTTTAATGGAATTGTCGTGCTGGTAACCGCGTTGCGCACGGCGCTGCGGTCAGCGCAGACGAGCAATACGTAACTGAACGAAGTACAAC
>ERZ1370068.7472-contig-6384_pt1 | contig 48066 bp, 66 predicted proteins | sample MGYA00561227_ERZ1370068 | MGnify/ENA primary metagenome ERZ1370068 (study PRJEB38410, sample SAMEA6850437) | metagenome | study: Metagenomic assessment of the ecological functions of the soil: analysis of the soil microbiota associated with the... | reverse complement strand
TACGTATTGCTAAAGAAAACGAAGATGCCGGGAGCCAAGGTGGGTGGGAAGCGCGAACCCGTCGAGATCCGCGGGCACGTGCCCTCCCTCGGCCGGGTCCTGGATCACGAGCCAGGTGGCGGTCGGATTGGCGGCGAGCATCTTCGTCCGGTCCATCGCCGCGAATATGGCGACGACACTGGCCGCCGGCGCTGAACTCGTGAGCCATCATGTAGTACGCGGCCGGTGGCCAGACACCGAAGTGCGTGGTAATCCCCGAAGTCGGCCGCTGGGCACGGCGAAGGCGTATCGGGCATACGTCCCGGTGGCATCCGCCCCCGTCGAAACGGCGACGCATTGCGTAGAAGACGCCGGCAGCCGTGGTCGCGGTACATTGCCGAGATCAGCCAGCGCTTCGCCGTTTTGTCGAACAGCACGATCGGGTCGCCGACTATTCTGCGTCTCGCAGGGGCCGCCAAAACCCGACCAGAGGGTATTGATGTTCGGTGGGCTGGGAAGCAGAGGCGTCGCGACCTGCGTGGCGCGGTTGAGCGACCAGACCTGGTAGCGCGCGTTGACGGTCTCGACGAACTGGATTGTTGCCGACCGAGCCGTTGCTGTCGGACGGCTGAGCCGGTCGTCGTGCCCCACGCCCGCGAAATTGAACCCCGTCGTGGAGCCGCGAGCGAGACGCTTCCCGATGCCAACGAATCGGCGGACGGGATCACGCTCTGACGACCGGATCGGGAACGTTGGAGCGGATGATGCGCGAAGCGGGAAGCCCGGGGTTGGAGGACCGGCTCGTTGTCCTCCTCGGCCGCATTGCGCAGGGCCTTGGCCGCCGCCGCCCTGGCCATCTCGAGAAGCGGCGGCGAGATGTCGAAGTGTGACGGCCTGACGGAGTAGACGGTCTGCCCCAGCTCGTTGACGGTTTTCGTGATCGTCGGGCTTCGGGACACTTGCCGAGGCGTCCGCGGCCCGGCGTCAGGGGCACGCCCGTCGGGTGAAGTGCGCCTACGGCTTTCTTTCGGGCCTTCGCCGAGGGCTTCGCGTTGCCGCCCGCGAGAGTGTCGATGCCTGCGGGAAGCGCAACGCAAATTGCCAGCAAGGCGACGGAGGCGATACGACGGACGCGCATCGAAGATGCCCCTCTTACCATGCTGAATACAGACAAACACCAGCCAAGGCAAGGAAAAAGAGACCTTCGCGTGTCTCGCGGGTGTCGCGTCCCTCAGCGTGGAGTTCTCGATTAGGGAGTTCCCTGGGTCCGGTCGGGCCACGGGACTGAGCTCACCGGGCTTGACGGAGCCGCCCGGCGGTCGGCTTCGGTCGCAGCTCCCGAGGGAAGAGCTCCGGATGGAGCTTCGCCGCGGCGAACCGGGCGCGAAAGGCCGCCTCTGGCTTGATAGGGACCTGCCCATGCGCCTCGCAATAACGCGCGGCCGACTCGGTGGCGTTCGCAAAATGCGTTGTGTCGCGTTGATGTCGGCGGAGGTCTTGTTTCGGCGATGGCGACGTGCCGCCTGTGGATCCGCCGTGCACTCCCAGGTGCCGCCGAATTTGTCGTGGATGTTCGCTTGTCCCTCCAAGAGGGCGATGAGCACCTGCGTCGCCGCCCTCTTCGGCCGGACGGGCCGCGATCGTCGCGCGTCGATCAGCGCGCGGGCCTGCGCGAACTGTCGCTTCTTCTCGAGCTCGCTGGCTAACTCGACTGCTGGAAACGGCTTGGCTCCGCATGTCAGATCACCTTACCCTGGGATCGCGACGATAGGCCCATGGCTCGGCGATCGGTCGCGCGGATAGCCCCGATGCCCGCCAGGCAACGGACTCGGCGGGCCCAAATCCCATGATGGTGTGCAGACAACGAGAGCACACGATCGTCGTCACGGCGAGGGCGATGTTCGCTTTCCGGGTGACAATGAAGACCACGGCGGCGGCGATTCCGCCGAAGTAAACCAGCCACCACCACGCGTAGAATGCAACCTCAAAGAGCCCCGGGAACCAGGATCCAAGCAAGAAGAGCTCGGCCACAAACGAGCCACCCAACCACTGGTGTCAGGACTTGCAGGGTGATGAAGCCGGCGAGAATCGCGTTCGGCGAGCGCTGGGGCAGGACCGCTCTAGATCGTTCGCTCGTGGCCACGGCGGGTCGGCTCCAGGGTTTCATCCCGGAACATGCGTCCTGCGGGCACTTAAATCCAGAAAAGCGTCCGCAGGGACGCCGCTCACGATTCCGGAATCGGACGCCCTCTTTGACACCGGCCCCGTCGCTTGACATGCACCACCCCCGGTCGCGATGTTCTCCCCATCATGCGCGCCTTCCCAAGGGAGAACCCGTCATGAGAGCACTCGCGCTTGCGTTCGTCCTCCTCGCCGTGCCCGCCGTGCGGGCGGCGGACAAGGTCCATGTCGTCACCGCCGGCGAATCGGCGCCGGCGCTGGCGAAGAAGTACTACGGAGACTCGAGCCTCTCCGATCTTCTCCTGCGCTACAACGGCAAGACCGGAAAGATGATCCATCCGGGTGAGCGGCTGTCGATCCCGTACTGTGAGGTCTATCGCACGCGATCCGGAGACACCTGGTCCGAGCTGGCCAAGAAGCACCTCGGCCGCGCCACGGCGGCGCCCACTTCGCCGAGCTGAACGGATACACCACGGATCAACCGCTCCGCGTCGGAGCGCGCATCGTCGTCCCCGTCGTCCTCGCGCACACGCTTGCGCGAGGCGAGTCGCTGTCGTCGCTCGCGCAGCGCTTCTACGGCGATCCGACCAAGGCCGCGACGCTTCAGGCGTTCAGTCGGATCGAGGACGCGAAACGCTTGGCCGTGGGGACGCCGCTCGAGATTCCTCTGATCGCGTTCGTGCGCGCGGAGAAGACCCAGGCTGTGGACGACGCGAAGAAACCGATCGCGGTCGCCGCTCCGGCACCCGCGAAGCCGGCGGAGACTGCGAGGGCGGCCGCCGTGCCGGACCCGCCCGTCGCGGTCGCCGCTTCCCTGACCCCGGGCTCGCAGGCCGCTCCTCCGCCTCCCGCGGCCGAAGCGCCGCCGCGGTTCGTGGGCCCGCTCGACGCCGCCGGGCGAAGCTTCGCCAGCGGCGAATACGACCGCGCGCGGGAGATCTTGGAGTCGCTTCGGGAGCTCGTCGCCAGCGAGGGGACCGAGGCGGACCGTCGGAATTGGGGCAGGCTCCTGGCCTTCGTCTACATCGCGCTCGACCGCGATGCCGATGCCTGTGCCGTCTATCGGGCCGGCTCGCCGGCTAGCGGGCCGAAGGTGCTCGACCCCGACCTGGTCTCCCCACGCATACGAGACGTGCTGTTGAAGTGCTCCACCGCGAGCCGAAGCGCGGAACGACTTGGCAGGCCCGGGACGCCCGCACAGATTCCACCCCATGCCGGCACACGAGGCTGAATCGTTCGACGCAGGAATTACGATGGCATCGCCATGACGATTTCGAAACCGAGCGGGCCGCCCCAGTCGCGGCGTGACGGTGTGACGCCGCTCGGCGGCCAACTTCGAGCCGAACGGGAGCGCCGCGGCGCGGTCCTCGAGCAGGTGTCCGAGGTCACCAAGATCCGAAAGACCTACCTGGAAGCGCTAGAGGCCCACGACTGGAAGGCCCTTCCCGCCGACGTGTTCACGCGCGGGTACGTCCGCGCGTATGCCCAGTACCTCGGCTTGGACCAAGAGCACCTGCTCAAGGTGTATGCGAGGGAGCGACGGACGGCCGGCGTCGACGACCCGTCCACGAGCGAGCGGGCCCAGCACGACGCCGCCAGGGCCGTCCTCGAAAAGCTCGCACGGACCCAGGGCGTCGAGGCTCGCCGGATCGGGACGAGGATCAGGTGGATCGTGCTGGGCCTGGGCGGAAGCGGCGTCGCAGCACTCGCCGCCTGGACCTTCCTCCATCTCCTCGGACCTGGTCGGGGCGAGTCGACCACCATCGAAGCGCCGTCGTACGCGGAGCGGAATGCGGTGGCCGCCCCACCCCGCACGGTCCCAGATGTCGCCCCCGCCGCGGAGGAGCTGCCCGCGCCTCCAGCGGAGCCGACGGGCCAGGCAGAGCCATCGAGTGCGAGCCACCTGATGGTTGGCGAGTTCGGCGTGGGAACGGACGTCGTCGACCATCGACTCGTGGGCCGGGGAGACCGGTTTCGCGAAGGCACGGTTCTATGGTTCTGGACGAGCGTGCTCGGCGGCCGGCCCGGGGACAAGATTAGACATGTGTGGCTACACGGGGTCGGTCGGTCGCTGTGGCGGAACTGAACGTGAACGCGGCGCACTGGCGCACGCAGAGCCGCCGGCCATTGCCGGAGGGATCGACCGGCGATTGACGGTGGAGGCCCGCGATCCAGAAGGCCACGTGATCGCGAGTGTCGGCTTCACCTGCGTGGCGGCCGAGTGACGAGGCTTCCCGTTTGGCGGAGGCGGCGGGAATCGAACCCGCATCCCATCCCCCAACCCACCAGCGCAGTCGAGGCTGACGGAATAGCCCGTACCGGACCTACAATCGCGGCTTGAACTTCCTATCATCGCACGGCGCATTTCTGAAACATCTCAGCCGCGTCGCAGCCGTTCTTCTGCTGACGTCGTTGCTTGCAGCAGCCGGCGCTCGGACGAAGCCGGATCGCGGCTTGTGGGTCTGGGAGACGGCGCCGCTGCTCCGCGATGCCGGCGAGCGGCGGACCTTCTTCGAATTCTGTCAGGCACACGGCATCAACGTCGTCGCGATGCAGATCGCGACACGCGGAACGGGAGCGGACCGGCAGCTCGACGCGCGGGCGGAGTGGACCGCGTTGATCACCGAAGCGCATCGCCGCCGGATGCGCGTGCACGCCCTCGATGGCGACCCGAAGTTCGCGCGCGCCGCGCAGCATGGCACGGTGCTGTCGATTGTGAACGCGGTGGTCGCCTACAACGCGTCGGTGGCTCCGGCGGCCCGCTTCGACGGCCTGCATCTCGACATCGAGCCGCAGGCACTGCCCGAATGGAAGGACCCTGAAAGCGCGCGAACCGCTGCTCGCCGAGTACCTCGAGATCAACCAGGAGGCCGCGACGCGCGCGCGTGCGGCGGGGCTGCTGTACGGCGTCGATATTCCGTTCTGGTGGCATGCGCCGGATGACGTCACGGGCGAGCCGATCGGCATCGTCACGTTCCGCGGCGAGCGCAAGCTGGTCACCGAGCATCTCCTCGGCTTTGTCGACAACATCGGGATCATGGCCTATCGCAATGTGGCGGCCGGTCGCGGACGGCATCATCACGCTCGCGCTCGACACCATCCAGCGCGTGGAGCGAACCAGGACCGTCCGCGCGTTCGTCGGCATCGAGACCGAGAAGGTCCGCGCAGGCGTGCCGGCCACGATCACGTTCGCCGGGAAAACGTTGCTGGACATGCGGGAAGAGATCCGCGTCGCAGAGACAGCCCTGGCGCGCTACTCGAGCTTCCTCGGCATTGCCGTCCATCGCTACGGGTCGCTTCCGCGTCATGGCGCAGGCGCCGTGAACGTGCTCATCGTGTTTCGTGTGTTAGGCACAGATCGATTGGGCCTTCTGTACCGCGCGCCAGCGAAACTATTGGTGCATGAATCTCCGGTGAAATCCGGAAGCCTGGCGGAGGCGGCGGAATCGAACCCGCGTCCAGGTTCGAACGAAAGAGCGATGGCGCGCGACCTCCGCTCGCAGGCTGATTCTCGCCGAATCCGTTCGCCTTACCCGCAGTCCCTCCTCGAGTCCCCAGGTCCCCTGGAGTCCACCCGCCACCACCCTGGAGACATTTTGGAGACGCGCCCCTAGGATGCCCTCCCGCGCTGAAGGGCCTGATCATTGCGGCGGCAGCGTCACCTTGAACTTGATCTTGGCGAGCTGCTCGGGCGCTTTGCCGATCTTGCGCAGGAACGGCAGCCAGCGCGGGTCGGAATGGATCTTGTCGAACAGGTTCTCCGCCACAATCTCGGCGAGCCCGGGGTCGTGATACTCGACCGCCTTGTCGAGCCACGCAAACGCCTGGTCGGCCTCGCCGCGGAAGGCGTAAACATAGGCGATGTTGTAGGAACAATCCTTTTCGTACTTGGCGATCAGCGCGGCGAGCGCGGTATCGGAGTCGGCCTTGCGCCCGAGCGCGTGATAGGCCATCGGCAGACCGATCATTCGAAGAGCTCTCGTCCGGCTCCTGTTCGATCTCGGCAAGCGCGCCGGCAGCGTCGCCCTTGAGCAGCAGCGCTAGGCCGAGCAGCGCAGTGCGCGTCACCTATGCCCGGGTTCAGGCTCAGCGCCGTGCGGTACGAGGCAATCGCTTCGTCGTACCTGCCGGAACCAGCGCTGGTACGCCACCAAGGTTGATGAAGCCGCGTCGTGTTCACCGGATCGCGGCGAACAATGGCCTCGTCCAGCGCGAGAGCTTCGTCCAGGCGGCCGAGGCTCGCTGAGGAGAGTGGCAGCATTGCCGACCACGACGAGATCGGTCGGATCGAGCGCCAGGGCGCGCTCGAAGTGCTTTGCCGCGCCGGCGTCATCGTTTTGATACATGTGCGATGCAGCCAAGGTCGCCATGTGCCGGTGCGTAGTCCGGATCAATCGCCAGCGCTTTCTCCGCCGCCTCGCGGGCGCGCGCATACCCCTCCTGGCTCGGTACCATGCCCATCGGCTACCTTGTTTGCGAGGTTCACGGCCAACCCGTGCCACGCGGGAGCGTAGCGGGGATCGATCTCGAGCACCTGGCGGTAAAGCGCATCCGACTTCTCGAACGCCTCAGCGGTAAGCTGCCGCCCAAGCTGCTTCGCCTGCAGATAGAGCGCGTAGGCTTTCGGGTCGGTCGTGCGCACCGTCGGCTTCCCGCCCAGCAACGTCACCTTCAGCTGTTTCACCACTTCGCCCGCGATCTCGTCCTGAATCTTGAAGATATCGTCGAGCTTGCGGTCGTAGGTCTCCGACCACAGGTGGAAGCCGTCGGCGGCGTGGATCAGCTGCGCGGTGATCCGCACCTGGTCGCCCGCCTTGCGCACCGAGCCCTCGAGCACGTTGGCCACGTGCAGTTGCCGCGCGATTTCCGGAATCTCGATCGGCTTGCCCTTGAACGAGAACGACGAAGTGCGTGCCGCCACCTGAAGCTGCGGCACCTTCGCCAGCAGATTGAGCAGCTCCTCCGAGATGCCGTCGGAGAAGTATTCCTGCTCCTTTGCCTGCGACATGTCCACGAACGGCAGAACGGCGATGCTCTTCTCAGGGAACGGCTGTTGACGACGCGGGCGGCCTGCGCGACGCCATCAGGAACGCAGCGGCGACAGCTCCGATGACGAGGAGCCCCATGGCCGCTTGTATTGAACGAACACGGCGTCGACGTTTTCTGATCGCCTGGAATCTTGCCCGGCAGCTTCGAGTTGCCAAACTCATCCGCATAGAGGTTCGTGACCCCCACGCGCACACCGTGCTTCACTTCGCACTCGCCCAAATCGTGCAGCAAGGGCTTCCACCGATCGAACGTTTCCAGATCCTCCGCCACGTGACGCGATACAAGGATGCGACCCGCATCGCCGCAATCCATCACGCGTTGCGCGTTGTTGATCCCGGCCCCCGCCACATTCGCTTGTTGGTTCAGGTCCGTGATCTCGTTCACCGGCCCGCTATGGATCCCCATGCGCACGCCGAGTCCCGGATGACTCCTCAGGGCGCGGCTGATTTCCATCGCACACAGAACCGGCGCTTCTGAATGATTACGGAAACACCAGCGCCACGCCGTCGCCGGTGGGCAGGCGCAAGAACTTGCCCTTCCGCTTCGGCCTGCCGGTACTGCTCGGATCCCCTGACGATCGTCTTCAACGTCTCGAGCTGCGCGTCTTTGCTCGTCGATCGACAACTTCGAATAACCGACGATGTCGACGAACAAGACATGCCCCGATCTCGAATTTCAGGTCGGACGATTGCTCGGACGGCATGGGGTTTCTTAGTCCCTCAAGACTCGAGATTTCACGAGTCTATTTCGATTGACACGACTTTGGAAGAAAATGGGGAGTGTCCCTTTTTGGTGGAGTCGGCGGGAATCGAACCCGCGCCCAAGAAAGAAACGCTACAACCCGACCTCGTACAACGCACAAACCGCTCCCCGCCGGATCTCGAACCACGGCGAGGCGGCCGGCCCCGCTCGATTTCGGTGCGCGCAGGACCCGCCGCCGCGCGCTCGGACTTGGGCCAGGCTGGCGTCGAGCGAGGCGACGATGAAATAGACGAGCCACACGGGCGGCAGATCCGCGTTGACCCCGCGCGCCCAGCAGACGCCGGTCGTCGCGGTTCCGTCGGCGGGTTGGTTCATGGAGTAGTCCGCGTAGCCGCCCATGTCCACGTCGGTCGACGTCCAGCCGACGACGCCGCGATAGAAGTCGCGCACGACGTCGGCGTCTTCGACCGTGAGGTCGCACCAGCCGATCGAGCCGACGGGGGCTTTCCGAGTCGCTCATCGGCCCACGTAGGCGATCACCTTCAGCTCCGACGGCGATCGGCGTCGGAAGGGCGCCGACCTCGACGGTCGTGCGGTCGGTCGGTTCGTCGCGAAATGCTCGGCGTAGAGTCGGTTGAACGCCGGGAAGTCGGCCTTCATGTCGGTCAGGAACACGGTCACGTCGACGATGTCGTCCCACGACGCGCCGGCGTCCTCGAGGACGAGGCGGACGTTGCTGGAACACGGCGAGGGCCTGCGCCTCGAAGTCCGCCGGGATCTCCTTCGTGCCGCGCTTGCGCGGACCGATTCCCGACAGAAAGAGAAAGTCTCCGACGCGCTTGGCGTGCGGGAACGCGCCGACCGGCTCCGGTGCGCGTCCGCTGACCACGTCCTTGCCTCGTTCGCTCATGTCTTCACGCAGACGTTCTTGGGCTCGGTGAAGAAGCGCAGGGAGTCGTCGCCCCCTTCGCGGCCGACGCCCGATCCCTTGACGCCGCCGAACGGGACGCGCAGATCGCGCACCATCCAGCAGTTGATCCACACGGTGCCGGCTTCGATGCGGTCGGCGACGCGATGCGCGCGCGCGAGATTCTGCGTCCACACCGAGGCGGACAAACCGTAGGTCGATTCCGTTCGCCAAGCGCGACGGCCTCGTCCTCGCTCGGAAAACGGCGTGATCGTGACGACGGGGCCGAAGATCTCCTCCTGGTTGGTGCGGCAGTCCATCGGAAGATCGACGATCACCGTCGGCTGGATGAAGTAGCCGTTCTTGCAGCGCGGTCGCTGACGGTATCCGGTGGGCCGCCGCCGCAGACGACGCTGCCGCCTTCTTTCCGCGCGAGCGCGATGTGCGACATGATCTTGTCGAAGTGCGGCTTCGAGACGATCGCGCCCTGCTCGGTTCGCGGGTCGAGCGGATCGCCCAGGCGGAGCGTCCCGGCGGCCGCGACGAACCGCTCGAGAAACGCGGGGTACGCGCGCCTTCTCGACGAGGATGCGCGAGCCGCAGAGGCAGATCTGCCCCTGGTTCTGGAACGGACGAGCGCAGGCTCGTCTTGATCGCGTCGTCCATGTCCGCGTCGGCGAAGACGACGTTCGGGTTCTTCCGCCCAGCTCGAGCGAGAGCTTCTTGAGCTTCGGTGCGACGACCGACGCGATCGAGGCTCCCGTGGCCGTGCCCCCGGTGAACGAGACGGCCTTCACGTCGGGGTGGCCGGTCAGCGGAGGGCCGACCTTCGGGCCGAGCCCGTGCACGATGTTCAAGACGCCGGGCGGCAGCCCCGCGGCCTTCGCGATCGCGCGCGAAATGGAACGCCGTCATCGGCGTGATCTCCGACGGCTTGGCGACCACCGTGTTGCCCGTCGCGAGCGCGGGGGCGATCTTCCACGTCAGCAGGTAGAGCGGGAGGTTCCACGGCGAGATGCAGGCGACGACGCCCAGCGGGCGTCGCAGCGTGTAGTTGAACGCCGACGCGTCGGCGGTGTGCAGCTCGGAGCGTGCGTGGAGGATCGCGGTCGCGAAGAAACGGAAGTTGCGCGACGGCGCGCGGAAGGTCGCTCGACCGCGCGAGCGCGACCGGCTTCCCGTTGTCGATGCGATTCGATGCGCGCGAGCTCGTCGATTTCGCGCTCGATGCCGTCGGCGATCGCCAGCAAGCATGCGCGAGCGCTCGGCGGCAGGCGGTTTGCGACCAGGCGGAAACGCCGCCTTGGCCGCGGCGACCGCGCGATCGATGTCCACGGCGTCGCCGTCGGGGACGAGCGCGTACGGCGCGCCGACGGCCGGATCCACGTCGTCGAAATACGCGCCGGAGGCCGGCTCGACGAACGCCGCCGTCGATGAAGTGCAGAATCTTGATCATCGGTGGCTTGTCCGCCGCTCACAACGAGCGATCCGTCCGCCATCGACCGGCAGAGCTGACCCCGGTGATGTATCCGCCCGCGGGGCTGGCCAGGAACCCGATCGCCGCGGCGACTTCCCAGCTCTCCGCGAACCGCCCCGCGGGGACCTGAGCGAGCATGTCGCGCACGATCTCGTCCGGTCGTGCGTCCCGCGGCCTTGGCGCGTCCGGCGATGATCGCGTCGAGCCGAGACGTCTTCGTGAAGCCGGGAAGGACGTTGTTGACGGTGATGCCGAAGCGCGCCAGTTCGCCGGAGAGCGTCTTCGCCCAGCCGGCGACCGCGGCGCGCGTCGTGTTCGACACGCCCAATCCCGCGATCGGCTCGCGCACCGAGGTCGAGACGATGTTGACGATGCGGCCGTAGCCCGCCTCCTTCATCCCCGGGATGACGGCCTGCGCGAGGATCTGGTTGTTGATCAGGTGCGCGCGAAGCGCCGCGAGGAAGCGCTTCGGGCGCGGCGTCCACGATCGGTCCCGCGGGCGGGCCGCCCGGTGTTGTTGACGAGGACGTGGAACGCGCCCGCGATCGCGGATCTCGGCCGCGGCCGCGTTGCGGACCGATTGGTTGTCGGAAAAGTCCGCGACCAGGAACGTGTGCTCGGTCCCCGGCAAGACGGCTCGCGCGCGTTCGAGCGCCGTCGCGTCCCGCGCGAACAGCGTGATGGCGGCCCCACGGGAAGCCAACTCGACGGCGGCCGCGTGCCGATCCCTTGTGTGCTCCCGCAGACCAGAGCCCGCCGTCCGTGCAGAGAATGCGCGTCCATCGCGGGAGGATAGGAAGCCCGACGGGAGGCTGTCAACAAGCTCGCGGCCGCCGTGGTTAGCCGAGCCAGAGCGACCGCGCCGTCAGCTCGCGGTGGTCGAGGCCGGCCGCCTTGTCGAGAAGCCGCATTCTCTCCGGCAAGACGGCGGGGAACCGCCACGTGTCGGCCCGACCGCCGGCCGCGCGAAAAGCCTCGGCCCAAGCGGTCCAGAAGGGGACGGGTCGCCGCGCAATCGGCTCGACGACGAGCACGCGGCTTCCTTGTCGTGAGCCGCAAGCAGCCCGGTCAGCAGTTTCTCGCGGGATGCGTCGTCGAGCTCGTTGGTTGCATAGGCGACGACGATCGCCTTCGCCGGCGGCCCCGAAGACGGCGTCGACCAGATTGCCGCGGCGCACGTTCGCGGTCAGGCCGAGCGTCCGCAGGTTCCACTCCGCTTCGCCGACCGCCACAACCGCTCGCGTCGATCCCCGAGACCGTGGGACGTCTCGGCCGCCTCGAGCGCCCACGCGGCGCCGGCGGAACCGGTCCCGCATCCAAGATCCACGACACGGTGGAGCGGAGGCTCGGCCGCGAAGGGCGGCCACGATCTCGCGCACGATCAGGAAATGGAGCGGCCCGTAGAACATCGCGAATGCCGCTCGCTTGCCCGCGCCCGCAAGCGCCGGCGCCCCGGGCCAGGCGTTCGCGGCGTTCCACGTAGAGCGAGGACAACGCCTGCAACGCGCGACGCACCTCGGAAACGAAAGCGTGGCCAGGTGCCGCGCTTCGAGCGCCGCGTACCAAGCGTCCACATCGATACTCGGGCGCGCGCTCATCGCGTCATCGTACAATCGCCCCCTTGCGTGAAAGCCACACGACTCCGTCCGGCCTCCACGACTTCGGGCGATAAGCGCCGTCGCGCTCGTCCGGCGGTCGGTCTCAACGCGGCGGCCGTGGCCGCCACCTCGGACACGAGGCTGACCCAGAGCCGAGGCGGAGACCGCCGTCGCCGCGGTCATCCCGGAGCTCCAGGCGATGCGAGGGTTCGCGTTCCGCAAGAAAGTTCCCGTCACGGTGATCGACGATAAGAAGGCGAGAGAGTACGCGCTCGCACGGTTCCGGCGATTGACGCTCGGAGACGAAGACTCCGCGCCGACGAGTCCGCCTTCCGCCTGCTCGGGCTCGTGCCCCGGACGTCGACGTGCTGAAGACTCTCCTCGACGTCCTCGAGGAGCAGGCGGGCGGCTACTACGATCCGGGGACCAAGTCGTTCTACCTCCTCGACGACATGCCGAAGGAGATGACCGCGCTTCTGACGGCGCACGAGATGACGCACGCGCTCGAAGACCAGCGGTACGACATCGACGGCCGCCTCGCGAAGGTCGCTCGACGACGACGATGCGTCGTTCGCGCTGTCGGCGCTCGGTCGAAGGGAGCGCGACCATGGCCGCCGCGGTCTACGTCGCGAAGCGCCGTGGCGGCGGGGCGGCTGGACGCCGGAGCAGATCGGGTGACGCCGGCGCAGGCCGTGCGCACGGAGCGGTTGAACGCGATGCCGGCGGTCTTGAGGCGCCAGCTGCTCGGCCCGTACGTCCTGGGCATGACGTTCCTCGCGCGTGGTCGTCGCCAGTCCTCCGGTCCGGTTTCCCGAAGGCACGACGTCGATGCGGCGTGGGCGCGCCCGCCGCGATCGTCGGAGCAGATCCTGCACCCCGAGAAGTACTGGGACCCGTCGCGACGCGACGATCCGCAAGCGCGTTCGTGAGCCGCGTCCGTCGATCGGCTCGGCAAGGGCTGGACGCGCGCCGGCTCGGGCGTGCTCGGCGAGCTCACGCTTGGGAAGCCTCGTCGGCGCGACGACCCCCGGACGCCGCCGACGATCGGCGTCCGGCGCCGTCGCGTGGACGAACGCCGCCGCTTCGGGTTGGGGGGGCGATCGGTTCGAGGTGTGGACGAAGCGGTGATCGAGGCGGTCGTTCTGCCGCGACGGTCTGGGACACCGCCGACCGACGCGGCAGAGTTCGCCGCGGCCCTTCCGCGCGACCGCGCCGGCTTCTGCCTTCCGGCGGGCCAGGGGCCCAGGGTCGCCATCGTCGCCGGCGCGGCGCGGCGAGCGGCGCGAGCGCTCGCTGTGCGCTGCTGGTGCAGCCCGTGAAGCGACCGCTCGCCGCTCCACTGGAAGATGCTCGCGGGCGGCGTAACGGGTGCGGCGTCCGGGCTCCTGGTGCACTCGCTGCTTGGCCGGCGATCCGCGGGTCGACGCGCTTCATCCGCTACGTCACGACGCCCGTCGGGCAGGTCTTCCTCCGTCTTCTCTTCATGCTCGTGATTCCGCTGCTCGTGTCGGCGCTGGCCCTCGGCGTGACGGGCTCTGGGAGACATCCGCCAGCTCGGCCGCGATCGGACGTGAAGACGCCTCGTCTACACGATCTCGGTCTCGGCGATCGCGGTGCTCCTGGGCGTCGGCCTGGTCAACCTCCTTCAGCCCGGCATCCGGGATGAGCGAGGAGAAGCGGCAGGTCCTGCTCCAGCGCGCGCAGCAGTCGTCGAGCACGCTCACGCGCGGCGACGACCAAGCCGGCGGCCGGTTTCGATCTCCTCGTGCAGATGGTTCCCGACAACCCGGTGAAGGCCGCGGCGAACGGCGACATGCTCGGGGTCATGTTCTTCGCGCTGTTCCTCGGAATCGGTCTTTCGCTGACGAAGACCGACGGCGCGCGACCGGCTGCAGGAAGCGCTCGAAGGGCTCTACGACGTCTCGATGCGCGCTGATCGGGCATCGTCATCCAGCTCGCACCGTACGCGGTCGCGGCGCTCCTCTTCAACCTGACCGCGCAGATCGGCGCTCGACGCGCTGACGCTGCTCGCGCGCTACGTCGGCGTCGTGGTCCTGGCGCTCGCGATCCACCAATTCGTCGTCTACGGCACGCTCGTGAAGCTCCTCGGCGGCATGAGTCCCCGCGCGTTCTTCTCGGGAATCGAGGACGCGATGCTGATGGCGTTTTCGACCGCGTCGTCGAACGCGACGCTCCCGACCGCCCTCAAGGTCGCCGAGGAGAAGCTCGAAGCTTCCGCCGCACGTCAGCCGGTTCGTGCTGACGATCGGCTCCACCGCGAATCAGAACGGCACGGCGCTCTTCGAAGGGGTGACGGTCCTGTTCCTCGCGCAGTTCTACGGCGTCGAGCTGGGCTTCGCGCGGCAGCTGATCGTCGTCGGCATCTGCGTCTTGGGCGGCATCGGGACGGCCGGCGTCCCCGCGGGATCGCTCCCGGTCGTTGCGCTGATCCTCGGCATGGTCGGCGTTCCGCCGGAAGGGATCGGCATCATCCTGGGCGTCGACCGGTTCCTCGACATGTGCCGGACCACCTCAACGTCAGCGGCGATCTGGCGGCCGCCGTGGTCATCTCGCGTGGGGAGCGCTGAGCGGACTCGCGTGTTTCGGTGTCGTCGCCGTGCCGGCCCGTCCCCAGGCCGCTTCGAGTCGCGCGCGAGCCGCTCGCATCGCCTTCGCCTCGATCTGCCGCACACGCTCGCGCGACAGCCCGAGTGTTTCGCCCACGGCCGCCAAGGTCATCGGCGGGCCGCCGTCGAGGCCGAAGCGTTTCACGATGATCGCCCGCCACTGAGGCGGTAGCTCGAGCGCGGCCGAAGTGATGAGCGCGGCGTCCTCGGCGCCCACCATGGCGTCGAGCGCCCGCGGCGCGTCGCGATCGACGAGCACGTCTCGCCAGGCAGAGCAGGCTCCCCGGCGCGACCGGCTTGGTCGAGCGAGACCTCGTCGCGAGTCGCGCGGCGTACCGATCCGCGAGGCCGGCCGGCGAACGACCGACGCGTGCCGGCGCCACGAACGTCTGCATGCCGCCGTCGCGCCCAGAACGACGCGTAGGTCAGGAACTGGGCGCCGTGTGGACGTATCGAACCGAAGCGCGGCTTCGAACGAGCCCGAGGCGACCCTCCGCCTCGAGGTCTTCGCGCGCGACGCCGGTGTAGAGGAAGTCCTCGCCAGCCAGGAGACGTAGTGCAATCCGCGTCTGGACCGCCGCCCAGGCGTCGTCGACTCTCGTGGAATCGACTCTGATCCGTGTCGATCGCTCCGCTCATCACGTCCCCCCGGATGGCGACCGTCCCTCTCGTCAGACAGTTGTTTTACCGCCTCGCAGGCCAGCGAGAAAGATCGAGAAGCGGCGGTGGGACGCGGTTCGTGCGGGTCAAGACCGCGCACGCGATTCAGATTTAGAGTTTGCGGCCGGTCGGTCGAATCGGCGCACGCCGGAGGTGAGCTTGACGGCCAGCACACCGTGGCTCTGCAATTCCCAGTGAGACCGGCTCGGCATCGCTCCCGTAGCGCCAGCCATAGGTCCAGCTGCGTGCGCTTCGCGAGATCGAAGACGATCACGCCCGCGCTCCGTGCAGGCCTCCGAGTCGCGGAAGCGCGACTTCGGCCGCGACATGTAGCGCCTTCGGGCGAATGCTTCGATACGCAACGTTTCGGCTGCGGATTCGGCGACGCGAAGCGACTCGTGCCCCGCCGCATCGAGGATGCGAAAGTCGGTGGGCCCGTTTCGGGAAGAAACGTCGTCAACGCGACGCCCGCCGATCCCGGAAGCACCAGAACGTCCTTGGCCCATCGGGCGCTTTCGAGCACGACGTGCCACCAGCCGTCGGGGTGAGCGGGATCGATGAGCGTCAGCGTCGTGTCGCCCGTGACCGTATCGTTTGCCGTCGAGGTCTGTCCCGGCGTCACGTCCACGCGGCTGACGTAGCGCGTCTTGACAACGACCGCGGTCGCGTCCGTCGTCGGCGACGAACGCGCGCTCGATCGTTCCCGTCTCCTCGACGATCGCCCGCGCCGGCCGTCGCACGCTGGTGCTCGCTGTCTGCGCGCTCGCGCGAGGCCGAGATCGCGCACGCAGAGCGCCGCCGCGGAACACGAGGAGGTGCATCGGCGCCTCGGGGGCCGTCTTGTAGCGAGCGGGGGATGGCCAGCGCGCGTGTACTCGGTGTCGCCCGCCGCGAGCAAGCACCACGCGGTCGGGTGCGGGGCCGGACGGTCGGGGCGCGTCGCGTGAGCCCGCCAGGAGCGAGACCGCGACAAGGGTCGGCCGAACGGAAGGACCGAGCACCACGAGCATTCTACGGGCGCCACGCTAGAATGCTCGTTTATCACAGAGGAGGAGACCATGGCCTTCGAGCTGCCCCCGCTACCGTACCCCTTCGACGCGCTGGAACCCGCCATCGACGCCAAGACGATGGAGATTCACCACGGCAAGCACCACGCGGCGTACGTCAACAACCTGAACAAGGCCCTCGAGGGTCAGCCCGACCTTCAGAGCGCTCCCGATCGAGAAGCTCATCGCGAGCCTCGGCCAGGTGTCCCGATGCGGCCCGCACCGCGGTCCGGAACAACGGCGGCGGCCACTTCAATCACACGATGTTCTGGTCGCTGATGAAAAGGGCGGTGGCGGCGAGCCGCAGCGGAGATCTCGCAGAACGCGATCGCATGCGGCGTTCGGCTCGTTCGCCGACTTCAAGACCAAGTTCGCGGCGGCGGGCGTCGGCCGGTTCGGATCGGGCTGGGCGTGGCTGCTCGTGCGCGACGGCAAGCTCGTCATCGAGTCGACGCCGAACCAGGACTCGCCGGTGATGGACGGCGGCAAGCCCGTTCCTCGGCCTCGACGTCTGGGAGCACGCCTACTACCTCAAGTATCAGAACCGCCGGCCCGACTACATCGAGGGCCTGGTGGTCCATCGTCGATTGGGCCAAGGCGGCCGATCACTACGCCCCGGCCAGATAGATCATGGGCGAGAGCTCCGAGGTTCCTCGTCGGCGCGGTTTCGGATGCGCCACGCGGGTCCTGCTCGCGCTGGCGATCGTCGGATTCGCCCTGTTCAGGTACTTCTCGCAGACCGAGGTCAACCCGGTGACCGGCGAGAAGCAGCACATCGCCATGACCGCCGATCAAGAAGTCGCGCTAGGCCTCGAAGCGGCTCCGGAGATGGCGGCGCAGATGGGGGCGAGGCCGACTCCTCCGATCCCAAGTCCCAGCTCGTCCAAGGCGTCGGCCGCAAGGTCGTCACAGAACAGCGACGCGGCGCGGAGTCCCTACACCTACGATTTCCACCTCTTGCGCGATCCCGAGACGCTGAACGCCTTCGCCCTTCCCGGCGGACAGGTCTTCATCACCTACGGGCTCCTCTCGAAATTGCACGACGAAGCTCAGCTCGCCGGCGTGCTCGGCCACGAGATCGGCCACGTGGTGAATCGCCACGCCGCGGAGCACATGGCGACCGGCCAGCTCGGCCAGCTGCTCGCGATGGCCGCCGGCGTCGCCGCGCACCGACGAGGAGGGCACGGACAGCGCGCCGCGATGGTGGCCGCGATGGTCAATCAGATGGTCCAGTTGAAGTACAGCCGCGGCGACGAGCTCGAAGCCGACCGCGTCGGGATGGACTACATGTCTCAGGCCGGCTACGACCCCGGCCGCGATGCTCGGCGTGATGGGCATCCTCGCCGAGGCGTCCCAGGGCGGCCGCGCGCCCGAGCTGCTTTCGACGCACCCGTACCCCGAGCAGCGGCTGGAGGCGATCCAGAAATATCTCGACGCACGGAAATAGGGGACACTCCCCTTTTCCTAAATTGGGGACAGTCCGCTATCGCAACTCACGGTCCAGGGCGAGGTTCAGAAGAAGGACGTTGACCCGGCGCTCGCCCAGAACGCCGAGTTGGCGTCTCGTGGTATGAGCGTCGACGAGCGCGCGCACGCGGCCCCGATCGACGTGTCGAGCACCGGCCACGCGCGCAACCTGCCACAATGCCGCTTCGGGCGAGATATCGGGATCCAGTCCGCTCGCCGAGGCCGTGACGAGATCGGCCGGCACCGAACCTGTTGCCTCCGGCGTTCTCGTTCTGGAGACGGCTCAGCTCTGCTGCGACGCGATCGCGAAGCTTTGGCGGAGGTCGGCCCCAGATTCGAACCCGAGGAATTCGACCCGTCGTACCCATCACCGGCTGCCGATGGCCGAGGCTGGAAGTAGGCGGCATCGTGGAATGGCTGTCCGATCAACTCGGACCCGACGACGCGTCCGCCTTCCCCCACGACGAGGCTTCCGTTCGCCCGGCTTGGGAACACGACCTGCGCCAATCCCGTCATCGCGAGCGGATACGCAAGACCGGTGAGAAGGAGGGTCACCACCGTCAGCCGAAACGCCACGTTGAGCGTCTTCCACATCTCCGACTCCTGGCGGAAAAGGGGAGTGTCCCCTTTTCCTAGACCAACCCACGAACTGCAACAGCATGTCGATCAACTTGATCCCGGCGAACGGTGCGATGACACCCCCGAGCCCGTAAATGAGCAATGAACGCTTGAGCACGGCCGCCGCCCCCATGGGGCGGTACCGCACGCCCTCGAGCGCCAACGGAATCAGAAACACGATGATGATGGCGTTGAAGATGACCGCCGAGAGAATCGCGCTACGCGGCGAAGCCAGGTGCATGACGTTGAGCGGCGCGATCTCGGGGAACGCCCCGATGAACAACGCTGGGAGGATCGCGAAGTACTTGGCGCACGTCGTTGGCGATCGAAAACGTCGTCAAGCAGCCGCGCGTCATCAGGAGCTGTTTGCCGACCTCGACGATCTCGAGGAGCTTCGTCGGGTTCGAGTCGAGGTCGATCATGTTACCGGCCTCTTTCGCCGCTTGCGTGCCGGTGTTCATCGCCACCGCGACGTCGGCCTGCGCCAAGGCCGGGGCGTCGTTGGTTCCGTCTCCCGTCATCGCGACGAGGCTTGCCTTTGGCTTGCTCCGCGCGGATGAATTCGAGCTTCTGAACGGGGGTGGCCTCGGCGAGGAAGTCATCGACGCCCGCCTCCGCCGCGATCGCCGCCGCGGTCAGCGGGTTGTCGCCGGTGATCATCACGGTCCGGATACCCATCGCTCGAAATCTCACGAACCGTTCGCGGAGACCTCCCTTGACGATGTCCTTGAGGTGGATCACGCCGAGAACACGCTTTCCATCGGCGACCAGAAGCGGCGTGCCCCCCGATTTGGCGATTCCCTGGATCATCGCATCCGCTTCCCTGGGGACGTCTCCCGAAAGCGCGCGTGCGCGCCAGGATCGCGTCGGGAGCGCCTTTGCGTACCTCGCGTCCGTCGATGTCGACACCGCTCATGCGCGTCGCCGCGGAGAACGGGATGAACGTCGCGTGAAGCTCGTGGACATCGCGACCCCTCAGCCCGTACTTTTCCTTCGCGAGCACGACGATCGACCGCCCTTCGGGGTCTCGTCGGCCAAGCTCGAGAGCTGGGCCGCTTCCGCCAATTCCCCCGGCGCCACACCGGGCATCGGCAGGAACTCGCTGGCCATGCGGTTGCCAAGCGTGATCGTGCCTGTCTTGTCGAGCAGGATGGTGTCGATGTCTCCGGCCGCCTCGGCAGCGCGGCCGGAGAGCGGGATCACGTTCGCTCGGACGAGGCGGTCCATCCCCGCGATGCCGATCGCCGAGAGCAGCCCCCGATCGTCGTGGGGATCAGGCAGACGAGGAGCGCGACGACGACCGGCGCCGACAACCGCACCCCGGAATACGCGGCGAACGGAACGAGCGTCACGCACGCGATCAGGAAGATGATCGTGAGCCCGACGAGGAGAACGTGCAGCGCGATCTCGTTGGGTGTCTTTCCGCGCCGTGCACCTTCGACAAGCGACACCATCCGGTCGAGGAAAGATTCTCCCGGGTTCGCGCTGATGCGCACCTCGATCCGGTCCGAGATGACGCGCGTTCCGCCGGTGACCGCGGAACGGTCGCCTCCGCTCTCGCGGATGACCGGTGCCGACTCGCCCGTGATGGCCGACTCGTCGACGAAGGCCACCCCGTGGATCACGTCGCCGTCGCCGGGGATCAGCTCGCCCGTCTCGACGACAACGACGTCGTCCTTGCGGAGATCGGCCGCGGGGACTCGTTCTTCGACCCCCTTGGACAGTCGGCGCGCGACGGTGTCCGTGCGGAGTCCGCGCAGGGCGGCGGCCTGGGCCTTGCCGCGTCCCTCGGCCATCGCCTCGGCGAAGTTCGCGAAGACGACGGTAAACCAGAGCCACAGGGCGACGCTCCCGGTGAACCAGGCCGGCGCGGCGTCGGGTCCTGCAGCGGCCAGGTCGCGCAGCCAGACGATGGTCGAGAGCACGCTCCCCACCTCGACAACGAACATCACCGGATTCCGGGCGACCTGGACGGGGAGAGCTTCCGGAGGCTGTCCAGGGCCGCGCGTTTCAGCAGCGCGGGCTCGAAGGCGGAGACGGCTCGAACGGAGGCGGTCGACATCAGAAGACCTTTCCGCTCGCCGCCAGGAAGTGCTCGACGATGGGCCCGAGCGAGAGCACGGGGAAGAAGGTCAGCGCCCCCACGATCAGGACGACCCCGACGAGGAGCGCGCTGAACAACGGGCCGTCGGTGGGGAAGGTCCCGGACCCGGCGGGCTCAGCCTTCTTGCCGGCGAGGCTGCCGGCGATGGCGAGCGCGGGGACGATCATCCAGAACCGGCCGATCAACATGGTCACGCCGAGCGCGACGTTGTAGAAGACCGTGTTCGCGTTGAGGCCGGCGAACGCCGATCCGTTGTTCCCGGCCGCGCTGGTGAAGGCGTAGAGGATCTCGCTCAGCCCGTGCGGTCCGGCGTTGGCGAGCGACGACAACCCGTGCGGAGCCACGACAGCCCATGCGGCGAACGCCAGGATCACGAGCGGAAAGACGAGCGCGTAGAGCATCGCGAGCTTGATCTCGCGCGTTTCGATCTTCTTTCCGAGGTACTCCGGGGTCCGCCCGACCATCAATCCCGCGATGAAGACCGCCAGGATGGCCATCACGAGCATCCCGTACAGCCCCGCTCCGACGCCGCCGAAAACGACCTCGCCGAGCTGGATGTTGAAGAGCGGTACCAGTCCACCGAGCGGCGTGAAGCTGTCGTGCATCGCGTTCACCGCCCCGCACGACGCGTCGGTCGTCACCGTGGCGAACAATGCGGAGTTCGCGACCCCGAACCGGACCTCCTTGCCCTCCATGTTCCCCGCGCTCTGGTCCACCAGAAGGCCGGCGAGGGCGGGATTCCCCGCGCTCTCCGCCCAGTACGCACTTGCGACTCCCGCCGCGAACAAGAAGGCCATCGCCCCGAAGAGCGCCCAACCCTGTCGCTGGTTCCGCGCCATGCGGCCGAAGGTGTAAGTCAGACCCGCCGGAATCATGAAGATCAGAAGCATCTCGATGAGGTTGGTCAGCGGACTCGGGTTTTCAAACGGGTGGGCGCTGTTGGCGTTGAAGAAGCCACCGCCGTTGGTTCCCAGTTCCTTGATCGCCTCCTGGGAGGCGACGGGTCCCATCGCCAGCAGCTGCGTCCCGCCCTCGAGCGTGGTGACCTTCTGATAGGGCGCGAAGTTCTGGATCACGCCCTGAGACACGAGGAACAGACCGAAGACGATGCTCAGGGGGAACAAGAGATAGACCGTCGAACGGACCACGTCGGTCCAGAAGTTGCCGATCGTCCCCGGCGCCTTGCCGTCCGACCGCCGCGTCAGTCCGCGAGCCAGCGCGACAGCCACCGCGATTCCCGCGGCGGCCGACGTGAAGTTGTGCCAGGCGAGACCCGCCATCTGCGCCAGGTAGCTCATCGTGGTCTCGCCGACGTAAGACTGCCAATTGGTGTTGGTCGTGAAACTCACGGCTGTGTTGAAGGCGAGAGTCGGTTCGACGGCTGCCAATCCCTGCGGGTTCAGCGGGAGGAGGTGCTGCAAGCCTCAGGATCACGTAGGTGACGACGAGCCCGAGCGCGCTGAACGCCAGGAGCGACCCGGTGTAGCTCTTCCAGTCCTGCTCGACGTCGGGGTCGATTCCGCACACGCGGTAGATCGCGCGCTCCAGGAAGCCCAGGACCGAGGAGAGCGGATGCCGCTCGCCCTCGAGAATCTTGAACATGAAGATTCCCATGGGCCGCGTGATCGCAACGATCACGGCACGCAAAGAGCGCGATCTGCAGCCAACCGTTCGGCGTCATGGCGTCCTCAGAAGCGTTCCGGCTTCAACAGGGCGTAGACGAGGTATCCCAAGAGCAGCACGGCTAGGAACAGCCCGAGCGCGAGGTCGAAACCCATCGCCACCCTCCTAGAGCCGCTCGCACCCGCGCGTGTACGCCGCGGAGAGCAGAAAGAAGAGGACCACGATGCCGATGAACAGGAGATCCTTCATGGCGTCCCTCAGAACGTCGCGACGACGCCCACGACGATGAGCGTCTCACTAGGCGAAAAAACGGGTTGGGCGCCCGCGTCCAGCGCGTCCGTCGAAAACACAGGATCGGAAGAGCGGTCGTAACGGCCTTCGACCTTGAGGATCAAATGCTTGCCTAGGCCGATACTCGAACGTCAACGTTCCTTCCGTCAGTTCTTGGGCGGTTCCGGAGATCGCGCCGTCGGGGTCGTCGAAGCGCTCGGCGCGGAATGCGAACGGCGTAGCGGCTTCCCTCGGGCGCGATGCGGACGTAAGCCGCAGCGCCCCACCACGATGCGGAGGGGCCCGCAGGCCGTGACTCTCGCGCGACGTCGACGTTGGCCCCCACGCTCCACGCCGGAGTCGGCCGCACGGTCAGGACGAAGTCCCCAAACACCCTCCAATCGTCGTCGTTGCCCGGAAGCTCCGGTCCCGCAAGCGTGTTGAGCGACGCGGACAGCTTGTCGGAGGCGTAGGCGACCTGCGTACCGAACGTCTTCGCGGAATTGTTCTCGCCGATGATCTGCCAGCCGTTGACGACGTGGAATTGGCCCGACCAACGATCGGTGAACGGATAGCTGATCTTGATACCGGTTTGGTAGTACGGCGACAACTCCGCCAGCCACGACCGCGTGTAGTTCCAGTTGTCCTTGGAGGCGAACGCCTCCGATACCGACATGGCACGGCATGATGCCTGCCTCGAACGCGAGACCTCGACCAACGTGCGTCTCGTAGGTCGCGCTGGCCAGCAGAACGTGGCGCCAGACGTCGTTCCCTCCGGGCTCGGCCGCATGGACGATCGTCCTCGCCGGTGCCGGCCCCGACGGAGATCCGGAAACCGACCGGTTCGGCCGGCATCGAGACCTCGACCTCGGCGAGGTTGACGCTGAACTCGTTCGCCCGTTGCGCCGTCGTTCCCGCCCCGGGGACGAAGTTCGGCCGTTCGCGGGGTGGCTCGAGTTGAATGCGTAGTAAAGGTCCACGAAAGCATGGAATGCGAGTTGTCTTGTCGGCGTTCGCTTCCGCTTCGTCGTCGGCGAGGGTCGGAGTGAATGCCGTCGCGACGAGGACTGACGCCCGGCAGGATCGAGAGCGTCTTCACCATTCGCTTCCTCCGCCCGGACAGGCTAGCCCGCTCGGAATCAAGGCGGCGTCAACCACCGTCCGATCCGCGTCAAGCTTCCGTCAAGGTTCGGAAGCCGATGCGGCAGAAGCCGCCCTCTTGATGCAAGATCACGCCGAACGGAGGGCAAACCACCGATGACGGAGGTAGCCGATCGCGCTGATCCCGACGCCCTCTTGAAGCGCGTGAACGAGTCGGAAGCGCGGAGCCGCCGCGCGAAGCTCAAGATCTTCTTCGGGTTCGCGCCCGGCGTCGGGAAGACCTACGCGATGCTCGAGGCCGCGCGCCGGCTGCGAGAGGACGGTGTCGACGTCGTCGTCGGCTGCGTCGAGACGCACGGCCGCCCCGAGACTGAGGCGCTCGTCGAAGGCCTCAGCGTGCTGCCGCGGCGTCGGATCGAGCATCGCGGTGTCGTCATCCACGAGTTCGACCTCGAGGCCGCCCTCGCCCGCAAGCCGAGCGATCCTGCTGCTCGACGAGCTGGCGCACACGAACGCGCCCGGCGTCCGCCACCAGAAGCGATGGCAGGACGCGCTCGACCTGTTGGACGCGGGAATCGAGGTGCACGCGACGCTCAACGTCCAGCACCTCGAGAGCCTGAACGACGTCGTCGCGCAGATCACGACGGTCAGGGTGCGCGAGACCGTTCCGGACGCGGTGCTCGAGCGCGCCGACGAGATCGAGCTCGTGGACCTACCGGCGGAGAGCTCCTCGTCCGCCTGCGCGAGGGCAAGGTCTACGTGCCCGAACAGGCGGCGCGGCGCTCGGGAATTTCTTCCGGCGCGGGAACCTCCTCGCGTTGCGCGAGATCGCCCTCCGCCGCACCGCGGATCTCGTCGACGTCGACGTGCGCGCCTATCGCGAGGAGCACGGCATCGGCGAGACGTGGCCGGCGGGCGAGCGCATCGTCGTCGGGGTGGGTCCGAGCCCGTCGTCGGCCCGGCTGATCCGCGCCGCCCGGCGCATGGCTGAAGGGTTGCGCGCGCCATGGACGGCGGTCTGGGTCGAACGTCCCACACCCTACGGCCCCGCCGATCGCGAGAGGCTCGAAGAACACCTGCGGCTCGCGGAATCCCTGGGCGGCGAGGTCGTGCGCCTGGCCGGCACGGTGCCCGGCGGAAGCGATCCTCCGCTACGCACAGCGGCACAACGTCACCCGACTCATCGTCGGGAAGCCCACGCACTCGCGACTTCGCGATCTCCTGACCGGGTCGTTCGTTGAGCAGACTCGTCCGGGGGAGCGGTGGGATCGACGTCCACGTCATCTCGGGAGATTCTCGCGACCGCCTCGCCGCCGGAAGACGACGAGCCGGAGCGGCGCTCCGCGTGGCCCGACTACTCTGCTCGCCGCCGAACTCGTCGCGCGTCGCGACAGGAATCGCAGCGATTGCGGACAAATTCCTCGCCCTTCCGGACATCGTGATGATCTACCTGGTCGCGATCATCTTCGCCGCGGTTCGCGTTGGGCGCGGGCCGTCGGTGCTCGCGGCCTGCGCTCTCGGTCGCGGCCTACGATTTCTTCTTCGTTCCGCCCGCGTTACACGTTCGCGGTCTCGGACACGCGACACGTGCTGACGTTCGCCATGATGTTCGCCGTCGGGATCATGCTCAGCGAGCTGACCGTCCGCGTACGCACGCAGGCTCGCGAGGCGCGCCACCGCGAGGCGATCACCGCGGCGCTGTACGCGCTGGCGCGGGATCTCGGGAGCGGCGACCGACGCGTGGCTCGGTCGCGCGCTTCGCTGGCGAAACGTGCTGCCGATGCGTTCGACGGCTCGGTGGCCGTCCTCGTGGCCGGGCCCGGACGGAGGCCTGCGCGAGGCGGCGCGCTCCGGCGACGCCGTGCTCGACGCGCGGGATCTGAGCGTCGCGCGCTGGGCGCACACGCATGGCCGTGCCGCGGGCTTGGGCTCGGACACGCTTCCCGGGGCTCGCGCCGCATGCGTCCCGCTGTCGACGGACGGCCGCGTGTTGGGCGTGATGGCCTACGTGCCGCGGGTGCCGGGACGCGCCCCCGACGCCGAGCAGCGGCACCTCCTGGACGCTCTGGCGCGACAGGGCGCATTGGCGTTCGAGCGCGTCGGCTTGGCCCGAGACGCCGAGGCGCGCCGACCTGCGCGCCCGCACGGAGGAGATGCGCAGCTCGCTCCTCTCCGCGGTGTCGCACGACCTGCGGACGCCGCTCGCCGCGATCACGGGCGCGGCCTCGGCGCTGACCGGCGGGGCCCCAGGACTCGACGCGGCTCGGCGCGACGAGCTCGCAGAGACGATCTGCGAGGAGTCGGTGCGTCTCGAGAGGCTCGTCGGGAACCTGCTCGACATGACGCGTCTCGCGTCGGGAGCGCTCGAAGTCAAGCGCGAGTGGGTGCCGGTCGGAGGAGCTCGTGGGCGGTGTTCTGACGCGCCTCGAAGACGCGCTCGCGGGGCGCGAGGTCAGCGACGAACGTCGCCGCAGCGCTACCGCTCCTGTCCGTTGACCCGGTCCTGTTCGAGCAGGTCCTCGTCAACCTCGTCGAGAACGCGATCAAGCACACGCCGGCGGGCAGCCCCGATCGAAATCGGCGCTCGGCTGCTTCCCGAAGGCGTCGCCATCGAGGTCGCGGATCGAGGTCCGGGATTCCTACGGGATCCGAGGAGGTCATCTTCGAGAAGTTTCGGCGCGGGACCGACGCGCGCTCCGCAGGAGTCGGGCTCGGACTTGCGATCTGTCGGGGCATCGTCGAGGCCCATCGCGGCACGATCACGGCGGCCGCGTCGCGACGGCGGCGGCGCCATGTTCACGGTTCTCCTCCCGCCGCGCGACGACGCGCCGCCGCGTCCGGCCCCGAAACCGGGAGGAAACGACGTGAGCGCCAACGATCCACTCGTATCTGGTCGTCGAGGACGAGCCGCAGATGCGACGCTTCCTGCGCGCCGCCCTGACGGCGCGGCCGTTCCGTCTCATCGAGGCGACCTCGATCTCCGAAGGCGACGATCGCTGTGACCTCGCATAACCCCGAGCCTGTTCTTCTCGACCTCGGCCTTCCGGACGGCGACGGCATCGAGGTCTGACCCGCAACCTGCGCACGTGGAGCCGTGTCCCGATCATCGTGATCTCGGCGCGAGGCCGCGAGGCCGACAAGGTCGAGGCGCTGGACGCCGGCGCGGACGACTACCTGACGAAGCCCTTCGGACTGGCCGAGCTTCTCGCGCGCATGCGGGTCGCGCTACGCCACGCGCGCGATGCGGGGCCGGGCGTCTCCGAGCCGGTCGTCACGATCGGCCCGCTCACGATCGACCTCGAACGGCGCGAGGTCTCCCGCGCAGGGCGTCCCGGTGCGCTTGACCCCGACCGAGTTTCGCATGCTCGCCTTCCTCGCGAGGCACCCGGCCGCATCGTCACGCACGGCCAGATCCTGAAGGAGGTCTGGGGCGGCGCCGCGGCTGCCGAGCCCCACCATGTTCGCGTGCACATGGCCGAGCTCCGCAAGAAGATCGAGGACGACCCCGCCAGGCCGAAGCTGTTGTTGACCGAGCTTGGCGTCGGCTACCGCCTTCCGGGAATAGAAAAGTGGAGTGTCCCCTTTTCTATCGCATGCCGCAGCGGTCGAGCTTGGCGTAGAGCGTGCTGCGTGGATGCCGAGCCGCGAGGCCGCGAGCTTCTTGTTACCGCCGCCGCAGCTGTCGAGCACGTCGAGGATGCGGGCGCGCTCGAGATCCGAGAGGCGCTGGTCGGACCTCGGATCGGGCGCTGCCCCGTGGAACGGCACGGGCTTTCCCGGCACCGGATGGCCTTCGGGAGATCGTCGGCTTCGATCCGCTCGCGAGGCGGACAGGACGACCAGACGCTCCATCAAGTTCTCGAGCTCGCGAACGTTCCCCGGCCAGTCGTAACGGGTCAACGCGTCCACGGCGTCCGCGCGCGAGCGCGGGTGTCTGGCGTCCCAGGCGCGCGGCGGCGCGGGAGAGGAACGCGACGCCAGCACCGGACGTCGTCCCGGCGCTCCCGCAGCGCCGGCACGTGGATCGGGATCACGTTGAGGCGGTAGAACAGATCCTCGCGAAACGCGCCGAGCCGGATCGCCTCGTCCAGATCGCGGTTGGTCGCGGCGATCAGCCGGACGTCGGCGTCGATCGTCTCTCTCCGCCCACGCGCTCGAACGAGCGGTCTTGGCAAGACGCGCAGGAGGAGCAGCTGGGTCGCGGGAGCGATCTCGCCGATCTCGTCGAGAAACAGCGTCCCGCCGCGCGGCCACTCGAACCTCCCGCGCTTGAGCTTGGCGGCGCCGGTGAAGGCCCCTCTCTCGTGGCCGAACAGCTCGCTGCTGAGTGACGCCCTCCGAGTACACGACGCAGTTGGCCTCGACGAAGGGGCGGTGCCTCCGGAACGACCCGCCGTGGATCGCCCGGGCCAGCATCCCCTTGCCGGTACCGCTCTGCCGGTCAGAAGCGCCGTCGCGTCGGATCGGGCGACCTCGCGCAACGTCGCGATGAGCCGTCGCATGATCGGCGTGGTGGCGGCGACCGGCTCGAACGGATCTTCCTTGTCGAGCCTCTGCTCCAGATCGCGGAGCCGGGTGCGCTCCGCATCGAGATCCTCGCCCAGGCGCCGCCGCTCCGCACCGAGGCACGCGGACCGCGATGGCGCGCGTGGCGAGGTCGACCAGATCTCCCGGCGGGCAGCGGCTCGAGGAGGACGTCGCACGCGCCGCGTCGGAACGCGAGGCGCACGGTCCGTGCGTCGATGCCGCCGCCGGCCATCGCCACGAGCGTCGCCGGGCGCGCGCGCTTGATCGCCTCCAAACGCCGAGGCTCGAATCCGGAGCCAGCGCGAAGTCGACGATGACGAGATCCCAGTCTGCCGCGGTCACGCGGCCGATTGCCTGCGACGCGGTCCCCGCGATCTCGACCGAGTGTCCCTCGCCGCGCAGCCGCTCGACGCACTGCTGGAGGAGCGGCCCCGGCGGGAGCGCCGGTCAGCACCCGCGCGCCGCTTGCTGTCGTGTTTTCGGACACGAACAGCAACTTCGGCCCTCAGTGCTCGGGCGACAAGCTCGGAAACGTAATCGACCGACTAGCGCCTCGCTTCACTGCCGACCGCCGCCTGCGCGTTCGGCTTCGATGATTCGCTTCGGCGCGACACGATCGACGGGTTCGATGAGGTCGTACGCGCCGGCCTCGAAGACACGGCCAGCTGCGGGACATGGAAGCGGATCGGAATGGGGTGGATCAGGGCGTCCCGGTCGCCGTACTGCAGAATCGAGTCGCCCCAGATGGCGGTGTCGCCCCAGATCGCGGTGTCGCCCCAGATGGCGGTGTCGCCCCAGACGGCGGTGTCACCCCAGATGGCGGTGTCGCCCCAAACGGCCGTGTCGCCCCAGACGGCGGTGTCGCCCCAGACGGCGGTGTCCCCCCAGAGCTGGCCGATGTCTTCGATCCAAACGAGGCCGGGGGTGTTCGGATCCTGATAGACGTGGGGAGACGGAGCGGCGCTGGCGAACTTGGTCGAGGCGAGCGCGGCCGGGAGGTTCACGGCGCCGGCGCCAAAGATGTAGGGAGAGTGCCCGACCTTGCGAGCCGAGCTCATCAGCCTCGCCTTGACGGTGGCGGGGCTCAAGTTCCCATCGCGCTCGAGCATCTGGGCGACGATCCCGGTGACGATCGGCGCCGCCATGCTCGTTCCCGACAGCTCGAAATAAGCGCCCGCGCAGAGCTGCTGCGCCGGGTCGCTCGTGTAGGCGCGCGCCGGGAGGCGCAATTCCGGGAAATGCGTGTCGAGGTAGCCGCCCGGCACGCGCAGCGAGACGATGCGATTGCCGGGGGCGACGACGTCGGGCTTCAGGTAATGGTCGGGCCAGGTCGGTCCGCGGGACGAGTAGCTCGAGATGTCGTCATCGCTCGAGCGGGCAGGTGTTCATGTCCTTCGCGGCGCCGACGGTGATCACGTTCAGAGCGATCCCCGGCGAGGTGATTGAGCCGTAGCCGAGCGTGCCCCAGTTTCCGGCGGACACGACGACGACGAGTCCCGCCGCGTTCAGGGATTCGACCGCCTGGCACAAGCGGGTCTTTCGCGCACGACTCGACGACGGGGTGACCCAGCGACAGATTGACGATGCGAATGTGGTACTGGGCCTTGTGCTGAAGAATCCAATCGACGGCCCTGAGAACGTTCGAGACCTCACCCGAGCCGTCGTCGCCCAGGACCTTCATCGAGATGAAGCTCACGTTGGGGGCGACGCCACGGAAGGTCCGCGTCGCGTACGGTCCGGACGACGCCTTGGCGTTCCCGCCGATGATTCCGGCGACGTGCGTGCCGTGGCCGAATTCGTCCGTCAAGGAGCCCGTCATGGCCGACCAGCGCATCACGACCCGGTCGATGCCGAGGCTCGTCTTCAAGTCCGGGTTGACGCCGATCCCGGAGTCGATGACGGCGACCGTCACGCCCTGTCCGGAGAGCACCGGGATCGGCTCCGGCAGCGGTCGTCGATGCGCGAGAGGAGGTTGATGCCCAGTGCGGGTGTGGCGGGGCCGGCGTTCGCGCCGCCGATCGTCGGAAGCGCGACGTCCATCGTGGGCATCACCCGCCGGTCGGGCGCCATGTGCATGCTGGCGGCGTCGTGCGCGAGATCCGCAATCTTGTCCGCCGGGATCATCGCGGCGTAGCCGTTGATCGAATCGAAGCTCGACTTCGTGACCGTTCCGCCGAGCGAGGTGACCAGCATCTCGATGCGGATCAGGTCTTGAGGCGTCAGCGGGCCGTTGGATCCGACGATGACCGGCACCATCGAGTTGGGCGCCACGGTCGCGGAGATCGCCTCGAGATCGTCCGCGACGTTCTCCATGGCGCTCATCACGACCTGGGCGAACGCCGCGCGGCCGCGCGGTCAGGAACGACAGCGCGAGAAGGCCGGTGCCCACGAATCGGAGGGGCTTCCGTTCGCCGAGGATCCATGTCCGCTTCTTCATCGTCGTTCTCCGCCGCTCGAAGGCACCTCGCCGGCAGGGGCGGGTGGCGCTCGCGACATCGCAAGTCCGGGGCCACCTCCGTGTGTCGGCCAATCGGCGGAACAAAGCGCGGAACGGCGAACCGTTCGGCAGCGTGCGCGCTCCCAGACGGCGGCCGCCGTGTCGGGTCCGATGTCGCGGAATCCGACACGGCCCGACACGATGCTTCCGACACGAGCTGGACTTCCCAAGCTGCTACGCTGAGCCCATGTCGAACCGGTCCAACAAGACGATCCGGCTGACCAGCTACGCGGCGTGCGCCGGTTGAGCGAGCAAAATGGGGCCGGAAGCCCTGGCGCAGGTGCTGCGCCCGCTCGCCGCGATGTTCGAACCGGCGAGTTATCCGAATCTCTTGCGGGGACTCGACGCCCCCGACGATGCGCTCGTTTGGAAGCTCGACGCCGAGCGCGCGCTCGTGCACACCGCGGATTTCTTCCCGCCGGTGGTGGACGAGCCGCACGCGTTCGGCGCGATCGCCGCCGCGAACGCCCTGTCCGACATCGTACGCGATGGGAGGCACGCCGCTGTTCGCGATCAACCTCGTCGGCTTCCCCGACGACATGGACCACGAGCATCCTCTCGGAGATCCTGCGCGGCGGCGCCGAGAAGGTGAAGGAGGCCGGCGCGGTCGTGGCGGGCGGCCACACGACCTCGGACACGGAGCCGAAGTACGGGCTCGCGGTCACCGGCATGGTGCACCCGGACCGGATCCTGTCGAAGGGTGGCGCACGGGCGGGGGACGTCCTCCTGCTGACCAAGCCGCTGGGCGCAGGGATTCTCACGACAGCCGGCAAGAAGCAGAACGCGTCGGCGCGCGGACATGGAGCGCGGCGATCGCGTCGCATGACGCGCCTGTCGGCATCCGCCTCGCGATTGTTCCGCGAGGCCCATCCTCACGTGCACGCGCTGACCGACATCACGGGCTACTCGCTGATCGGCCACGCCCACGAGATGGCTCACCTCTCGAAAGTCGCGCTGCGATTCAGGATGAGCGAGCTGCCGCTGCCTCCCCGGGGTGGAAGGCTACGCGACCGCCGGGCATCGTCACGGGGGCGGCAAGCGCAACGCGTCGCACTACGGCGCGTTCGTCGCCTTCGCGCGTACGCTCCCGCCAGTGGCAGCTGGACGTTCTCTACGACCCGCAGACGTCCGGTCCGCTCCTCGCGGCCGTCGACCGTCGCACGCCGGAACGCTCGTGGACGCGTTCCGCGCCGCTGGCGAGCCCGTCTGGATCGTCGGCGAGGCGTTCGCCGGAACCGAAGGCGGCATCGAGATCGTCTAGAGATCGATCTCCGCCCCGACTTCGATGACCCTGGCTTGGCGGAAGCCGGTAGAACGCGGTCGCGCGCGCGGCGTTCCTCGTGAGAAAGCCGAAGAGGCGCTCGCGCCAGCAGCGCCATGCCGCGCCGGTGCGGTCGCCAGGATCGTCTCGCGGCCGAGAACGTAGACGACGTCGTCCGGATCGACGTCGAGCCCTCGCCCGCGAAGGCGCGCGATCACCGCGGGGATGTCGGGCTCTTCCATGAAGCCGTACCGCACCGCCACGCGGTACACGCCGTCGGCCTCCGATCGGACGTCGAACCGGTCCGCCTCGGGAACCTTCGGCCGTCGGCTCGGTGACGACGTTGACGAGGATCGACCGCTCCGGACGGACGTCGAGGTGATGGACGAGCCGCCAGAGCGCCGGAGGCACGCGGTCGAGATCGCGCGAGAGGAAGACCGCGCAGCGGCGCGAGGTCAGCGGCCGGTCCTCGCCCGTGCGCGCTGCGATGCTCCTCGAAGGAGCTCGAGCGCTCGCGCAGTCGCACCGCCAGAATGCGCCGTCCCGTCGCCCAGCGTCGTCATGACGACGACGATCGCCACGGCGAGGACGAGAGGAACCACCCGCCGTGCGCGACCTTCAACGCGTTCGCCGAGAAGAACAGCAGGTCGACCGCGAGGAACGCGCCGGCGACGACGCCCGCGACGACGGCGCCGCGGCCCTGCCTATCCCGCAGGACGAAGAAGAGGAACACGCTCGTGACGACCATCGTCGAGGTCACCGCGATCCCGTAGGCGGCCGCGAGGTTCGCGGACGTGCGGAACATGCCGACGACGAGGACGAGTCAGCCCGAGGAGGAGGTAGTTGATCTCGGGGATGTAGATCTGGCCGCGCTCGTGCCCCGAGGTGTGACGCACCTGGAGGCGCGGCAGGTAGCCGAGCTGGATCGCCTGCCACGTGAGCGAGAAGGCTCCCGTGATCACCGCCTGCGAGGCGATGCAGGTCGCCACGGTCGCGATCACGAGCACGGGGATCAAGAGCGGCGGAGGAACGAGCAGGTAGAACGGGTGCTCGGCCGCGGCGGGGTCGCGCAGCAGCAGCGCGCCCTGGCCGAGGTAGTTCAACATCAGCGCCGGGAACGCCACGGCGAACCAGGTCGCGCGGATGACCGGAGCCCCGAAGTGACCGAGATCGGCGTAGATCGCCTCGGCGCCGGTGGCGACGAGAAAGACGCTTCCGAGCACGACGATCCCGCGGATGCCGTGATCGCCGAAGAACCGGACCGCCCACCTCGGGTCGAAGGCCGCGAACACGGAGAGGGTCTTGCAGCGATCGAGGCGATGCCCAGGGCGGCCAGCACGACGAACCACAAGAGGGCGACCGGACCGAACAACGCGCCGAGGCGGGCGGTTCCGTGTCGCTGCGCCAGGAACAGCGTCGGCGAGAACCGCCAGGGCGATCGGCACGGTCCACGCGGCAAGGGCCGGCGTCCAGACCTCGATCCCTTCGATGGCGGACAGCACCGAGATGGCGGGCGTGATGACGCCGTCGCCGTAGAGCAGCGCCGCCGCGAACAGACCCGAGCAGGAGCAGGATCGATCCGCCGCGCAGCCGGAACGAGCGCGGCCGCGGGTCGGTGACGAGCGTCATCAACGCGAGGATCCCCCCTCGCCGCGGTTGTCCGGCGCGCAGGATGACGATCACGTACTTGACCGAAACGACGAGGACCAACGACCAGATCACGAGCGAGAGAACCCCGAGCACGTTGACTGGATTGACCGCTACCGCGTGCGGCCCGTGGAAGCACTCGCGCATCGCGTACAGCGGGCTCGTCCCGATGTCTCCGTAGACGACCCCCAGCGCGGCGAGCCCCAAGAGCGGCAGTGGCCTCGGGTGCGTCACGGCGTCCGGGTGCTCGGTCGTCGTTTCCGGTGGCAGGTCACGGCTGGCCGGAGGATTCGACATTGAGCCGCCATGGACAAGCTCTACGGCGCGCTCGCGCGGATCGCTTCAGGGCACGGTGCGCACTCCCGACGCAGTTCACGGCCGATCAGCTCGCAGAACTACGGCCGGATCTTCCAGTGGACGCCGCGCTTCGTCGGTCTAACCCGCACTCGCAGAAGCGACATCGTCGCGCTCGTCGCGCTTTTGCCGGAAGCACAAGCTGCACCTGACCAACCGCGGCGCGCGCACTCGCAGTCGCAGCTTGCGATCAGCCAGGACGGCGTGCTCGTCGAGATGCAGTCGATGAACCGCATCGGCGCGGTGGATGAGACGAACCTCACGGTGGACGTCGAGCCGGGCGTCGTCTGGCGCGATCTCGTTCATCACCTGGCGGAGCGCAACCTCGTGCCGCCCGTCCTGACGAACAACCTCGAGCGTCACGATCGGCGGCACGCTGTCGATGGCCGGCATCGGCGTCGCGTCGTTCCGCTACGGATCGCAAGGGGACAACGTCGTCGAGCTGGACGTCGTCACCGGGAGAAGGCGTCGTCGTCACCTGCTCGCCCGAGAGAACGACGACCTGTTCTGGGGTGCGATCGCGGGCTTGGGCTCGTTCGGCATCATCACGCGCGCGCGGCTGAAGCTCCGGCGGATGAAGCCGATGACGCGCACGTACTACCTGCTCTACGACGATCTGCGCGTGTTTCTCGAGGACGCGCGTTCGCGATGGACAGCGGCCGGTGGGACCACCTCGAATCGTGGGGGCGCCGTGCGCCCAGGGGACGCGACCGGTCGGCGGGGAGCGCCAGGTCTTCGCGAAGTGGTTCTACCCGTTCCACCTCACGGTCGAGTACGACGCCGGGAGTCCTCCCGACGACGCGGCGATGCTCGCGCGGGCTGCGCCCGCTACGACAACCTCTACACGGACGACTGCCCGACGATCGAATTCCTCGAGCGCATGGTCCCGGTCTTCGCGCTGTGGAAGAAGGCCGGGACGTGGGAGTTCATGCACCCGTGGATCGAGTGCATCCTCCCGTGGGAGACCGCGGCCGATTGCATCGAGCAGGTGCTCGCCGGACACGCCGCCGGGATCCAGCTCGGCGGACACGTGCTGCTCTGGCCGGCCAAGGGGACGACGTCGCGCTCGAAGAACTTCATGGTCCCCGGCGGGGAGAACCTCGTCGGATTCGGCCTGCTTCCCGGCGGTCCCGCAGAAGTTCTGGGGCGAGATGAGCGAGCGGCTGGAGAACGTCAGCCGGATGATGCTCGCTGTTCGGCGCGAAGCGGTACCTGTCGGGCTGGGTGAACTTCACCGCCGACGAGTGGAAGGAACACTTCGGCGCACGCTGGAACGAGCTCGTGCGCGCTGAAGCGCCGTTACGACCCCGACTCCATCCTGAACCCGGGATTCCTCCCGTTCGAGGCGACGCCATGACCCTGACCTTCGGCACGCGAGGCCTGGGCCGGCAGCGCTCGTCGCCGAGACTCAACGTGTCGAGCGAGTACCGCAACGCGGCCGCGAAGTGGGGGACGGGTTCAACGGCAACGTCCTTCTCGTCTTCGACGCCGACGCGGCGCTCTGCAACGACCCACGCCCTCTTCGTCGAGCTGGCGAAGGGCTCCTGCGGCGGGGCGTCGTTCGTCGACGGGGTTTCGCACCCCGCCGCCGGATTCGGGCTCCGCGCGCCGTTTTCGGTCTGGAGGGACGTGCTCTCGCGCAAGACGCTGGCCGCGACCGCGATCCTCACCGGAAAGATGAAGGTCGAAGGCGACAAGATGACCCTCCTCAAGCACACCGCGGCCCACCGCGCCCTCGTCGCCTGCGCCGCGGCGCTCGACACGGAGTTCCCCTCGGCGTAGTCTTACGGGAACCGAGGGGGCCTCGTGCTCAGAAACGTTCTCGTTCTGATCCTCACGATCGCCGGAATGTCGGCGGCGGCCGAGCCGCAATCGCCAGGCTCCGCGCCAGGGATCCGAGAACGAGGGTTCGGAGGAAGTTGGCGATGCTCCGGGGCAGGGCGCAGTGGTGGTTCGAGCGACACCGCGGTCCGGACGGATCGATCCCGTGGAACGCGCGGGGCAAGGCCCTGGCCCAGCTTGACGGCCAACACCCGCTCCGGCCTGCTCAAGGTGACGCGAGTCGGCGCCGCACCCAACGCGATCGAGGGCGACGTCTGGCTTCCGATCGGGCCGCGCCCGATCGTGGACGGCACGTACTCCTACGCCGGCCGGATCACCGCCCTCGCCACGGTGCCGGGAGCCCCAACGTGGTCTACGCGGGCGCCGCGCAGGGGGCGTCTGGAAGACGACCGACGGCGGGTCCGTCTGGACCCCGCTCACGGACGGCCAGGACTCGCTCGCCATCGGCGCGATCGCGGTCGATCCCTCAAACACCAACGTCGTCTACGCCGGAACCGGCGAAGCGAATCAGTCCTGCGACAGCTACTACGGCATCGGCCTTCTGAAGACGACCGATGGCGGAACGACCTGGACGAATCTCGGGCTTCGACGTTCCAGAACACGAGCATCGCGAAGATCGTCGTTCATCCGACGATCCCGACGACGCTCTGGGTGGCGAACGGCTCCGGCACGCGCCGGGTTCAGCTGCTACGGTCGTTTCGGTACCTGGGGCGTCTGGAAGTCCACCGACGGAGGAACGAGCTGGACGCAGGTTCTCGGCAGCGCCTCAGACGGGAGGCAACCAGGCCGTTCACGATCTCCTGCGGTCGCCGACGGATCCCGAACATTCTCTACGCAGCCGTCGATGCGATCGGGATCTGGAAGACGATCAACGGTCGGAACGTCGTGGGTCAAATTGGCGGGCGGCCTGCCCACCGACCAACGTCGGGCGGCTGGACATCGGCATCCATCCCTTGCTCCCTAGCGTGCTGTACGTTGATCGCCGAACGGATCCAACACCGGCTCTCAGCTCGGGACGTTACAAGTCCACCGACTGCGGGCGCGACCTGGACCGACGCTTCCGATCCCCAGCGGGTCCTGCCACTACTGGGATTTTCAGGACCTCTGCACCTACCCGGCGGAGGTTTCGGAGGCCAGTGCTGGTACGACCTCGTCCTCGAGGTCCAGGCCGGCACGTTTGGTCTGGGCCGGCGGGACCGCGATCTTCAAGACGACCAACGGCGGGACGAGCTGGATCGACGTCCTGTCACGCAGTCGGTGCACGTCGACCAGCACGCCATGGCGTTCGGCTCCGACGGCCGGGTCTGGATCGGCAACGACGGTGGCGTCTGGGCCAGCTCGAACAGCGGGGCGAGCTGGGTGAACAAGAACGGCAACTTGCAGATCACGCAGTTCTACCCCGGCGCCGCGCTCGATCCGAGCAACTACGAGCGGGCGTTGGCGGGCGCCCAAGACAACGGGACGCCGCGCATGGACGGTTCGATCGGCGTGGAACCTCGACGACCTTCGGCGACGGCGCGGCGTGCGTCATCGACGCGACCAGTCCCGACACGACCTGGTACACCTCGAGGCCAGTATCTGAGCATCACCAAGACGGTCAACGGAGGCCTGTACTACGCCAGCGCGGTGAACGGCCTGACCGATGCGAACACCGGAGCCGCTCCGTTCATCGGCCAATTTCAGGGCGTGTCCCGCGAACTCGAACGTGCTGATCGCGGGGAGCGACAACGTCTGGAGAACGGACGACGGTGCGCGGGGTCTGGGGCGCCGAACAGTCCGACCCCCGATCCTGCCGGGAGACTCGCATCGTGACCCTGGCGCTTTGCGCCGTCGGATCCGACGTGCGGCACGTACGCGGTCGGAACGATCTCTCCGGGCGGGTCTTATCGAACGAGCGACGCCGGCGTCACATGGCAAAACGTCACCGGGATCCTCCCGGGTTCGCCCTGAACGACGTCGCGTTCGACCCCGCCGACGCCAACGTGCTCTACGCCGCGGTGTCCGGCTTCGGCGTCCCGCATCTTTACAGGACGACGAACGTGCTCTCCCCGTCGCCGTCGTGGCTCGCGATCGACGCCGGGATCCCCGACGCTCCGATCAACGCCGTTCTGGTCGACCCCGAGTCGTCGAACGTCATCTACGCCGGGAGCGATCTCGGCCTCTTCAAGAGCGAAGACGGAGGGGGCCTCCTGGAGCCATCAGCTGAACGGCATTCCGAAAGTCGCGATCTACGACCTCGTGGCCGACGCGGGGACGCGCGCGATCGTCGCGTTCACGCACGGGCGCGGCGCGTTCCGGCTGAACCTCGTTTGCACCCGCTCCGACCTTCGACGGCGTCGGGCCGGCGACGGACTCCGTCCGCGTGCACGACGGGAACCGACGCGTGGCGTGGAGCGCCCCGGGCGCTGGGGCCAGCTCGCCTCGACGGGCACGTACGAGGTCTCGCGTTTCGACGGCCAGGGTTGCGCGGGAACGCCCACCGTCGTCGCCTCGGGACTCGCCGGCGTCGACCGCTCTCGTTCGCGGATACGACGACCGGGTCGGGTGGAACCTATTCGTATCGCGTGGTCGCGACCAACAGCTGCGCGTCGCCCTTGTCCGCCGCCGGAACGAACGCGTTGCTCGACCCCGATCACGGACGCCGCCGACATCGCGCCTTGCGGAAGCGTCGGCGCCACGCTTCTTCGTGGCCCGCGGCGCGACCGATGCGGCGCTTGCGTGGGGCTCGGTCGCCTGCGCCGATCTCGCCGGCTACGCCGTCTACGGCGCGACCTCGTACGACGCCGCGTTTCCGTCGGGCTGGACGCTGCTTGGATCTCCTCGTCGCTGCGACGGCGAACGACCCGCTGGCGTCTCCGATCGTCGCGTACAGGATCGTCTCCTGGATGCTTGCGGGAATCCGTCCGGAGACTGATCCGCGTCTCGCCGCGCGGAAGCTACTTCGCGAGCGGTTGCTCGATCCTCGGGCCGCAGGCGATGTCGGCGAGCGCGGCGATGAGCACGCGGGTGCCGCGATGCAGATCTTCGATCGGGATCTTCTCGTCGACGTCGTGGCCGGGGTACGGCGCGCCCTGGAACCACATGCCGAACGCGATGCTGTTCGGGAGACGCTTCGCGTACGTTCCGCCGCCGGCGACCGCGGGCGGCATGGTCTCGCCGGTCGCGGCGGTGTAGGCGGCGAGCAACCGCTTGACGATCTTCGCCTCGGGGTCGAACGACAACGGCTCGTCGTCCCAGTATCCATCGACGGTCAGCGAGGCCTTCGTACGCGCGTTGAACGCCGCCACCACCTTCTCGAGGTAGGCCCTGATCTGAGGGCCGGTGCGTGGCGGTGGGCGGCGCAACACGATCTCGAGACGTAGTCGGCCGTCGGGCCGTGGCTTCACGGTCGCGACGTTGACGAGGTAGCGGCCCCAGATGGGGTCGCTCTCCGTCAGCCCGAGACCCGTGCCGTGAAGATCCTTGCCGGCGAGGCGTGCGAACGCGAGGAGATCGTTTTCACCCGATGCCGGGAGGAGGCCCTCCGTAGCGCGCGCCAGCGCCACGAGCGCATTCCGGCCCCTTCGATGTTGACGCCGCCGTGGGCGGACTTGCCGTGCGCCACGACCGTCAGATGGGCCTCGTCCCCGAGCGCTTGGACGAACTCGAGCCGGGTCCCCTCGGGAAGGGGCGCGCGCGCAAGCGCTCGATGAGCGGAGTCCCACGACGGCAAGCCGCGATCCACTGGAGAGTCAGCGAGGCGCGGTCGGGAACGATGCTGGGCGCAAGCCCCGCGTCGAGCTTCAGGATCCTGAACGGGAGCTCGGCATTCGATCGTGCCCCTGGGATCGCGTCCAGGAAGAGACCCGTCCACGCCATCTCGCCGACGACGACCGGAAACACGTAGTCGAGAACGAGGGAATAGTCGGGCGGCCGATGCGCCGCGAGATACTCCTTCATGTCGGTGTTGTCGCTCTCCTCGTCGCTTCCGACGAGGAGTCGGATCGTGATGGGTGCGCTCGGGCCCGGCTCGCTCGAGCGCTTTCATCGCCAGGAGCGCCTGCACGAGCGGTCCCTTGTCGTCGGCCGCGCCGCGGCCGAGGACGTATCCGTCCTTCGAGGTGCCGGCGAACGGTGGAATCGACCAAGCCTTCGGCTCGACGGGCTGCACGTCGCCGTGCACGACGAGCCCGAGCACGGGAGCCCCGGCGGGACCGGCCAGCTCGACCTCGACGAACTTTCCGGTATCCCGCGCCGGCAAAGCCCAGGCCCTCCGCGGTCTTCATCAGCCAGGACTGCTGCGCGTCGCGGGCCGCCGTGTTCCCCTGGACGGTGGGGAAGCGAATGACCTCCTCGAGCATCGGCACGGTGCGGCCGGCGAGACGCTCGTCGTAGTACCGCCGGGCCTCGCCGGCGCCGCGCGGCGTCGAAGCGCAGCCCGCGAGCAGCACCGCCAGGCCGAGACCGAGGGCCCTCACGCCCGCGTATTTTGCGTGTGCGCCACGACCCAGAGCGCGTATCGTGTCCACCATGCGGCCTCCCGAGCGCACAGAATAGCGCGCATGAACGCACGGCTACGGCGTCCGTTGTTCGTTCTCCTCACGGTCCCCGGCGTTCTCGCCGACGCAAGTGTCGCGGCGCACGAGACCAAGGAGCGCGTTGCGATCGAGTGGAAGCGGGATCCCAAGGCGGTGGTGCGCCGCGCGGAGGCCGCTCCACCGGAGGCGCCGGAGCCTCCCTCCGAGCTCGCCATCCCGCCGGAGGCCCGTCGCCGCACGTGGAGGCGTCGCGCTCGGGGCGGCCGCCGGCGGGCGGCTCCATGATCGATGCGTTGGCGATGCGCGCCGGCGAGGAGATGGCGCAGAGAGGCGGCGCGCGATTGGGGTTGGCGCGAGTACTGGCGCGCGGGGTTCGCGCGCGGCGTCGACGCCGCTCTCGACGATCCGCGTCTCGGCGCCTGGGATCACGAGCAGGGGATGCGCATGGGTCGCACCGATCCCCGGGTTCGCCCGCTGGGGGACCATCTGGCGAACGAGGCCGCGCAGGGTGTCGCGGACCGCGCCGCGGAGGAGCAGGTGCGCCGGCAGTTCATGGACCTGACGCGTCTGCCCGGTCGGGAGCGCGCCGGTCCGTCGAGGCCGCCGGGAGGGACGGTGTCACGTTTCGACGGTCCCTGGGCGATCGCGCCTGTCCTCGACGCGGTCTTTCGCGAATACCCGGTGGGACAAGCGCCGGGCCTGTCGCGCGACGGTCGTCGCGCGCTCGAGCGATTGGCACCTCGCGCCCGCGACCTTGGTGCGCCGGGATCGCGCGACCGCCGCCTACGACGTGCGGTGGAAGGACGCCGAGTTCGCGTTTTCGCGCTGGCGCGAACGGCAGCGTCGTGGGTCGCTCTGGTCGCGGTGGTCCGCCTCGGAGCAGGATCGGTTCCACACCGTGTTCTGCGACCGATTTCGAGACGCCCTCGCTTCGATCGACCGTCGTTTGACTCGCGTCGCGTGGCGCACCGGTTTTGACGACGGCTGGCGCTACGGCGCCATGATCAAAGCCGAGTGGGCCTACAGGCAGGGCTACGCGGAAGGGTTCGATTCCGGCGTCTCGGAAACCGCGTCCATCGCGTTCCCCTACGCGTACGAGCGCGCCTACGCCGGCGCGTACGCCCGGTGGTTCGACTCATGGTCGCGCGCCGCCCACCCCGGAATCGAAGCGGTGCGGCTCGCCGACGAAACGGGCGACGGCATCTTCGAGCCGGGCGAAGGCGTGCTCGTCGAGGTGGAGGTCGTGAACTACGGCGGCGGCGCGGGCGCTTTCGATCTGATCGCGTCGGGAACCGATCTCGGGGCTCCGGCCACGAGGAGCGTGTCTCTCGTCAGCCGCGGTCGCTTGCCCGGGACAGAGAAGCTCACCTTGCGCGTCCCCGATCGCGTGCCCGCGCGGACGGCTACTGCGGTGACGATCGCGATGGCGGACGCCCGAGCCGATACGCCGCTCTACATATCGCGCCCGCTCGAGATCGACGGCGCGCACCGGTCATCGACGCCGACCGGATCGGCGGACGCGTCACCCTGACGATCTCCGTTCGGAACGCCAGCCGCCGCGAGGCGGCTGCTGTCGTCTCGTTCCTGCCGTTGACGGGGGCTCGCGACCCTCGCGAGGACGATCTCGGGTCGATTCCCGCGGGCGATAGCCGGCAGGCGTCGGTCACCTTCGACGGCATCCACCCGCTCGACCTGATCGGAGGCGTCTCGCGTTGGCGCGCCTCAGTCGCGCGCGACGCCAAGATCGACGATTCACGCGAGATCCGCATCGACCCGGTCGCCACCGATCTGTCGAACCCCGACTTGATGGATTTCATGATCGCGCTCGCGGGCTTGTCGCAGGTGAGTCCCGCCGACGTGCGGGACGCGCGTGCGCTGATGATGGACCGCCTGCGCGCCGATTGGGAGCGCGCCGCCGACGCGAGCGGGAACCCCTACAAGCGCGACTTCGAGACCGGAGGCACGACGACCGTCCTCGGAGAGCTCGTTCGCACGACGAGCGGCGGGCGCCGGTCGTTCACCAGCCCGCAGGTGTTCGACGGCCTGGACGACGACATCGCCGCGCTCATCGAGGAGCTCCCGGAGCGCATCCGCTGTTGCGGAAGTGGATGAGAAAGCTGGCGGCACGGGTGGGGTGAGAGCCTTCCGCCAGATTGCGGAGTAACGCCAGAGCAGGTGGCGCCGCAGCCGCGTGCCCGGAAGAAGCGCCTCGTACGCGCCGACGATGCGAGGCCACGAATCGTAGCGATCGCGACGGCCGTGCTCATCCCAGGCTTGCCGGACGGCCCTCGGAGTCCGCGGCCCCGTCGTCGCGAGCGCGTGGGTGCGGGCGACGAGCCACGCCAGGGCGTTTCGCGGGAGCTCGCGGAGCCCGCGCGGATCGAGCAAGTCGAGCACGAGCAGCGTGCCGCCGGGCCTGAGCGCGTCCGCGAGACGCGTCAAAGCCGGCACGAGCGGGAGGTGGTGCAGCGTGGCCACGCTCGCGACCACGTCGTAGATCCCCTCGCCCAAGGGCCGCTCCATGAAGTCGGCGACCTCGTAGTGGATGTTGGCTTGTTGCCCGAAGCGCCGCCGCGCCGCGGCGATCATCCCCGGCGCCAGATCGAGTGGCATCCACTCGGGCCGCGCGATCGGCGAGCAGCCGGGCAAAGCTGCCGGTCCCGCAGCCTGCGTCCAACGCGCGCTCGCAGGTTCGTGGCACGTGACTCAACAGGTGGCGATGGTACACGGCGTTGTGGTCGGGTCCGGCCGTCGGCAGCGCGGCGATCCGCTCGAAATCGCTCCGAATCTGGACGGCATCGTAGGTGGCGTGCGCTTTCATGGCGTTCGTCACCGGGGCGCGGCGCGCTCCGCGATCCGCGTCTTGATCAGCTTGCGAACGAGCGTGGCCGGCAGGGGACGATCCACTCGAAATCGGATCGTGCCCTTGCTGGTGTCGTACCCCCGAGACTCGTCCTTGTGCGCTTCAATGGGAAAGGCGCCGGGGTAGAAAGCGCAGTGGCTCTTCCACGCGCCGAACGACACGAGCATCCTTCCACCGAGTTTGAACGTTGGGATCTGGTAGCTGATGCACTCCTCGGCCTTGGGCGCTGCGGACTTGATGGTCCTTCGAAGCTCGGCGCAGCGCGCTGCTCGGGGCCCAAGGATCTTAGGTACTCGTCGACGGTTCGCGGCCTCGTGTTCATTGTTGCCCTTCGACCTTGAGCTTGAGAGATGCCGCCTCCTGTGCGAGGAACTGTTGCGTGACGGAGCGAAAGAGCCTCCCAACGAGTGTTCCCAGCAAACCAGTGAAGGAGAAGCGAAGAGTCACGTTGCACCTGCCGGGGGCGCTCTCCTCGATGGTGTGCTCTGCGACCATCAAGAGACCTGGCGACCGCGCCTGCCACACGAAGCGGCGAGGCCGTTCCAGTTCGGTGACGATCCAAGTGGCTGGGCGCAGCTTGGGCTGTCGGACGACGTACCTGGAAGCCCAGGCTCAACGGGTTCCCATCAAGCGGTTGAACGCTGTCGACGGTAGGAAGCCAATCCGGGCCAGGTGACGACCTCCGCGAGGACACGCCAAACGGACTCGTCTGATGCCGCGATAGAGATAGAGGCATCGTAGGACGGCATGGGAGGCCCTATTTTGCCTTCGCGCGAACGCGCAGTTGTCGCGGTCGCACGGCGTATTGCGAAGGGCGGGCTTCCTTGATCGTGCGAAGGACGTCCTCGAGGATGGGCAAGACGGCGCGATCCTTTGGTCGATCGACGGCCCGCTTGCTTGCGATGATGCGATCGAGGGAGTGACGCGGACCTTCGTCTTCCCCACTTCGATCTCACGAGAACGACGGTATTCCGCCGCGAAGCTGTTGAGTCCGTGCATCGATACGACCAAGTCAAACATGTCGATCCTCTTGCCGACAATCATGGGAGGGTTCAACCCCAAGGGGGCAGCGTAGGAGGCCCGAACCGCTTCAAGACGGCGAGGAACTTCGTCACCCCGGATCGCGTACCCACAGATCCACATCGCGGGTGACAACGGGTGCGCCCTGAAGCGCCGCGGCGGACAGACCGACGACGAGAAACTCGACTCGCGCAGCGCGAAGCGCGGCAAGAAAGGCGATCTCGCGCTCACCAAAGAGGGGCAGCTCGGCCACGACGTAAGCTCCCCGGAGCCGCTGGAGCGGCGGTTCGCGAAGAACGAAGCGTGTGCCAGACGTTTTCGAAATCGATTTCCGGGTGCTTACCGGCGATGCGTCGCGCGCCTCAGCGACGAGGCGGTCGACGTCGCGCCGTTGCGGAGGCACCGCCTCGAAGAGGTCCGTCTCCGTGACACCGAGAGTGTCGGCAAGCCGGCGGACGCTCCTGGGGAATGCCGACTCGCGCCTGGCAAGTGAATGGTAGGCGGTGCGGCTGACACTTGCCTCGCGCAAGAGGCGCGCTCAAGGACAGCCCACGTGCTGCGGCGAGCTCGCGAATCCGTGCGGTCGAGAGTCGCATGGCAAAACTGTACCAAAAAGAAGCACAGCTTGCCCCTCGACAAATCGACGCAGAGTTCGTACAACCATGCGGATGCGGTCGCTCGGCGCACTGGTCTTTTTCGCCTCTCGTCGCGTCGGCGGTCCATCGAGCTTCGGCGGCCGAGACCGGCGAGCCGGAAGGGCACCGGCTTAAGCCCGTCGTCGGGCGCGATCTCGGCACGACAGCTCGCCGCCGCTCTTTCTTGTGGCGCCGAAGCGCGAGGCCGATGTCGTTTCGTCCACACATGAGCCGCTTCCCTCCCCAAGGCCCATCGCGCGGGGCAGTCCCCGGCGCCGGTCCGGCGATCGACGTCGAGACCGACGCCCTCGGCGAAGCGACGGTGGCCGGAAGCCCGATGCCGCCCGCCCTGGTCTCGTTCGACGGGTGAACAGCCGGAATGGCGTTGCGCCGCCCGACACGAACGGCGACGTCGGGCCGAACCACTACGTCCAGTGGGTCAACTTCTCGTACGCGGTGTGGAGCAAGCAAGGGTCGCTGCTCTACGGGCCCGTCAACGGCAACACGCTGTGGAGCGGGTTCGGCGGCATGTGCGAGACGCGCAACAACGGCGATCCCATCGTGTTGTACGACCCGATCGCCGACCGCTGGTTCCTGAGCCAGCTGGCGTTCATCGACCCGAGCGAGTACCACCAATGCATCGCGGTCTCGCAGACCGCCGATCCGACCGGTCCCTGGTATCGCTACGACTTTCTCTTTTCGACCACGATGCTGAACGATTATCCGAAGTTCGGCGTCTGGCCGGACGGTTACTACCTCGGGATCAACCAATACGTCGGTGTCGGCCCGCGTGTGTGGGCCGGCCAAGGGTGATGGCGTTCGAACGGGACAAGATGCTCCAAGGGCTTCCGGCGCAGACCGTCTACTTCAATCTGTTCGGCGTGAACGCGAACTACGGCGGCGCGATTCCGGTGGATCTCGACGGCCCCGTCCTTCCGCCGGTGGGCGCCCCGAACGTCTTCGTCGAAATGGACGACAACTCATTCGGCTGGACCCCCATCGACCGCCTCTCTCTGGAAGTTTCACGTCGACTGGACGACGCCTTCAGAATTCGACGTTCGGCGTCGCGGGCGATCCGGACGAGGTGATCGACCTCAGCGCCGCGGGTCTCGCCTTCGACTCGAACTTGTGCGGGTACGCCTCCAACTGCGTCCCCCAGCTCGGAACGACGATGAAGATCGCCGCGATGTCCGACCGGTTGATGTACCGCGCCGTCTATCGACGATGGGCCGATCACGAGTCGCTCACGCTGAATCACACGATCGACGTCGATGGTGCCGATCACGCCGGCGTGCGCTGGTACGAGCTCCAGAAACGCAGGTGGGCCGTGGGCGGTCCACCAAGCCGGCACGTACGCACCCGATGCGCTGCATCGATGGATGGCGAGCGCGGCGATGGACGGCGACGGCGACTTCGCGATCGGTTACAGCGTTTCGCATGAATCGCTCAGCCCGTCACATACGCTACGCGGGGAGGACCCCGGCGATCCGCCGGGGACGCTTCACGTGGGCCGGGAGCGTCGCTCGTCGCCGGCGCCGGGGCGCAAACGGGACTCACGCTGGGGGTGACTATTCGATGCTGTCGGTCGATCCGGTGGATGATTGCACGTTCTGGTACACCCAGGAGTACTACACCGCGTTGAGCAACAAAGACTGGACCACACGCGTCGGCTCCTTCCGGTTCCCCGGATGCGTCGATTGCCGCCTGGTCGGCGGCTCCTCGCTGACCGTGGAGAAGGCGGCCCCCAAACTCCGACTGAAGCTGGACCGCGGCCGCCAACGCCACGCAGTACTGACGTGGTCGCGGGCAGCCTCATGACGCTCCGATCGACCGCGGGAGACTTCGGCGCGGGAACGACCGCTTGTCTCGTCAACGACGCGGCCGCGATCACCGTGCTCGTTTTGGATAACGACCCGGCGCCAGGCGACGGCACGTACTACCTCGTGCGTCCCATTGGCACGGGGTGCCGCGGCACGTATGACGACGGCTCGACGTCCCAGCAGGGCGGGAGGGATGCGGAGACCGCGAGCGCGCCGATCGCCTGCCCTAAAGGGGACACTCCTTTATTAGGGGAGCGTCGGCGCGGCGCACGCGGCCCGGTGGCCCGTCTCCGGTCAGGCGACGAGCACGTCCCTACCGTCTTCCGCGGTGATCCGATCACGATCAGGAGGATCAGTGATACGCCATACTGGCGCCATCTCGATCGGTGAAGGGCCCCCAATGACATGCTGAGAAGAGTGCCTATGAGGGCAGAGGCACGCGGCTCCCAGCCTTCCGCTCTCCCGATCGGCTTGAACCGCAAGAACGTCGCTCTCCCAATACCAAAATGATGAATGCCAGACCGCGAGTTGCGCGGACAAATCGAATATTTGTCGCTATTGAGTTCATCCCATCGCGCGATCAGTCCTCCGATTGCCAGCCCTTTGAGCGTTCAAGTATCGAAAAATATCCGACCAGGGCTGCGCGGCCCAACAGATCGGCAAACGATGTGACGCGTAACGTCCAGGTTTGCATTCGCGATCCTCTCAGGCGGTTCATGCGCTCCCACAGCAGCTCTGCAGGATTGCCGACATGTTCGCGAGCGCAGGGGAACCTCAATGCGTCCTCAAAGACACGAAGTTCCCGATAGGATGATAATCACTGGGCTACGGATTGGGGCCGAAAATCCTGCCAAGCGCCGCAAAAATTGGGCTAAGGCCTGAGAAAAGCACCTGAATCATCCGCCACCGTTAACCTTACCCCGGACACTATCCTTCGATATATTGTTAAATCCCCAGAACGTTAAGACATTTCTTAGAGTCCGTCCGTGGAGGGTCGTCCGGCACGGGTTCAGATCAACTGATATGGAGGAAAGCTATGTTAAGCGTTGGTTTGTAAGCTCAAGAACGACGAAGAGGCGCCGCTCTCATCAGTACACCGTCCCCTGCTCGGCATTTTGCTGATCGCGGTGATCGGTGTTATCAGGTCATGATGGTACCTGGATACTCGGGCGGTGGAACGCCCTGCGATCTCCCCTGAGCGCGGGACACACACTTTGCGCCCGTCTGGGTAACACACCCAAAATTGGGGCATGAGACCGCGCCTCATCTCCGGACAGGCGCGGGACGAGGGAGTACGGTCTGAATTTCGACCGGCTCGGCGAGCAGGCGGCCGCGACGGCCAGGAAGTCGCTTCGGCCCGTCACCAAGGGCATGTCGGTGCGCAAGGCGGATACGTTCATACTGGTCTTGGCGGTCCTGATGGGCATCGGGGCGCTTATTTGGCGCGTGCGGATCAGCCCGCCTGGGCTATCGCAGTGCCACTGCCAGCGAACGCCCTGGTGCGTAGCGGCGAGGTTGGTTTCGAGGTCGAGCTTACGCGGGAGAACGTCTGATTCCCTGGGCCTCAGCAAAGAAGCATCCGGACGGCGCGTTCGCCAGCAAGGACGGGTGTTCAGGACGGCAAGCGCGTGGTGCTGACCCCGATGGATCACCCGGTGAGCAATACGTAACGGC